>JACCDT010587044.1_pt1 | contig 105085 bp, 143 predicted proteins | sample 7446291 | NCBI WGS metagenome assembly JACCDT01 (sample SAMN15323446, study PRJNA562643) | freshwater metagenome | isolation source: river surface water | place: USA:Blue River Watershed | collected 2017-08-17 | reverse complement strand
CTTTACACGCTTGTCTAAAGACGACCCAAGCAGGTCGTCGGTCATCTCCACAAGCCTCAGGCTTCCGAAAAGTGGGTGGACCATGTGCGCCTTGTCGAACACCCGGCCCGTGTACATCAGCACCGATGTTATCTCGCCCATCGTCAGGCCAGATGTCGTCACCATGTAGAGGCAGGCAAGCTCGACCACGAGGTTGACTGCATCCGTGGCGCACCAGCTCCATGACTCCAAGTCAGACTTCCGCACCATGACCCTCAACTGCTCCGAAAGCAGGCCGTCGCAGTCCTTGCCGTCCACGAGAGACTGGCTCATTTCCTCCCTGAGATGCTGCATCTCGTACTCCCGCTGCTGGATACGCCTGCTGAGCATGGAGTTTGAGAGCACCGTCACACAGAAGGATGGAGCTATCAAGGCGACGAGCCATGGGTCTATCAGGGAAATCATGGCCAGAGCCACCAGAAGGCCGATGGCCAAGCTCATCACGTTTGGGATGGTGAACTCGAAGAAATCGCTGTACAGCCCGACCAGCCCGTACCTGCTGACCATCCTGCGCCGGTCCAGAGTGGTGCGGCGCAGCGCAGCTATGACAGACTTCGCCTTTCTCGTGTATATTTCGCCGAAGATTCTGGTGTCGCACATCCTGCGCACCGTGCCGACCAGCATCCCGAACACGAGCAGGGCGGAGTAGGTCAGAAAGCTGCCTATTTGGCCAACGAGCAGGCCGTCGATCGCCAACCCTATGAGGTAGGGCATTAGCGAGAAGGATGTGAACTCGAGCAGGGTCACCGCATAGGTGAAAGCTATACCCCAGAAGCTTTCCTTAAATATCTGCCGGAGCATCTCATCCCATGTCGTTCTCGAGCTCGGTGAGCCAGTACGCCTCGCCGAGGAACGCCGTCCAAGAATCAACCCTTATGTCCTCGCAGAGGAAGTTGTGCTTGGGCCTGTACGGCTGGCGGCGCAGCTTCATTCCGGCCTGGTCCGGCGTCCTGCCGGCCTTCTTCGAGTTACAGTCGGTGCAGGCGACGACTATGTTGTTCCAGTTTGTAAGTCCGCCTTGGCACCTCGGCACGACATGGTCGAGGCTTAGCTCCGACGTGCTCTTCTTCTTGCCGCAATACTGGCAGCAGAAGCCGTCACGCCTGTATATCGTGCGTCGGTTGTAGTGAATCTTGTTCTGGGGAATCTTGTCGTAGCGTGTAAACTGGATCACCTCAGGTATCCTGAAAACCGTCGTGACAGTCCTGATGCCATCCTCGCCCTCGGACGGCTTGAGCTTCGACCAGTCCTCCCACGTGTACGATGCGAAGTCGTGAACTGCGTCAACTATCTTGGCCTTGGGCGTGCCGTCGGAGTAGGTGCAGAACAGCTTGTGCAGGGCACGCTCGAGGCTGACTATGCCTATAGCCCGCCAAGACTTGTTGATGACAAGCACCTTCCTCTGAGATAGCATAGGCCTCCTCTCCTGTATTTATGGCTTTTGCCAGTATATCACAGAGTCTTCAGCTTGCCCAGAGGCCCACGCTCGCCGCACAGCTCGTCAATCGCCCTCTCGTCGTCGGGGCCGACGCCGAGGCAGGTGACGGTGGGACTGTCCCACTCCGTCAGGCCGGCGTCGGTGATCAGGGTGCAAGGAAGCCTCAGCTCCTTGGCCCGCTGGTGGAGCAGGAGAAGGTCTGCCTCCGAATCGACACGAAGGACAATCTTTTTCTGGCTGCCGATGCACCACTCAAGCTGCGCCGGCGTCAGCGTGAAGGAGACGTTGCCGTGAGCATCTATGTTGTTCTCAATGCTGCGGAAGAAGGTTGCGCACGCCGCATGCCCGGCCTGAGCCATCTTCTTGCCGAGACGGCAGTTGAGGTCATGCCTCCAGATGATCACCTGCTTGGCTGGCATCAGTCATCGTCCTCCATGGTGCCGTTGAACTTGAGCGCCTCCACGAACATCATCTGCTGAATCTCCTTGACGAGAAGGAGGGCCTCCTCACGCTGGAATCCTGCGTTGCAGAGGTCCCTGTGGTATGCGAAGAGGAACTGGGCGTAAATTCCCAGGAATGCGCTGGCCTGCTCGAAGGCCGAGACAGTCCTAATGTGTTTATCGTTCATGACCTAAAGGAGTTACGCCACCTGATGAAATTCGTGAAGCCGAACGGGTTGGCCGACTCGGTGCGTGGCTCCTCGGTGGGGGCCGCAGCCTGAACCGGCTGGAGCAGCCTTACGTTCACCTGGATTCTACCGCCGGTCGGGTTCTGCGGCGTGACCATCGTCTCTATGTTTGCGTAGGTGCTGTTGCCGGAAACCCTCCAGCTTACTATCCGGCCCCTCTTTCCTGCGTGGGGCCCCGATGCGACCGTGGCCATGTCGCCCAAGTTGCGGCCTCCCGTCGCCTCGCCGGACATGAGCCTCTGCCTTGTGGCGACCCTTCGCTCGGCCCTCTGCTGCCTCTGCGCAATCAGCGATTCGTCCTCCTTCTTGAGCAGGCTGATCTGAATCCTTCTCTCCATCGTCGACCTAGCGATCTGAACGTAGGCCACTATGTTGTCGGCGTAGTTCGTGAACAGGTCAACTACCGTCCCTTTCCTGCCCGCCAGAGCGGGATCCAAACTTCTTTCCCCCCGCAAGCCCTCGGCCTCGGCCTCCTCCGCCGTCACGACACGGACCTGGTCCCCCGGCTTGATGCGCTGGGGGTTGTCGGCCCTGTCTATCAGCTCTCGGCTCCTCTCGAGGTTTCCTGCGATGCGGCGCTGGAGGGTTTCAGACCTGCCGAGCTGACGCTCCATCCTTTGCCTCGCCGCCATGGCAGCATCAAGGCCGACGGTCTCGGCCTTCTTGACCTTCATCTCCTCCTCAACGGCGGGGGTGAGCTTCACGAGGTACTTGAACGGATCCTGCTTCAAGCTGACCTTTCTCTCTGGTGAGCCGCCGGCGAGCGCCTTGGCGTCGGGGAAAAGGGACTTTTCGGCATCCCACTTGATTTTGAATTGCAGCGTGTTCTCGACCTCGTACTGGCCGCTCTGATGGTTCCACAATCTGTCAGAAATAGGAATTACGCCGACGATCTGGCCGACCATGCCGAAGGTCCTAGTCCTTGGGTCGAGTGAGTTTATTACGACCTCATCGCCGTCACGCAGTCCGTTCGGGTTGATGGCTCTGTCGCCGATCAGACGATCTATCGTCTCCTGCTTCCTGCGCCTGATGTTGGAAGCCCTCTCCGACGGCTCATTCTTTAGATCCCGAGCCGGGAAAACCACTTTCATGCCGGAGAAAGAGTCCGGATCGTAGATGTCGTCCTCGTTCGATGTAGAGAGCTTGGCGTACAGGACGCTGTTTTCGTCTGGTGAGTTGTCTATGTCGCCGTCACGGTCCCTGATGTCGAAGTCCTCCACCTTGCCACGCAAGTCAAAACCATACAGCGATTTTTGCTGCTTGACGTAATTTGTCAGGCCAGTGTTGTTTCGCCAGTAAGCGCCAGTTACGTTATCTCTCTTGAGATCGTCGATGCTATCGGCTGGCACACGCAGCTCAACGACATCACCGACCTTAAGCTTCTCGGGGTTTTGCTTTTCGTCTTCGAGATACGACTTGAGTTTCTCGAGCTTCCTCTCACGACGCTTCTTGTCCGATTCCTCCCTCTCTTTGCGGGAGAACTCTGCGACAGCGGTGTAAAGATCCTGCCTCCTTATGCTTGCGTAGTTGGCTCTCTTGTCCTCACGCATCTTCTCGAGCGCTCTGGTCTTCTCGGCCGGCGACGATTCGTCGGTTAGTCCTTCTGGGAGGGCAGGATAACCATGCGGAACGAACAGTTTGTCGTAGGCGTCACGTCGAATCCAGGAGTTCTCCTCCGTCGAGACGTACCTGTTTGGGAACAGCGCCTGCTTTGTCAGGTTCTCGTAAATCTGCTTGCGCCTCTGACTCCACTTCTGAAGGTAAAGCTGGAACTTCTCCTCCTTGGTGCGACACCTCTCGTTGCCGTCCTTGTCCTTCGGGCAGGGAGGCGTATCGTCCTCGAAGGATGGCTTGCCTGTGGGGCCGACGTCGTCAATCTTCTTCGGAGCCCTTGAATGCTTGAGCACCGGGCTCCAGCGGATGGCAGCGGGATTCCGCTCGATGACATAGTCGTAGATCGCCTTCTGAACAGCCAGAAGCACTCCGGCAGGCACATCCTGCTGAGACTCGCCGTAGCTCGAACCACGCTGGAAGGCTATGCTGACCCCGTAGTTTGGGTCGTGGTCGTCGCCGCTGATGGTGACATGGTAGCAGGGATGCTGCGGGGTTCCGCAGGAGTCGCCCTCCACGTTGAAGAAGAATGTCGCCCCACGATTGGAATCAAGGCCGACCCACTTGCCGTCCTTCGGCTTGTAGTCCTTGATCTGCTGCTCCGTCGCCTCGATGAAGAAGTAGGCCGAGTCCTCAACCGTGAAGAAGTTCTGCTCGTAAACGTAGTCAAGAAAACGGTTCATGGTCACTCCGGCGGCAGCTTTTTAGGTTTCTCTTTTAGGCACTTGACGGCCTGAATCAGCCGGACAAATCCCTTGTATGGCACCACCTTGCCTGGCGGCTCCTTGTAGTCTGGCAGCTTCGGCTTGCCCGGCACCTTGGTTATGTCATGCGGGGCCTTTTCCCCGTTGTTGACCTGATCGCCGAACTGCTGGTGCCCTGGCAGGTGGCGTATGTCGAAAGGCGGGCCGTCGCCGTTGCAGTAGACCCGCTCGTCTTGGCTGATGTACAGAACCGCATCGGCGGCCACCGGAAGAAAGTACTCCGGCGGGTACAGGCCTATGCCACCATACGACATGGGGTAAAGCAGGGTCTTTGCAGAGGTGCGAAAGTTGCCCTCTCGCAGCAACGCAAAAGACCTGAAAGACATATCGATCGACATGAAATTATATAGACTATTCCCGAGCATTTGCCGAGAGTCAGCTACCCGTCAGTATCGCAGGAATCTCCCTCCAGCCGCTCGCCTTGGCAACGTTGTAGGTGCTGTTGCCGTCGAGAATCTCGTACTTGCCCGGCCCAACCTCCCTCACAGAGATGGGGACTCTCTTACCGAGGCCCATATTCTCGCCGATCGAGGCTGCGTACATCATGGTGAGGGCGTTCTTGATGCCCTCCTCACGGGCCCTGAGGTTTGTCAGGCTCGTCATCGGGACCATGATCGTCCCCGGCTCGTTCAGCTTGAAATAGAGATCGTGCCTCTCGGGCAGAGGCAGCATCTCTTCCGGTGTCATGTGGGCGAACTTAGCGAGGACCTGATTCTTGATCGCCTTCTGCTCCGGAGCCATGGCCTCGGAGAAGACGGACTTGCGGGCCATGAATTCGCCAAAAGATATCATATTGCACCCCATAAAGTTTACTTGACTATCTATATATTGTCATCGCAAAAGGGTGCGCCATGAAAAAAATACAAGAAGCCTCACTGCCACGATTCAACATCACGCAAGACTTCAGGAGCGACGTCACATCCATCTCCGACGCCGTCGAGAAGGCAAAGATGGAGGAGCGCAACTTCGAGGAGATCGGCAGGACGATCATATCGAAGTTCGGCAGCAGGAACGTCGAGTTCCAATACCGACACAAGAGGCCGGAGAGAATCCACGCCAAGATGATCTCGAAGGGCTACGAGGCATCGCAGATACACGACGTCCTCGCCGGCATATTCAAGTGCAGGAACAAAAACTTCGCCAACGAGGTGGCCAAGTACATATTCAACGTCTACAGGGACCAGATCATCAACTTCGAGCGCAAGATGGAGGGCATGGGTAAGGGCAACGACAGGACTGGCTACCAGGATTTCAGCGAGGCCTTCCACATCAACCTCAACCTGAACGGGCTCGGCGTCGAGATACAGGTTATGACCAAGAAGGCGGCTCAGCTAAAGGACATAGCGCACGACCAGTACAAGAGGGTGCGTGTCGGCGGAGAACTTGACCCAGAGATGGCGAGGCTCACGGCTCTCGGGTTCCGCCAGCCAGAACCTCAGAAGACTGGCAAGAAGCCGATACCCCGTTTCGACCCAAAAGGGAAACTGGCTGGAGGCCGGCAAAGGGACTACAGCTTCAGGGACTATGTCCAGCAGCGGGACAAAGACTGATCGTCACCTCTGCTCTGAACCAAACCTCATGATCCTGCCGGCGATGTAGAGCAGCAGCAGAAATGCGAAGCTCTGCCCGTAGGTCAACTCGTGCACGCCGTCGAACAGCAGCGGCACGTTTGAGTTCCACAGGGCCATGAATGGCCACGCCACGGCCATAAGCAAAAGAACGAGGGCTACAACGCCTATCACGAGGGACTCCGCAGAGGGTCGCTTCTTGTCGCCTTCCATCACATGCCCTCGTGGAAGTTTATGGCCTGTTCCAGCCAGCCCATCTCCTCTAGCCGTGAGCACTGGCTACAGACCTTGGTCACAGGGAAAATCGGCTGCGATGTCACTATCTCTGTCGGCATGTTGCAGTACTGGCAATGAACTGCCTTGGCTGCGTCCGGATGGGACGACTCAGCAGCGATACGCATTAGCTGCTCCGAGTAATCCTTGCGCAGGGCAAACTGCCGTATGGCCTCTTGCCTTCTGTCTTGCCCTGAGGGCATGCTCTGTTCATCTCTCATCACTGCTCCGGGGAGGCGGCGGAAAATGAAATCTACATCACATCTATCTCTGAATCAAGCCAGCATGGACTCGAGAAAAAGCAGCTTCTGGGGCAGGGTCATGAGCATGAAGGGAAACCGCACCGGCAGCTCCTCGAATGACGATCGGTTTGGCGGGAAAGACTCGAGCAAGCCAAGAGCCATGTTCCTAGGCAAATCGGAAACCTGATCGCATCCAGCCGAGAACGACCAGTCGGACATGTACGACATCCAGAAAACGGAGGATGCGTTCTGGTGCGACCTGAGCATAGCCAGCTCGATGGACACAGGATGCGGATTCGTCGTGACAAGTTTGGACACAGCACGCCTGCCGAAGAAGACGTGCGTGCCCACGGAACGGAGGCAGGGAGAATTGTCCTCGAGGATTCTGTTTGGCTCGGGTCCGCAGCGGTATCCGAGGTTTACGTTGTGGGTGTCGTGGCACAATACTGGAACACCGGAAACTTTCGTCTCGGATTTTTCTTCAATTCGGTCTTGCGCTAGCGACACGAGAAAGTCGGTGCTTGGGAACTGACGCAGATGTCTGGAGAGCTGCGAGCAAGCCGATGGGTATAGGAAGTGAGTCTGGGGCACAGGGCATATCCCGTCGTGCTCGCCGAGAAGGAACCAATCGAAGATGCCTTTGAGATCGTTGGCGGCCACCGTGCGGACGCCACGTGACCTGCACCAACTGGACGCCTCATCGTCGCCAGTCGAGTCGATGGCCACCAAGGTAAATTGCGATCCGCAAATCCTGACGCTCGCCTCGCAGCAGGCAACAGACAGGCGAGCCTGTCTGTTCCACGAGCGGATGACCGGGCATATCAAGACTTTCACGGGGACTCCGGCATAAAATTGTTCATGGGCAGGCTGTCATTCACCCTATCTGGCGGTCTTGGGGACTTCATCCTCTCATACCTCGGATTCCCCGGCAAGCACCTTCAGGCGATCCTTCACCAGTTCGGCGACATCGACTACCGCATATGCACTGCGGAGCCGTCGGCGGTCGATCTCGTGGTGGGTCACCCTGGGTTTTCGGGCGTCGAAGTCATGATACACGATCAGGACGACCACATGCCTAAACTGCTGCCCAACGACATATCGCTCATCGAGGACCTGCACGTCCATCACTCGGCAAAGCCCAGACTGCATCTAGACCAAAGGGAGTCGGCGATCCTGCGCTCGATCAAGGGCCCATACGGGGTGTACCACCCGTTCTCCTCCAAGCCCCACAGATCGCTCTCTTCTGTCTTTGATATAGTTGAGCAGGCTCAGATGATAGCATATATGTCTGGATTGCCGATTGTGGTGCTGGGCTCCGAGGACTTCGGCTACGAGTCCGGCAACGTGAAGCAGTTCAGGGGCAGCTCTAGGCTGTCGGTGTCCATAGTCGAAAGGGCAAGCTTCTTCGTCGGGTCACACAGCTCCATGCAGTGCGCAGCATGGGTGCACGACGTCCCATCGATGTGCCTGGCGCCTCAAGGCTTAGTTGGCCACGAGATCACCTGTCCGGGAGCCTACAAAAAGTACCTGCGACCTCTTTTCGACAGGGCAAACATGTTCTTGGAATTCGAGATGTCCCACCTGTTCACGGAATTTCTGTCCAAGTTCCTGTCCGACAACGTCTCGACGACGAGAATGGTTGCAGAGAAGCGTCGATGCAAACACCGGGCCTTTAGGCCTGTTCTATGACAGCCGTCATGCTGCCCTTGCACCTTGGAACACGGGCGTCAGGCCCGAAGGAGTGCACCTGCTCCTGCTTGAGCTCCGCCACCTCTAGTGATCCAGAGAAAACGATCGACCTTCCCGTGAAGTGCACCTCTTCTGCGACCTTGACCCCTCTTTGCTCGCTCATGCCGAAAATCTTCGAGCAAAGATCGACGACATAGGCTACGGAGTGGTCGTCGTCGTTGAGGAGCACCACGTTGTGCGGTCGCTGAACTCTCGTGCTAGATTCTGTCTTCTCAAACGTCGCTGTGCTCATTTCAATCGCCTTGCTCAACTGAAGGGAACCACTCCGAATTTATACTACGCCACAGGAATTTTCGCTCACGATTTGACGCCGTTGGAGTGAGCCCAGGAAGCATCTTGAGCCTCGAGACGAACAGGCTGTCGCCCTCGCATATATCAGGAAAGCACCTCGCCACAAATTCCGCCTCTGCCTTACCCACAAATTTACCCCGTCAAGGTTGGGCCATGCCGGCCCTAACGAGCGTCTCTATCTCCCGCATCCAGTCCTCGAGATCATAACCCCTAGCGACACTCTCTGGGATGAAATCCAGAGACCAGCGGACCGTGCTTAGACCGACCGGACATCCTTCACGATCAACAATAAAAAAACAATCCTTGTTTTTTATCACCTGATAATTGGCCATGGGGCAATCCAAGGTAGATCGCCTCGCCATCTCCTCGTTGACGATGCTAAGGTTCATCTATCGACTCCGGTAGAGATGGCCGTGGGTAGCCTGACGCTGTTAATCTTCGGCTTATCCCCAAACGTGCACCGGGGCAGGAAACAGCAAAAACGCCCACCACTGCACGACCGGCCATTTCTATATATGTTTTCTGGAAAAAAAATATGTGGATTCAAATTTACTGAAAGGTATATAGATTGACGGCAAAAACCATCACGCCGAAGGAGATTCATGGAACAAGACAACAACCAAGTGGACGCACAGGCGATGCTCATCCACGACAATCCGTTTCGCCACATCAGCATCGGCGACAGCGTCATCGACTGGGTTTCAAGCGACGGCGACCCATCGTCCGTGGCGGGAGGGGTCATCAGCGGTAGCGCATCCTGGACCGACACAGATGTCGGCGTGACCCTCACCCCGGCTTCGGACGGGCAAAACGGCTACCTGCACTGGGTCAAGACGTTTGACTACACGAAGGATCTGCTGATCACGGCGACCACGAGAGCCGGAGGCGGCGACGGGGCGGACGGCATCACCATATTCTTCGGTTGCGACGACGTGACCTACGCCGGAGACGCAGAAGGCGGAATCAACGTCTACTTTGACGAATACAACGGAGACATCATCCAGACCTACAAGAATGGCGTTCAGGTCAGCCAGTACACCGCCTTCAAAACGCTGGACGACAACACCTACAACGTGTGGCAGCTAGTTTACCAGTGGCAAGACGCTGACAACATCTTCCTTCACATCTACATGAACGGAAGGTACATGGGCCGTGACAACCTGGCCCCTTGGACATCGGCTGGAGGCTACATCGGCATATCCGGCTACTGCGGCTCACAAAACAACGTCCACGCCGTTAAGGCATTTTCCGTCAAGAGCGCAAACGTATGGCTCAACATCAATCCTTGGACACCACCCGCCTAAAGCAAGAGGTTTTTCCATAAATCAGAAAACCTCCGGCATCAAGCCGGAGGTTTTCTTTTGATCCGATTATGACCCATCTCGACCAGCCCATTCCTCAGGTTTAAGCTCAAAACAAGACATCATGCCAGCACTGGTTGTCTCTGATGGATCGAAGCTTAAAAAGCTCTAAGTTATTTACTCATCAGTAAATCTTTTGATAACAAAAAGGTAAATGATTGGAAAGAAAATAGCTAGGAAGATAACCACAAGCGTGACTGCCAGCTCCTCAAGATGGGTCATGTTTGGTTCCTATACCCGCATAGATAAATCAAGGAGGCGACTATGTTCAAGCCCGGACCGCTCTACGAGCGCAGGAAAGAAATTCTGAGACTTCTTCAAGAAGTCCCGCTTCGGACGGGTGACATAGTCTATAGCGCATCGAACGCAACCGGCCCCCTAGGTATACCTTTCGGTGCTATGATACAGACATTTACCAAATCGCCATATTCTCATGCAACCCTGATCCTGCGTGAGTGTCATGAGATATACGCAATCGATGTTTCCGACTGGGGCACTCGGAAGCTCAGGGTGATTGACTGGTTCGACAACTGGGGGAAGACGGACTTCTGCGTAGTCCGGCTGAAGGAAATGAACGACTCACTTTCGGCCTGCCTAACAGACAGCATCAACGCCTTTCTCCGTGACGACCCCAGCTACGACTTCACCTTCGATGATGTCAACGCCTACTACTGCACAGAGGCTGTGGCGGCGATGCTCGGAAGGTGCGGGGTTGACTTGGGAGGTTCTTTCTTTATCAGGGACATAGTCCCGAAATGGTTCTATCCGCTCTTGGTTGCCGGCTCGTGGGCGACCAAGATGCTGACCAACTCCTCCCTGCCGACGGACAGACCCATACACATAGTCGGAAATGAAAAAAGAGGAATGATGGCCAGCGATAAGACCAAGATGATCTTTGAGTATGATGGCCAGACCGACACTTGCCTGCGTTTTGTTGGAGATGGCTTTTCTGACTATGAGATTTAGACTCAAATCGATTCATAAAGATCGAAATCTTCACGGTAGATTGCCTTGACCCTTGACTCCTGCTCCGACGTGAGCTTCGGCTTCTCGTTGCGCCCAGTGTTGATTCTCGGAAGGGGCCACGCAAGTCCAGCCCTCCGACACATGTCCTCAAGCCTATCGGGAAATTTGTAGCAAGTGGTGCTCGGCCCGTCATATATCGACTGGGGCAGGAAGTGGGTGTTCCTGTAGACGAGGCAAGGCAGCGTGTCCAGAACACGACGCTCCTTGTTCTCTAATGCCACAAGCGTGTCGTCAACGTCAAGTCCCATGTAGGCCACGGTGCAGACAAACCTGTCCAGAGGGCTGCGTACGGCCAGGAGCACTGGTTTGTCGGGCGTGTCGGTTCTTGGACAGACGTTTTGGTAGAAGGCTTTTGATGAGTCCCAGTCCTCGGCGAGCATCCTCTGAAATGATTCAGGTAAGCTTTTCTTGAATTCATCGGAAAACTTTGACCAAGTCGTCTCGTAGTTTTCCTTGGCTTGATCCAATAGATGTGGGTAAAAAGTTTTGGCAATAGAACACGCCAAGGCCGACGAGGCGACCTTGGCGTTGAAGGCTATGCAACAGTCGGGAAGAACGAAATACTGCCTGTTCCAGTCCATGACTTAGTACAGTGCAGCTTCCCTTTTTTTACTCGGCAGGCGTTGGCTCGGGAGCAGGAGCAGGCTCAGGGGCCGGTGCTGGTGCAGGTTCCGGTGTTGGCTCAGGGGCAGGCGCTGGCGCCGGCGCAGGAGCTGGGCTCTCACCCTGCAGATCAATCTCGATGTTGGGGTAAAGCTTCTTGGCCCGCTCGATGATCTTGTCGAGACCGCCAACTTTCTTAAGCTCCTCGAGATTCCACTTGGAAATCTGGTTGCCGTCCTTGTCGCAAACGGCCACATTCTTTTCAGTCTTCTTGAGAATGTACTTCATTTTTTGGTCTCCTGATAACTTGGTAAAATCCTTGCTCCTCGTGCACTTCAAAGTCGAATTTCTGGTATAGCCTGAGGAGCCTCTCCTGTTCCATGCCGACGAAGAAGCAAGCGTTTTTGGTTACCGATGGCCCCACGGTTGTCGGCTGGGCCTTGCCTGTGATCGTGACCCCATGCTTGTCAGCAAGCGGGAATATGAACTTGAAAAAGGACAAGAGACCATGCGGGTCAAATGATATAAGGTTTTGGAACCGCACTTCGTTAGGCCCGTTGACCTTGAACCTGAAAAGGGTCTCCCCGTGCTTCCAATGGCGGCCGCAGCGGGGAGCCTTGTCTTCAAGTTCCTTCACAAAATCATCGATCAAGCGCTGAACAGGCTGCTCGGGTTCTTGATCACGACGAAGTCGATGTCCTGCTTCTTGGCTGCCAGGATGTCGAAGCTCTCGACGAGCCCATCGCCGTCGAGGTTCTTGCCGGTCATGTAGGACTTGCCAGCACAGAGGATGGTCAGGTTCTCGGGAAGATCCTTGACGGTGGAGGGCAGAGTCACAAGGGTGTCGCCGGCGGCGATGGTTCCGCTGTAAACCACGTGGGGGTCAAGCACGGATACGAAGGTATTGCGGCCGTTGCCGGGTCCACGCACGAGGTTTGCAGCACCGTTGCCAACGCCGGTCACAGAAGTAGCGCCCATTTTAAGCTCCTTTTGAAAATAAATCGTGTACAGAGTACAAACTTATTTATGAATCGGAGCGTCAAAACAGGCGCATAGCTCATGCCGTTTCGCAATAAAAAGCACCGTCGGCTTACTTGACGGTGAAAAAGAACAGTTGCACGAGCCGTGCCTTGTCAACGATGTCGCTGGGCAGGCCCTCGTATGTGCTTGCCGAGTGAATCATCTGGGCGTCCCAGATCGCAAGCCGGTTGTAGACTGCGCCGACCTTGTCGACGAGCTCCCAGTTGTCCGGGTGCAGCAGGTTGTACTGGCTGTAGATCTCGTTGTAGGCATTCACACGGTCGTCGTCGGTGGCGAATCGATCGTACTCGAGCGGGTGCATCGGAGGCCTTCGTGCCCCGTGCTTCCTGTCTTTCCAAAAGCTCGTGCCGGCGCCGACTGGGGCGTGGGGGCTGAGGTAGATCGCAGCGGCGTAGCTCTGGGCGTCGCTGTGCCAGACGAGCGGGTCGTCGTATCCAGTTATCTGAAAGCAGCCGTTTGCAGTCTGGTTGAGCCAGTCCTGAATCGGCCTGCCGAGGATTCGCTCAAACTCCTCACGCAGGAATGGCCACAGGAACCTCTCGCCGGTCCTCTTACCCTTGTAGAAGCGGTTGTCTGCGTGATAGTCCTGCTCAAGGGCGAAGGCACGAATCTCATCGGGGTTCTTGTAGAAGTTATCGACGATCGTCAGGTGGGGCATCCGACGGTTGAAGCGAGTCACTGGTGGCCCATAGATAGCGCCGGTCTCAAGCTCGTCCTCGGGAATCCACATCCCGAGCTCGGCATCACCGACCTTGCAGTAGTACTTGGCCTTGCCTGATGCGGTCACCCCAAGCTTCTCGATCACGGCCGGCTGATTCAGGAAAACGACCTTCTGGTCAACGCTGTATCGGTAATCCATAATTGTCTCTCTCAGTTTGTGCGGGACTGCCCGCCAAACTAGGAGAGTGTCGAGAAATTAAAATCATGAAGACAGAAGGCCACGAATGAAGCTGACCTTGCTGTCCCAGCCGTAGAGTATCGGAGGGGAGAGCGACGGAAGCTCGTCCACGGAGCATCTTTCCGAGGGCAGGAATCCAATCTTGCCCCTGATGGCCTGGAAGCAGGCGGACTTGAGTTCCCTGTGCGAGTTCTGGATGTTGTCGTCGAGAGTCCTGTCGTAGACATACATATCGCTGCAGAAAGTCTTGAAGAAGACCATGTTGCCGTTCTGGTATTCGGCGAGAACCTCGTGCTCCATCATCACGTCCTCGCCGATGATGAGGGACGGGTCAAACCTCTTGGACTGAGCAAGCCTCCTGCTGTGGTACATCTGTGCGCCGATGGCTATCGGCCAGCAGGGGGCCTCGTCCCAAAGTATTCCGGGGGAGTTGCTGCGGAACTGAGCGGCTGTCTTCCAGTTGTTTGAGCCCCAAAGGCTGCCCCTTACTCCTGGGGCAAGCTCCACGAAATTGGCGGCCTCCTCGGGCGAACCGAAGCTGTCGTCCCTCGATATGCTGTCCATGGCGCAGGTTGACAGCAGGTCCGTCTCGGGGAACTGCATCAGATGCCTAGACATCTGGGCTGCGAATGACGGGTAGAGGAAGTCGTCTCCGTCCACCATGCAGACGCCGTCGTAGGTGGATGGACCGATGAATTCGAGTATGCCGTTCTTGCCGGTGCTTGGAGTTCCGTCGCTTCTGGTGACGACATGACGAATTCGCTCTGAGCGACAGAACGACGATATGGATTCAACAAAAGATGCGTTTTTGGAGTTGATGTGAACGATGGTCTCGAAAGACAGGTCGTCGGAGTCCTGCATTACACAGGTCAATATGCACCTTCTCGACCTGTACTCGTCATGGCTGACGAGTGGGCATATTGCAACTTTCATGTCGTGGACACCAGATAAAAAACGGATGGCGACCGCCCTTCCCGAAATGGGAACCCGCCTGGGCAGTCGCCACCCGTTGGATCATGCGCTGCTAGTTGTACCTGCAGCACGCATACCAGAGTCCGTTGGCCCCTTGGGCGACACCGCTGTCACGCAGCGGACGCCTTCCGTAATAGCAGCAGTTGGAGATTGCGGCCTCGGGAGACCCGCCGCAGCCCACGCCTTCCCAGCCCCCAGTCGGGTTGCCCATATGGCCCATCCTGAGCAAACGGGCCATCCTGTTCGCAACCCCCTGAGCAGAGAAAAGCTCGCTGTTGTCGTAATAGACGACTCCAGCCGTGTTGTTGCCGGAGCCTGTGCTTGCGCCGGTCGATCGAGTCCTGCCCCTCATCAGTCCGAAGGGGCCAGCCTCGGCGGCCGTTGCAGCCACAAGAGCCAAGGCGACAACAAAAAACATCCTGTTCATGCTGAGTCTATCCTACTTTCCGGTCGCCTTAGACGCATCTGGCGACCAATCTTCATCTAGCCTGCGTCGGCACGGGGAAGGTTAACCAAAATCCAAACGGCAAGTCAAGTGGCATTCCCAGACAGGAACTGTGACTGCGTGCGCCTGTATTCCCATGCTGACCTCTTGGCCTCCATATGGCGGATTATGTCAGACATGCACCACGGCGTGCCAAAAGGGACGCCTTCACGCTGGTTGTCCACGCCGACATCCATGGTCAGGTCATGCCCGTGCAGCGAGTCGCAGACCGAGAGGAGCTCCTCAATGATTCCCCTATCGACCTGGCCAAACCTGTTGCGCAGAACATGCTCAAACCCGCTAGTCAGCGTGTGCCTGGAGTATGCTCCTAGCTTCCCGTTATCCTCGTTCCAGAGTCCGTTGTGGACATGTCCGTAAAGCATGTACGCCCCATGTGACGCACGATCCCAAGACCTTGCTGGGTAGTGACTGCAGAAGACCTGCTTTCCGTCGATCTTGAACAGGTAGTTGTCCCAGCAGGCCTTGAAGTGCGGCAATGCGCTCTCACGGCAGTCGTGGTTTCCGAGGACCAGGTAGACGTTCTCGCAGTTGATCATGCTGCGAAACCGCCTGTACTCGCTCGCCATATCCTTCTTTTTGGCGAACAGAAAGTCTCCAAGGACGACCAGCGAGTCATGGCGGCACACAGCCTTGTTTATGGAGGATACTATGGCATCGTTCATATGCTCCACGGAGCTCTGGGGAACGACTATGTCTGAGTATGGTATCGACCCCCTCGACGCCAAGTCGCACAGCTCCATCGATGCCCTGTCGAGGAATGGCCTCTTGCAGTACTTGATGATGTTTGCGTGGTTGAAGTGCAGGTCAGCGGTGAAGAACCATTGCATGTACACGACCTCATGTCCAAAGTGAATCGATGCCGACTATGTTGAACACCCGGCCAGACTGCTCCGGCAGGATCAGCTTCTTCCTGATTGCGCTCGTATCGAGCTTCTCGAACTCCTCCTTCCATCCGTGCTTGACCACCGTTGACTGGTTGATGGATGGCGTCGGGCCCACATACCTTGTGAATCCGAACATGAAGCGAAGCACGGCGGGTTTTGTGTCCCTGATGTACTGCGTCTCCTTGAAGTTCGGGCCGAAGATTGCGTCGTCAAAGTTGTCGCAGTCGCAATCGTAGTTCTGGCCGCACCTTGCGAGAAGCGTGAGCAGCGACCGCTTGTAGTAGCAGTCCATCCAGAATTTGCTTGGTGTCACTTTGAGCACCGACGAGTGCGTAGTCAAGCTGTATCTTGAGTTGGGCACGCCCAGCAGCGACTCAAACCTCGTTATAAACTCAGCCACGCTCCGTCCGGCGTTCTCGTGGTGCGTGAAGTAGAAGAAAGGCATCTCCGACACGAACTTGGCTGCGAACTGCTCTCGGCAATGATCCCACGACTGAACCGTGCTCGGAGATAACCCGGGCACACCGAAGGAGCCGGAGGATGGCACGCAGTAGCTTAGCTGGATGCCAACCCTCTCGTCAAAAATCGCCTTCACGATTACCCCACTACAGTCGTGATAGCAGCACGTTGCAACCCGAGTCGAAATCTTCCGCATCTATGGGCTTTAGAGCGACGTCGCAAACCATGCACTGCTTTCTTTGCCTCCTGAAGTTCGACAGAGCGCAAGACGAAGGTATCCTCGGCAGCAACAGAGCCTTGTAGGCCGACGACCTGCCACGCCAGGCGCAAACCAGACGCAGAACAGTCCTGTCTCCACGACCGTTCACAAAATTTATGCTTCCCCCGTCGTACTTTCCCGTCGGCTTCTCGGAAAACCTCTCGACGCTTGCGCTGTTGAATCGGAACCTGAAGACATGCTCGATCATGCTCTTGCCATCAACTTGTATAGCTTTCACAAAGTGCTGTATCTGCTCGGTACACAACTCCCCGCACATGGGCAGCGAGGTGTATGCCTCGTCAACGGCCTCCGTCCTGAACACGACCTCAAGGACTTGGTTTAGCTCAAGGTTGCAAGTCTGGTTCTTCGGGTTTATGACTGTCAGAAAGTCATCGTTCTGATTTTTTGACACCACGCACACAGAGCCGCTGCGCTTGCCGTCATCGTCGTAAAGGTTCACGGAGCCAAGGAACAGCGTGTTCTCCACTTCGTCTGGCCTGTTCTGCGATATGGTTGCGCTCCAGCCGCCACGCTCCTGGGTTACGTCCTCGACGGACAGGAAGTCGCCGGCGACCTCTATCTTGTGGTTGTGGAAGCCGTCATTGTCAAAGAGTATGATCAGCTTCTGCGTCTCCAGTAGACGCACCATAAGCCCGTGAGCGGCGGGGTTCTTTAACTTAACTGGAGAATACTGTTTTCGCATCGTTCCCCAATCAGGTTCAGCAACCATTGATTATCATGGCTCGTCATCGAGAGGAAGTCATTGTGCCACGAACGGACGGTGCTCTGGCTAGTAAACCCAATCTTTCTGAGCAGCTCTCCTATGCAGGACATCCTGTCGCTCTTTTGCCTCTCGTCGTCGAGAGTGTTGTAAAGCAGGTACTTTATCTCGCCGCCCTGCCTGCAGAACCATGTATCGTGCGAGTACACGAACATCTCCCATAGAGCGAGGATTAGGTCAGCTTGCGATCTGAAAGTCCTGCAGCCAGCGAGCTCACGGCAGGCGGACTCCAAGGCGCTCTCGTAGTCGTGCCACCTAAGAGCGAAACCGTAAACCGCATGGAAGAACCCAGTCGTGCCGCCAGCGTCGTGAACCGGCGACTCAATTGTGATCAGGTACTCTCCGGGCCTTGAGTTAGAGTTGACCCACTTGATCCGCAGCACGAAGTTTTTCCAGACGCTCGACTGCAGCGTTGCGATAGAACCGCCAACGTCACGTATGTTTCCGACACAGTCCTCGACAGCCATGACGAACCTTGGCCACACGGCCTTGTCTGCGACCCCAAGGACGCAACTAAGGCTGTTGCAGTGATGCACTAGGGGCACAGATATGTTGTGCCTGCTGAGATACTCCTCGTATAGGCGCATGACTAGAGCTCTTTGGCTATTTCCATGAAAAAAAGGTCATCCACGTGAACCCACCTAGACGACTGGTCGCACCAGGTGACGGGCATTTCCGGAACAGTGTCCAGAATGTCGAAGAGATCGCCGTTAGACCTTGCACGCTCCTTCGATCTGCTGAAAAGGAGTGGGTGCAGGTCGGAGTACTTTTCCTTAAGCTTGTCGAGAAGTTTTTTGTCGAACATGAGGAATTTTAAGCCCCGACCCGCACAGAATTCAAACTACTTGCGCTTGCCGCTGATAAATCCACGTGGTCCACCATCAGCAAATTTCAGCTTGTAGTAACGGTAGGCAGCGCAGGTTATCACACCGCCGATAATTGACATGATGAAACCGCTGGCCTGAAGTGGACCGCCAGAGCCTCCGCTTAAAAGCCAATTGATGCCACCGCCTACAAATGAGCCCACCACGCCGATGGCAAGGGTTGGACCGAAGCCGACGGGCTCGTCACCGGGATGAAGAAACTTGGCTATGAAGCCCACAAGCAGGCCGAATATCAACCAGGCCAAAAGAAAGAAAAGCATCAAAACTCCTATTCCCTGACCGGCTCGATGGTCAGGTAGGACTCCGGTGTCCTCCTGTCTACCACGTCCGCCGTCAGGTCTTTCATGTACTCGAAGTACTTAGACTCAAAACCCGGAAATCCAGAAAACCCATACACCACCTTCAAGACCGACTCCGGCTTGTTGCGGTTCTGAAGCCGCAGGAAACCCTGCAGCTTGGCCTCGCCAAACTCCTTGCGAAGCATCAGGCATAGGCAAAGCGCCTGCATGTCGAAAACCTTCTTGCTCTCTGCGTTCTGCTTGGCGTACTCGTCATCGGTGAAGAGGAACATCTGCTCGGCGCTGAAGGAGAACTGCTCCCTTCGGGCGTTTGAGTTGAATGCCCTCAGGCTATCGGCGATTTCTGGTGGAGCTGCTGCGAGGCCAACCGCCCCCCTCTCGAACCATGTCGGCAGCACCATACCCTGCTTTGACTCCAGCTCGGCCAGAGCAACCTCGGTCACAAACGGCATCACGGACCTTTCGATATCCGAACCAAGGACAGTCCATATCACATACAGGTCCTTGCGGGCTTGCATCTTGGGCGAGGTCAAGTTGAACAGCTTGGTCAGGAGTTTCTGGCTTGGGACGCAGAAGATCCGGCATTCCTTGCTGATCTGGACGTCCGGAAATCCCCATCTCGTGATCGACTTAGACTTGATGTCGACAATCGCATCGCTAAGCGCAGCGCCCTTCGTGTCGTCAATGCTCACGACGGTAAAGTTCTTGTTGACGTACCTGTTCCACTGGAGGTTTTTGAGCTCTGGGTCGTCGGCCTGTGCGACGGCCTCCTGGCCGGACGCCGTTGCCGCATGGCACAACAGGATACAAGCTGCAAGAATGATCTGCCCCAGAATAGGGGCCCTTCTTTTGATTACACCATTCATAAGGCTCTCCATGCCTTATTTAAGCGATGGTGTCCCATAATTTGTGCTGCCTGTCGAACCAGATTCCACGCAGCGTGTTCCTCGCCTCTGTGATGATCTGGGAAATCCTAGACTCGTGCAGCCCAACGACCTCGGATATCTGGGTCAGGGTGTCTTCGTGGATGAAGGCACGCCTCAGTATGACTTGGGTTCGCTGCGGGAGCGGGGCTATGATGACCTCGAAAACCTCTGTCTTGCCAGAAGCCTCTGGCCTTGCCTCGAGCGAATCGGGCAGCAGACTCGACTTCATCCTCTTTGACTTAGTTCCCGGGGATATCTCGATCAGGTAGTCGCTCATGGCGCCGAAGATTCTTCTCGATGCGAAGCCCCTGAAGTCTGGCGACTTTGCCGGGTCGAAAGATTTTGCAGCTTGGACAAGACCAAAGTAAGCTGCGGCTTCAAGCTCCTCTAGGGAGGCTATCTTGCAGGACTTGCGTTTGATTCTTGCGAGAGTTTTGGCGAATTGAAGGTTGTTGTTAATAAGTGAGTCTCTGTCTGTTGCAGTTAACATGTTTCCTCAGTGGTTATCAGTTTTCAGTTTGTCAGTAGTTTGACTGGGAGCCAGCAAGCTGTCACCCAGTTACAATTATATACAGTCTGGAGAAAAAAACAACTTTGTCATGATCGAAATTTTTCGAGCAGGCTGTTTGCATCTGATATTATCTTGCTGAGCACGGACTTCTTCATGACCTTTCCCATGTCATGCTGCATACCTTGCGATATCCTGGTCAGAAGCCACCTGCGTGACTCAGCCAGCGAGTGACTGAGCACGACGCCTCTGCCGCATGACAGGCCACAGCAGGCAAGGACCTCCTCGACGGATATGGGATGCAGGTCGGCGGGATACCTCATCCTCTTCGCAGAATCGATGAAGCCGAGTATGAACCTTATCCAGCACCTGATCGCCTCGCTCGACAGCGTGCCCTCTGGCCAGCGGAGTTCGATCGTCTTCCTGAAATCAGTGCCGTCACGCAGGGCCCTCATCACGTTGACGATGTTAAGGTTGACACGCCTGTCGTTGTTGTCGAACTGGGAGAAATCCCTTGGCCCGAAGATTTCCAGAAGGCCCAACGGTCCATAGTTGTCATCACGAGTGACCCTACGACCCCTGACGACCGTGTCTCCAGAGGATCGGCCAACGCTCGGGTGCCACGCAAAGAAACTGGCCGGACAAGTCAGCTTAGAGTGCATACCGAAGCTGCGTCTCACGGGGAAGGCGCAGCACAGCACCTGCTCCATCTTCATCCACCACGCCAGCATGATACCAACATCTGCGGCGCTCATGTCGGTCACCTCGGCGTGGATGTGCAGACCGCAGTTGTTGTTCACACGGCAGCCTATCTCAAGAAGCGTGTCAGCCATAGAGGATATATTCGCAATATCTTGCGATCCTTGGCCTATGTATGATGCTATCTCCACGCCCTTGGGGCCGTCGTAGCCATGGTTGCCGCAACTGCTGTCCTCCTTGATGTGCCAGTAGCAGTTGTCGTTGGAAGTCGCATAGGAGGTGACACGCACAGGCCTGTCGGATACGCTCCTGACGGCCTTTGCGACCTTGGCCTTGGATATGTCGCTGCCTACCTCTATCTCAACGCCGAATCGTCTTTGGCTGTGAAATCTTCTGTAAATTTTGTTTGGCATGCGAGACTTCCTGTCATCACAGTATATCAGTTTATCTGGATGGGTCGGTCAGGCCTGAAACCTCACGAAGCCTGCGCTGGGCGGCCTCAAGCTCCTGCTCATACTTCTCATCCCATGTCTTCGGCCTAAGAGATGGCTGGCTGGCGGGTTGTGGCGCAGCTTCTTCTTCAAGCAGGATCTGGACGAGCTGTGAGATCATCGCCCGTGTCCTCTCCTGCGATCTTACCACAAAGACGCCGAGAAAAAACAGGAGAATCATGATCACAAGTGATGCTGCCGAAACGAATCCAAGCAAAATCATTTCCATGATTATATCTCTGGTCCCAAAACCATTATAAGAGGTTAGATGGTAATCCTGCACCCGTCTAGGCGCCTCCCACGGAATCTCCGAGAACGACCGGATCGGAGACGTAGATGACGGTTGGTGTCTCGACGAGCACCGGCGATGGCGGCAGGCCAAGTATCGTCTGGACATCCTCTCCAGCCACGGTTTCCGGCTTGGGGAAGATAGGGGAGATGTCAAGCCTACCAACCGCACTCGTTGTCGGCACCCTGGATAGACGGAACGGCAGGTTCGGGTTGCGGTCGAAGAACTGCGAGGAGAACATCCCTATGTTGTCCTTCAGAAGCACGCTCTGAGGAATTAGACCTGCGTCGTTGACGACAAGAAGAGTGTCAAGGTTCAGAGTGAATCCGAAGTTCATCTTAAAGTTTCGGATATAACCACAGAAATCAACGGGTGGCAGCACCATGAAAAGCCGAGTGTCCTCGTCGATGCCGTTCACGAGGTTTTTCCTGACCACAAGCATGGCAAGCTTGATAACTGGCGATCCAGTATTATCTCCAGCTATCTCGTTTGTGCACGAGAACTCGAACGTGAACCTCCACGACTCGGTCGTGAGGTTGTCGTCACTGAAGCCGCTGTAGTGAAGGTTGCCAACCCAAGCGTCCTGCCTTGCGCTGTAGTAAAGCTCGATCGACTTGGGAATCTTGAAGCCGTTGCGCATCAGGAAGTTTCTGAAAAGGCCGGGTGATGCGAGCTCGTGATCGAGAAAAAGGTCAATCGGCATGGCGTCGCAGGTGCTGCAGCCAGTCACAACCCGAGTCGTCAAAGGCCCGAGGGGGTCGCCAGACTCACCGAAAACAACTTCCTGCAAGTCCATAGAGACCGTTGCGACAACCTCGGTCAGGTAGTCGTTCTGGAGGCTCGACCCGCCGAAGCCGGAGCCGCCAAGAGTCATTGATCCACCCGAGCTGCTGAAGAAGAAAGTGAAGACCGTCGGAGTCGTGCCGCCGGACTTGATGATGGTGGAGGCAGCTCCTCCCGTCTGTATCGCCCCTGATCCCTGGTAGATGAAGAAGTTCTCGTTGAGCAGGACGGTTGCCCGAGCCTGAATGATCGAGTCTATCTCCAAGGTAAAGTTCAGGCATTCCGGTATGTCCTTGAAAGGCACGTCCTCGAGGACGTTGCACTCGTCGCCCTCCGGCACGAGAAGGGGATCCGCTGGGCGGCTCCACCTCTTGATGCTCTGGAGCTGCCAGTTGATTCGGCTCCTGGTGAGCTCGTTACAGACCTCCTGCACCGTTGTCGCAAGTATGTTCTGTATGAACTGGACCTTGCCGACTGCTCCGGTGCATTGCGTGTCGTCGATCTGTATGCCCGTGACCTCGCAGCCGCCTGGGTATGGCTCGCCCGGCACGCCGCTGCCTTGGCTGGTCGGCCATACGCAGACTCCCTGCACCCTGTACCACCGCAGGGGCTGTGCGCCAAGGCTCCACGAGAACTCCTTGTCGAAGTTCACCGTTGCGTTCACGTTCCAGTAGAAGGCTTGGTCAAATGTGGCGTTGTAGGGCGAAACGCCTGTGGCTTGAGCGCCGCCTGAACCGACTATGTTTATTGAGTACCCAGAGGATGCGGAACCCGAGAGGGTTGCGCCTCCAGAGCCCTCTTCCGGGAAAAGGACATAGAATGCCGATGTTCCACCTGAGCTCGAGCCGCCAGAGCCGGACAGCCCGATGGTCAGGAACCCTGAAGCGTCGCCACTCGCCGTGACGCCGCCTGACATTGTTTCATTGTATACCGGCATATCAGTTATTTACCGAGCCAGAGAGCATTTCGCCCCCTATCATGCGCTGCTCAGTTGGAAAAGTGGCGTGAGATTAAGGACATCGCCGTCCAGCAACGCTCTCGAGACACCGAACTGCTCTGCCCAAAGCACTGTCGTGCCGTCGGCTGAGTCAATAACATAGTAGCCGTAGATGGTGTTCGTGCTAGCTCCGCAGGTCCAAGACTGAGCAGCCACAGTAGACTGCCCGCTTCCCGTCACCGTGCTTGGCGCAGCCCAGTCTCCACGGGCTATCGTCTTTGCTGCGTAGTTAGTGAAATCGGCCTCGGTGAAGTCTGCGGCGACGCTTCCGGCAGCGGGGGCGTAGTTGTTCTTGTAGAGCTTCAGGATGTAATTGTCCGTGTCGGCAGTCCTCTTGAGCATCTTGGAGAGAAGCACAAGCTCTCCTGCGTTAGTTACTACCAGCGCCATTTTCCTCCTTCTTATCCTCAAGCTTCTCGAGAATCGATGCAATCAACGGGTGACGCACGATCGAGTTCGACCTGAATGTGATAACGCCTATACCGGGCAGGGTGGACAGCTTGTCCACTATACCCATGAGCGCCCTGTCCTGCGGCCTTAGGTCGCTCTGCATGGGGTCGCCGGTGATGATGACCTTGGAGTTCTCTCCGAACCTCGTGAGGAATAACTTGATCTGGGCGAAGGTCGCATTTTGTGCCTCATCCAAAATGCATACTGCGTCGTTGAAAGTCCTACCCCTCATGAAGCACAGGGGCGCAAGCTCGACGGACTTGTTGATCAAGTCCCTTTGCGGTCCGGCTGGCCCAAGCATCCTGTCCATGCAGTCGTAAAGAGGCAGCATGTACGGGTTGACCTTCTCCTCGAAGGTTCCCGGCAGGTAGCCGATCGACTCGCCGCCCGCCTCTATGATGGGTCGGGTAAGAACGATCTTCTTCTTCCTCTTGGCCAGTATCTCGCTGATTGCGAATGCGCAGGCGAGGTGGCTCTTTCCGACGCCTGGCGCCCCAAGCAGGAACAGCACGTCATGCTGGTCGAAAGCCGCCCAGGCCATCTTCTGGGCCGATGAGAGGAACTCCAAGTGGAAGTTCCTCTTCTGGTGCTGCTGGTGCTGTTCAGCGGCAGCCTTTGCGGCAGCGACCGCATTAGCCTTGGCTGACTTTGCTTTTTGTTTTGACATGCCTTTATGTACGGCAGGAAAACGCTTTTCCGGTCTACCGAATTTCCTGCCAAGAAATGACGGCCCCTACGGCGGCTGCCCTCGGCGGATCTTGGGTGTCCGTGCTGGTCGCCACTATGCTCAGTATGTCCGAGTCACTTGCAGCGTAGTTCACGCACAAGGGATTCTTTACGAGCTTCTGCACCACGCCGCCCGTCGCATTAGCCCCGGGGCCACCGGCCACGGCGTAGCCGCAAGCGAGAACTATTCCGCCAGAGATAGCATTTGCAGCAATGTCGAACTGCATACCGCTGTAGGTCGCATCGACGTTGTTGAATGTTGCGTTTGTCAAAGTTCCGTTCAGGACCACCTCGAAGTATGAGGTGTAAGTAGATGAAACAACCTCTATTCCGGTAATGTCGAAGTCCATGCGGTTTGTGATGCTGTTGAAAGTGAGTCTTGGTTTGATGCTCAGGACTGGACGGCGGGTGGTCACGGATGCGTAGGATGCTCCACGGCCAACCGAGAAAGGGAAACCAAACTTGTCGTATCCGCCCTCTGAAGACACCGAGCAGCAGATCGCCTTCATGCTTGCGCCAGCAGACACAGCCGTGTTTGCAATCTCATAACGCACTGGCAAGTTGGCCGTGGTCATGTACACTGTTGACAAGAAATTTGTGTTGAGAAGCTCGTGACAGTAATAGATCGTCCCGTCGACCACGAAGCCGAAGCGCACCCTGCCCACACCGAGCCATTCAAGGTCGATGATGAAAATCTGCGACTTCGTCATGTCCAGCTCTATACCAGATGGGCCGTTACCGTCCATCGTGTCGATATTCCAGTTTGGCTGATCGACTGCCGTGTTGGACACAGAACCGCCGGTGTAGCTTCTCCTCACCACGGACAGGGCCGATGATGTCTGCTGGAAGAACAGACCGTTGCTGTTGTCGAAGTAGCCGATTCTTTTTGCCACGTTCGCAACGGCGGCGCCCATAGTTCCGGTCATGAGTATCATCTGCGACTTGCCGGGCTGGTAGCGCAGATACTGCTTAGACTGGCGTATGACATAGTCCGTGGCTCCCGTGCCAACTGTCAAGTTGACTGCGGACTCGTTGGGCAGGTGCGTGCTGCTTGAACCGCCTCCCGAAGTTACCGTGTTGAAAATCAGCGGCTGTGCGTCGTACTGGTTCTGAGCCTCGAAAACATAGTGCGGATTGCTAACCCGAAGCCTGCCGAAGGCGTCGTTCAGGGCGGTGTTGCCGTAGCTGACGATCAAAGGATTGTCCGTGCTCGTGGCGATAGTCACGTTGTTGCTGGGATTTACTATCTGCAGGTTGTCGGACATGATTCCCACCTTTTCGTCGTTTTCCATGAGTGTATTTATCAGCGAGCCCGATAAATACCTCGTGGAGAGAAAAATGGAATTTAGAGTCTTCCTCGAAACCGAGGAGAAAAAGAACGTCAAGAACCTGCTCAAGATGATCCCGGTTGGGCATCGCAAGCTTCTCGACGGTTACAGGTTCCGCTACACGCCAGGCAACACGCTAAACGGCGACAAGAACCACATAGGCTACATCCACCACGACAAAATAGTGGTCGCAGCACCGTGGAACTACAGCCGTGGCTTTACCACGCTGCACGAGATTGCGCACCTCGTGTGGGAGAAGCTCATGAACAAGGAGCTGAAGAAGGAGTGGTCGAAATTAGTCAAAGAAACCAAGAAGCAGCAGATGGCAAAGTTCAACAGGCCGGCTCAGAAGAAATCTCTTGACCAAGAGGATGAAGAGATCTTCTGCATGAGCTACGCCGCAAAGTACTGCAACCACGCACCTGCGATCTGGCAGAACGACAGATGGTTCAGCTTCCTTGACAAGGTTGCGAAGCTTCAGAAGGACTGACGCTTCCCTTGTCTTCCGAATGGCATGATCCGGCAAGGCATCCGGAGGCTGGCCTGTCGCTCTTCTTGAAGAAAGCCACCACAGACGCCCTCATGTGGTCTCCGGCGCTCTTGTCCACACGGTTGATGCCATGCCACACGGATCCCTTCGTGAATGCCATCCGGTTCGGGACGGGGGATATGTATGTCCCGTAGCCGTAGGTGTTCAGTAGCTTGTTGGTGTACTTCCTTGAAACCTCGTCGTCCGGCTCGACGCCGTCAAGGACGCTGTCGAACGGCGGTGTCTTGGCGACCATGAGCTCCCCGCCCCAATGCGGGCTCCACTCCTCGTGGCAGTAAAATATGCAAGCCGCTGAGTATCCGTGGTCGTCATGCCACGAAATCTTCGTTCCCTCAGGATAGATGTAGGGCGTGTAGACGATTTCGTCCCAGTCCTTGCCCTCCTCGCCGCATATGTCCTGCAAGTAATTCTTCGCTATGTGGTAGACGGTGTTGTGTATCCAGTCGATCGGGGTATTCGTTGGCATCTTCGTGTAGTAGCTCTCCGGGCTGGACAGTATCTGGCCGTCGCTGATGCGCCATATCTTCAACCAGCCCTGCGACTGCCTGAACACGAATGGAAGGCGGTTGAAGTATGACACGAAATGCTTGAATCCCTTCGAGTCGAATATCTCGTCGAAGATGGCGATCTCGTCGGTCTTGAGGTTGCACTTCATAGCGGGCGGGACTGCACGTCGGTCATTAGCTTGGGCAAGGTAGTCATGGCCTGCTCGGTCATCCTCTCGTAGTCGGAAATGTCGAGGCTGAATATCCTGTAGTGGTGAACGATCTGGTTCTTCATGATCTGCGGCTTGTGGCCCCTGTTCTGGGCCCTCATCGTCATGATGAAAGTGTGCCCGACCTGCGGCAACTGCTCCGGCCAAGGACCGATGTCGTTCCACGCCTCCCTGGTGACCAGGAGAACGTACTCCTGCATGAACTCAACCTTCTGATTGCCCATCATGTATGACTGGGTGTCGATGCCGACGAATCCAGACTGCTGGGCCTCGCTGACGTTGACGAGAAGGTCTATCCACGCCGGGTTCAGCACCACGACGTCACAGTGCAAGAAGATGAAATACTTGGAGTTCTTGTCTGCGGCCTGAACGCCCTTGTTGCAGGCGGCGGACCAGTAAAGGTTCTTTTCGTTCCTGACGACCTTGACCTCGCCCTCTATGTCCTTGAGGAACTCCTGCGAGTCTTTTCCGCTGCCGTTGTCAACGACGATGATCTCGTAGTTGTTATTGAACGAGGTGACAGCAATGGACTGGAGGCAGATGTTCAGGTACTCCGGCCTGTCCTTGTGGACGACGATGATCGAAATATGATCGTCGCTGTTCTCGTGAAGCTTGACTGACAGCTCGGGCTTCTCGCCCTCAAGGGGATTGTACGGTGTGGCCATGATTCGCTCCAAATGTGCAATTCTAAGTTCAGTCAGACTCTATATCCAACTCAAACACACCACGCTCGCAGACGCAGTTGATCTGCCCGCCAGAGGTCTTGATGGACTCAGCGTACCTTTTGGAAAGGCTCCCTGCGTACTCGCCGGCCTTCGCTTGGCTCGTGAAAGCCTTCTCCACCTTGACGACGCAGTACTCGCCGTCGACCTGTCTTGCAACGCTGATGATAGCCCAAGCCTTCATGTTTCACCTCAGTCGAATTCTGGGTTGGTTGGAGCGGCGCCAAGATCATCCTCAGCCTCAGGAATTGGCTTCGCCTTTATGTCCTCAAGCCCTGGCGATGTCTGGGCGGGCTTTCCACGCTTTGCGATCAGCCTCCTGGCCCTCGAGACATGAGTGCCGAAGTTCTTCAGCCAAGTCTCAAGGGCGTTCTCTGGGTAGGTTCCGGCTGACCTTTTAAGCTCCTCGGTGACGGTCTTATCGAGCTTCTTCGCATCGATCCATGCACACACCTTCTCTAGCGTCACACGGACTAGCTTGCACGGCTTCCTGCCGTCCACGTCGGAGTTGCCGGTCGATACAACCTTGAACTTGAAATTCTCTGCATTATTGGTCGCCACACATCACCTCTGGTTTTTAATGCTCTGCCCCTCGAAGACGCCCCTCTTGATGTCGTTGATTTGCTTGACCATCTCGGGTGAGAGCTTCGGGGCCTCAAGTCCCTCGGGACGGAGGTGCTTCAATATCTCCTGCTCGAGGTCATCGTAATCAACTCCCTCGACCTTCTCGGCGAAGTACACCCTGTCGTTGGCCATATCGACATTCACGGCGACGGTGCTCAACTGGTTGTTCTGATCTGCAAACGTCACGACCATCGAAACGATGGTGGAGGCGCTGCGTATAAAGTATTTCTGTTCCATGTCACGCTAGATATTTGGTCCGATCAACACCGACATTGCCAAACTAAGATGAGTCAGATGGAAGCAAATTTCAAAAAATTTACCGCAATCCGTGACACGGTCGAGGCATACGGATCATTCTGCACCGAGGGCGCATTCGACTGGGCTAAGGAGTTCTTTGTGCCGAAAGTCGACTTGGATTTACCGACGGTCAGCAACAGGGGCAAGATCACCACCTTGATCATCAACAGGAACCCGATAATAGTCCGGCTGGACAACGGCAGCACGCTTTTCTTCAGCTTGGACGAGTTCAGGAGGATTAAGGGCAAGCCGGCGGTCGGCAGGGTCATGGCCTACAGCATGCTAAGGCTGCCCCATGACGGGTCGGCCGTTCCATCGAAGATTCAGTCGTGCGAGGTCATTTAAGGCGGTCAACGTCGATCTTGTCTGGGTCAATGCCCGGCCCGTAGGGGCTCGGGCTGTATTCTTTCTTCAGCTTCTCGACCACGACATCGGCCACTTTGTCAACGAAAAGCTTGCCGCCTACGCCGACCAGGAGCATGGCAGCAGTCAGGCCGACGACGATGTAAAAAAACTTGTTATTGTTCATGACCGCTCCTCTGACAGACGACGATTTTATGTATTGCCCTGTTCAACGATTTTTCGCCATGCGTCACGTCTCGGGGTCGAGGTCGACTGCTCGATAGCGGCGAGCTCCTCCAGCTTGCTCCTGTGCTCGCCGGTTAGCTGCCTAGGCGTCTCCAGCTTCAGCGTGACGAATAGGTCGCCGATGTATCCAGATGGAACGCTGAGACCTTTTCCTCGGAGCTTCAGCTTTCCGTGCGACTGGCTACCCGGAGGTATGCGCACGGTGAGCTTTTCCCCAGACAAGGTCGGTACTGTGATCTCGGCGCCAAGTGCTAGCTGGGTGTAGGAGACAGGTATGTCAACAAGCAGGTCGATGCCATCTCTAGAGAACAAGGGGTGATCCTTCACCAATATGTACACGACGATGTCGCCGGGTCGGCCGCCATTGACAGACTCCTCTCCCTGTCCGGAGAGCCTTATGCTCATCCCGCTGTCGACGCCTGCTGGAACGTCGACAGAAATTTTCTTCTCCTGATGGCCGGGCAGGCTGCCTGTCCCTGCGCACTCAGAGCATGGCTTGGGGTTAATTTTGCCTACGCCCATACAGCCGCTGCATGTCTGCCGGAACTCGAATGGTGCGTTGTTAACGTTGACGAAACCGGAGCCAGAGCAGAGGACGCAAGTCTCTGTGCTCTCAACGCCGGATCCACGGCAGGAGCTGCACTTATTTCTCAGCTTGACAGACACTTCCTTGCGACATCCCCTCAAGACCTCCTCAAGATCGATCTCAAGCCTGACCTGAAGGTTCTTGCCACGGAACTGGCTGCCGCCGAAGAAATCCTTCATGGCGTCCATGAATGGGTCGCCGAAGGGCGAACCGCCTCCACCCGAACGCCTTGACCTGAAGGACATCCCGCCGGAGTCGTATTCAGCACGCCGCACGGGATCTGAGAGTGTATCGTACGCCTCTTGGATTTCTTGGAAACGGCGTGCTGCTCCCTCATCACCCGGATTCACATCCGGATGATGAGTCTTGGCTCCCTTACGGTAGGCCTTAGTTATCTCTTCCTTGGAGGCGTTCTTCTCAACGCCAAGAATGGCGTAGAAGTTTTTCATTCCTCAAGGAGCACGCTCTTGATGGAGTGGGGCTCCATGAAGAAGCGGTCTCGATGGCTTTCGTCAAAGACAGGAGCCATGACGCCCGTCCCAGACACCAGCACACGGTCACCGACTTTGAATCCATAATCGCCGGGCTTAAAGGCGGGGCCGACTGCACGGACATAGCCCTGCAGAGGCACCTTGGGGTCGGTCTTCTCCGTGACGGTGAGCACCGTGTTCATCATCTCCTGCGGAGTCAGAATCTCGACGAGCACCTGCGACCCGCAGGGCCTCACGTCGGTGATACGAGGTACTAGGTTGGTGTTGTCTACGCCAACCAAGGGAAGGACTTCTTCCGTCGTGGTAATGATTTTGCTCTTCGCCATCTCTGCGCACCTTTCAACTTGTCTGCACGTTCACCGTGCCTTGCGTGATGTTTCCGTCGGTAACATGGAAGACTTGGTTGCTCCACAGGCTGAAATGCTCGTTGCCGATACCGACCTGAGGCCAGACGCCGTTGCCAGGTGGCGTCTCAGGGCGATCATTGGGCCTGATGGTGTTCGGCCCGACGTGGCTGAGCGTAACTACCTGGGTGCCAGCACCGGAAAATCCAAGGCTTCCCAGGCTTAGGTTAGTGTTTGGCAGCGTTTTTTTGTCGGCAAGAAATGCCTCAAGCACGTGGTCGCATGTCTGATCCCGCAAATCCATGTAATTGTCCACGGAAGCGTCGAACACCCTTCTCGCCAGCTCTAGAAGCTCTTCTTTCTGAAGCGTGTACATCATCGTCAAATCCAGTAAGAAATGAAAAAGCACCTGTTGTCCCGCTCGCCCACAAGCACAGGGATGATTGACTTCGTCTTTATCAGCGACCTGTCGAGGACAAGAGACAGCTCGGTCATGTCGTCAAAGCGCTGGATCAGGCCGTTGCTGTCCCTGAAGCAGGACTCGGTGTACAGCACGCTCGGGACTATCACTCCGTAGTGATCGAATATGGGCTTTCCGCCGACCTCGGGGAACCTCTCGAGGCAGTCCACGATCTTCCTAACCCCGTCGCCGGCAAGGTCCTCGAGCATCGGGTAGGGATAGACCTTGGGCTGGTACACATGCTTCTGGCCCATGATCTTGGCCATCGCCTGTTCCTGGCTCAGGCCGCCCACGTAGTTGTCGACCGTGAACCTGTAGTCGCCGAGAGATGACTGGTCAATCACTATCTTCGGGTTGGCCGAGTAGGAGAAGCTACCGATGCTCATCTGTTGCTCAGGAACGAACCTGTACCCGAGGAACTTGGCGAGCACGACTGCGGCGTTCGTCATCGTTATTCGGTTGAAACCGTAGTAGGACTGGTCCATGTTCTCACGGAAGGAGTTGATGCTCTTCTGCATCTCCTGAGCGAGAGTAGAGCAGCCCATGTCCTTGTAGCGGAGCATCCTCTTCTCGGCCTGCTCAAGCTCGGATCGGTAGGCTGAGTCGAAGCGCATGAACCTGCCGAAGTCTTCGGGCTGAGCACTCCAGACCTCGTCGCCCTTCTTGTATAGCGACTGCATGTCTATGATCTGCGTTCTCTTGCCCTTGCGCAGAGACTCACGCTGCCTCCGATCCTCCACCACACGCACATATGATCTCGCAGTCTGGCCGGTCTCAATCCTCTTGTACACCGGCTTGCTCATGTACTCCTTGATTACGGCTTGCCCAAGAAACGGGAAGCAGGAGGTGTGGCCACGCTCGACTGCTATTTCCGCCAGCATCAAGAGGTCATAGAACTTGTCGGCGAAAAAATGGTCAGTTCCGAATATGGCGTCGCATATGGACATCGACTCTGGATGGCCAAGGTCGAGAGACTTTATGAAGCGGCCGAGGCAGATGCCGAACTCACCGAAGGCCATGCTGAGCAGGCTTGGGTCGCTGGCCTTGATCTTGGACATAATTGCACGAGGCCCTGCGACCGGGCATATGCCTGGCCCGCTATCAAGCCTGCGCAGCAGCTCGGACTGGAACTCGAGTGCCTTGTCGATTCGCTCTTGTGAGACCATCAGGAACCTTGTTTTGGTGCCACCACGCAGATTATCGACCTGCCGTCCATCGACGGTTGACGCTCCACCGATGCGGATTCGCCGAGCATCTCGATGATCTTCTCGACGACCCTGTAACCTTGCTCACGGAGGGCCATCTCACGGTGGCCCCTGAACTGCAGGAAGAACTGAACCTTGGAGCCCTCCTCGAGGAACTTCTTGGCCTGCTGGACCTTGATCTCGGCGTCATGGTCGGCGATGTTCGGCCTCAGCCTTATCTCCTTGAGCTGTATCACGGCGTCACGCTGCTTGCGGGCCGCCTCTTTCTTCTTGATGTTCTGCTCGTACCTGTACCTGCTGTAGTCCATGATGCGACACACGGGAGGCTTGGCGGTCGGGGCGATCTCCACGAGGTCGAGGCCGTCATCCATCGCTATCCTGCGTGCCTGCTCGGTAGCCATTACCCCTAGCTGTTCCTCGTCCCGCACCACACGGACCTGTGGCACACGTATCTCGAAGTTGACCCTGTGCTCGTTCTGCTGCTTGTTTTCACGGGGGTCTCTGCCGAAACGCCTGCCCCTGCCGTAGAATCCGCCGCTCATCTTCTCCTTCTCGCCTTTTGACGGCGAATGTACGCCAATCCGTGGGGCTCCATATGCCCTTGACAAAGAAATATAGGACACTAGATCAGAGTTATCAAAAAATCAGTCGTCGATAGTTGGGGAATCGGTGATCTTGATAAGGAAGCCGTCGCCCTCCACGGGGAACCTGCGTATCCACTCGATGTTCGGGGCGGCGCCGCAGTCAAAGTTGGAGGGGGTGTAGCTCGCAGGGGTGAAGCTTGGAACCACGCCGCTCGGGAGAAGGCCGCTCGGTATCTGGCCCTGCGATGCAAATGGCGCCAGCAGAAGCAGCTTCATGAGCTTGAACTCGAGGTAGTAGCAGCCCGGCAGGCAGGTATCGCTGGCGTTCCACTCGTAGACGAGGAAGCTGTCCATCAGCACGTCTTGAGTGACGGTGCCGTCAAGCTCTAGCACATCCTGATATGTCATCTCCGTGGTGGCGGTTGCGTTGCTGAACTTGATTATCCTCATCGAGGCGCCCTTGCGCCAAGGCTGGATGGGCGTCCCGTGGTAGCCACGCTGAACCTCAAGCACCCTGTTCTGCTCGTCGAAACCAAGGACTAGCATCTTCTCCGGCAGCCTTGCCTGGTTCATCATGATCACGTCGCCGACCATGATTTGGTTGAAGCCGATGTTGTCGGCGAGGCCTATGACCGTGTCGTTCTCGTCTATGGCCACCTTCAGGCGAGCCTTCGCCCACATCGTGGCCTCGAGCACCAAGTCGGTCAGGTCGATGGGGCCGTCGCAGTCCTCCACCTTTACCTTGAATACCGGCTTAGTGTCGTGACGACGAATCACGAAATCGGGGCAAACCCCAGGAATGCAGCCATATTCGTCGGGGCATCCGTTCGGCTGCGGCGAACATCCGATGCCAGTTGAGTAGCAAGCCATGCATTATGTATGGAACGGCTGGGCAATTTAGTTCGGATGTATCATCTGCACGAAAGAAACATCGTACTCGGATGTCTTGAAGTGCCTCTTAAATCCGGAAAAGGCCTTCCTCTGTGATGGGTTCAGAAGCTTGAGCACGGACTTCGGCGGTATCGGCATCGCAGTATCCCAGCCGAAGTCGCCGTCAAGCGTGAGGCGAAGCGACACAGGGACGGTTCCAAGATGCAGGAAGTCTGCGCACTCATAAAAGTAGCAGTCGCTCTGTGCGTCGTATATGTAACCGTTGATCGGGATGCCGTTCCTGCAGTTGAGCTTGTTAACGAAGTTCTTGCTGCCGTCCTTGGACACGGCGACCGCTATGAGGTAGGTGGGCGTGCTGCTTACATGCGTGTGGATGCTGCTCCGCACGGACCTGAGGATCTTTTCGTCGCTCAGGCCAGCAGGCACGATGTGTCGGCCAGTCTCTGACATGTAGAACCCCCAAGCATTGCTGTCATAATTATAGGCCAGTCAGCTTGGTTTTTTCTGGCTCTTGCTACCCTTGCCAGGTTGCTTGTCTAATCCGTCTGCCTTCTTTCCGCCCTTGTCCTTATCCTTGCCCTCCTTGGGCGAATCCTTTTCCTTCTCGGCCTTGGCAGACAGCAGCTCTCTGCGCACGCTGTCCCTGCGCTTCTCCTCCTGCTCACGCTCCTTGTCGAGCCTTTCTTTGGCCTTCTTCTGCTTGTCCTTGAGTTCCTTGAGCTTCTTGTCCGTGGTCGACTTGACCTTCTTGTACTCCTCAAGGTCCTTGGCCAGATCCTCGACGGCCTTCAGCCAACGGTCAACCTCGCCGCTAGCCGCAGGTCTGCGACGCTTTGCCTCGTTGATGGCAGCGAGATATGCGTAAAAGCCTGTCATTTATTCTTTTTCTTCTTGCGGACACGCTTCTTCTTTGCCGGCTTTTCGGGCGTTCCGAAGGCCTTGATAGCCATGTCCATCACTTGGGGCGATGGCGTCGAGCGTGACATGACGTCCGCAGGCATGGGGTACTGGTTCGGCAGCCCCGCCCTAATTCGGGTCATGGGGCTAGACTCTGTCATCTTGCTGCGCCAGTCTTTGAAGCTGATTAGTGCCATAAGGTTATGTATGGCAATTCAGACAATCTTGAAATCGCCCGACTCTATTTTCGCCAGACTCTCAAGGTCCATCTCGGCACGTGCACGAACCCTTTCAGCCTCAAGCCTGTCGTAGCGGCGCCTGAGGGTGTTGAGCCACCTTTTCTGGGCGATGATTCCCGTGTGGTCGGAAAAGTTCTTGTGGTCATCGAAAATTAGAACATAACGCAGGAAGGCCTCCTGCGTTGGTGTGTCAAAGTATTTCAGGAGATATAGCTTGTCCTTGGGAATTTCCGCTGTCTCGTAGAGACGGCCGATCCAGGCCAGATCACGGTTCAAGCCTGACGCCCTCGACAAGCTCCACATAGACGCAGAGCATTCCTCCGGCGTACTGCTGCGGAACGCCGGACCTTGCGATCAGGTTCAATGTCTCTGTCACCATCCTGATATCGCTCGGCAGCGAGTTGGGGTTGACCTTCTCGGTGGCGACTTCGGACTTGAGGGCTCCATAGACCTTGTCGACCCCATCACATATGGAGTACCCCAGAACCATCGACAGCCTGCTGGGATGGAAAAGGAAAGTCTTCGTAACAGAGCCGCCCGTGGCCAGCTTCTTGTCTGAGAAGAATCTCTCCATGTGATATTTGGCTAGGCCAGAAGCCTCACTCCTAGCGTTTGCCTCGCTGTCATCCTTGCCAAGCGGGAGCAGCTCATCGTCGTTTTCTTCGTCGGACGGGAACATCCTGCACCTCATAGTTGCGACTTGCTTGTCGATCCGGGATAAAGCTACCCCAAAAAGTTTTCCGAGTAAATACATAGCTCAGGAGAAACCCATGAAAAATTTGTTGCTTGTGGCAATCCTGTCAATATCGGCAATTTCGGTCGGTTGCGCCAACTTTAATCCACGCAGCCAGCCACGCATCGACAGGAACAGCGGCAGGGTAGAGGATATGCAGTCCAACCAGAACGGTGTCATGACCGAGCTAGGGAGGATACGACAGGAGATGACCAACACCAACAGCAAGCTGAAGGAAATACAGACTGGGATGGTCAACCTTAACACCGCAGTCTCACGCAACGACAATACTGGCATCCAGATCATTCAGGGGGACGGGGCTCTCATATTCATATTCTCCATCATCGTGCTTGGCATGTTCCTGTACTGGTATCGAGACAGGGCAATCAAAAGCGAGAAGACAACGGAGATGATGGCAAAAGAGATAGCGAGGTACAACGACCCAGTCCTCAACGAGCAGGTACTGCGGGCGGCTGTCGACAACGACAGGGGAAGGGAAGTCTACATGTTGATCAAGAAGAACCTTTAGCAGTCGTACCCCTGGAGTATGTTCCTGAAAAGCTTGTAGCCGGAGCAATTGTCGCCGAGAGGCAGATTGTCTTTTGTGGGGTCTCTGCCAAGCTTCCTTGACTCGGATACAAAGTCCTCAACCTCATCGTCAATCTCGTCCCTTTTGGAGCTGAGCTTGAGACAGTAGAACTTGGACGAGTCGTTCTCGTCTTGCGTTAGGTAGCGACAACGCTCGTGGTTGCGGCTGTTCAGAAGGCAAACGTCCTCAAGCTGCCTAAGGCTAAGCATCCGAAACCTCCACCTCTGTGCCTATGTGCGATATGAGCACGCCCTTCCCGTGGTCGATCTCGTGCTGGAAGACGACTGCGTAGTAGCCGTCCTCGACACTCTCGAATTCCTCGAGGCGGGCCTCGGAGCCGTTCTGGCTCAGCAGCAACCTCTTGCCCTTGACTCTCACAGACTGGAACCTATCGACCTCGAAGCGTCTTGTTGCGCCGTCGGGCTTGCGCAGACTGAGGCAGCCCTCGATCGACTTTGACTTGTCGCCGAGCCCCTCGTAAGAGCAGCCGACATAGTACTCGAACTCGGACGGGTAGGAATGCTTGCTTGGCCTGTGGACGATGAACATGTCCCATGGCAGGCCGACCTGCACTGCGCTAAGGCCTATGCCTGCGTTAGTCAGGCACACATGCTCCATTCGCATCGCTGCGATGTAGACGTGAATCAGCTCATCCGGCATGTCGGTGACAGCCGGAATGTCTGCCTCTGGGACCAGAGAGAACAGGTTAAGCTTGCTCACCAACCACCGCCTTGGAAACGGCATCAATTCTTGCGAGGAACCAGGACCGCATCGTATCAAAATCCTTCTTGGCCGACGACGGCACCTTGAAAATGACGGTGTCGACTTCGTCCTCGACGTTTGCGAGGTTCTTGTCGACGAGGTCCCGTATCAGCCTCGATGCGCTGATGTTCCTCTTCTTGGCGTGCGCCTTGATCTTGTCCTGCGTATCGGGATCGACGTGCAGGCTCATGATCGTGTTCTTTTTAGCTGTCATGTCTAGGCCTTCTTCTTGCGTCGGTCGCCCTTTTTGGCCCGCTTGCGCTCCGGGAAGTTCTCACGCAGCTTCTCCTTGAGGCGCTGATTCTCGGCCTCCCTCTTCTTCCTGCGCCTGCCCTGGCCAGGGCTCTCGTAGAACTCCCGCTCCTTGTAGTCGTGCAGGATTCCCGCCTCGGCCACTGCCTTCTTAAACGCAGTAAACATCTTCTTGAAAGCGATCTCACGCTCGTGCCAGCTCGGGTTGGGTGGCAAGTCCCTCAGTTCTACTCTGCAAGCCATAAAGAAACCCCTAGTCGTACTGTACCTTGATGAATCTCGTCCCGAGCCGCTTCCTTTTCTTGACGTGAACGTTCTCGCCATATGGCAAGGGCTCGTTCGACTCCACGGTCGAAGGCAGCATGTCCCGGTCGACGTAAGGCAGGAACGAATCGAACCTGCCAAGTATCATCCTGAAGAGCTCATGCCTCCAGAGGCCAGGGCTGCCGTCAGTTACAATAGTGCTGAATGTAAAAATATATTGCCTCGGTATGCTTATGCCTAGCAGCTCGTCTATCTCAGTCTCAGATGTGTATCTGTGCCTCGTCCTCTCGTCGATGGCGAGAAAAGGGGCCCTCGCAAGTAGAGCGAACCGAGAGAGGCCGTTGAACACGTCAAGCACGCAGGAGCACGACCTCATAAGCGACATTGCACGAACGGCGTCATTTTCACGTAGGTAAATTGCGCCGTCCCCCACCTCGTCCGATATGTCCCAAGACATGAAGTTCTGCCACACAACCGGAGTAACGCCAGACTCGATCATGAACCTGCACAGCTCAACCCAAAACTCTTTCTTGGGCCTTATGTGGTTGCTTGCGCCGTTTCCCCAGATTCTGCAGAATATGCTTGGCGTCAGGAATATCTTGTAGCCCGGCTTAGACATCATATCTCGGTTAATTTCCTTCCCGAGTATCGATGCGCTTGGAACGAAAGGCAGGAACCTCTTTGTGTCCTTGAACTTATCAAAGAACTGCGGAGTAAACCCGTTTCGGTAGTACTTCATCAGCTCCGAACCATCAACGACATCCCTGAAGAACTCGTTGAAATTACGGATGTAGGTTGGGTAGAAGTCCGACTTGTTCCTAAGACCTTCTGAACCCTCGTAAAACCTTTTAACGATGGCCATGTCGCCAAACGACCAGTACTCGTCCACATAGGGAAACAGACCCTGCATGCCGGGCCACGAGGCCATCACGAAGTACTTCGATCCCTTGACTTCTTCCCTGAACCTCTGCAGGACGAGAGAGGACAGCACGCAGGAGCTCCGCATGTCGCCGAAGAACGGCATGATTGTTACGCCGCTGAAGTCAGTCGGCATCCTGCGCTCCTCGAACCTGTCACGGCGGAAGCCGTTGCGCTCGGCTGCCCTCTTCAGGAAATCGGCGACCGAGTTCACATGTCCCTCCACGCCTTCTGCTTCTTGAGCATCTCGTTGACTGTCTTCTCGTCCTCGACGAGGCCAAGTATGTCGTCCCAGTTGTCTTGGTTCATCTCGTCAATAGCTTGGCCAAGGACCCCGAGCGCACGCTCGTGATCCTCCACAACACTGAAATAGTGGGCTATCACCAGCTTTTTCTTGTTGTAATCCGTAGTCAGTACTATCCTCTTGCCCTCCTGGCCGTTGCCGACTATCTGGTCTGGCGTCTCAAAGAGAATCCACGGCACGCCCATCATCGATGCGAGCCTAGTGGAGGCAGTCCAGAACTGGACAGTAAACTTGAGCTGGCAAACGATTGCCAGAGTCAGCTCTAAATTTCTGGCCTCCGGCATCCTGCTGAAGTCCACGATGCCCTCGACTGGGCAAGGTATGGTGCTCTGCTTCTCGCCGAGCCAGATGGGCGTGTAGCCCCTCTCCTGAAGCTTTTCAATTAGCTTCTTGTAGAAGTCCGGGCCGAGGTTCCTGCCGTAGGTGAGCCTGCCCCGTGCAAATACGCCAACCGGATTGGCGCCGAGGTACTTCTGGGCCTCCTTCTGCATACGCATCGACGGCCGTGGCACCTGCACGGCGAACTTCCTGCTGTGAGCGGTGCTTGACAGTATCGACCTGTCTATCTCGGCAGACATGCAGGTCGGGCATCTTGAATCGGGGTCGTCTGTGCCCCAATATGTGCGACACAGCCTACATGTCGAGCCTACGCACAGGCCGCCCATGTCAGAGCCCTTGAATACAACACCGTGCTCCTGAAGCCGCTTCTCGAGTCGCTTGATGTTTTTGCTGGAGCTGATGAATGCGTTCGAGAAGTCCCTCAGGTGCATGCACCCATCCTCGATCTCCCAGTACTCGTCGGCGAGGTGCCTGTACAGGTACTCCCTGCCCCACCAGCCCACGCAGACCACGTAGGCGCCTGGGTTGTGTGCGATGATCCGAGGTATGCAGTACTGGAGACCGATCGACTCGCAGCCGAACTCGCTGAAGCAGGTTATGATCAGAATCCTTCGCTTGTCTTCCGGCTTGGGCCTGCTGTTGAACTTGTGGACCGTGAAACGCACGCTCTCGTGCATTTGCTCCTTCTCGAGGAGAGCGCCGTCGCCGAAGTTGCGACGGCACTTTGCAAAGAATCTCATGAAGGCGTCCCCTTGATGCGTAGCATCTTGGCCACACGGCCGCACTTCGGGCATCTGAACTCCCTCGGCTTTCCGCACGAGCTGCAGTTCGACGGAATCTCGACATACTGCTGCAAGTCAACGGATGTGCCGGTAGTCATGGAGGCCCACCTGCATTTGTGACAGCGAATCACGAATTTTTTTTCCATGAGTTACAGGAGTCACTCGTAGGTCAATTTGTTTTCACGGAGCCAGGATGAAAGATCGGTGTCCCGGCCGTCAAGCTTCACGAAGATTTTGCCGATCCACCTGCCGTCCGCCCCCTTCTTCTCAAGGAGAACCTCCGGCGACATAGATTTGTTCAGCAGCGATGTGACTTTCTGCTTTATCTCGGAAGCGGCAGCCACATCGAGGTCAACCAGAACACGCCTTTCTCCATCCCTCAGCACAAGGTCATAGGTGTCCCCGTCCACGACAACGATGCGCTTGACCGCAAGCCTCTTGCCGGAAATGCTTTCGGGGACATCCCTCGGGACGACGAAATCAGGGACGACGGACTCACGCTTGGACGCTGCGTAGCGGACGACAAGCATCGCCACAACTAGCAGCCAAATCCCGAATATCAGTATCTCCAAAACTTTATTTTTTCCCACGGACCCCCCAACCTATCTAGGCGTGGAGATGAAAAGCCTCGTTCAGCATCTCAAGCTCGTCCAGCCAAATGCCGTAGCGACGAACGTTCCCGAAGAAAGTGGTCAGGTCTAGGGGCAGGATTTTCCATTTAGGGTTGCCCTCTGCGTCGTACTTGGGCTCGTTCGTCATCTTGACACGGCCACTCTCGTCAACGACCTTGACCTTCTTGCCGTTCTCCTCAATGACCTCGGGGATATATTCCATGTCGCAGCGGCTGAGCTGGAGGTCAAAGTAGGCCTCCCTACGCCGCTCGTCCGTGAGCACCTCGGACCAGAGGTCGGACGGGACTGTCAGAACGAAATCGAACCTGTCCCGCTGGTAAAGCTTCGCAATAGAGGTGAACTTGGCGAGCTTGCCGAGGTTGATTCGGTTTTTGACATATGGCTTGCTGTCGTCAAAGCACACGGCGAGAGTGCCCTGGTCAAGTCTCGGAGAATGGTGCTCGGCTTTGACCTTGAGAAGAAGATCTTGGACTTCAGTGGGCGCACGCCAGATCATAAAAAAACTCCACTAAGAATTGCAGACGGCAATTCTAAGTGGAGTTGCGACCTCATTCCAAATCAGGGGTTGGTTCGCTTGTCGTAGCGGTTGCCGTTGAGGCTGTCGCTGAGCTGGTCAATCTGTTTCTTCAGATCTTCCATGCTCTTGAGAATCGTGTTCTCGTCGTTGTCCTTCTTCTGCTTCGCCTTGATAATGCCGGCAGAGCTGAGCTTCACCTCAAGATCGTAGAGCCTCTTCTTCAGGTCCTCGAGGTCGTTGAGCTCCTTGCCGCCGACACCCCAGTTCGGCGTGACATGGCCAGGCGTTCCGACATCCTGGTCCTTGCCGACGGTGTTCGGGTAGACTGGGTTGAATGCGCTGCCAAGCTTGTTGGCAACACGCTTGGCCTGCTTCTCGGTGACCTTGCGCTCCTCTGACAGCGGGTTGAAGTACGAGGATCTGCCGGCTGCCGAGTCCGCAACGGACTTCCAGTAGTTCACATCGCACTCGTTCAGGGGGCGGTCAAGGTCGTACTGATCCTCACGGGCGTAAGTGCCGAAGAAGTCCGTGCCGGCCTCGTAGTCGTCGTCGGCCGAATCCTCGGGGACTTCCCTCGTCTCCTTGGGGAAAACGCCCTGCTCGACGGCCTTGTCCCACATCTGGGAATACTTGTCGATGTCATCCATCATGTTGCTCATGGTCTTCCTTGTGCTATGCTGTTTGCGGCACGGAAACACGCCCAAAAACTAGGGGCGCTCTTGTGCCATATATATCTTGCCGCTCTTTAATTTTGAGGTCGCACGAGGAGTTTCTTGATGTCTTTCTTCGTCAGGCCCTTCTCCGAGAACTGCTTGTGCCAGCCACGCTTCTTGCCTGTGTAGACGGTGTGGCCGGACAGGAACCTCTTGACGGCAGGCCATGTGTTCCTGAAGTAGACCTCCCTCTGCATGGCCTCAAGGAAGTTCTTCTTCTTTCTGTCGTAGTGCAGCCCTGCCCTCAAGAAGATTGTAAAAATTGATCGCCTCATTGCCAGCCTCCGCCACCACCGGCTTGGCCTGACATACATGATCGTCTTTCTCTGGGTTGGCCCATATATGGACCTCGGACTCACATCGAGCCTCTCTTCTAACAGACTCATGAAGGCGACGACATTGTCCGTCTGAAATTTTTGATGCGAGAAGAAGAATATGTCCAGCTCATGGAGCAGGCTGTGGAAAATTTCCCTGCAGAAGTACCAGTGATTGATGAAGTGCCTGCCCTCGCACATCCTCTTGGAGCGTGCGAAGCAACCCCTGCCGGGTCTAAGCGTGCAGTTGATTAAGACGACATCGTCATGGTTAGACGGCATTCGGAGAGGCCCCCAGCTCCGCCTCCTGTTCGGTCGCTTCGGGAACCACAAGCTTGGATTCAATCGTCACCTTGCGGTTCTGCTTGTCGAGGAAGGTGTCGAGGTTTGCTATGCTGATGATCGACCAGTGCGGGTCGTCAGCGGGCACGTGCTCCCTCTTCGTGTAGAAGAACATCTCGAACGTGTAGCGGTAGGCCTTCCTCTCGACCTCCTCGTCGGTCATGCCGCTATCGAGGTCCTCCGCTATCTCACGGCACACACGGATCGAGTCACGCTGGCTGGCTCCGCCAAGCTTGCGCATGACCTGAGTGGCGGCGAAGGCTTTCTCCTTGTTTTTCAGCAGGTCGATAATGTCCTTCTTCATCCGTCCATCGACGAAGTCAGCTATGGCTGTGTACTTGGCCATAACATCGCCCCTCTCAGGCCTGCTAATCCGGCAGTCCCTGAAGTATTCGGCGAAGTTCTTCTCGTCGATCAAGTCATCAGCCATTTTCACCCATCCCGTTGTCAAACTGCCTCAGGACCTCCTCGTCCGTCATGAACTTCTCGTCCTCACGAACGCCAGGCCTCATTGGGATGACCCTCGGGTCATCATCCTTGTGCTTGTACCTCTGGGTCCCCCTCCACTTCCCCTGCTGGTTCGACTCGAGAAGGAAGGTGTTGAACCCGCCGCTTGGCGGCTGAAGTCGCAACCTAAGTAAGTTACCGACTTGGAATTCTGACTTGAACCTCTCGTAGTCGTCTGGCCAGACGTTGATCCTCTGCTCTGATCCGGTTGCGTCCTCGGCTATGACTAGCCTGTAGGTGTTTCCCTTCTTGCTCTTCATCTCGGCACACTTCTTGACCTGTATCTCGACGGGACTCACGGTCGGGTCTATCTGGCTCTTAAGCGATGCGAAGGTCAGGTCTCCGTGGTAGTCGGGGCTCCTCTCCAGCTCATGAACCCAAGTGAACCCGTAGTACTTGACCTCGCAGGCGACAGGGTCACGCAGCTCCTTGAGAATCTCGGCAGATATTGTCCGGTCATCCGGATTGAAGTCGATCAACTTGGGGGCCTGCTGCATCGCCATTTGCTCGAAGGACTGAAGAGTCGCAACCCTCTTCTGCCAAAGCTTCTTGAGGCTCTTCCACCTGTTGAACTTCCTATCGACCCTGATCTTCTTGTAGTGCTTCTGTATCTCCCTCTCAACTATGGCGTCGGCGCCTTCGACCTCAAAGCTCTCCGTCTCGGTGACGGGCGTGGCATCGGGGTCGGTCGCATCGCACGGGACGGTCTTTTCGACCTGGATAATCTCTTCCTGATCGTATTTGATCCTGTACTCGTCGTTGTCGAAAGGATTGGGGCCTGAAAGGTCAGAGAGCTTGAAGGTCACGCCTGGAATCAGTTCGATGAGCTCATCCTCGTACCTCTCAAGAGACGCCTCCAAGCGCTTCCTCTTGTCGTCAAGCTTCTTCAGCTTGTCCTTGAAGTGCTCGGTGAACTTCCAGAGAGTGACCGGGTCCCTGTCCCTGAAGCACCTCAGGGCTATGATCGGCTTGAGCACAGAGGCGTCAGTTCCGAAGCGAACGAGGAACTCCTCGAATGACCTGTATGGCTGGCCGGCGACTATTCGCCTTGCGGGCTCCTCGCCGATCCCCTTGACGTTCGAGAAGCCGAAGTAAATCGTGTTGCCTATGAGCTCGAAGTTGATAGACGACTTGTTGATGTCGAGGCGGTGCATCTCAACGCCATGTATCTTCGCCTCCATCTTGACGTCCTTGATCTTGTCGCTGAGCGTTTCGCAGCTCAAAATCGCCGTGTAGAACTCGTGAGGACAGTGCGCCTTGAGGTAGAGCAGCCATGCGCTGATATAGGTGTAAGCAACGGCGTGAGATCTGTTGAAGCCGTAGCCGCTCCACGCCTCAACCTGACTCCACAGCTTTTCAAGTTCGGCGGCATCACAACCAAGCGTCCTCTGACCGTTGAGGACGAACTGCTCCTTGTACTTGATGAACTGCTCTATCTTCTTCTTGCTGATTGCCTTGCGCACGGCCTCGCAGTCCTTCAGCGGAATCTTTCCGACGGCATGAAGAATCTGCATGATCTGCTCTTGGTACACCATGATTCCGTAGGTGCTTTCCAAGTAAGGCTTCATCACGGGGTGAATGTCGAACTTGTCCCTGCCCCTCTTCCTATCGACATATAGCTTGGTCATGCCGCTTGCCAAGCAACCAGGCCGGAAAAGCGCAGAATAGGCAACCAAGTTCTCAAAGCTGTCCACGCCCCCACTCTTGACGAGCGCACGCATGCCCTCCGAGTCGAACTGGAATATGCACTTCAGATCGCCCCTGTCCGCCATCTCAAGCGCTTTCGGGTCGTCACGCCAAGCCTCAACGTCGCTCCAGTCGGGCTCACCCTTCTTGGCGCATATTCCCTCAAGGCCGTGACGCTTCTTGACCATCTCGCAGCATCGGGCTATCTGGAGCAGGTTTGATATGACCAATAGGTCAAACTTCACGAGCCCTACTGGCTGCAGTTCCTGCCCGTGAAGCCCCTCCACCCATGCGGAGGCCTGTGGGTTGTCCTTCCTCTTCACTAGCGGAACCATGTCATGCAGCGGGATGCTGGATATGATGAGGCCTCCGGCGTGCACGCCCATCGCACGGTTCCGGTTCATCAGCTTCTTGGCAGCCTCGGCGACATCCGGGTACTTGGCCACGTAGGCTTGGAGCTCCTCGTGCATCCTGAGGGCCGATTCCCAAGTGAGTGGCTTTCCCTCCTCATCCTTGTCCTCGAGGTTCTTGGTGATCTGCATCACCTCGTCCCGTGGCGCCTCGTGGACACGGGCCATGTCGATCAGGGCGGACTTGATGCCGAACGTGGTGTAGCTGCCGATGTTGCAGACGTGCTGGGAGCCGAAGGTTTCGATGGCCCATCTGTTCTTCAGGTACTCCCTGACCACGGGGATGTAGTCTATGTCAATGTCGGGGAGATCACCCGTGAATACGCTCGCAGGGTCTCTGCCGATGTGGAAGTCGGGAACTATGCCCAAAAGCCAGCAGACGAGCAGGTTGTTCTGGTTCTGTGGGTATCGGATCTTCTTGTCGTAGAGCTCAAGGAAATAGGATTCCTTGTCCTTGGCGGCGATCTCCTCAAGCTCCCACCTCAGCCTCCTTGCATACCTCTGGTCGCCGGCGAGCCCCTTGGCCGACAGAGCGTCCTCGCAAATGCTGGAAAGAACACGATCCATGCGTCACCCCTGGCTTCCGATGCCGATTCAGTCGAGCGGAATCTCCTCGGCATACCTTGTGTGGCAGATTAGCCTCAGTCCCTCGAACTTGACGCCCTTCACTTCGATATCCATCGGAGGGCACGATTCAAAGAACGCCTTGGTCCGGCTCTTGATCATCTCGATGTGATGCCGAGTTGGCATCTTGCCAAAATAGAGCCCAACACTCAACGGAGCCGGCCCAGAAAATTGCTCGTAGTTGTTCTCATCGAGGAGTGCGTGGTCTCCAGAGGTGTTTCTCCCGTAGCGAGGGTTGAGCCACACGCAGCAAGGGGAGAGATGCCCGTTCTCGTCAAGCTTGATCTCAAGGTAGTCGTAGAACGGGTTGCTTGACTCATCGTCGTCATCAAGGTCGAAGTCGGAGTAGAATCTGTCGGATATCTCGATAGTCGAGACGCCCTCGTGCTCGTATCCCGTGCAGTATGCGCACAACTGCCGGTAAAACGAGAACGATGGGCTGTCCGTGTCTATGACGAGAACAAACTCTTTCCCCATGCAGATTGGCTCGGCCACCTTAGCACCTCTCGTAAAAATTCCCGTTGTAGACAAAACCCTCTAGCTTGGTGTCACGGAGGGTCTCAAATGCGTCGGCAAGCTTGGAAAGAATTGGCTTGCCTTTGATGTTGAAGCTGGTGTTCAGCAGGATTCCCTCTCCGCCCATGCCGTCGATTCTGGAGAGTATGTCGTAAAGATCGGGGTGCTGCGCAGAGGTGACAGTCTGCACTCGGCAGGTGTTGTCAACGTGCGTGATCGACGGGAACCTGTATTCCGGCCTCAGGGTCGGGCAGAAGCTCATGTATCTAGACTCGGAGCCGTTCAGGAAGTACTTCGGCACGCTCTCAAGCCGTGTCACGGCTCCGAAAGGCCTAAACCATTCCCTGAACTTGACCTCTGCGTTGAGCCTCTCCTTGAGGTGGGGTATGGTCGGGTAGCAAAGAATGCTCCTGTTTCCCAGAGCCCTCGGTCCGCACTCCGCCCTGCCGTGGATGTAGCCTATGATCTTCTTTTTTGTGTAGAGTAGTTCAGCGATGTCGGAGTTGGAAACGGCAGTCTTTGAGAAGCCCTCGGGCAGCGGGTCGTCGCTGTCGAGAATCTCGAACCCACGATAGGTCAAATCGACATGCCTGTCGCCGATGTGGTGCGCAAGCATCCCGAAGGAGAGGCCGCAGTCTGCGCTGTTTGGCGGCACGTAGACCTGGAAGCCCATGTCTTGCAGCCGCTGGTTGACGAGGATGTTCAGGGCGCAGCCGCCAGACACCACGACCCTTGAACCGGGCGCAACACCGAGCGTGTCGAAAACCCTGAAGAACTTGTCCTCGAAGGCCCACTGCAAGGTTGCGGCGAAGTCGTACTCCTCCTGCCCCGAAAGGGCGTCCGTGGTGAGCTGCTTGCCGTATAGCCTCTCAAGCTCCGCCTGCTGCTGAAGCGTTCCGTTGTCGTAAAAGTCCATCATGGCAGGCTTTATGGACTCGATAGGCGTCCCGTAGGACGCAAGGCCCATGAGCTTTCCGGAGTTGCCGCCCTGGTAGAGATACCTGTCCTTCTGCGCCTTCCTCTTCTTTATGGTTGAGAGTGCTCCAGTAAGGCCAAGGTAGCAGTTACCGAGGCTGTAGGAGGTGTACGGCTGAAAGTCGTGCACGAGGCTTATCTGTTCGCCCTCTGCACGCCACACCGTGAAGCTGCTCTTGCTGCCGTCGACGTTGTCGCCGTCCCCGTCATAGCTGATAACCCAGCAGTCGTCGAACGGGCTTTGCCTGTATGCCGAGGATGCGTGGGCGAAGTGATGGTCCATCGGCACGAAGTTCTCAACGGGAATCACCTCACGGATGATCTCCTGGTCAATATGGTAGAACTGATTGGTGTAGCAATTTGTTACTTTTGATATTTTGTGCAGCCTGAAAATGTACGAGTAGAAGCTCTTGACGAGTTCCCTGTCGGGAGCCGCAGAGTTCCAGTGGCTCGTGAGAACGGCGTAACGCTCGTTGGCGAAACGCTCGAACTCGTAGATGAAGTACTCGCCGTCCTGCTTGAGGCACAGGCTCGAGTCGTGAAAGCCGTATATGGATATGTCCATCAGAAGCCCATCCTCCTCTCGTCATCACGGCTGCTGAGGTTATCGTCACGCATCGAGGACAGCGTATCTATCGCCTCGTCGAAGCCGTCGCCTATGATTACGACCGCAACGAATAGCTCCTTGAGATGAGCTATGCTGAAGCCCTCAGTCTTGCTGACCCACATGTCGATATCGATCTTGAGATCAGATATCCTCTCCTGTCCTATCGTGGACTCAAGGTATATCCGCCTGCTCTGGGGGTTTGGGTGGCCTATCTTAAAGCGCTTGTCGAACCTGCTGGGGCGGTTGATTATCCTCTCGCCGAGCTTCTCTGGGTAGTTGGTCGTGGCCAGGAAAACTACCTTGTCGATCTGGTTGACCCCATCCAGCACGTTCAGGACTTCGCTCTCGTTGTAAATCTCGAGTGTGGAGTCGATGTCCTCCATGAGCACAACCATCGGCGTTTCGGGCTGTATCTCCCTGAACTTCCTAACGCCGGATGTGAAAATGTTCGGGTCTTCAAACCTCATGACCACGCCACCACGGTTGATCACGTCCTGCATGATGAGCTGGATCGTGCATGACTTGCCAGATCCGGGCGGACCATACAGCATAATGCCCCTCTTGTAGACGAGCTTGTACTGCCTGTACATCAGCTCCGACGACCAGAACTTCTCAATCTCATTGATGATCTTCTCTGAGTTGGTGTCAGGGAACCTAATCAGGCCTGCCGTCACCACCGGCACCTTCTCGAAAAAGATGCCGTTGGCTTGGCTAGTCTTGATGTCGTAAGTCCCTGGCGGCAGGCAGTCCACCGTGTGGGACGTGGGCAGGAAGTTGACCCTGTCCGAGGTTGACCACTGTATGCAGCGGGTTACCTTGTCGTCATCCGCATCGGGATAATTTGGGTACTGCTGCAAAGCATGGGACTCAAGCATCAGACGACGCAAGTTGTTTCTCAAGGTATTATGCCCGACGCCGTGCAGCCCCCTTCAGCAGGGGCAATCTTGTGCCAATCTATCATCGGGGCTCAACAATTCAAATCTCAATTCCGCCCGGCGTGCGGCCATCGAACTTGTAGAGGTCGGCCTTGACGTAAACGATGTCGTGCATGCGGCACCAGTCGTTCGGGTAGAAGTTCTTGATTCGGTTGAGCTGGAACTTCACGGGCGTGTTGATGTATGCGGCCTGCTCCTTCCTTGTGTAGTACCAGAAGCTGTTGCTGTTCCAGAAGCTGACGTGCGTTGGGTCTTGGAACGCACCCCGTCCGTCGGTGGACGGCGTGAACGTCAGAAACCATCCCTTGGGCGCAAGGCATCTGTAGGCCTCACGCATCGTGTGTATGGGGTTCTTGAGGTGCTCGATTGCGTCGTGGCCACGGAACAGGCCGACCTCGCCGTCACGGAACGGCCACCTCTCGTCGAGGTTGGCGATGATGTCGCCGTTCAAGGTGTCGACGCTTTCGTAACCGTCCGGCCTGCTGTGCCCGCCGCACAGGTCGATCTTGCGGAGGCCTTTGATGTCGCACCACCGCTCCACAAGCTGGTAGATGTACTTGTCGTGCAGCTCGAGGGTCATCTCCTGTATGCGAGCGTTCTTATCGCCATAGCATGTGTTATCTGGGTGCAGATGGTAGACGTAGAGAGGCCTGTCGATGTGGTGCATCTTGCCGGCGATGTACGTCCGACACATGATGTCTTGGTCGTCCAAGATGTCCAAGGTGACGTCATGGCCGCCGATCTGCTTGTAGAAGCTGGCCTTCCAGGCCCTGAAGTGGTTTGGTGCATACCAAATCTTGCTTATGCTTGCAGGATTTGGATCAAAGCTCACCATCTCCATAACTTGATGGCTCTTGAACATTACAGGCCTGTTCACCCAGCCGTAGTACTCGCTGAACACCCGAGGCTTGTAGCCCTCGCTGACGTCGCAGCAATTGCTGAAGGCGAAATCAACCGTGCTGTCGTTCTCGAACGCCTTGGCGCACTCCTCCACGGCATCGGGAAACAGCTCGTCGTCGTGGTCGACTTCCATCAGGATGTCGCCGGTGGCCTTGCTGCAGGCGAAGTTCTTCAGAAAGCCGATATTGGTCGACTCGGATGTCGGGAATACCTTAATCCTGCCGTCCTGCCCGATGTATTCCTCACCGGTCAGGTCGGCGTTGTTTGGAACAATGACCCACTCCCAGTCAGTCCTCGTCTGCTCCTTCAGAGACTCGTACAAGCGACGGAGATACTTCGGGTTGTGTGTCGGGGTGAATATGGATACTTTCATGCCTGTCTCTCGCCAAGGTATGGTAAGCAATTATATTGGCGACAAGGTATAGAGACCCATAAAAAAAGATGGCCCTGCCAAGAGGCAAGGCCATCCACTTCAGGCCGAGAATCAGCTTACATGTGACCCATCATCTTCATGGCCTTCATAAGCTTGTCCTTGCCGCTTAGCTTGGGCTTGTCGAGCATGTCTCCCATGTCCTCTCCGCCCATGTCCTCGCCGCCCATTCCCTCTTCATCGCCATCTTCGTCGCCGAGGTCTTCACCTTCCTCGTCGCCCATGTCCTCGTCGCCCATGTCCTCGTCGCCCATGTCTTCGTCGCCGAGGTCTTCGTCACCCATGTCCTCGTCGCCCATGTCCTCGTCGCCCATATCTTCGTCGCCGAGGTCCTCTCCACCCATGTCCTCTCCACCCATGTCATGCATCTTGCCCTTTATCTTGTGCTTGTGCTTCATCTTGGGGGCTGGCATATCCATCTCGTCATCACCAACCGGAGGGCCGACCATCTCGTCGATGGCCATGACGAGCTTGCGGGCGTATCCGTCGGACTCCATCAGCTTGGCTATCACGTTGAAGGACTCGGGGTGGCTGGCCATAGCCGCAAAGAAAGTCTCAAAAACACCCTGCCTCTTCATCTCCAGAACGACATCCTTAACGTAGCTGCGGTTTCCCTTGCATACGGCCACGGTCTCTTTGATTGACTCGTAGGTCTTGGATGGACTCTTGACTCCAGCCAGACGGCTCTCACGAATCTTGCGGGTGAACTCGGCGAGGCTCATGCCTTTCGTCTTGTCGATCCACTCCTGTGTCTTCAGAGGGTAGTTCCCGAGGTCCTTGGTCGGCTTGCCGACCTCGCCAGACTTGCTGTGGTCAAGTTTGCCGCCAAGCCCGTCCATCAGCTTGCCCTTGTTCGGGTCGGCGGCGTCCTTCCCGCCCTTGTATGGCAGCACCTTGCCGCCCTGAGCCGTGCCGCCGGCATTCTCCGGCTTCTTCCCGAGCTCCGGAGCGTCTTTCTTGGGGCCGTCGTAGTCGGCCACAAGCGCAGTCTTCGCCTTCTGCGGCTTCTTGTTCTTCTCTACATACTCGTGAAATGAAATGTATCCCATGATGTCTCCATTTGGATAGATTCGGCCCGTCTGAATCTATATAATGTGGGCGGGAGAAAAATTCTCCCGCCCAAAACGGGGTTGTTCCGGTATCGATTCAACGGTGCGGCTCCCGGATGGCATGCAGAGGTTGGCCGGATGGCCTCTTAAAAATTCGGCTGTCGCAGTAAACGACGAATCTGTTCTTTCCCTGGCTGCCTGATTTAGGCCAGCCACGGGCCGAGGGGGCGAGCGGGTAGCGCCCAAAGGCCCGAAGTGAATCCCGCAAGCGTCACGCTGCCAACTTGCGTGGCGATAGATTATGTTGGTGTTGCCAAGAGACCTCTGTGCGCCGTGGTCCGAAGGCAGAAAACGAACGACGCAACAAGCATGTAGAGGTCCGGATGTCTCTCGCTGAAGACAGGGGTTCGACTCCCCTCAACTCCATGTCCCTGCGGGCCTACCGCCTGCACCCCCAAGCCTGCCGCATACAGAGGGCCGAAAAGACCCTCTGCGGCACGGCCCACAAAGAAGGAGTCAAGTGGTGCCACCCCTTCAGCACGGTGAACGCTCTTGGCTGGTGGCTTTACCCTCCATCCGACTTCGACGTCGTGTGGACAGGCCAGAAGTTCGAGGTGAGATACCTCGACTCGTACCACTCTTCTGACGCCGACGCCCACATCGTCCGAAAACTCGTAAAGGATGGGGACAAAGTAACACCGGACATGTGGTGCCCGTTCGGGACGGGACGAAGCAAGTTCTCCTACAGCCTCGTGGAGCCAAACGTCTTCCAGCTATGGACGGGCCTGTTCTTCGGGACGCCTCCCGGCTGGTGCCTGCACATCAAGAGCCCAGTCAACTTCGCCCCTGGACCTTTCCACGTCATGGACGGCGTCCTCGAGACCGACTGGATGCAGTACGACATCTGGATGAATGTAGTGTTCGACAGAGCAAATGAGCCGGTCGCCTTCAGGCGTGACCAGTTGCACCCGATCGCCCAGCTCATCCCCGTCCGCCGTGAGTCCTACTCCACAGAATGGGGACTGCAAGTCGAGGATGCGAACAGGGACACGCCGGAGTCCGAAAGGGACTTCGACTTCTGGATACACTACAACGAGAAGAAGTTCGGCAAGGACATGAACCTCAAGGACCGTGGGTACAAGGACCCGACCACTTTCTACATGGAGAGAAAGCGCACCCTCGACGAGTCCGGGCTGCCTAGGCAGCCGTCCAAATGCCCATTCTCAGGACACAGCAGGGGCGGCGATGGATCAGGTATGGCTTGACCACAAGCGGAACTGGGAAAGCGTGGACATGGCTGTGTACCACGAGAACCCCGACAACCGCATAGGCGACGAGATACAGATGACAGCCCTGCTCGGCTACCTGACTAGCATGGGCCTCAAGGTTGAATACAAGGATGTGTGCGGCTCAGTCAGCGCAGCAAGGTTATTCCCCGACGGTCTTGTCGACTTCGTCAGGGAAAACTCTACCGGGCTCCCGAAGTTCGACCCTTTCAACCTCTGGGTCTGGTCGCCCTTCCTGAGGGATCGTGGCTTCTACACCAGCGCCCAGAAAACCCACGATGACTCCGAGTCTTACTACGACTGCGTCTTCTGCCCCTGCCTCGCACCTGCTTACAACGAGGTGCGTGGGCTACTCCCTGAAAACGCATTAGCCATACACAGAGCCCTTGGCTCCGTCTTCCGCAGATGCGTCATGGTGGTGGACAAGGCCAAGGAGGTTTTGATACCCGAAGGAACGCCCGGCGTGATTTTGAGCGACGACATCTACACCACTTTCCGCATCGTCGAGAGGAGTTCGGTTTTCGTGGGCTGCGACACCGGAACGTCACACTACGCCGGGGCTATCCGCCACCCGAGGATGGTTCTGCTCTATCCCGACGAGACCGAGGTGCAGAACCGAATCTACTGGCAGCACCAGATCATGTCTTTCATATTCAGCAGGCCAGAGCTGGTGAGGTACAGAGCCTCATCGCTGCCATGCTGCGACCCTAGGCAATATACTAAGCTGACGGTGTCGGCAAACACCGTCAGCCCAGAAAATGTCTGTATAGCGGCTCATTCAAAGGCCTGATCAGGCGGCAGCGGGTCGATGTTCTTGAACTCGAGGACGAGGGAACGACCGCCCCGGGCTTCAGAAAGGAACCTGCTGAACAGTAAGCCCTCCCTAACTGGGTCAACATTCGTTATGCCAAGGCAGTAGCAGACAAGGGCTCCCACGGCGCTTCCTCGCCCTGGACCGACCGCCTGCGAACCGTCACCCCAGCCGAGAAGTTCGCCGCACACACGCCTAGCCTCGTCCGTCATCATCTTCTGAATTAGGAAGTAGCTGCTGAACCCCTTCCTCGTGATGAGGCTGATCTCCTCCTTGAGCCTGTCAACATACTCTCGTGTCTTCGGCAGGTTGCGCTTCAGGAAGCCCCTCTTGACCTCGTCACGGAGCCTGTCGTCAGCGTCGGGAAGGTTCGGCAGCTTCAAGCTCCTGTCGAGCTTGACGCCCTTGGCCTTCCTGCATATCTCGACCGTGTTCCTCTTGGCCTCCTCGAAGACCTCCAGCGGTATGGCGTCGCTGTAGTCGGACACCCACTTCTCGTTGAGCTCCTCCTCGGACTTCATCCAGAGGTTGGCGTCCTGCAACTCGAACATGTCCTGGCTGCCATCCTCCTTGAGGGCCTCCTCGATCTCACGGATGGACTTGCCGGTCTGCACCATGAGCATCAGCCTCTGATACTTGCTGTCCTCCTTGGCACAGTAGTGGCAGTCGTTCGTAACGATGATCTTCAGGCCGTACTTGCGGTAGGCACGGACGATGAACTCGTCGTATGGCTTCTGCTTCTTAAAGTCGAGCAGCATGATCTCGAGGAAGAAGTGGTCCTTGCCGAACATCTCGATGTATCGCTCGATCATGTCGTTGGCAAGGTCGTCGCCGCCCTCCTCGTAGGCACGGCCTATCTCGCTGTTGTAGCAGCAGGAGGTGAAGAACAGGCCCTCCTTGTGCTTGAGGAGCTGCTCGTGGTTGACCCTTGGCCTGCGGTAGAAGCCGTTGGTCCAGCCCCAAGAGGAAAGCCGAACGAGGTTCTTGTAGCCCGTCTCGCTGTATGCGATGGCCAGAAGGTGTGCGCTGGCCCTGAACCTCTTCTTCTGCTCCTCGTCCATCGAGTCGAGAAGGGGCTTCATGTCGTCTGGGTTGTCCGGCTGCATGCTGTTGCAGTACAGCTCGCATGCGAATATGGGACTGAGTGCGTCCTTGCCACGCTTGTCGCATATGCGCTCGCAGGCCCTCACCTGCCTCGGTATCACCCCGAGCATGCCGTGGTCACTTATGGTCAGGAAGTTCTGATTGATGGTGGGCGCACGGAGGGCGTACTCCTCCGCCATGCCGAAGCCATCTAGGAGGCTCAGATCGGAGTGTAAATGCAAATGCTCGAAGCCGACAATCTTGGGTGCCATTCCCTAGGGATACACCAAGAGTGACAGTGAAGTCAATTCAAATCCAACGGCAAGGAATCGACGACGTCGTCGCCCTGTATGATGCGGAAGTAAAGCTGCGGGATGTCTAGGCCAGCCGAGTAGAAGTCCCTCAGGAGGATGTTGGCCGCCCTTTTGACGAGATCAAAGTCGTTGAAGCACACCGACCCGTCGGAGTTCACGAAGTAGTCGCAGCCGTAGAACACGCCGTCCTCGAAGTCCGAGGACTCGACGTCACGGTGATGCTTGCCGTTCACCCTCATCTCGAGGACGAAGTACTCGCCGTCATCCAGCGGGGTTGGTTTTCTGCGTCTTTTCCCAGGCATTGAACTCATCCGTAAGCGCCTTCGCTCGGGCCTCGATGTCACGCATCTCGACCTGGAACTTGTCGTAAAGCACCTTGAACTCGGCCTTCTTCGCCTTCTTTTCCTCGTTGATTTCTTTGATCTTGAGGCTGTAGGCGACAAATTCGTCGCTCAGGACGTTGCTGGAGTCGATCATGTCGTTTCACCTATGTTTATACGGAGGGTACTCTTCTTGTGCAAGCGGAACGGCTCCGAGCTGTTCGCCCTCTGGAACTGCACACAGTAATCTAGCGGTATGCGGTAAAAATCTTCTGGCTCACCGTCCTGTTTGTATCCCCTCTTGCACCTTTTGCGCACCCTGTGACACCCGTGCTCCGGCATCGTGAACCGGAAGCTGCTGGTGATGCCGCCTTGCCCCTTGAAGTTTTCGCCGCAGTGGTCCTGGGCCGCTTTCAGGCACTCCATGGGGATGAAGAGCATGTTGTTGCCTATTTCGACTCTGCTGCCCGAATCGTCCAGCTCGACATACTCGAACATGACCACGCACGCCGAGCAGCCCGTCCTGATGAACTGGCAGTACTTCCTCTTCCTCGTCTCCACGTCGACCCCGCCCTGCACATGCCACCAGAGGTCTGACCTCTTGACGGCAGCCTCGGCGTAGATCGTTGCGTTGCCCTTCTTGAATATGAGGTCGGTGTTCGCCCAGTTGTGGACACCCTCCTCCATGTCGAACATCTCGCCCTTCCAGCCACGGCCTTCCCAGAATTCGTAAGCCGCCTTCTTGCCCAAGGCGTCAAACCTCCTGTGTCTTTCTGGGTTGAAGTGGTTGCTTACGTGGCCCTGAGAGTCGCAGTATGTGCTCATGCCGTCATCGCCTCAAACTTCTTTCGGGTCATGACATCAACGGACTCGGGGCCGTCGCCGCTTGCGTAGTACATGACCTCATCGCCGTTGTCCCTTGCGGTCGAAAGCGCCACGTCCTTGCCCCAGATTGCACGCAGTGAGGAAAGAACGTCGGAGATGTATGGTTCGTAGAGGGCACGACCGTCCGACTCGTGCTGGAGCATCATGATACCCCGACCTGCGTAGTTCGGCTCGGTAAGCTTTATGTCCGGCAGGCCGCCGTTGAGGTGACGCCTCATCAGGGACTCCTTGATCTTTCTGAAGTCACGGCTGTCGATGCGGTACTCGCCGTTGGGGTAGTGCTTCCAGTAGAAGTACTCCTGCTTCCTGCAGAACTCCTCTGTGAAGAACTCGTGGATGAATGTGAGGTCGTCGTAGTACTTCCTGACCTCGAATATCTTCTCCTTGCCGAGATTGGTGGGTATCTCCCAGTTCTCCTTCTTGTGGAGGTCCTCGCAGTCCTCCCACTCCTGACCGAACCGGCCCTTGTCCCACCTCTCACGGATGTCCATAAGGAGGTAGTAGCCCAGCTTGTAGGGGTTCGTCGAGTACTTGCCGCCGAGCACGCCCATCTTGTGCTCACTGTACTCGACGATGCCACAGTCGTCTGAGGCCTGACCAAGAGAGATAAGGCCCTTCTCGCACATGATGACCGAGTCCGTCAGGCTGGCCCAGCCCTCGTTCAAAACCTTGGTCTGTCGCTGCGGGTAGAAGTACATCGCCTCCTCGTAGAGCATCGAGACGATGTCGGCCTGCCATGGCTTGAGCGGAGCATTGTCCCTCACGAAGCCAAGTATGTTCTTGGTCGGGTTCTTGAAAATGCCGATCTCGTCGGCGACGTCACGGTCGTGCATCCTTTCGTTCTCCCTCATGCGGAATGATTCCGTGTTGAGGAAGGGCTCCATGTACATGCGCTGCTTGTCAACGACGAGACGTTTAGGAGTCCTATACTTCCTGACGTCCCTAATGTTCTGCTCCTTGACGACACGCTCAGTCCATGCCTCAGCGCCGTCGATGAGGGTCTCGAGGCGCATCACATGGTCAAGGAACTCCGTGACCCTCTCCTTGCCCCACCTCGCCATGTATTTCCTGATGCGGGTGCCGTGGTTCGCCATCTTGTTCAGCATGTTCGTGTCGGTCGCTGAAAAGTGGATGTTGTTCTTGAAGAAGTCGTTGTGACCCGTGGCGTGGGCAACTACCGTCAGGTGGTCCGTCAGGGTGTTAGAGGCGAGGTTATAAATATAGCAAGGGTTGCTGTTGATTACCATCTCATATATTTTGTGAGCACCAAACTCGTAACCACGCTGTAGCTCCTCGTACTCCATGCCGAACGACCAGTGCGGGAAGCGCACGGGGAATCCACCGTAGGCTGCGATCTCGCTGATCTCGTCGTACGTGAGGAGCTGGACAACCGTGGGGTAGAAGTCGAGACCCCACTCCTTGCAGGCCTGAAGCACGACGGGGATGTATTTCTTCAACTCCGGTGATAGCTGGACGCCCGGAACGGTGTTGTTGCCGAGCAGTATGCCGGAGCCGTGGAAGAACTTGCTGCTCATGACCTGACCGCCTTTGCACCAAGCAGTTGCTTGATAGCCTCTATAATCTGCTCGTTCCTGTTGTCCTCTGTGAGCGGTGGCGTGGACCAGGACGGCGTGTTGTCGGGACTCCCGCCGACCGAGACCGTGCGGACGCAGTCGCCGTCGAGCCTGCCGCTCTTGATGGCCCCGTCCACGTGCTGCTTCACCGAGTCGGTGTAGGTGGACGCCATGATCTGGGTGATGCCCGTGAAGTTGACGACGTCGGGCTTGAAGTCCTCGGCGAGAGTCCTGATGAACTCCTCGTTGTCCTCGCCCCAGTTCTCGCCGTCCGTGAAGTAGAAGACGTATATGTTCCACTTCTCTGGGGGATACCTGTTCTCGAACTGCTGCTTGATGAACTTCAGGGCAGAGCTGCAGGTGGTGCCGCCGCCGAAGCGGTACTTGTAGAACTTGTCCTCGTCCACCTCCATGGCGGTCGAGTCGTGCCAGACGTATAGCCTGTCTACACGGTCGTAGAATCGCCTGACCCAGGTGTCGATCCACCACGCCATGTCGCTGACGACCTCGCACTTGGCCTGGTCCATCGAGCCCGATCCGTCCCTTGCGAAGACGATCAGGGCGTTGCTCGAGGGCAGCTTGATCTCGTTGAACTGCCGGTAGCGCTTGTCGTCGTTGATGGGTCGCAGAACCCTGACCGGGTCCTTCAGCCCCGGCACGTGCTCGAACTTGTCAAGGTTGCCCTCGGCGGCCTGCCTCCTGAGAGTCTGCATGAGAGTCCGCCGGTTGTGCCGCAGGGACTCCGGCCCGATGAGGGAGATCTTGTTGTACTTGATCTTCACCTCGTCGTAGATCTCGTTGGGCTTCCTCTTGAGGTTGGGAAGCTCAAGCTCGTCCTGCATGAACTTGAGGACGTCCTCGAGGCTGAGGTTGATGACGATGCCCTCGGACTCGCCTTGGCCGGCACCATTGCCCTTGCCCTTGCCCGGGTCCTTGCCGATTACATCGCCTTCCTTGCCAGGACCACGGCCAGCCCCCTCGCCGCTACTGCCGTGGACGAGGTGAGGGATGTCGATCTTGGGGATGCTGATGCTGACCTTGCCGTTCTTGCCACGGTGTCGGACGATCTGGCCGCTCTTGATGAACTTCTTGAGGGCCTTCCTGATACGCCCGCTGACGACGTCACGGAAGTCCTTATGATCCTCTTCTATACGGCGTGGCAATTCGCACCTCCGGTCGAAAATCCATCCTAATTATCCGGCCTGCCGCCTTTTTCTCAGAGGCTAGGGCTGCTTCAGCTCGAAGATGCATGACATGTCCGAGGGGTCGCTTGCGAAGTCCTTTATCTTCATGGCGAACATCAGGTCGGTCTGCTCGTCTGTGAGCGCAGCGAAGAAATCGCTGAGAGTCCCGTCCGAACCCCAGACGTCGAGGGCAATCCTGTCGATCTCCTCGAACATTTTCTTGTTTGCTGCGCTCCTGAGCCATGGGTTGTTCATAGCTTCACCTCCTTACTCGTCTTCGGCCAAGTCGCCACGGGCGAAGATTCCGCCCACAAAGTCGAGCACGTCGGTTGCGCTGCGCTCGTTGTAGCCGAACTCCTTGATGAGCCGTGTCTTGACCGCATCAATCTTCTCTTGGATGTCCTTGTCCACCACCGTGGCTCCGCTCACGTTCAGGGCGGACAGCTTGATGGTGTCCTTAACGTCCTCGAAGAGCTTGGCCTCGAGGGCCTTGCGCAGCTTCGGGTTGCTGTCCCACTGGAACGTCTTGCCTTCGTGGGCCAAGTGGCCGATGAACGAGGAGATCTGCCGACGGAAGTCGTCCGACCCAGTCTCGGGTATCTGAATCTTCTCCTCGATCGCACGCATCAGCCTCTCGTCCGGCTTGCGGTCTTGGCCGGTGATCGGGTCCTTGATCTTCGACTTCGAGATGTACGCCATCACGTTGTCGATGTAGTTCGTGCAGAGTCGCTTGATGGCCTCCTTGTCCCCGACGAGTGCCTTCTGGACCTCGGTCTTGAGGATCTCGGTAAGCTTCTTGAGGGCGAGGTCGATGCAGGTGATGTACCGGCCGACCTGCTCCTTGTTGGTGAGAAGCGAGCTGTGGTCAAGCCCGTCACGTAGCTCGTTGAGAACCATGAACATGTTCACGTAGTCGTGGTTGTTCGACAGGCAGTTGCTGATCTTGTCCTGCAGGTAGCGCACGCTCACGCCGCCCTGCATCCCCTCGTCGGGGTACTTGTCCTTCAGCTCCTTGACGGCGTCCTCTGTCCAACCCGGCAGCAGCTTTCCATCGTAGAGCTCGGCCTTCTCGACCAAGCTGAGCTTGCCGTCCTTGTCGTCGGCCAGACGTGTCAGGATGCTCCAGAGGGCCGCAATCTCGAGGGTGTGCGGTGCGATGTGCTGTCGAACTTTGCCGGGGCCGTAGTCCTTCTCGAGGATCTTTAGCTCCTCAGACCACCGCAGGGTGTAGGGCACGTCGATCTTGGTCGTTCGGTCACGGAAGGCCTCCATGTACTGGTTGCTCTTCAGCTTCTGGAACTCCGGGTCGTTCGTGTGGGCGATGATCGCCTCGTCGATGCTCACCTGGCTGAACTTCTTGGGCTTCACGCTCTGCTCCTGACTTGCGCCGAGCAGGTCGTAGAGGAAAGCCGTGTCGAGCTTCAGGGCCTCGATGAACTCGATGATGCCACGGTTGCCGACGCAGAACTCACCGTCGAAGGAGAAAGCCCTCGGGTCTGAGTCGCTGCCGAAGTTGCCGATCTGCCGGAAGTTGATGTCTCCGGTGAGCTCGGTGCTGTCCTGGTTCTTCTCGTCCTTCGGCTGGAAGGTTGCGATGCCGCAGCGGTCGGCCTCGCTGAAGACCTTTCGCACGACACGGATGTGCTTCTCCAGCACCTTCTGCAGGTCACCGTCATATCGCTTGAGAAGCAGGGTCATGAACTTCTTGCAGAGCGGGTCGAGCTCGTCGTTGCACTTCAGCGTGTAGAGCTCGGGCCTCTTGTTGTCGGGCGTCTGCTCCTCGAGGATGCGGTTGAGGTCGGCGATCACCTCCTGTCGCTGCTCGACGGGGAGAAGCTTGAGGGGCTGCTCGTGCATCGGGCACTCGCACTCCGTGTCGTTGTAGATTCCGTCCGGGCCGGTCGGCAGATCGATCCACTTGAAGGAGTACCATGCGCCGGCATCGGTATGGGAGTACTTCTCCATGTTCCTCTTGATGAGTCGGCACAGCGTCGACTTGGAGCTGCCAACGGGGCCGTGGAGGAGGAGTATGCGCTTCTCGGTGCCGAAGCCGCCTGCGGCGCCCTTGATAAACTTGACGATTGCGTCCTTCATTGGCACGAGGCCGATGATCGGGTAGTCCGGGTCGTCGAAGAAGTTGTAGTTCTGGTATGTCTTCCTGTATTCCTCGACCGTCGTGCTGCCCTTCTCCATAATCATGTCGTACAGAGTCTGCCAAGAGTTGCGCAGCAGCTTGGGCTTCTCGTAGCAGAGCTCCAGGTACTCGGCGAAGCTCATCTCCGTGTGTATCTCACGGAACCTGTTGCGGTTGAAGCTGCCGACCACCTTGCTGAAGATATCGCTCATGAGTATTCCTCGTGACTATAACACGACAATCATGCGTCCCATTATAAGCGAGAAACGCAAATAAAAAACCCGGCCATATAGGCCGGGCTCGTGAAAATTTATTCAAGATTGTTCAGGTGACCTCTCCGAAGTTGGCGTCGTCGCCGAGGTCGTCGATGTGGTTGTAGGGGTCAGCGCCACGGTGGGCAAGCTCTGCGTTCTTGCGTTCCTCGATCACCTGAGGCAGCTTGTGCTTGAACCTGTAGTCGTGGCCGGCGGACTCGCTGTTCCACTTGTCCGTGCCCTCCGGCTGGGCGAATGCGAAGCTGCATGTCGTCATGAGCTTCGTCTTCGACCTGCTTCCGCAATGCGGGCAGGACACGTCCTTGTACTTGCCCGTCGGATCAAATGGCACAAGATCGTTGTACCCAGCGTTGCATTTCTTGCATGAGAAAGAAAAAGTCGGCAAGTGTCACCCCTGTAATTTAGTCTTCAAGCCTCTTCAGCCTCTTGACGGCCTCGGTAACCATACGGAGCCGTGTGTTAAGAGAGTAGAAGGGCCAGAACCACGACCGCTCGCACAGCCTGATGGCCGTCCGGAACAGCCTGTTGTTGATCTCACGGTGCGCAATGTCGAGTTGCGCCTCCTGCAGCTCGATCTCCTCTTGGACGAGCTCGTCGTATCGACCCTTGTCCTCGTTGAAGAAGCGGTCCACGTCTTCGTGGAAGTCCTCGTTGTCGTCGTTCCCGAATCTGCGCATGTCAACCTCCGCATAGTGTTTCGTACATTTTGGAGGCTGGCTTCCAAATCCTTGCCATCCTCAGCTCGTTTGCGCTCATCTCAACCGTGGCGTAGTTCTCATCGGTAAAGAGAGGGACGGCCAGCTTATTTATCCATGTCGTAGGCACAAAAGATCCCCACCCGCCGGAGTAATCGAGGAAAACGGATGGATTATTCGTGCGGATTCCAGAGGACAGTCCAAACTCAGCCGAGGTTACGTCTATGTCCCCGGAGCCGAGCGCAGAGGTGTCGAATGATGCCTCGTCAAAGTCTCTGAGGCAGGCGAAGTGCGGCGGCATGAGCAGCATCGGGCCATCAACGCCATACTTCTGCCGTGCGATACGGCTTTCCTCGTCTCTGCCCATTACCTTGTGCATGAAGAGCGTTGCGCCGGAGCGTCTTGGCCAATACATGATCGGCCCGAGCATCTCCTTCCTGTTGACGCCGACTATCACCCTGGCGTCTGGCAGGTACTTCATGAGGGAATACCTGCTGAGGAAGCCCATCCAGTCATGGTGGAGAAGGTAGTCGCACTGTATCAGAACTGTGAGGCCGTCTCCGGTATATGTGATAGCCATGACATAGTGTAGTTATCCACGCATTTTAGCGACTGGATACACGCTCGCAACGGACAGCCCCGTGTACCTTGGGCGTGCCGGCCCAGCCGGTTTTGGGCATCCACGTGCAAGCAGCCTAGCGGGGCTGTTGGCCTTCGTGAAGGAGCCTGGCGGCTTTGCCTTCTCGTCCAGAAACTGCTGAAAGCTCATCATTCGTAACGCTCTTCCCCGTCTATCCAATAGTGAAGAACCAGCCTTCCAGATGCGGAAGGATACTTCCTGTCTATCGTTATATATCCAGCGTGTATTTTCCTGTGACAGTTTGCGCAGCAAGTCACGGTGTTGTGTTCGGTGTACCTGCCCCCCTTGTGGCCCTCGTCTATCCGGTGCACATCCAGCAGCTCATAGGTGTCGCACGGGCAGAACTGGCACTTGCCGTCAATTCTTTTCTTGACGGTTTTGTTGATCAGTTGCTTACGTCTTCTCGGCATGCAGGATTATATATCTATATCGACACAACAGGCAGGAAGGAAAAAATGGCAGCTTTTCTTACGTCTATCCTTGCACCGTTCGCCGGCGCAATGCTCGGGGCTTTCATAGGGCTTGTCGCCGCAGCGGGGATCAAGGGAAAGAAGAACCTCCTTATTGAGAGGAACTGTCTTCCATGCGACTGCGGCTGCGATTGCTGCGGCCAGGGATGCTTCTGCAGCAAGCTGGGCGCATGCTGCGAGGACTGCAAGGCCTGCAAGGGTTGCGGCCTCGCAAAGAGCTGCTGCAGATGTTACGTGGTACATGGCGAGCCATGCTCCTGCTGTCCCGATCACAAGTGCTGCGAGGGCTGCAAATGCGAAGCCTGCCTGCGATCCTGATTACATTTTGGCTGGCCGGAGTCGTCGCCTGGGTCTGCCTGCGGAAAACAGACCCATCGGACAGGCAGCCGACCACCTCGAAGATGATCGAGGTGAGAGACATAGAAAAGAAGCTTTCTGAAATCATGTCTTTCAGGACAGCCATAGACGACGATTTCGCACAGGTCGTCGGCGTGGCCTCATTCACGACTACAACGAGGATTTACCCTCTACACCGCCACCAAAACGGCGACTTCTACGACAGCCGTGGGATTGATGACTTCGAGTTGGAGGCATTGGACTACGACATGTCGGTGGCCTGCCAGCCGTCCAACGACCAGAAATATCTTTTTACGATAGAGATTCTGGGACGCACAGAGCAGCGCACGTCACCGCAGCTAGTGCAAAATATGAAAAAGGCCATGATCAGAAGGCTGGCGCTCAACTTCGCCGACGAGCTGATCTTCATTCAGCACTATAGCGACGTGCAAGTGAAGAGCGTGGAGGAATCGCCCTAGCGCATCCTGCGAATCCTGTCTAGAAGCCTCGTCGTGGAGTGCCCCGGCAGCATGGGGATTCTGATTATCTCCGGCACTATCTCCCTGCCGACGATGGATGACTCGGCGTACTCGTCGCCCTTGGCCACCGCATCAGGCATTATCTGCCTGATCACCTTCTCCGGGCTGTCCTCGTCGAATACTACAAGATAGTCAACATACTCGCAGGCCATGAGCATGGACAGACGCTCGTCAAGGCTCTGCAGAGGTCTGCCAGGCTTTAGCCTCGATACGCTGCTGTCCGTGTTGACCGCAACGACCAGCTTGTCGCCGTGAGACCTCGCAACCTTCAGGGAATGCACATGTCCCGGGTGAAGGAAGTCGAAGCAGCCGTTGGTGAAGACAAGACGGTAGTCCCTGCCGGCGAAGAACTCACGCAGGTCACCTTCGACTAGCTTGCTTCCGCAGGGATCGAGAGCCATGCGGATTGAAGATGTGGATAGCGGCTCGTTGTGCTTGTTCCTGACGTAGAGCGATCCGGCCTCGTAGGCGATGCCGACCGATGAGCAAATATCATGGCCCCTGCACAGAGCCATAGTCATGAAGGCAACGAAGCAGTCACCGGCACCAATGACGGACTCCACCTGGCCATTTCGTGATGGCCTGCCTAGGAACGCCTCCGGCTCATTGGGGCGGAAGACGCTGACGCCCTTTCCGGCACGTGTGACGACAACGTTGCAATCCAGCATGGAGACCAACGCTCTGCCCGCCTCGGAGACGGTCGGCTGCCCTGATAGACGCAGCGCCTCAGACTCGTTGGGCTTGAAGATGGTGCAGCCCCTCCACCTGCGTATGTCGCCAAGCTTCGGGTCAACTACGCTCACCGGAAAACGACGCAGGCACTCGGTGCGGACCTCGCTAAGAAGTCCCTTACCGTAATCAGAGAACACGACGGCATCGAATCTCTCGGTCTCGAGAGTCTCCCAGACCTCCTTAGACTTCAATGTCATGAGGTCTGATCCCATGCCGTAGTCTTGGGCCTCAACGTCAAATCGACAAAGCGGGAATCCAGAGCTGTAGAGCCTCTTCTTCCTCGGGTTTCTTCCGCCCATCAGCCGAGAAATCCCAGTGTCTACGCCGCACTGAGTGAGCAACCGCTTGGCGTCTAAGTCCAGCAGGGCGATCAGCCGTGCTTCATATGGAAATTTGCTGAACTGATAGGCAACATTGGCTGCGCCACCCGGCCTCTCGACAGGCATGTCCTCGTTGCAAGCCATGACCGGAATTGGGAACTCCGGAGACACACCCTTGACGCTGACATCGTAGTACTGGTCTATCATGGCGTCGCCCACGATGCCGACGCAGTATCTCCTGTCAGGGCAAGAACTGACAAAATCTAGCAATAGTGACATTTTCACCTCCGCCAAATTCTAAGGCGGAGGAATGACAGAACCGTCAGAGCTTCTCTCTGGGCATAATCACAACGTCTGTTCCATCCCAACACCGTTCATAGCGGATGTTCCTGAACAGGGATGGCATCTCAGCCTCCATAATTCTTGCTATCTGAACATATATTTCACGTATGGCCGCTTCGGCGTGCTCATTTCCACGGAGAACTATGCAGTTCCAGATGGCACGAGCGTTTGCGCTCATCACCATGATCGCCTCCGTGGCGATCGGCAGGATGTCCCTCGCCGCTCCACGGGCAGCCTTGCGCAGCATCCTAGACTTCTCCCTATCGTCGTAAGCGGCGAGCGTGCGCATGAAGGCGCTGTTCTCACGGAGGTCCTCTTCGATCTTCTTCAATAGATCGCAGTAGGCCTGCTGGCTCTGCTTGAGCCTGTGCTCAAATGCCATGGCGGTGTTCTTGGTGAGCTGGGCCATCGGCGGGACGCAGAAGCCGGGATCCCAGGTCCCCTCCGACTCCTCCCTCTCGAAGTCGCAGTACCTCGTGCTAATCTGACTGTATGCCCAACCAGTGCGGTGCCTGACCTGCTCGTGGGAGAATCCTCTGCCCGCCCCCACCACAAGGAAGCTCCAGCAGGGATGCTCGACCACACTGCCGTGGGCTGGCCCCGACTTGAAGCTACCGTCCTCGTTGACGCCGAGCAGGTTCTGTATGTAGCGGAAGTTTGTCTTGCTGCCGGCCTTGTCGCCGAAGCTCATGTAGCAAACCCTGCCCGCAGCCTCCACGAGCCTCTCTGCGTCCTTGACGTTGTCAGTTGGGGTTGGCCAGCGCAAGCCCTGCTCCGTCAAGAATGCCTCGAGACCCTCCTCGACAATCTGTGGCCTTGCGATCAAGTAAACCTTAGGCTTGAGAAGCGTTCTCATGGCATGTCCCCAGGATATCGCCGAACCTCCGCATGCGCTCACGCATGGGTGTGTCCGGCATATGGTACACTAGGCAGCCGCCGTAGTACTCCTCGGAGTTGAACTCGGTGGCCGGCAGCTCCATAATTAGTTCCTTCGGGAACTTATCGTGGCCGATGATTGCGGTCAAGGCCGCCTGCTCCCACCACGAGTGGTTAATCAGTTGCGTCTGATTCCAAGCCATTCTCAACAGAAGACGAATTGGCATGCAGTCACGCATTATCATCACGCCACAGTTCATGCCTAGCCAGTTGTTGCTGTAGTAAAGCATCTTGTCTTCACGCAGCAACGACTCGATCTTTTTGTCCATGTTGACGATTATGGCGTCGGTGTCCACCCACATGACCGTGTCGAAGCCATCATTGAAGGCCTTCTGTATCTCCACGAGCTTGTACCAAGAGGCTGGCCTCTCCAGCTTGTCGTAGACGGAAATTCTTGCCTTGTATCCGTGCCTGTCGCAGTACCTCTTCACCGTCGTGGAAGTAAGCTTCTGTAACTCAGCGTAATGTGGGTCGCAGGCTGTCGTGACTGCTATAGCCATGAATTTATGGGAGAATCTTCTTGCGCTTTTTCTTACCCTTCTTGAAGAAGGGGTCTGTCTCGATGGTCACTGGCTCTGGGTACATCCTCGTGACGGCCGCACCTATCGGCATGGCGTAGTGCGCCACGGATGCGGTGCTGGTCATGGTCTCCCTTATTTTCAGCCATTCCCTGAAGCTTTTCATGCGGGCATACCTCCACCGGCAGCGGCCTGAACGGCCGGGGTCCAGCCCGTCGTCAGGAACTTTATCAACTCTGGCCTCGAAAGATGATACCTCTTGTTGTCCTGATAGTCGCCCTTGTAGAGCTTGTTGCCCTTCAGGTAGCTCCTCGTGCCACGGGTCGGCTTCAGCCTTATGTCTGCGCCGGCCGGGGTGAGAGTTCCACGCACTATCTCCCAGGGGCTCAGCTTGTACAGCATCTCCTTGTCGGGCGAACCCAAGCCAAAGTGTGCGGATATCCAAGGTTCGCCCGTGAAGACCTTCGCCAAGTCATCCCACGGGATGCCCTGCTCGTCACCGAGGGCGGCGAAGTAGTCCTCCTTGCCCTCGCTGCCCTCCGGCTCTCCGAGGGCTGTCTCCCGGTCCTTCTCGGCGCTCGGGTCCATCTCCTCGACGAACGACTTGAATCCGGCAAAAGTATTGACCATACGAACTATATATTTGACTTGAGGAAATATATGGGAATGTTTTCAGACGAATCGACATCTCCGGGTTTCAGCGAGTTCCGTGCCCTGATGGACAGGTGGGACTACGACCTTCAAATACTGGCAGAGCACGACAAGATCGAAAAAATCCTCGAGAAGCACGACCTGATCCTCTTCTTCAAGAAGGGAAAGGACATCTTCGGTGCGCCCGAGGAGAGCAGGCTCATATTCGCCAAGCTTAAGACGGACAAGGAAGACGACCCAATGCAGCCTGGCTTCCGTGAGGAGGCCAGGTTCCCGGCCGTCAACCTCCTCAAGTGCATGGAGGGCGAGGACGAGAACGGCATCGAGTCGGTGTTCGGCCTCAAGGACCTACCGAAAATCAAGGTCATCGACAGGGAAGAGGCCATCAAGCAGATGATGGCCTTCAAGAAGAGCAAAAAATGAACAACCTTCCCTTCGACAAGCCCTCCGGCAAGAGACGTTACCAGTGTTTCGTTTGCGGAAACCAATTCGAGGCTTACGAGGAGTACAAGGGCCACATCCTCGACAGCCACGAGGAGGGCCGTGAGTACGTGCTCTGCCCGCTGGACCGCTGCGGTGCGCCCGTGCGCTGCGTTCGCACGCACTTCAAGGCCAAGCACCCATACGACAGCATGCCGAAGTCGGGACAGATGAAGGCCATCATATGGAAGGACAAGACGGGCGGAGGCGGCCTCAAGGAGAGGCGGCCGCTTTTCAGGGAGGGCTACATGATCTCCACCAAGAATGGCGGGAAGGAGATGCACTACAGGTCAGGCATGGAGTGCGACGTGTACGAGTGCCTCGAGGCGATGCCAGAGGTGATTGGCTACGAAGTCGAGCCATTTGCGGTGCAGTACACCTTTGAGGGCACTGTGCATGACTACAACCCAGACCTGAAGGTGAGCTTCAGCGACGGCAGAATCGAGATATGGGAGATCAAGCCTTCCAGCCAAACGATGTTAGCGAGGAACAAAGCGAAATGGACAGCATGCGACCAGTACTGCCAAGCAAGAGGATTCGGATTCATGGTGTTGACAGAAATAGGCATGAGCAAATTAAAGCAGCAAATAAAGGACTTAAAAGCATCAAGGTACTAGACGAGCAGATAACCTTCCGAAATAGCGAGCAAGAAATGGGCATCAGGTGGATCGAAGGGTCACATCCGGAGCTCGGGCGTGTGATCAACGGCAGGAACGGCCTCGAGACGCTGCAGAAGTTCACCCGCTGCGTCTAGGACACGAGGAAAGGCCTCTGGAGAAAGAACAAGGGGTTGTCAGCGAGCGGCGTTCCACAGGCCGTGTCGCTGTTGTAGAAGCCGTCAACGCAATACCTCACACGCAGGCCCCTCGACAGGAAGTCGTCAAGCTTTTCGTGTGCGCAACGGGTGTCATACTCCGTTGCCTTCTTAAATCTCCTGACGTTGTCTCTCAAGTTTTTGAGGAAGAAGAATGTGTCGCCTATCCTCGAGTGAGACCACTTCGCCTTCCAATCGACATAATGCCATGCCTGCCAATCTTCGTTCATCTCTCGCCAAGGCACCACCAGGTCAAAGTCAGACTCCAGATTCATCCATGTAGATATTGGCTTCTTGTATATCATGTCGAAACGAAGGACGAGTATTAGGCCGCCGTCGTTTTGTGGCAGCATGTCAAGAGATTTCGACACCACCTCAAACTGCCGGTATCCCGGCTCGCCAAGCAGCTCGGGATCAAGGAAAACAGCCTTGTGCACACCTAAATTTTCTATTTCATGGTCGCTGGGGCCGGAGTAGGTCATGACCCAGAGTTTAGTGCTGTGGCCACTGAGGCGAAGGTCATCTAGGACATTCGACTGGAAATTGTGCCTTATGTCCAGAAAATCTCTCTTGTATGAGCTACGCCCATGCCGAGTTGACTTATCGACATAGTACTGACCACGAAGCACTATGTGAATGTTCATCTAGACAGGTATTCCCTTATTTTCTCATCCGTCCCCAAATCCCAAATATCCCTTACCATCCGTGACCTAATTCTGCCTCCCTCCTCAATTGCCTCATTGTAAACCGGAGCAAGGTAGAATTCGTTGCCCACTTTCCTGCCCTTCTCAATCATCCTCCTGCAGCACCTCACGAAGTAGGAGCCGTGCTGCCAGTAGTAGACGCCAGATGTCGCCTTATTGGATATGACCCTCTTCTCGACAACCCGGGTTACATAGCCGGCAGACTCGCCGACATAACTGTAACGTGGATCGTCAGACTCGAAGCAGAAAACCACGCCGTCGTCCCACGCCGACGCATCGGGCATGCTGCCTGAGCCCAAATCCACACCTAGGTCGTTGTGGGCGTCACAGACAGATATGAGCAGCGGTTCGTCGTTGTCGATCATACTTTCGGCAAGGAGGGCAGTGCATGCGGCGCCCTCCGTCAGACCGGAAACTCGAACAACCTCAAAGTCATCAACGAACCTAGTGATGATATCTTTATAAGCAAACTGATCATCTTGATCTTCCCTCACGACGAATATGTGCTTGCCTTTGACGCCAAGGGACTCCACGGCAACCTGTATCATCGGCTTGCCGCCGACGTCAACAAGGGGCTTGGGCTTGCCATTTCCGGAGCCGACAAGACGTGTTCCCGCCCCCGCCATCGGAATCAATACGTTCATGTGAGCTCAAGCCTCTTCGCAACCCAAGGCAGCAGAACCTTCTCAATCTTGAGCTTGAAGTCATGCAGAGTGCCTTCGTTGACGAGAAAGAAGTCATAGAAGGCGAGATCAGTTGGGCCATTCACCTGCCTGATGATATCGTGCATTATCGGCCCGTCCGTGAAGTGCTGGGCTGCGAACTCGATCAGCGGCCTCAGTTGGGCCTCGGAGGGATTCTTGTCGTAGTTGATGAATCCAGGCCTGAACACCAGTATGTTCACGCCTCCAACCTCCCTGACGGCCTTAGCCTCGTTCACGTATCGGGAGTCGCTGATTACGAGGTTCGCATCACCCCTGAGGGCGATCTCGATCCAAATCTTTTCCTTGATGTTGCGGAACCCATCGCCGATAAACTGCAAGGCCTGCCGTATGGGCATCAGAAATCCCTCCGGAGCCTCGTCCACCCTCTTCCACTTCTCGATGAAGGCCCTATCCACGCCAAATGATTCGCAGAAAGTCTCCTTCACCTTGTCGGCAAAGGCTGAACGGCGCCACCTCTCGGCGTAAGACTCGTGAAGCAGCTCCACGAGGTAGTTGCAGAGTTCGTCTTTGCCGTTGTTTTGCTGAGCAGCAGCCGATATTACCTTCATTTGTTTACTCCTTTAGATGATTCTAAGCGACAGGAGGATATCAAGGTGGCACGCAAAAAGCCAGTCGAAGAGGTATGCGGCAACTGCCTGCTGTACAACCATGAAAAGCGTGAGTGCAGGGTCGCAATACTTGTCGAGGGCAAGGAAATGCACATGCCTGTTCTGCCGAAGGACAAATGCCACCTTGAGCAGCTAAATATACCGATCCAGCAGGTTCGATGGTGGGTCGAAGACGATAACGGGAAACCGACAGACGGCAAGGGCACGGTCAAGATGGAATACCCGAAGGGTTTTTTCGGCGAAGAGAGGAGCTAGATGGCATGCAACCCACCCTACTGCAACGCAACCGGCGGTTGGTGCGGATGTAACTGCGGGTGCTGCCCGCCTTGCCCCTGCTACACGTCATTCACGTGGACCACCACGATACCGCAGCTAGTAAACCCCGGTTGCACGGGTGGGCCGACAATCACCGTCGTCAACACGCTGAGCATAGACGACTCCGAGCAGGGCGGATGTTGCCTGCAGCCGATACAGACGGACATCGGCAACGCCCAGTTCTATGTGGTCGGTTCGGCAAACGTTACCCTGACAAACAGCATTTACCAGTACAGTTGCGGCCAGTACGCAGTGTTCTGGCGTGCAGGCCTCAACAGCACATACGCTGTCGGAAACGTCACGCTGTTTCTGAATGACTGCAGTATAGCCCGTGTAAACGGCGGCCCGACGGGGGCGCCCTTCTGCTGCCCAAACTGGACCACAACAAAAAGCTGGGTCACGGCCTCGATCTGCCCCGACGCACCGCCGCCTGCTTTCACTAGAAAGCAAATGATGCAGAGAGCAATCATTTCTAGGATGAGGAAGGTCAAGTACTAACCTTGGAGAGGATGTCGGCGACCGCCTCGGCCTTCATGTTCAGTATCTTCGACAGCCTTTGCGGGTCGGTCGATGCGACGTCGGCGGATGTCTTGATGCCATTTTCATAAAGCTTCGAGGCCCTTGCCTTCCCGATGCCGGGCAGCCGGCAGAGGTCTAGCAGGTGAGCGGGAGCCCCCGTCGATATCCTGCTCTCAAGCTGGGAGAACCAGGACTGCCTGCTCCATGCCGTGGAAAGGCTGCCGACCGTCTGGAGAATCTGCGAGAGACGGTTGAAGTCGCTCTGCAGGCCCCTCTGCGTGGACGAGCAAGCGCTCAGATTGACCCCGTTCATGAGCGAGTGGTAGCAGTGACCGGCCTTGATCACGCCGTCCGGCAGGAACTGACCCCCGAGAATCGGCCTGATCTTGTTTGCGTACACATCCATCTCCTCCTTCTCGGCCTTGGAGACGATGCTAGACCAGTTCGAGTCGACGTTGGCCAGAGCGAGCGAGACACGCAGGTCGTCACCCTCGAAGCCGCCCTCGAACAGGCGTCGGAAGTTGAAGTAGAGGCTCGAAACATCGAATGGGCTTACATAGAACATGGCCGAAACACGGCCCACCGGCCTTGCGTAGAGCTTCCCGTCATCCTCGGCTATAGCCCCGCACTTGGTGAGCAGGTCAAGAGTCGAGTCCACCACGTTGTCGTCCAGCCTCTTGCTCTGGAAGAAGGCCAAGCTCCTCTGGAACCAGGTGTGCACGTCATCCACCGTCTGGATGTCGCCTTGGAATATCTCGCTGACGAGGTGGAAGGCAAGAGTCTTGTGGTGGTTTCCGGCCTTGGACAGTAGCTGAGAGTCGATCCTGCGGCTCTGGCTGTACTTCTGCTTGTACTCGTGGACCTTGCTCTCCGGCACGAGGATGTAGGCGTCCCCCATCGGGTCAATGCCGTATCTACCGCTCCTGCCGACCATCTGTATGATGTCGTGGGCCTCGACCTCCTCCATGCCACGGTGGACGCCAAGTATGATCACCCTCCTCGCAGGCATATTCATGCCCCAAGCGAGAGTAGAGGTTGCCACAATCACCCTGAACTTGGGGTCGTTCTTGAACTTGTCCTCCACCTTGACCCTGGCAGCGGAGTCAAGGTCGGCGTTGTGGAACTCGCAGTCTATGCCGACCGACCTCAGCTCCTTCTTCATCGCCTCGCCTGTCCTCTTGGTGTGTGCGAAGATCAGGAACTTGTCGTCCGGATAGTACTCAACTATATCCATAGCCTTGTTGATTTTCTCTTTCTCTACAAGGTCATATCTCCTGAGATCGTCGGCGTACGGCTCGTAGTGCGTCGTGAGGGGAACAGGCCTGTAGCTGGACCGCAGCACGAAGGTCTGTCGGCCGTTCAGGGAGTAGCTCACCCACTCGGCAATCTCCTCCACGTTCGGCATCGTCGCCGACAGCAGGACAAGCCTCGCAGACTTGTTGATCTGCGTGAACTTCATCAGGCCGACCTCGAGGTGGTCACCCCTGCCTGGGACTGTCAAAAGGTGACTCTCGTCAACGACGAGCGTTCCCACGTCCTTCAGGAAAGAACTCTGCTCGCTGGCGTGGCTCCGGCTCCTGTGACTCAGCATTTCGGAGGTCATGATGATGAGGTCGGCAGCGCCCAGCTCCGCCGTGCGCTCCTTGGTGAGCCTGTAGTCTCCAGTGCAGATGCTCACCTTCAGGTCATGGAAGTGGTGGGAGTCCGAGGTCCAGTCCTCGACCTTCTCCCTCGCAAGGGCCCTAAGCGGGGCGAGGAACATTCCCTTGCCGCCACGCCTGCGGACCTCGTCGGCCAGAAACATCTCCGCCACGACTGTCTTTCCGGCGCTGGTGCTGGCCGCAACGAGGCCGTTGTTGTCCTTGTCGAAGAAGTCCATGACCCTGCTCTGCACGGGGTTGAACATCTCGAATTTCCAATTGGCATATGGGTACTGTGCGGTGGCCACGCACACGTTCTGGTCGGAAACCTTGTTGATCGGCGGCATTTTGCCCTCCCTCGTAGATAATATCACGGCCACAAAACGATGAAACCCCGACATCTCTGCCGGGGCCTCATGGTTTACGCTGCGGTTGCGTCAGTGGCAAGACATGCGCATGCGCCGCTCGTGCTCTCTCTCGACCGCCGCATGGAGCTGGTCGATTGCGTCGTAGAACTCCTCGAAGTCCTCGGCGCCGGTCAGCCAGCGGTCGACGTCACGGAACTCCGACAGGAAGTCCACCGCCTCCGCCAAATCCCCGCCAAGCCTCTGGGTGAGCCTGCCGTACAGGAATCTCACATTGTCGTCAGATAGTTTCTGGCAATAATCCTTAAGGAACGTTCCGTTCTTTCTCATGTATACCTCGAGATCGTGTCATGCCCAAATTGTTCGACGGAGACAAGCTGGAGAGCCTCCTGGTGGCAAACTGGACGCATTTCATGGACAGCAGGTCACTGCTATCCATGCTGACAAAAACCGTGTCGGAACGCACCAGCCAGCTCGCAATTATAAACGGATGCGATATGCAAAACAAAGGAAGCAAGCTCTCCGTATCAAGGTTCGTGCCCTCAGGCAATGGATACCTGATATGGTTCGAGCTTGGCGCATGCGTTGCTGGCGGATACGCCGAGGCCACGATCGAGGCCTCCGTCGACGAGTCCGGGACGCTGCATCCATGCAACGTCGCAGGCGTTCTTCACAAGCCCTAGACTACGTCGAGCCTCCTGATGTTGTCGCCGTTGCTGTCGATGAACTCCTCCTCGAAAACAAGGCTCTTCTCGTCGGCCGAGAACCGGAGGCCCATGTTGTAGGCGTCCAGGTTGGTTGCTCTTCCTTCCCTGCTGGTGATAACCCAGCAGTAGTCGTCCCTCTTGACGATCCTTCCTTCTTTGCTTTCTTGCGTCATTCCGATCTCAAGCTTCACTCCGTCGGGCAGGAGAATCTCCAGTTGCCCGTGCTTCATGAGGTGCTCGATCACCATGCTCTGTATCTTGTTCTTTTTCATGTTGAAAACCCTCATCAAGGTTCCAGCCTTGCGGCCTGACGAAGGTATATATTGATCCTTGCGACGGTTGCCAGCGTGTCTTCTGCGAAACGTACACGAAGCCCAAAATGTGAATTACGGTGAAAAACTTACTCGGGCTGCTCATCCGGCTCTAGCCTGCAGAATTTCAGGCCGTCATACTCGCAAAGGACGGACTCTGAGTTGGGGACGACCACCGAATTGCCGTCCCTGCCCCTGCACAAAGACCAAACGTAAATCTTCTTGTAGTCCCTGATGAACTCGATAAGGGTCAGGTTTGCCGTCCCCAGAAAGCTGACGCCTATCTTCTTGACTAGGTCGAATGGAAGGAATGGAGCAGTACGACTCTGAATCTGAAGGGACTCGATGGTGTACAGGTTGTAGTCGGACTTCTGGTAGTGAAGGTACAGCATGAACCCATCGACAACCACCGACCTTGATTTGAGAATCCCTATCGGATCTTCTGGGTCGAATGGCGCCTGCGGGAAGTTGTATGGCATGAGGACATCCCCGAGGGCCCTCATCTCGCTGACGATCTCGTCGAGTCTTGGTGGGGTGAATGCGCTCATTGTTCTTCCCGCTAAACACGGTGGAGTTCGTCAAATACATCCTCGCAGCACTGTTCGCAGGGCATCTCTGCCTGCATCTCCTCGATCTGGGAGTGGGCCGGTGAACGAGCTCTCAGACCTATAACGCCGGAGTCTATTGTGTCCCAGCAGTTTGCGAAAAGCCTGTTCAGGAACCAGCTCTTGACGCCCGTGAGACCTGGCGACAGCGATTGGCCGCCCGTAAAGCCCAGCATGGAGAAGACATCCTTAGGGTCCAGCCAGCAGTAGCCTGTCCAAGGGTCGCCCTGACGGTACTGCTCCGGCATTCCAGCAGATATCGCACGCTCAACGAAGTAGAGCAGCAGCCTTATCCAGTTCTTGGCTGCGTGTGCGTCGACGCAGCACTCGCTGTCCATGATCCTGAACTCTATCGTCTTCCGCTTGGCGTTGTGATAGTGATACGTGTTGATCGTGAAGTACTTGCATGAGCCAAGTCTCCTGATCAGCGATTCGCCACTCATGAAGTCGCCCTCTGCGCTGAATATGTCGCTCTGGGCGAGCAACTGGCAGTACTGGTTGCGCTTCCTCGACATTGGTACCGAGTCCATGAAGACCGCCTCGCACTTCACCCACCAGGTGATGACGGTTGCGACCTCTTTCTCAGTTAAGTCTGACACGTCGACATGGACATGGAAGGAGCACCTGTCGTCGGCCACGACCCTGCAGTCCTCGTCGAAGCCATCGATGACACGGCAGACCTCCATGACGCCAAGCCAGCCCTTCAGGACGGGAGAGCACACCTCTATCCCGCAACTGCTGTCTGGCTTGACTATCCATGCAGTGTTGTTGTGGTCGTATGCCCACTTGTGTATCCTGACCGGCTTCCTTGAGTGCCGGTTGACCAGCGCCGCCACACAGTGGCTGCCATCCGGCAGGTTGCCGTCTGACGGCCTGTTCCTGCCGTCGAATGCGTTGATCTCTATCTCGACGCCGAACCTTCTGTAGATGTTAAGGTCAAGGCTGCCTCCGATAAATTCCATCCCCAACCTCCGAGCACAATTATATACGCCGCCACCTTTATGGCCGGGATATAATTGCAAAAAGCGGGGATTCAGCATGAAATGCCTTCTGATCAGGACCGGCGACAAAAGAAAGTTCCTTACATCATGCAAGAACCTGAGCAGCCTTGGAGAGTTCTGCAGGAACCTCGGGGCGGACCTCCTTACGGTCGAGGTGACAGGCCGGCACAAGCTGCTTAGCCTTGAGGAGCTTGCAGAGCTGATATGCAACCCCCACCACAAGCCTGAAAAGTTCGACTACAAGGTGCTTCCCGCCGACAAGTCGAGCCGTGCTGCGGCGAGCGTGAAAAGGGACATGGCCACGGCTGCAGCAAGGAGGGCGCTGTCCACGGGCAAGCCCGTGAAGGTCAAGAGCCTGTCGCTCAGGACGGGGGTCAGCGAGCAGCAGGCAAGGGCCTGCATCAGGGCTGCAGCCAAGATGCTCCAGGCGAGCATTTCAATGACAGCTCCGGGCGAGTACAGGAGGTCCTGATGTACGACTTTGAGATAGCGATGCCTGTCGACACCGGCATCAAGAAGATCGGCCAGAGGCTCGAGGACTTCAAGCGTCACGGACTGCACAACATAGGCGACCTGAAAGTCCGCCTTGTTCTCTTGGCCGCCAAGGGCAACGATCTCGATCAGATAAAGTCGGGATGGAGCGACAGGATCGACGTGTCCGTGGTTGAGACCCCGTACACCCATGTTGCCCAGAGGAACTACTACTACTACGCCAACGTCATCGAGCCGGAGACCGCCAGATGGTACATGCGGATCGACGAGGACACGGTGACGGACCTGGCCAGCCTCAACGCAAACCTCGACGACTTCTTCGACTGGCAGATGCCCTGCCATGTCACCACGATTCTCAACTGGGACGTGTGCGGCACAGACAAGAGCATCCTAAGAAACCTCGGCTACGGGCATTGGTACAGGAATCATGTCCAGAAGCACATGGCCCTCACGCCGCCGCACGAGCAGGAGACAAGCGTAACCTCCATGCCTGCGATCTCCAAGGTCTTGGAGTTTCAGAAGGCAAGGAAGTACTTCAACCTTCGCAAGGAGTTTGCCCTCGGGTGGGGAGATCACGGACTTTGCCATTGCCTTAGGATGGTGAAGGTTCACCCCACGCCCATTTTTTTCCTGTCGCACGAGCCCGACTTCCTGAACCTCTCGCTTTTCGGCGGCTACAGGAGCCACGTGCACTGGATATGCCACGACAAGACGCCCGAATTCATCAAGTGGCTTGACCAATTCAACCCAGAGCCTTACCCGGATGTCGCAGGGAAGACCTTCCTCGTTGGCCCCAGCATGGGCCAAAAGCGCCTCATCATGCTGAACGAAAAGAACGGGATACAGGCCTTCTACCAGAACGAGGATTGTGCAGGAGAGATGATAGGGCTCTGGTCCAAGAAGGGCGACGACATCCGTGTCCTGTTCAGCGATGGCGACACGAAATCAGGCGTCTTCGCCAAGACTGGCGAAGGCGCCTTCAGGATGGACTCGATCGAGATGGAGCAGTTCTCCTAGCCCTCAAGCTCCTCGTCGATGCTGGCGTCCTCGCCGTCAGACACCGAGTTGAGCTCAACCTCAGAGTCATCCTCCGCACGGCCTTCGATGGCGGCCTTATATGGCTCGAGGTAGGCCTTGACCTCGTCGGCGGAAGATGCGTCTATCAGGGCAGGGCACTTAATCAGAACGTCGATAGGGACGTCATTCCTCTCCAGACTGGCCCTGAACTTGACCTCCTCGCCGCCGGTGAACTCTGGCTTGACCAAGAAGTTGCCGGCCTTCATGACCTCAACCCGCTCGGCGTCCAGCAGGCAGCTAAGAAGACCGCTGATTGGGTTGATGCCCTTGTCGAAGAGCAACTGCACGTTCTCGGACTCCACGAAGGGCCTGTGCGTCTTGTTCTTCTGGTTCTTCAGCTTGACGTTGATGCCAAGAATCTTCTTCTTGCTGCCGGATATCTTCTTCTCTATCTTCTGCATGGTCTTGGTCTCAAGCCTGCAGGAGGCGTAGAAGGGCAGGGCGTTTCCGCCGCCAGCCGTAGTCTTGGTCGGCACATACGTGCCGATCTTGTCACGGGTCTGGTTGAGGATCACGACGGTTGCGTTGTACCTCTCCATGACCGTATTGAGCTTCCTCAACTCACGGCTGCAAATCTTGGCCCGCTCGCCGGGTTGCTCGTGTGCGCCGACTATGGCCTTGAACTCGGTCTTGGTGAAGTTCTCGGGAAGCTCAACCTCCCTCAGCTCCCTCGCCGATGGAGAAACTCCGATCGAGTCGTAGACGATCACAATCGGGACATCGTTGCTGGTCTTCTCCCTTGCCTTCTCGCAAACCTTGTACATCTTGGCAAACACGTCCTCGAGCGTCTCGGGTGTGTGCCTGACGATGCGCTTAAGGTTGCAGTGCGAGGCGGACTGTATGAACTCCTTGTTTGCGCTGTTCTCGCAGTCCATGAGGACGGGTATGCCCTTCATCTTCTGCGTCCCGAACAGTATGTTGGCGCCGATCAGCGACTTGCTGCTGCTGTTCGGGCCGTATATCTCGGTGAGCTTCCCGCCTGGTATACCGCCGGTAATGAACTTGCCGGAGCAAATGTAGTTGAGCGCCAGCGACCCGGTGTCGACGAAGTACTTGACACTGTCGATGCTGTCAAGAACGTCTCCTCCCGTCTCCTCGGCCAGGGACTCAAAGAAGCTGTCGTCCACGCCCTCGGGTTTTTTCTTAGCCATTTTCTCTCCTTATTGCCCATCACTAGGGCGTTGTTCAGTCGATGTATGCGATGCCGTTTTCTATGCGCACCGAGGACGCCTTGCCCGCCATCACGAAGACAGGCTGCGTCTTTCTCGTTCGTCCCGATGTCGGGACGTTGCAGACTATGTTGTCCACAAGGTGGCACTTGCCCCTGAAATGGAGCGAGATGACCGGCCTCCCAGCTTTCTGGGAGGCCGGTTTGTTCATGTGCAGGAAGAAAGACCTAGGTTTTTCCATGCTTGCGCTTCCAGACATGAAGAGGGCCGGCTTGGAGGCCGGCCCTCTTCGATTCAGATTCCCTCGAGTTCCTTCATGAAGTCATCGTCGGCCATGCCATCGTCCGATGGCGACTGCCGTGACTCCGATGCGGAGCTGGTGCTGACTGCGAGGTTCTCACGGATTCGCTCCGGCTTCGCCTCAGGAGCAGGCGCAGCGGCCTGTGTGGGCCTGCCGGCGTTCCTGAACTCGTCGAGGTCGGAGTTGTTCCCGCCGGCGTCCTCGACGACCATGCCAAGGTGGACACGGAGGGCGTGCTTCAGCTCGTCCGGCGTCTTAACGATGCGCAGCGACTGAAGGTCGTGCATGGTGTCGATCCACTTGCCGAACTCATCCGGGTTGCCGGCCGGCGAAGGATCCTCGAACTTGCTGTTGTCGTAGTTCGGGTACTCGGCGCCGCCGCCGCCCTTGACAACCTTCTTGACGACCTTGAAATCACGCCCCTCCTTGGGGTGGGTGATGTCGCCGAGCGGCTTCTCGCCGAGGCTGGCGTCGCCACGGATGGCACGGATGATCTTCTCGTGCACGGTCTTCCCGCACGAGTAGATCTTCGGGCCGACGTTCTTGTAGTTCTTGCCGTCCTTGCCCGTCTCCGAGCGGACGATCACGTTGTAGTAGTACCTCTCGACGGGCTTGATCGCCCTCGCCTGGTTTCGGAGGTCCTCCTGGGCCTTGCCGGAGGTCTGGTCGGACTTCTGCCAGAGGTCGTTGTAGTACTTGCAGATGATGCAGTCGCCCTGCCATTGCTCCTTGCCCTTGGCGTTCAGCCCGAGCTCCTTCGGGCAGTGGTAGGTGCGCCGCTGGTTGTTCCTGGGGTTGATGAGGGTGTGCACCCTCGTGACGCACCACGGGTTCTTGGTTCCACGCTTCCTCGGCAGTATGCGCAGAACGGTGAATCCGTCTTTCTCCGGAAGCTTGACGAACTTCTCAAGGTAGTCGTTGGAGCCAGCCCCGCTCGTGGACTCCTCGGTGAGGCGCTGAGCCTCCTTCTCGAGAGCGCCAAGATCAAGAGCCTCGTAGTCGTGTCCCATAGTGAACCTCGTTGTGAGTAAGTGGTAAAAAGTGTCGGCGGGGTCAGCAGCATGCGCCACCAGCCCCACCGAAGGAATAGTCTCAGCAACCGAGGTAAATTTTTAGGCCATTTTGGACAATTTATAAAATTCTTATTTTACAACAGAATCTTCTTCTTGAGTCTTGTCTTCGACATGCTCACCGACATGCTCGACTGCATGTCCATCTTCCTGCATGCCATCGATTGCCGACGGGTCGGCGTTCTCAAGTGCGTACTTGTGCAGCTTCTGCTGGAGGGCATCCATCTTCTCCTTGATCGTCTTGAATCCCTCGCTCTCGAGCTGGGAGTTTACGCCCTGCCGGGATGACTGCTCCCTGTCGTACTCCTCCTCCAACTGCTTAAGCACCTCGAGGTTCTTCCTCAGCTTGTCGATGTTTTTCTGCTCACGCTCTGCGAGTCGCTTCTCCGCCAGCTCGCTGTTGCCAGGCAGCAGCTCTGGTATCTTCCCATGCTCGAGCTCATGCATGCTCCGCTCCTTCACGAGCTCCTCGTGGAGCTTCTTCCTCTCGGCCCTGATCTCCTCACGGCGCTCAAGGACACGCTTGCGGACCTCCTTCTGGCGGAGCTTCCTCTTGTGGGGGTTATTTCTTGCCTTGGACATCTGGTCACCTTTCTTTGACTGACTAGAAGTTTTCGTCCGGCTACCTGCGGCCCCGCAGGTCGGGCATGCCCGGATCGACTGATGCGTTGTTGTACAGCAACCTGCCCCCGTCCCTGTCCTGCGGCGACTCGCTGAAGCCAAGCTCCCTGTCTGCGACAAGGTTCACGTTTCCGGGCACGAAGTAAACGTCCGAGACAGTTTGCTCCCTGCCGGCGTCGTCCTCGAGCACATATATCTCGCCTATGCCAGTCGGGCTCATGGTCTTCTGGAACACGGGGTACTTGCGGTTTTCGGTGAATTTAAGGCCTTTCCTCTTGGCCTCGAACAACTGCTGCGGCTCCGGTGCGAACACAACGTAGTCAACCGGCCTGCGATGCCTCTGGGCAAGGTTTGCGTGTGGGTGGCTTGGCGTCGACGCCGCAGAAAGCGACTGCGGCATCGACTGGGACGGACCGGACAACTGCAGGGGCTGCTCCTGCATCTCCTGAACCGTGACCACCGTTGCGTCGCCGCTGTGGTCAAATAGGAACTTTTTGTTCTTGATGACGACGCCGCCCTTCGTCTCCTTAAAGCTGAGCTGCTTCTTGGAAATCTCGAAGACTTCGACATCGACGATGAATATGTCACGCCTTGCGTACTGACCCATGATGGCAGCGGCCAGCTTTTCGAGGCTTACGTCCTCAAGGGGGTCGCCGATCTTGCGGGAGAAAGTCTTTACCTCCTCCCTGTTGTACTCGCCATCGACCTTGTCGTGGTAACTGAACCTGCACTCAAACCCCACGATGACCTCCCAGTTCGCCCGTTTTCATTTCTGCACAAGACCCGTGCCATACCTCGTGGGAAATATGTGCGCCTTCCTGTTCTTGCTCTGGCAGAAACTCAGGAATCCATCCTCAGAGTAGTTGTTTTTCCCAAGATTTTCGCACGCAATTATACCGTTGTCTGCTATATGAGGCCAAACGAAGTCAAGATATTCTAGCTGCCTCTCACTGGACGACAGGTCAGAGACGAGGGCGAAGTCCCAGGCGACGCCACGGATGCGCATGTCAAACTCGTCGTCGTACAGGCTGCCAACATAAAAGTCACGGTGGCCTTTCATAACCTTTCGGACGTTGTAGCGGCCTATGCGAGGGGAGAAGTACTGCTCGCCACGCTCCCTGAAGCCAAGGAACTCTATGACCGTTTTGCAAGAAACCATCAAGGACCCCGATAGCAGACCGAGGTCAAAGTTCATCTCGAGAAGGCTTTCAGGGTCGATGCGCTTGCCGAGGTGGTAGTAGAAGCCGGAGTACCTGTCGTCCATGTAGGCGGGCGACCTCCTCGAGTTCTCCTCGATCACGCAAAATCGGTCAAGTAGTATCTTACCGCTGATAGTTCCTGATAGCATGTCACGTCGGAGATCGGACTCAAAATCTTCTATCTTGAAGGAAATCATTTAGGCCGGACTCCAGTATGTCACCGCACCAACAATGGAGTAATGAGCAACCTACATATCTATTTCGAGACGGGTGCGGTCGGGGACACCTGCCTGAACCTCTGCCGGGCGCACGCTGCCATGAGGCACGGCGGCCACGACGGTGTCGTCGTGCACACGAGCCCTGTCTTCCGGTTTGGGAACCCGCCAAGGGCCATACCGAGCAGCCCTGACGTCAAGGAAATACTCCGAAGGTCGCACTTCATCAGGGATGTCGTCTACGAGATCGACTACTCGGACGCCGAGAGCTTCAGGACAAGCAAGAAGTACGGCTGCCCGATCGAGCAGCCTATGGTTTTTCCTGCGGAAAACGACGTGAGGCTCTACACCGACCTTCGGGATTACACGCCAGACTACGACCCTTCCGCCAAGGTTGCGCTGCTGCAGCCCATAAGCCTGCGCTTCAAGCCACAGGAACGGATCGACGACTACATCCCCGTGTGGGATCGCTGCGTCAGGGCACTGCGTGAGAAGGGCTACGATGTGGTCATCGTCGGTGACCAAGAAGACCCAATCCAACTCACCATGTCGCCTTCGTCGCTCAGGGAGTGCAGCATCAAGGTTGGTTCGTGGAGCATGCTGCAGTCCGTAGCCTTCTGCATCTACAGGGCCGACATAGTCGTCGCCTGCGACTCGTGGGCGGCAATATGGGGCCCGGCCGCCAAGGTCAAGACGGCTATCGCCTGGGGCTACAGGATGGAGAGCGACATAGACTTCTGGGTCACCGGCTTTTTGGGCAACAAAGACTTCTATAAGCATGGGTGGTCGTCCCAGAAGGACTACTGCGACGCCGCTCTTGCGGCATACATAAGCAAAACGATCAGGGAAAGACAAAATGGCCAAGTATGATTATCTGATAGTCGGCGCCGGATTCTTCGGATCTACCTTCGCAAGGAAGATGACCGACAACGGCAAGAGGTGTCTGGTCGTCGACAAGCTGAACCATGTCGCCGGAGCCGCATACGACAGGAAGTGGGACAACGGCGTCATCGTGGGCGACTACGGAGCGCACATATTCCACACGCAGTCAGAGGAGGTGTGGGACTTCATCAACCGATTCGCCGTGATGGACAGCTTCGTAAACAAGCCAAAAGTCCTCTCCAAGGGCAAGATTTACTCCTTCCCTATCAACATGATGACATTCCACCAGCTATGGGGAGTCGTCACCCCGCAGGAGGCTTGGGAAAAGCTGCAGAGCGTTCGCATACCCTGCGATAGCCCGAGAAACTTTGAGGAGTGGATCCTCGACAAGGTCGGACGTGAGCTGTACGAGCTCTTCTTCTATGGCTACACCAAGAAGCAATGGATGAAGGAGCCCTCAGAGCTTCCGGCCTCAATCATACAGAGGCTGCCTATAAGGCTGACCTATGAGGAGAACTACTTTACGACGAAGTACCAGGCGATGCCGAGGGAGGGGTACGGCCGCCTAGTTGAAAACATGCTTGACGGCATAGACGTGGAGCTTGGCACGGACTTCTTCGTCATGCACAGCGACTGGCGCAGGTACGCCAAGACTTTGGTCTACACGGGTCCGGTTGACAAGTTCTACGGATACCAGCACGGCAGGCTGGAGTACAACACGCTCCGCTTCGAGCACAAGGTGTTCAAGGGTGACCAGCAGGGCAACGCCGTGGTCAACCACGTCGACCTCGACGTCCCGCACATCAGGACGATCGAGTGCAAGCACTTCTACGACCGGCGTCTGGCGAAGCACTACGACAGCAAGGGACCGGACGGCTCAGAGAGCGTAGTGACCTATGACATCCCGGTCTCGTTCGAGAGCCACCCAGAGCCCTACTACCCAATCCGTGACGAGCGAAACAGCGAGATTTACAACAAGTACATGGAGATCAAGGATGGCGAGCCGGACGTGATCTTCGGGGGCCGACTCGGCGAGTACAAGTACCTCGACATCGACCAGACGATGGGCTCGGCGATCACAAAAGCCAAGGCGTTGCTGGGCATATGATTGAAAGGGGGCCAAGGTTTCCCCTGGCCCCCTGCCCCGGCGGAGTTCTTTTGCTCCTTTTGGGTCAACCACAGCCGCTGCCACAGGCATTCCGGCTCTGCATAAGGTTTTCCCGAGAACCAGCCAATGATCCGGCATCCACGCAGGCAGCCTGAACAATGAAGGCTAGGGTCCAAGATGAGGGTTTACCAAGGGCAACCTATCTATGTTCCGCCTGGTCAAAAAGAAGCAGACCGAACCTGTCACGCTGCGTGAGCACAGCGAGAGAAGAAACCGTGTCCTGCTGCGACGCCGTGCCGGCGGAGTCGGCGACATACTCATGCAGCGCATGATGATGGAGGACATGTCGCAGACATTCGACGGCCTGCGACTGTTCTTCACCTGCCCTGACACTTACCTTTTTTTCGCAGAGCGCAACCCATATGTCAGCACGGTGCGCCTAGCGGAGGTGATCGACCGTGACTACGGCATAATCTACGACATCACCACGGCATGCAGAGTCCACGAGTCAAGGCTTGGTGGCAGAAACAGAACTCACAGGAGCGACATCTGGGCCGCCTTCTGCGGGTGCACGCTGACGAATCACAGGATGCACCTGAGGGCCGACGACCCAGAAGCCACCAAATCGCTCAAGGAAAGTCTGAAGTTAAGGAACCCAGAAGGGAAGCCAACAGTCTTGATAGCTCCGCACTCCCAGAACGACCTATTCGGGACGGCCAAGAGCCTAACCAACCTTCAGATCGCAGGACTGGTAAGGCATCTCCACTCAACCGGGCACAAGGTAATTTCCGTGCACAACAGCCACATCGAGATCTTGTCGATGCTGGGCGTCGACCAGTACGTGAACGTTCCGAGCGAGACATGGCTCTATCTGACAGCCCTTTCGGACTACGTGGTGACCGTCGATACGGGCACTTTCCACATGGCCGGAGGCCTCGGAAAGCCGATGGTAGGGGTGTTCACATTCACCGACGGCAAGGTGTACGGCAAGTACTATGACTTCATCCTCGTGCAGAAGCACAGGGACGACGGGTGGGACTGCGGGCCATGCTTCGTGGTGACCAGTTGCCCCAAGTCGGATGAGCCGAGGAAGCCGTGCTGCACGGAGCTGCGCCCCGAGGAGATAGTCGCCGGATTCGAGTCAGCCAGACGCAGATGGCCCATGAGAGGGGATGACGACAAGCTCGACGCCGGCCTCAGTGAAGAGCTGGCGTGAGAGGGAGAAGTCCTCGAGCCACCTCGGGTTGTCGTTGACCGGCGACACCACCCTCGTTATGCCAGTCTGTATGATCATGGATGCGCATGCGCCGCACGGCATCATCGGCCAGACGTATATGCAGCAGCCCTTGAGCGACTGCTTGGCGAAGAGCAGGGCGTTGCGCTCTGCGTGAAGAATCAGCTTGTACTTGACCTCACGGTTGGCGAGCCTGTCCTCCGTGTCCTCGACGCCCCTCGGCAGACCATTGTAGCCGGCGGAGACTATCCTCCTGTCCTGATCCACGACGACGGCCCCGACCTTTGTCGATGGGTCCTTGCTTGCGGTCGAGATGTACCTTGCCAGACCGAGGAACCACTCGTCCCAGTTCATTGCTTGGCCCCCAAGGCCCTCTCGAAGCTGGAGAGAGAATCCACGCTTCGGGAGAAGCGGTAGCCGTCGTGGTCTGGTCCGAAGTGGTGGTGCTTGACCTCTGTCGCCAGGAAACCGTTGTGCCTGAAGAAAAGGTGCGGTCCAAGCAGCCTGTCGCTCACCGTGACATCTATGGAGCGGCACAGCGACGAAGGGGACCCTATTCGCCTGACCAGCGGGGCCAGCAGCCTCGAGCCAAGCCCCTTCCTCCTGTGGTCGGGGTGAACAACGACGCTCACAAGGGTTATCCTGCCCCTTGCCGATATGAACATGACATGGCCAAGGACATTCCGGCCGTCATCGATCACCATGCCGTTGCTGTTCTTTGACCTGAGGCATATCTCGAAGTCCTCGTGCTCCCACGGGTCTGGCACGGATAAGCGCTCGTTCTCTACGCATGCGTCCACATCTCTCCTCAGGCACCAGCGAACGCTCAGTTTATTTGGCACAACGGTATCTCTTGGGCATTTGCGGCCGGCGGCAGCCACGAGCTGAGAGGATAAACCATGTGCACAAAAAAAATCAAGGGCGCCGTGCGCCCCTGATTCCGCATGCGTCAGGACTCTTTCACCTTCCCGGTATGAAGTCCTCGGCAACCGCCGTCGTGTCGTATATGTCCCTGTTGAGGACTCTCATCTCGTGGCGCAGCGTGTGCCCTCGGTTCTGCACGTTCTCATGGTTCTTGTCCCACGCCCTCAGGTGCGCCTTGATGAGCCCGACGACCTCCTTCCTGTCGGCGAGGTGCTTCCTTGCTGCAAGGACATCCACGTTTGCGGTGGCGTAGGCCTTGGCGTAGTTGTCCGAGTTGCCCTGGTCCTTGGACTCTATGAACTTTCTGCTGTAGAGCGCCTCCGCCTCTGCGTCTGCGTGGAGCACCTCCTTCTGGGCGTGCTCCAACTGCTTGCCAAGGTAATCGACCCAGCCGTACTCCGTGCTGAAGTACTCTGCGATGTTGTTCTCCGTGTACTTCATCCGGTCTGGGTCAAGGAGTATCTCAACCCCGTTGACCGTGACCCTGGTTTTCTCGAGCGGAGGTGCTTCCCTTGCCATTTCAGACTCCAGTCGTGTTGTCGTTGACTGCGGAGACGCTGATCGATGGGTTGGACGGGTAGACCATGCGAGCCTGTTTCATGGCTTCCTGCTCGCTCTCGGCCTCGACCTCCATCAGGAGCGACTTGTGGTCGTGCCCGGTGTACTCGTTCAGCATCGTCTCGAAAACTCTGTATCTCATGTCTATGCCTCGTAGGTGTTGTCTTCAGGCTGTTCCGAAAAGCCTCGCTTGCTCCGCTGCTTCTTCTGCTGCTGTGGAGATGCGACATTGTCGACGGAGACCTCCTCCGCCTTCTTCTCCTGGACCAGGTTCATCCTCTGCCTGTATGTATCCTGGCTGATCTCGAACATGTCGAGGGTTCCGAGCTTGTAGTCGAAGCCTATCTTGAGGGCGAACCTGCTGCGGCCGTTCCTGTGCTTGATGACGAAGACACGCCCGACCTCCGCCTCCTTCTCGAGCACCTGCTGGTTGATGCTCCAGAAGCAGTCGAGCGGCTTGAACTGGTCGAATGAAGTCCCGATGTTGCTCTCGTCAATGAACTGGCCGATCTCCAGCTTCGCTGCGCTGGAGTTCGGCTGGACGCAAGTGAGGGTGCAGTGCTGCTTCTCGACGCCGAAGCCACGCAAGTCCCTGAGTATCCTGTATGCGCTCTCGTACTTCTTGACGTTCGGGTCGTCCTTCATCTCGCCGACATAGTCCACGATGATGAGGTCAGGCTTCCAGCCACGAAGCTCTAGCTGGTTGCAGTACGCCCTGATGCCGTTCACGTCGAGCTGGCCGCCCGGGAACTGCTTCACGTGCAGCAGGTTCGGATCCTCCTTGTCCTTCTTGAACTCCTCGACCGTCCGAATGATGTCCTCCCTGACGCCACGCAGGTTGTTGATGTCCTTCTTCGTGAAGATCGAGGTGAACCGCTGGGTTATGCCCAGCTCGTCCATCTCCATCGTCAGGTAGAGAACCTTGTGCCCGAGCAGCACGTTCTCGACGGCCGCCTTGACGAGCGCCAGCGACTTGCCCGTGCCGGGCAGGCCTATCCAGCTCCCGATCTGGCCTGCGTATAGGCCGCCGCCCGTTAGGTTGTTGTCAATGGACGGGAAGCCCGTGGTGAACCTGTCCGTGCCCTCGAAGACCTTCTCCATCCTCTTGAACATCTCCTCGATGTTCATGAAGTACTCGAGACCGGGCTCGTAGCTGCGGTCGATCAACATCGCAGAGCGCATCTGCTCGTAGACGAAGCTCCATGTCTCCTCGGACTCCGGAGCGGCCATCATCTTCTCGTGGCTCTTGTGGAATGCGATCTTGATCGCTTGCACCTTTGCGAAGTAAGTGATCTTGTCGATCAGGTACTCACGGGTCGACACCCCTGGCACGAAGTAGTCGTATATCGCCTCCAGCTCGGCGAGGAAGTGGAGCCGCACGGTGCTGTCACGGTCCTTGGTTGCGTTCTGTATCTCCTGCGTCAGCACCCACCTCGTGGGCCTCGACTTGCGCTCGAGGAAGTACTTCATGAGGTGCTTGCATATGAGGACGTGCGCCTCGGAGCCGAAGTACTCCGGCTTTATCTTGTCCGCCGCCTGAATGAGCATCGTGTCGTCGCAGAGCAGCATGCCAAGCAGGTTCCTCTGGAACGTGTCGTCCCAAGAGAACTTCGGCTTGACCACCTCCGGGTCGGTCATGGCCTCGATCTGGGCCTGCTCCTCCGGGGTAAGGTCTCGCATCTAGATATGCCTCTTCGTTGCCGCTACGTGCTCTGTGCGCCTTTATGACACCATCTAACATAATACGGCTTGGTCGCCGTGTCAAAGCTGGACCAGGCGGAACCATCGGGCCATGAGGCGGGAGAACCTCTCTGCACCCGGGGGCAGCTTTCCGGACTTCCTCAGCGACTTGATAGTCGAGATCAGCTTGCTGTCGGCATCCCTCGTCTCGGGCGTCCTTCGTGCGCTGAAGGGTATCGCCGACCTCCAGTCTGCTCCTGCCTTGCAGTATGCTATGTCATGATCCCTGCATGCGGAGTCGAGGCTGTCCTTCGGCGACGGCATTTCCTGACCGGCGGCGAGGCGGTCGCAGTCGGGGGCGTTCAGCTTCGGGCCGGGGCCACAATAAACGCCATAAAGGTTTTCGTCACGACGACTGAGCCACTCTGAGAACTGCATGAGTTTATGTATGAGTCAAAGGACCAAAAAAACGAGCGGCAGACCGCAGGACCACACGCATCCCTATGACTAGATTCATGCTTGATATATATATTTTCTGCGTGCGGCGGCCAACTATACCGCTCGAGATATGTAAGCGCAAAACCGTGAATTCCGTCGTCAGTCGCTTGACTGCAGGTAGTCGAACTCGCTGAGCGACACCATCCCGCTCCTCAGGGCCTTCTCACGGGTGATCTTCTTCCCCATGCTCTTCTGGCCGTTCCAGAGGATCGCCTTGCAGTAGACGGCGAACTTGGAGTCGATCTTGAGGGGTGCGTGCCGGTCTGGACGCTCCGACTTGGGCACGAGCTTGCGGACCAGCCTGTCGAGCATCCTCTCCTGAAACTTGCCGTACTTCTGCCTGTTGGCCCCGTGGCGGGTCTTGTTCGCCCAGAGGTGCTCAAGCTGCTCGATCACCTTGATCACGAACTTGTCACGGGCGTGCTTCTTCACGACCTCGAAGCACTTCTCGATGTAGACCTGCCTCTTGTAGTAGCTTCCGGCTCGCAGCATGGACATCTGGAGCTCCTGCTTGATGTCCTCTGCGTCCTCGATGAAGTTGTTGTTGCTGTTCTTGCGCTTGAGCTCGTGGGCTGCGTGCCAGCAGAGCTTGGAGAACTTCTCCTCCAGGTCGGTGAACTCGTTGCTGGTTATCGGGAAGTCACAGATTATCTGCTTCACTTTGGCTCCTTTTGTCGTATCTCGAGATGAATTCGTCCACATTTTGCGACAGGAGCAGCGGCATCGCCTCCTGTATCTCTACCCCCTCGACCTGATAGCCTTCAGGCTGTTCAGGTTGCGCCCTCCCCTGCAAGAGACCTTAAGCCGCAGCCCCGGTTTCAGAGACGACTCAGCCGTAAGTATCTTGAGGGCCACCGAGTGGACCTCACGCCAATCAGCCTTGTCCACATAGACGACATATCCATCGTGAACAGTATACGCAATTCGAGCCTTGTCTTTCAAAGCGAAATAAAGGTTTATCAGTTTCTCTGAGCATATAGTCGAGGCTGGCGCCTGCACCGCAAAGTTCCTTGCGAGGTAGTCCTTCCCCGGCGGGAATCCACGCCGCACCTTGCCGAAGTCGTCACGCACGAAGCCGGATGAGGCAAGCTGCCTCTCCCTGTCGATGACGTACTCGTTTGCGACTGCGAACTCCGACCTGATCCTGCCGACGACCTCATCGGCATGGTGCTTCGGTATGGACATACGGGCAGCCACGGCGGTGGCCCCCTGACCGTATATAACCGGCAGGAAAACTTTTTTTGCGAATTCCCTGCCAGCCGAGTCCTCGCAAGGCCGGCCGGTTATGGCCTCGTAGATCCCGCAGTAGATGTCCTGTCCTAGGCAGAGCTGGACCAGCCTCGGGTCCCGGCTGAGGCTTGCGAGGACATACACCTCCATGCCCCTGAAATCGAATGACATGAAAATGTCGTCGTAGGCAAGCGGCTTGAGGTTTTCCCGCACGGCCTCGCCCATCGTGTGGGGCACGAAGCCGTTCCTGTAGGCGTCGTGGCACTTTAGCCTGCCGTTCTCCTGCCCGTCAATCTCGTAGTAGGAATGTACCTTCAGCGATCGTGAGGAGTCCACAATGCCGATCGCCTCCATCGACGGCAGCACAATCTTCATGAGCGGGAGATGGACGTTACGGTAGACGGCCTCTGCGAGCCGGTAGTCGCCGGACTCCACAAGCCTCCTCAGCCTGCCCATGGCCTCGGAGAAGGTCTTGGGGGCCGATCCGCCACGGTTTCCCGTGTACGACTCTAGGACCTTAAGGTCTATCACGGAGCAGTCGACCTGCGGCACGTGGCCGGTCTTCGCAGCAACGAAGGTGCAGAACTGCTTGAAGTTCCAAGCAAGAAGCTTGCGGTCGCCTGAGAAGACCGTGAGCTTGAGAATGCTCACCACCAACGGCAGAGAACGTGAGTCCATCGAGACGGACAGAGTGGAGCCGTCCTGTGCGACTATCTCGAGGGTGTTGGACGAGTCCCTGTCCGTGAAGTCGAATATCTCGGGCAGCGACCGCACGTAGACGATCTTGCCGGAGCGACGCTCAAGGAAATCGACGAGTGTTTCGATGGACATGCCGTTTCACGCAGTTTGGTCTTGGCTCTCACGGCACAGACTAGCATCCCGAAAGGGACAAAACAACAAGTAAAGTTTTTATGAAATTCTGTCTTAAAATTTCAGATTGGAACGAGCGGCTGACTTAAAGGTGCCCCTGCCCTTATCTAGGTAGGATACTACTACCTAAAGGAAGAAAGGGACGAACAGGCATGCTGCTTTGGGCCTTGAAGCTTATTTGCGACATGCTTGCCTCCTTCCTTCCGACAGTCACCACTAAGTTGCTCTCTTCCGTGTGCTTTGCTGGTCAGCTTCCTAAATCCGGTCAGTCCATACGCTTGTCTGCTCGCATGGATTCAGCCTAGTGTCTGGCCGGAGGTTACCTGGCTGAGTGTGGGATCAACACCTCTCGTAGCGGTGTTCACCTAAAAAGGTTACAAAGACTTACCCCGGCAGGGGCCCCAACAGGTTTTTACGAGCTTCCCTTTCCTGGCAGCACGATGCCTTGTCCGGGTCGCAAGTGGAGAGAGGGCTCCAGTCCCAGTTAGTTCGTTAGTCCACGACAATCTTGACCCAATTGTAGCGTCAGGCTGCCGCCCTGCCAAGATTTCTTGGGCTAACTCCTTTAGCTCATGGCTAGGACTAGGCTGATAGATTGCTTTATCTTCTACAACGAATCCCATATGCTTGACTTCAGGATCGAGTACCTGAAGTCTCATGTCGATGATTTCGTATGCGTTGAGGCTACCGAAACCTTTACTGGCAGGCCTAAAGAAACTTTAGGCCTGAGGAAACTGGAAAATTTTCTCCATCACCTGATATCATTTCCGAACGACCTACAGCACATCCGTGACGGCTACTGGCCCACGGACAACGACTGCTGGATGAAGGAGAGACACCAGCGCAATCAGATATCCATTCCCCTCGAGTCCCTTGGTCTGTCGGACAACGACATCATACTTGTTCATGACGTTGACGAGATACCTGACAGGGACACATTGGCGTCGCTGCGGGACCAGGACTTTGACTTGTGCTGCCTCGGCAAGGATGTCTACTTCTACAACATCCAGTACAGGCACCCCAAGAAGTGCCGTGTCGGCAAGGCCGTCAGGTACGGCTTCCTCAGGGAGGTTGTCAAGGAGGTAAACAGGCTCAGGTGGTGGCATGGACACTCGTGGCACATCAAAGGAAATTACATCGTCAACGACAGGGGCGGTTGGCACCTGTCGTACTTCGGCGACGTGGGCTTCATAAGCAACAAGATCAGAAACTACAGCCACCAGGAGCATAACACGCCGGCGAAGACGAGCCACGAGGAGATTCTCAAGTCGATAAGAGCCGGCATCTTCGTCTGCAACCCTGGGGCCATGAGACTCGAGTTCGTTCGATCCTCGGTAAACCCCTACCTGCCGGAGGGTTGGGAGAGATGGAGAGAATTTTTAATGCCCGACTACGCAATTATGTCGTAGGTGTGCTCAAAAATGTCATTCTTGCAGGGGTATATCTCACCCTTTATGCCGCAGAGCACCCAGTCTTCCATGCCTGCGAACATCGTCCCTTCGAGGGTGGTCACGTAGATTCCATCGTCGGCGAAGACAATCCCGCCCTTGCGCACTCCCTCCGCAAGCCATGGCGGCAGCTCCCCCCAGTGCGTTGGATGCCGGCTCTCATAGGCGTCGGATGTCCTGATGGCCTGTATGGTCACAGGCTTTTTGCGGGCGTGCACTACCTTGCTCATGTCGTCCCCTCTAGATTGACAGGAAGTAAATATACTCTTTTCCGTACTGGGTGTTAGATTTTATTTCTTTTTCTATCTTATAAACTCCAAGTCTATCTGCTACAATCTGATCAACGTCATTCTTGCTGAGGGATATGTCAACCATCGTGGCGCCCGTTCCGAGGAAGTTGGGGTACTTGGCCAGGATCTGCTCGACTTCGGAGAATGGAGTGAAGATCGTCACCACCGCCCTCTTCCTGAAGCTGACGAGAACGTTGGAGAGTATCTTCCTCCAGTCGGGGTTGTGCTCGAGGACATGCCTTAGGTGGATTGCGTCAGCCTGCGACGTGTAGCTGACCAAATCTGCCCTAACGTCGGCGTGCGGTGATGCGGAGCCGTCCACGCCGACATAACTCTGCCAGTCCCCGAGGTATGCGGAGAAACCGCCGAAACCGCAGCCCCAGTCCTCCACGGTCACGATGTCGTCACGCCTGAGCCACTCCCCAGCCAGCTCGGCGGACAGGGGGTCGGCGTACATCTGCCTCTCCGGGTTGCCTGCGTACTTGGAGTCCCACAGGCCGACTCTTGAGGTGCTCATCGAAATTCCTCCTGAAGGCATTAGAGTCGCCGGCCTTACAATTGTTGGATGGCGAGGAGGGGCACATGACGGCAGGCCGCAGGGACGAGCTCGGGCCAATCAGCGACCGCTGGGGCACCGACAAGAACACGCACCACAAGTACACACAGCACTACGACTGGCTCTTCGGCCCGATGCGGAACGAGGAGGTCGTGCTCATCGAGCTGGGCATAGGGGGCTACAACCACAGCGAGGGCGGCAAGAGTCTTAAGATGTGGAAGGAGTACTTCCCAAAGGGGCGAATCTACGGCATCGACCTCGAGGACAAGTCGGCCTGTGAGGAGGAAAGAATCAGGACATTCAGGGGAAGCCAGGACGACGCCCCGTTCCTGGCGTCCGTCGTTGATGAGACGGGTCCTCCGGACATCATCATCGATGACGCCAGCCACATCAGCCCCCTCACGATCCGCACGTTCGAGATCATGTTCCCGAAGCTCAAGCTTGGCGGTCTGTATGCAATCGAGGACCTCCAGACATGCTACTGGACAGAGTTCTGGGGCGTTGACTGGAAGGGCTCCCATGACCTGAACTGCCCAACCACCGCAATTGCGATGATCAAGAGGCTCTGCGACGGCCTGAACCACGAGGAGTTCTTCGACGACGCCTACAGGCCGTCCTACACGGACAGGTTCGTCAAGGGCATCCACCTCTGGCACAACCTCTGCATACTAGAGAAGGGTCTCAACAACGAGGGAAGCATAGTGATACCGCCGAAGAGGCTAGAGCTCCAGGAGGGTGGATGATGCAGCGACTGCCAGACGACATCCTGATGCCGGCGGACTACCAGGGCTGGAACTGGGACAACCCCATATTCTCTCGTCTCGTTGACGAGGTGAATCCAAGGACGACCATAGAGGTTGGCACATGGAAGGGGATGAGCGCCATGAACCTCCACAGGGCGATGGCCCGGAGGTGCGAGCCCGGCTGGCTGCTCTGGTGCTGCGACACGTGGCTCGGCGGCATCGAGCACATGGAGGGTGAGTGGTATGGCGGCTGCTGCCAGCGCAGCCACGGCTACCCGACGCTGTACCTGCAGTTCCTGAGCAACATGCAGCACGCAGGCTGCCTTGAGAACCTCCATGCGCTACCCAACACCAGCCTGAACTGCGCAAGGTGGTTCACGAGGAGGGGTGTCAGGGCGGGCCTCATCTACATCGACGCCAGCCACGAGTCGCCGGACGTCTACAACGACGCCGCTGCCTACTGGGCCATCCTCGATGCGGGAGGCGTGATGTTCGGCGATGACTGGGGCTACCCACAGGTTGGCCACGACATCACGAAGTTCTCCGAGGAAATAGGGGTGAAACTCGAGATCGACTGCGGGAACTACTGGATACTCAGGAAGAATTCAGCCTAGCTTGCCCATCACGTAGCGGAACACGGCCTCGGTTGTGCAGTTCTCGAGGCAGTGGCCCCACACGGACTCCATGGCCCGCTGCCAGCCGTCGGAGACGGATATGCCGCAGGAGGAGTTGTACCTGATGACCTCCTCCTTGGGGAAGTGGCTGAGAGTCGAAGGCGGGCAGGACTCGAGGCCCGGGAAGTGCGGCATGCAGAAGTTGGCGACTATCTCGTAGTGCCTGAGGGCGTCCCAGCCGTGCTTCCTCTTGGTGATGGCCACGCTGCTCCTTGCGTACTCCATGTGGTATTCCGCCTCGTCCGTGAAGGCGTACTCCTTGTTGAAGTTCGGGGTGGTGGAGGCGAGTATCTGAGTCTTGGGCACGTCCCTTCGGAAAATCTCCCTTGGAACCCCGAAGCCGATGGGCAGCAGGGCCCCGTGGTGCGCCGGCAGCTCCCTCTTGAAGTAGACGCCGACCTCCGTCGCCGGCCAGGCTATGTCTTCCTCGTCCTCCCCGTCTATGAATGCCACCTCGCTGCGCTTGTAGTGCCGTGACACCAGGTCTATGTGTAGCTGCCACCTGTGGGCAGCGCCGAATATGACCCTGTCGTAGTATCGTGATCGTATCTTCTCGATGACTTCGGCATCCGTCGGCTCTGACGCTGGCCTCTCAAGCCTGCAGTAAAGGGTGAAACCCCTTCCGTACAGGGAGTGCTTGTGGGGCAGCCAGTCGGCGTACATGTAGTCGGCGGGCGATGTCGTCTCGTAGCCGTCGCCGAACGTCGTCTTGCCGCCGTGGAAGACGATGTCGTTCATGTAGTCTGGACGGGTGAAGTCGTTTATGTGTAGTATCTTCATCGCCTGCCCCCGATGGTAAAAGAGTGCAACATGAGGACGATCCTCTTCGTCGACCCGAACATGAGCGAGCGTGGCACTAGCTCCGCCACGTTTGACTACGCCCTGCACAACGAGACCATCCTCGGCAACAGGTCGGTCGTGGCCACCTACGAGAACTGCTCCGGCCTGACCCTGCCAAGATTCCGTAACCACTTCGACGTGAGGGTGACAACGGGGCCGGAGGGCCTGCAGCGCATAGTCGAGGAGACCGGCGCAGACTCGATGTACGTCCTCAAGTACGGATTCAACGACGGCGTGCTGGTCCCCAACGCAAGGAACCTCGTGCACGTCGTGTTCCCCAGCCACGACCCGCACGGCGACGTCTACGCCTACGTCTCGGAGGCGATCGCCCGTGACTACGGCATGGGCAGCCCGTTCGTGCCCCACATGATCAGCCTGCCCGACGTTGAGGGTGACCTCAGGTCCGAGCTCGGGCTGGGCGACAGGTTCATCTTCGGGTGGTACGGGGGCTTCAACTTCGAGATACCGTTTGCGCAGGAGGCCGTGGCCGAGTGCGCCAGGTCGAGGCCGGACGTTGCTTTCCTGTTCATGAACATGCCGCAGTTCTGCCATGAGCCGAACGTGCTGTTCCTTCCTAAGACCCTTGACGCAGAGAGGCGTGTGAGGTTCATAAGGACATGCGACGCAATGGTGCACGCAAACAGCAGGGGCGAGACCTTCGGCATCTCCGTGGGCGAGTTCTCGGTGATGAACAGGCCGGTCGTCGTCTACGGGCTTAGGGGAGGGGAGTGGCCGCAGCCGGGCCGTAGCCACCTCATGGAGCTTGGCGACAAGGCCCTTGTGTACAACGACAAGCGTGAACTCCTAGACATACTCATGGGGCTAGGCAGGTCGGACATCGAGGGCCGTGACTGGAGGTGCTACACGCAGCACACCCCAAAGAACGTGATGGAGAAGTTCAGTCAGGTATTCCTTGGTGACAAATGAAGATAGATGCAGTCATATTGACAAACACATCAGACATAGGTTTTTACGGTCTCACATGCAGAACGATAAACACGCTGTCCGAAGCGAGCGCACGGCCCGTCAACACGGTGGTCGTCGAGAGCAACGGCGGCGACATGGACAGGCACCTCACATACCCTTGCACGACGATCAGGCCAGTCGGCCCCTTCAACTACAACAGGTTCCTCAATGCCGGCCTAGCCAGATGTGACGGCGACTTCGTTCTGATCTGCAACAACGACCTGATATTCACGGAGGGTTCGGTCGACTCGCTCGTTGAGGCAATGGTCCGAAACAGAATGGGGTCCGCATGCCCACTCGAGCCGAACTGGCACAGGACCTTCTTCACGGAGGAGCAGATCGCCAAGCCATGGCTGCAGGGCTACAGGGTCATGCAGGAGATCGTGGGCTGGTGCATCTGCGTCACCAGGGACACGCTTTCAAGGGTTGGCGACTTCGACGAGAGGTTTGACTACTACTACCAGGACAACGATTACGCAGAGACGATCAGAAGCCTTGGGATAACCCACTTCCTGGTGACCTCATCGAGGGTCAGGCATGAATTCTCGAAGTCCGAAGGGCTGCTGGCGGAGGGCGTTCACGAGGCGAGCGCAAGGCTCAAGCTCGCATTTGAGGGCAAGTGGGGGTCATGAGATCATCCTCCAGTTTTTCGGCAGGTAGTCGCACTTTGATGGGTCAACACGCTCTATGCTCAGCCCACGCTTGAATAGGTCTTTGCCCTTCGCCATGCAATCGGATATCCATCCCTCGTTGACGATGTCCTCCCTGTTGAACTCCTGGTGCGAGAACGACCTGATCTTGTTCGCCACGAACTCGGGCTTCCCGAAGAAGCTCAGGTGCCATCCGCCCCTGACTGTCTGCGAGCAGGGCAGGAAGCGTGCCTTCTCGACGCTACCGGCTTCCAGAAGGGTGGAGTAGCGCATCGCCTTGGCGTGGAGCCACCTCTCCCTCACCCTGAAGTCGAAGCTGTAGTAGTAGAGATCCTGTTCGAGGCACACGGCCCCCTCGGGCGTGGAACTCGAAAGTCTCCTGATTGCCTCTGCGTCGGGTATCTCGTCGACGTCGCTGATCAGGACCAGGTCATCCTGCTTCGGGCTTAGGAGCCTGACGCCGACCATGAGGTTGTTCCTCTGCCAGACCTCTCTGTCCCACGGGGAGTCCGTGTCGGGGTTCCTGTCCACGATCACGTGGACTATGGGGTAGCTGGAGAATTCCGACTTCACCTCGTCAAAGTAAAGCCTCTTCTGCTCGCCGGAGAAAGTCAGCGTGGACTCGGCGAGCACGAAGTAGTCCACGGTTCCGCTGAGCTCTGCGAGCCGGAGCCTAAGCATGTCCATCTCGTTGTAGAAAGTGAAGCAGTCTATGATCTTCATTTGCAAACCCTTTTCCTGTAGAACCTTATGCCTCCCCAAATCATGTCGTCGCAGCATGATCCGGTCAAATCCCAATCCCCTTCCCAGAGCCCACGGGACGAGGATATGCCTTCGACAACGCCGATGGGTCTGATGGCCCTGCCCGAGCCGTAGTGCTGCCAGGTCCTGTCGTCCGTGGTGGACGGGTACTGCCCGAGCAGGGTGCAGTCGTGGAACGCCATAGTCCCGCCGGGAACGATGCGGCGGGACATGGCGATGGCGTCCTTGTGGACGCACTCTGCGCAGTGGCAGCCGTCAACGAGGCCGAAGTCAACAGGGCCGACGGAGCTCAGGGAGCTTCGGTCCCCCTCTATGAACCTCATGCCATCGAACTCGAGCCTGACGAAGTGCCTGCTGCTCTTGAGCGCCTCCCACCTCCTGTAGGAAAGGTCGTCTATGCCAAAATACCTGACCTCACGCACGCCGGAGCGCAGGAGGTGCTCGACCATGCGGCTGCCGGTGTGGCCACGGTCGATGCCGAGCTCGCAGACCGTGACCGATTCCCTGCCAGAGAAGCGGCTCAGCTCCGCACGGATAGAGTCAAGGTCCCTTGGCCTGTTAAGGAGGCCCCACGGTCTGCAGCGGACGAGCCTCATGACCACTTCCTTGCGAAGACCTCACGCTGGCCGTGGGTCATGGAGTCCTTGTTATCTCCAAGAAGGGAGTGCGATTGTGCGAACCTGTGCAGGGCCTTCGCCTGAGGAATGAGGGCGTGTGCCACGCCCATGCTCTTCAGGGCCATAGAGTAGTTGTTGTCCTGGAACCAGAACTGGAACTCCTCGTCAAGCACGCCAGACTGCTCGATCAGCGACCTCTCTGCGCATATGCACCAGCCGCAGACATGGTTCTCCACGTCGTGCCCGAGGACGGGCGCAACTGGCACGGCATGGCCGTAGTACCTGCTGTGCCAGTTTGGCTCGTAAGGCGATACGGATCGGAGGCCGTGGACAGCCATGGCCCCCAGCATCTCGTTCACGCAGCGTGGCAGGAACTCAACGTCGTTGTTGCACATGATCACCACCGGGTCGGACCCCGCCGAAAGACCGATGGACATGAACCTGTTGTAGTTGAATGGCTCGTTGGGCACTATGACCCTGCAGCCTTGGTACAAGAAGCCAAGTGACTCGCCGTCTCGGTTTGATTCCACGACGGTAACGTTGATATCAACGCCCTCTGCCGATTCCCTCAGGGAGGATATCGCCCTGAGGGTCATCTGGTGGAACGAGGCGTCAGCCGTGTTTGTAAGGAATACCGCATCCATCAGAAGCTCTCCGCTATGAACTGCATCTTCTCTTGGTAGGTCATCAGGAGGGGCGGGAAATCCACCGGCAGCTCCTCGAAGCTGCTCCTCTCGGGGTCCACGAGGCCGGAGACCTTGGAAAGCAGCCTCTCGTAGCAGGCGTCACCCGTGGTGGTGTTGTTCTCGTGCTGCACTCCGGAGTTCTCAATCGTCCTGTCAAGTAGCTGTACGTCCGATGCGAAGCTCAGCCAGAAAGATATCCTTCCCTCGACGTGAAGCCTGAATGCCTCGAACTCGAATAGCAGGTCCTCGCCCAGCAATTGCTCCTCGTCGTAAGAGATCAGTTCTGCCAGCTTCCTGCTGTAGTAGACATGTCCTCCGATGTTCCTTGCGGCCGGATGGCCGTCGTCGAACATCCGGTGGCGGCCCGGACCGTACTGGTACCCCATCTTGCATGTGTTGGTGCCCCACAGGATGGCGTGCCTGCCGTCCGGAAGCTTGCCACGGCCTGCCTCGTCGTAGGAGACAACCGTGTCGGAAGGCTTGACTATCAGCAGGTCAGTCCCGGTGTGCTGTGAAACGTGACGGTCTATCTGCTGGGCAGCCACGGGGTACATCAGGTCGTCGCCATCGAGCATGACAACGCCGTCGTGGCCTGATTTCCTGAAGTACCTGAGAACCTCGTTCTTGCCACGGGACGGCGTGCCGTTCGACGGTGTGACGTCAAATTCGACGCCTGCGGTGTGGCACCACGCCGTGAAGTCTGCGATGAATTCCTCGTTGCGTGAGTTAACGATCGGGTGCGTCACGAAGGTGTAGTTTTGGGTGGGCCTCTGCAGCATGCAGGACCTGACCGCCCTCATGGACCGCTGCATGTCACGGCTCACGAGAGGGCACATGGCAATCGTCTTCATCGGCTAAATACCTCCGGCAGAATAAGAGAATGTCGATTGTTCAGTTTGCCTGGAGGCGATAGCATGGGTGCGAGGAAAAAGGCAGCGGAAGGTGATTCGATGGGCCTTGAAGCCATAGAGAAGTACAGGATGGACGAGATGGAGGCCCTCGCCTTCAGGCTTGTCATCATGTGGATAGAGAAGAGCAGGAAGGCGTTCCCCGACTACCGGCACGCCACCCTCGGCAAGGGCGACCCGAGGAAGTCGCTGATGTTCAAGATTTGCTACAAGCTGGCCCGTGAGACGAAGGGTGTGCTCGAGGAGCAGGACTACCCTCTCTACATACGGGCCCAGATAGACGTGCTGAGGCACATATCAAGAAACTCGGGAAACCCTCTCATTGACCCAAACTGCCTAGTCGGAGAGAAGGCCTGGAAGAGGTGGCGTCTTTGGAAGAAGCGCTACGACATGATTCCGACGAGCTCCGGAATGGGTGACCGAGGAATGGCCCACGGCGCCCTCAAGGCGGTCGACGGTCTCGAGAAAACGAAGGAGTTCCTTGTCAAGAGCCTCGGGGGTGACCTCGAGGAGCAGAGGTACAGGGAGGCCGTCCTCAACAACAACATTTTCCGGTGGATCAATCTCGGTAAGATATCACCATATTATGTTGCTATATCTCCCATGATAGCCAAGGTCGTGCCGTCCGGCGAGCTGGAGAAGATGAACTTCCACACCGACGTGTACCTGCCCTGCATCAACCAGGACGTCATCGTTCGTTTCAACGAGCTTTTCCCAAACGAGCGGATAGACCAGTCAGAATGGCTTGATGGGGTTCCCGTAGAGGACATAGTCTAGCAGGGCAGTCCTCACGTACAGTCCGTTCCTGACCTGCCTCTCGTGGTAGTCTGCCCTTGGGTCGTCATCGACGTCGGGGCTTATCTCGATACCCCTCGGGAGAGGGTGGAGTATAGCCGCCTCTGGCTTGACCAGACTTATGTTGGACGAGTCTATCTTCATGCACTCCATGCGCATGCCAACCGGAAGGCCGCCGGATGGGAATAGCCTCTCGGTCTGTATGCGTGTCATGTACAGCACGTCCATCTGCTTCAGTGCGTCGTTAGCGTCAGACGGGTCGATCTTGGTGCAGTCGTGGGACCGCAAGTACTTGTCCGGCAGGCCGAGCTCAAGCTTGGCGTCACCGTCGGTTATTCTCGCAGGGCAGTAGTGGATCTTGCAACTGTACTTGTCGAGCAGGCTTATGAGCGAGTGCACGGTCCGACCGTTCTGCAGGTCGCCGCAGATCATGATGTTGAGGCCATCCACGCTGCCCCACTTCTGCCTGATCGTGTGGAGGTCCAGCAGGGCCTGCGTTGGGTGCTCCCCTGAGCCGCTTCCTGCGTTGATGACGGGGACACGGGAGTACTTTCTGGCAACCTCAGGCCAGTCGGGGTCGCTGTGGCGCATCACGATTGCGTCGGAGTATTGACCCAGCGTCCTGAACGTGTCCTTCAGGGTCTCGCCCTTCTTGAGGCTTGAGGACGCCGATGCGTCTGCCGCCGTGACGACACGACCGCCAAGCCAGTGCATCGCTCGCTCGAAAGAGAACCTGGTCCTCGTTGACGGCTCGGAGAAGAAGCAGGAAAGGCACTTGTTGTTCATCGATCGGCAGTGGCCCCAGCCCGACTCGATGTGCTTGGCCCAGTCAAGTATCGTCTCTATCTGCTCCGTACTCAGGTCATCGATCGACAGGAAATGACGCATCATCAACCCTCTTGCCCAGGTCGTGCCATCGGGGCACGATTCCATAGGAGCCCGCTTCTTAGAAGCTATTTATAGAATTTAACCGGCGTGCACCAGCAAATCAATCAGTACTGCATGAACATCTTGACGACGCAGTCTATGATTTCAGACTCGTCCTGCCTCGGGGAGAAACGGACATCCCACTCCGGCGTCTGTATCTCCCACGTGTGCTGCCTCATGCTGCTGTCGATGTCATAGCCCATGCAGCGTATGAAGCCGCTGTTCGCCTCATAAAGGATGTCTATGTCGAACTGCTCTGTCCTGCCCGTCATGCCCTTGTATGGGGATCCGGCCCCTTGGCCACGGAACTCGTACACGAGCTTGTAGTAGTTCTCACGCTGCTTCCAGAGTGAGGTGGGGAACATGATGTAGCCCGGATGCTTCTTCTTGGTGGTGTGCCAGAGCCGCTGCGCCAGCCTGTCCATGCCGTCGTAGTCCGGGACAGCCACGTCAAGTTCCTCAGTCGATATCTTCTTGATCTCCCCGTAGACGTGCTCAGCTATGGCCGGCTCCTTGTGCTGGTCACGGTAGTCACGCAGCGGGTAGACGCTCTTCAGCAGCCATGTCGGCTCGCCCTCCAAACTGGAAGCGAGCCTGCTGGTCATGACTTTTATCGATCCAGCCGGAGTTATGTTGGCCTTGATCGCACCGGCCCCCGTACCCCACTGGACGGTGTCGTCCCACTTCTGGTGGCAGTCGATATTGCCGAGAGGAGGCATGGATACCAGCTCGTTTATGACGAGGTTTGTGTCGATGCGGCTGAACAGGTTGTCGCCACGCATGGTCTCCGTTCCGCCGAGAATTTGAGTGTCCTCGTCGGGGAAGCCGTACTTGGCCATCTCCTGCATCAAATAAAATCTAAAGGACAATATGTTCATGTAAAGGTATATAGCTTTGTTGGCCTGAAACCAAGGTAATTCATGATTTCCTTCAGCGTTTGGATGGAGTACAGGGACAAGGATTTCTCCTTTTTCAGGAACCTCGTCCTTGGGAAGCTCAACCTCGACAGGGACGAGGGAATGTCGGCCACTCTGGACACGTTCCAGAGGGGCAACCTCGAGTCGATTCTTGGCTCGCTGGGGGAATTCAAGGAGCTTCCTGTAGCCGTGCAGGACATGGCCTTGGGCAAGGTGAGGAGCGGAGAGGGCACTGTTGGCGACCTTGTGAGGATCATGGCGAGCAAAACGGGCGACATAAGGTCGCAAGGAGATGAATGAACATCTACGTGTCATCCAGCAGGCAGAGGCCATCCAGCGCATTCCTGCCGACGATAGCCGAGTCGAACCTGTCGAAGCAGTACCAGACCGCCTCTCAAGTCGATCAGGTCAGGAGGGGCGTCAGCGGGTCAAGAACATACCCCGAGCCCAAGAAGACGGTGCAGCAGAACCCCGTGCCGCCGGTGCTGCCGCCAAAGTGCCCACTGCCGGCGGTGCTGGCTAACTGCTGCGCCAGGCCGGCATGGCAGTACGAGTGCTCCTCCGCAGTAAGAAGGCCATGTGCCGTAGTTGGGGCGAACGGTGCTTACGTGCCATACTCCGTCAACTACAGAACGCTGTACAGGCGCAGCGAGCAGACCACGGCAAAGCTGTATGACGGCAGCCCGTACAAGTCGTTCGTTGATTCGCAGTTTTCATCAAGCTTCAAATAATCGGGAAAGAGATGCCTTACCAAGGAAACCAGTGCAATTCGTTGTCGACAGGCGCTCAGGCCAGGACTGAGGAGGAGCTGCTGTGCCTGTTCGCCGACAACACGCAGGGCTCGATCTCGGCCAAGGATCTGCGAGACTTTGTCGTCTCGGCTCAGATAGGTCGCAACTGGACAGGGCCGACCGGATCGCAGGGCCAGCCGGGGCCGACGGGCCTGCAGGGGCCACAGGGCAAGGCGGGCTCGCAGGGCGAGCAGGGCCCTCAGGGGGCGCAGTCATCCGTTCAGGGCCCGATAGGCCTTCAGGGCCTTCAGGGAGCTGGCTACCAGGGCGAGCGTGGGTTTCAAGGCAATCAGGGCTATCAAGGTGTTCAGGGATCAACCGGCTCGGGTGCGCAAGGCGTTCAGGGCACCCAAGGCGCTCAGGGGCCTCAGGGCGTGCAAGGGGCAACGGGCTCGGGCGCACAGGGCAGCACAGGAGTCCAAGGCGCTCAGGGTCAAGATGGCGCTCAGGGGTATCAGGGAGACAGGGGTTTCCAAGGCTTCCAGGGTCAGAGGGGCTTTCAGGGCTATCAGGGCCAGGGTGGATCGCAAGGCGTTCAGGGACCCAACGGGCTACAGGGCAGCCAAGGAAACCAAGGTGCTCTCGGCGCACAGGGAAACCAAGGGGCAACGGGCAACCAAGGAAACCAAGGATCGACCGGCGCTCAGGGGAACCAAGGGGCATCGGGCAACCAAGGGAACCAAGGATCGACCGGCGCTCAGGGTGTTCAGGGTGCGACAGGTGCACAGGGGGCGCAGGGCGCAACTGGGCCGACCGGCGCACAAGGATCTCAGGGCAACCAAGGCCAGCAGGGTGTTCAGGGAAACCAAGGAGCAACCGGAGCTCAGGGTGCTACTGGAGCGCAAGGGGACACCGGCGCTCAGGGTTCAGTTGGCTCGCAAGGAAATCAGGGCTATCAGGGTGACTTGGGACTCCAAGGATCTCAGGGCAATCAGGGAAATCAAGGCGCAACAGGAGAGCAGGGCAACCAAGGATCGACCGGCGCACAGGGCCTGACCGGAGCTCAGGGCTCGACTGGGTCACAGGGCGAGCAAGGAAACCAAGGAAATCAAGGGAATCAAGGAGCGCAAGGTAACCAGGGATCGACTGGGGCTACTGGCGCTCAAGGCCAGCAGGGAAACCAAGGCAGCCAAGGAAATCAAGGACAGCAGGGTCGTCAGGGATCAACTGGCGCACAAGGTTCGACCGGATCTCAGGGTGCGCAGGGAAACCAAGGCAACCAAGGCAATCAGGGTAGACAGGGATCGACTGGCGCACAGGGTGCGCAGGGATCTACCGGCGCACAGGGAGCACAGGGAAATCAAGGCAACCAAGGCAACCAAGGCCAGCAGGGACGGCAGGGATCCACAGGTGCGCAGGGGCTGACAGGTGCTCAAGGAGCGCAGGGCGCTCAGGGAAATCAGGGCAACCAAGGAAACCAAGG
>JACCDT011690855.1_pt1 | contig 106782 bp, 89 predicted proteins | sample 7446291 | NCBI WGS metagenome assembly JACCDT01 (sample SAMN15323446, study PRJNA562643) | freshwater metagenome | isolation source: river surface water | place: USA:Blue River Watershed | collected 2017-08-17 | reverse complement strand
TAACGTTGTTAGACCTAAACAGGATTAAATAATTTATTAATTATTTGCACGTGTTAACGTTGTTAGACCTAAACAGGATTAAATAATTTGTTAATTATTTAACGTGTTTACCGCAAAAAGTCCAGAATTAAATTTTTTATGTGCAACTCCTAAAGCAATTGAATCAATTGATTCTTGTTTAATTGTATCGTATTTTTTCAGATAAACTGGACTAAAGTAAATTTTGTTACTGGCATTTTCACCATCAACACTTTTTAATTTAATTTTGTTGTTGCTAATATTAATTTGGACCCGTTCAACAATTGCAACAATTGGACCTCCAATCATTTTAACTTGAGAATTAGCTTCATTGGCATAGTCTTTTTTTGAAACTTTTATTAATTTTATTCTATACAAATATAATCCATTATATTTGTCGGCCTTGGCTTTATCAGTATTTGGACCCAGGTCTAATTTTTCTAATGCTAATTCACGTAATTCGGTTTTTCCATTTGAACTACCAAGTAAATTTGCTTTTTTACTACTGACAGCATAAATGTAATATTTGTCAATTTGTTTAAGTATATCTCCCATTATAATTAAATAAAATTAGATTTTAAATTATAATTAGGCAAATATTATATAAAATAAGTTTCAGTCCAAAATTTAATTATTTACAATTATTTACTTGGAGGATTAAAAATTGATTCAAGTATTTTTTGAACAAGTTGAGCTTCTGAGGAACTTGGATTTGCATTAGCATTAGCATTTGGGTTAGCGTGGGGGTTAGCATTTGGGGTTCCGGGTTGACCAGGTCCAAATGCGAATCCAAAAGGATTTGATTGTGGCTGAAATTGCTGATTTGAATTTTCAGTCGACTTTGATGGTTCAGTTTGCTTTTTAGAACTGGAAGGTCGATTTCTTTTACTCATTCTATTTTGAGGTCTAAATAAGAAATCAGATTGGTTGGATTGGTCAGGTTGGTTCGGTTGGTTTGATTGGGTAGAACGCGCATGAGGACTACGATTAATGTTTTCTAAACCATTCATAAGTCCTTCAGTAATAATATGCTTTAAAATAGATTCATAGTCTTCATTTTCAGACTCAGAATCTTCTTGATTTGGTAATACATCTGAAAGATTAATTTCATTTGATTTAGCCATAAAAGACTTGTTTGGGTCTTGAGATTTTGTACCATCAGAACCACCAACATTAAATCTGATTTTTCTTGGAGCAAAAACAAGTTCATCGTCAGAATCAGTTAATTCTGAATCAGATTCATATTCGGTGTTTAAAAGTTTAGTTGTTGCCTTTGCATTACGATGGGCAGGAGTTTGGTTAGGTACAACTGTGCTTGATGTGTTAGTAAATTGTTTGGTTGGTGTTTGAAAACCATTTGACGAGTTACCAAGTGTACCAAATACTTTATTAAAATATTCAGACACATCTGTTTGAATTGAATTTTGTTGTGCAACAAGTTGGTCCATATCTTGCCTCAACTTTGTATTTTCCCTTTCAATTTCTGCATACGAAGCTTTAAGTTCGTTATGACGTTCGGCAAGTCTGTCGAATTCGGCTTTATTAACTGAAGGAGAATTTTCTAGTTGAAGTTTTAGTTGGCGGTTGACATTTTCTAGTTCGCTGATTCTATCAACAAACTGCTTGGTAAATTGGGTAATCATACTCATAAGGGCACTATTTGTTTGGGACATTAAATAATATAAGCTAAAGAATATAATTATTATATTATTCAATTTTTTTAAATTAACGGATTTAATTTAAATGTAGGGATTTAATTAAATTTGAATGTATGTCCACATTCTAAACAAGTAACAAAAGTAGTAGGAGGTTCATCTCCTGCTCTTGTTTGTTTTTGTGTTACTTGACATCGTGATTTTTTGCACTTGACACAAGTAAATACGCTTGAGCCAGCTGTGTTATTTTTCTTATACTCTTCCATTTCCCTTTTCTTAATAATGTTTTCATATTTTTCAGGATTTAATTCTTCTGGTTTCATAAATGCAACTTTTTTTCCATCAATTTTTTTTTCTTTTAACGCTAATACCAAATATTGGGATTCTTTATTGTTAATCTGACACAAAATTTCTTCACTTTTAGTATCATAAATTGATTGAATAAGATATGGGGTATCATTTGTTTCAGCATATTCTTTTGAAAAATTATAAATACTTAACTCAACATCCTTGGCAATTTTCTCACCAAGAGATTTTGCAATTTGTTTAGTTACATTATTACGGCTTGCACTATCAATGTCCATTTTATTAATTTGAATAAGAAATATTTTTTTATGTATTTATTTCAATTTTTTTTAATATATTGGGTAAAAAATTATATTAAAAATTACAACTACGCTGTTTTATAAAATAATTTTTACATTAAGTTAATTTCATAGGTTTAACCAGATGCAGGGTAACCAAGTTTAATACTTGAGTCTGATGTATTAGCATTAACCTTACTTAAAATTTTTTTAATTTTGCTTACTTCAGGTTTGGAATTGGTACTTGACACAGTCTGGGAATCTTTTTTGTTTTCATAAGTAAAATTTTGTTTTGACCCATAGACTACTTCCCAAGTCATTGGAATAACCCATTTCTTAAGAGGTACAATGTATCCATTTGCATCAATTGATTGTAAACTATTATAGTCAATTTGATTAACAATAGTTGAACCAAATCTATCCTGATACAAATTCTTTGGATAGTTTTTGTCATCGGTTGGTTTGGTTGATAATTCAGCTAAAGTTGACGGTAAAGATGAATCATTATATCGATTGGAAGTATCCACATAAACCGAATCAACATATTCTTCCATATTATATAGTCTTGGGCGGAACATTTTGTGATTTAATGAAAGAGTTCCAAACATTTGCTTGCCCGCATCAACATCTGACATTTTAGAATCAATTGAATATAGGTTATTCCAAAATGGCACAGTTCGAGAGTATTGAGTAAAGAGTTTTCTTTCGTTTGAATTTAACCAAGTACCAAAACCTCTTACTCTATTTTTGTTAATAATTTCAAGAGGGTCTTTAGTTCCACAAACATATTTATAGTCAATATTCATATAAGTCATATGTGCGCTGATACAACTGGGTGTTAAATATACATTGGAACCATTATAATAACCACGTACACAAGGTAAATGGAATCGAGCAACAATTGAGAAAAAGTCGTCATATCGGACTGGGAAAAGTTCAAAACAGTGATTTAAATGAGGTGATTCAATTTTAAATTTATAAGTAAACACCAAATCAATGTCCTTATTTGCTTTATCAGGAACAATAGCGTCAGATTCATCTTCTTCCTCTGTATCAACTAAATCATTAGTAGTTGATTTGGTGAATTTCTTACGGTTAATATAAATTCTAAAGTCAACACCATCATTCATAAAAATTTCAGGATATCTGGCTTTAAGATTTGCTACTTCATCTGGTGCAAAGTCTTTCGTGAGTTCATTGACTTTATCATATTTAAGTTGTTCCCAATAAGGTCTGAACTGGGCCCGCACAAAATCTTCGTTAATATTGTCCATAACATATTTTACTTTGTTGGTAATTGTTTTGTCGTCAAAGTGGATTTTCTCATTAATAAAGTCTTCAGAAACAAAAATATAACCAATTTTATTTAATTTAAGTTTAATATGTTCTGGATCTGCATAAGGAGCATTAAACTTACAAACGTTAAGTACAATTTGATTATGAAACTGATGTACATTATCAATAAATGTAAAGTTATCTTTGGCTATAAACATTACGTCAATATCTGACTTTGCATAGTATTCATTAAAGTAGTTATTAAATCTTTCAGTTTGTGTGTCGCATCCAATAAATCGAGACATAAGAGGATGTGACTTTTGAACACATGCGGTAATGATACTTCCGGTAATTCCAACCTTGTGTTTGGCAAAATCAAATCCCTCAAAAATATTAAAATTAGGATTACCAGTGCAAAAAATGTTCATTCTAATTTTAAATTCATCAAGGTTGCAAATACCTGTGTTTGTTAATGTTTTTTCGTTGGTCACATAATCTGGAATGCCGCAAACATTTTCATCTGGTTTAAGTTCACTATCGGCAACTAAAATTGGCATGTAAGGATTTTCCTTAGGTTTTTTGTGATTAAAAGGAAATACGGGAAGTTTAGAAGCAGTATTAATATCAAAGATAAAGTCATCAGATGTTTGGACAAATGATTTTTTAATACATTCTTCAAAATAAAACTTTAACCATGCATATGAAAATAAGTATCTAAATAATGGTGCATGGGTTTTAATAACCGGATTCATCATATTAAGAATTTTTTCATTATTAAGTACTAGATGTGCGTGTTTTTTACTAACAACTAATTCGGAAAACAAAATAAATTTTTGCTTTTCATTTAAAGTTTCAAACAATTGAACAATATCATCACGCGAAAACTCAGACTTGGCTCCCATACGATATAATCTGTAGCCTTTCTTTTGAATAATTGAAGATATGTCTACAAATTCATCTTTTTTACTTTCTTCTAATTCCTCAATATAGTTTTCATCTGATTCTTTTGATTTTTTATTTTCAAACATTTCCTTGACTAAACTGGCAACAACTTTATTTTCAATTCTATTTGACTGAAAAACAAAATTACGATCCTTGAATTTGGTTGAAAAGTTTACTAAACAATTATAATATTGGGTCCAATATGCGGAATCTTCCATGTTAGACATCATTGAACACAAGTATTCATTAGCTTTATAGTTATTATCATTCACACCAAAATACTTGTTAAGTACACGTGTTTTATAAATGTTTTCCAAAGTGTCAGTAGATTCATATTGTTCAAGATATTTAATTAAATTTTGATAAGAAATGTTTAAAATAGGAAGAACAACATTTTTATTACCAAGACTATAATTAAAAATATTATATTTGGCTAATTGTGCATCACTCATAAGAACAATGCTATCAAAATGATGTTTGTTCTTGAGCACTTTAATTGAAGCTTTATGAATAAGTAAATTGCCTGCAACTTTATCAAATGTTTCTTGATCAACTTGCCAAGAATAAAAATCAACAGGTACAGATTCACTATTCTTTTTAACAAGAATATAAACATGAGAAAAATACTTTGCAATATTATCTTGTTCAAGTTCTACCATTTCTCCAGAGTTATCATCACGATAATTAATGGGGGTTTTATTGTTTAAGAACGGATTTTCTAACATAATAGACATTAATATAAGGAATTTATTATGTAACTTGTTTGATTATCAATTTTTTTATTCGCGCAATCAATATCAATTTCTGAGTTAACAATTTATATAAATGAAAATTAAATTTTAAAAAAAGTGGAAAATTTTTAATAATAAATTAAACTTTCACCAAATTAGTAAATAAGTTTTTTGTATTTGTTAGATTCGAGTTTTTCAATATAGTCTTGTTTACACATATATTCAACAGACTTTGTAAAAATATCATTATCAAGTTCAAATACACCAATTGCATTTTTAACCACATCAAATAGTTCAGAAAACTCCATTGCACGGTCACGGTCTTTAAGTGTTGAATTAATTACAGTGGTTGTGATTTCTTCTCTAGTATGGACAATTTCTTCGCGTCGTTGTTGGTCCCAAATTGAAGCGTAATCAGAATTAGTAAAAAAGATTTCAATTAAGTTAGTTTTTTCTGATGACTGGATGCTGGATTGTAATACTAAAAAGTCCCCTTGTATTTTGAATAAACTGGAAGCAACAAGTGAACCAATAATATCAGAACGAAATTTTTCAGTATAGTTGGCAAAGAATTTTGCAGATTGAATTTGACTAACTTGAACACGGTCAGTATCAGAAAACATTTCCATAACCATAAATTGAATTGGTAACATGATTAAATTGGTTCCTGCGTAACTAACAGAAACTTCTCCAAAGTGAGGGAACCAATTAATAACACGTTTGTTGGAATATCGTAATTCATAGTATTGTTGATAATTTCTAAGATGCTTTCCTAACTGAGTATTTCTAATGGTTTCAACAATTTTGTTAGTAACAATGCCTTCAGTTTGATTAACATCCCAGTTAGAATAACTTGTAGTTATTACTGTCATTTTATTATCAAATGTACCAGTAGTTAATTTTACAAAGTTAAGGTTATCATCATAAGATAATTCAGTGTCAGTGATTACTTTATTTATCTTGTAGCATAGTTTATCTCCAAACTTCATTTTAAGAAATTCCACAATATTCTTTTCGCATTGAATATATTCGGCAAATTTATTTAAATCACCGGTTTTAGTGTCGAATTTACTAATGGTATCCATTAGTCTTTTAATTAAGAATTGATAATATTTGGCAACAAAAACATCTTTATCTTTAACATTTGAAACAAACTTTAAAAGCTTTATTGCTTCAGTGGTTTTATTTCCATTAATTAAATTATTAACAGTTGAGTGAATTTGTTCAAGTAAATCTTCTGAACTTAATGAAACCATAATTTTTTGGTTAATAATATCTTTACAGTCTTGTTTTTCAACTAATTGGTCGACATATTTAAGAATATTAATTAACTTGAATACACCAGTATCACCAGGTTGTTTTAATACTTTATCAATTAAGCAAATAATTTCCTTTGATAAATTAGAAACCATTTCATCCTTACCCTCAAAAGTTGTGTCAAGTACAATAGATGAAAAATCCTTCCAAATATTTGAAAAAGTAAATTCAATTTCTTCTAGAGAATTGAATTGAATTACTTCGGTAAGGTTTTCAATAATTAATTGAATAACAGGTAGAGCAAATACTTTAAAGTCTTCACCAACAAATTTATAGTATGATTTAACATTAGTACAAAACCTGATATTATCCGATAATTTTTGTATACGTTTGATGTTTTCAGGAAGGGGAAATTCTTCCATATTTACCAAATGCTTTTTAAACACATTACCAATAGTTTTTAGCATTTTAGTAAATGTTTCATTAGAATCGTACTTGCCAAGAGTTTTAGTAAGTGTGAGCAAGGTTTCAATTTCTCCTTTTAAACTCTTGTCGAAAGTAATAACTTGTTCTTCAATAAATAACATAATTAAACTGTCCGAAATAATTAAGTTGGTTAGTTGTCTTATGCCTTCTTTAACTACTTTGTTATCAGCAGACTTCATCATAGTGTTTAGGTACTCAAGTTTAGCGATAAAGTTTTTAAGAAACTTGTTTAAACTTGTAAAATCAAAACTTTCCTTTTTAATAAAAGTACGCATGTTATTTCTGCGTTGAATTAAGTAGTTTTTAATTTGAACATCCATGTTAATAGTAAAATCATCCGAGTTAATTCCTTCAAACCAAATAACTTGGTTAATATAATCAGGAATGAGAACACGAATATCAGAGTTAAGAAGATTTTCAAAATAGTTTTCTATTTTTGAAGCAATTCTTTTTCTGTCTTCGTTGACCAAATGATTTTCAATAATTCCAAATTTATCATAAAGTGACATTAATATAAGGATTTATTTGAATAATTTATACTTTATTCAATTTTTTTATAATAGTCATATTGAATTATTATAAAAATTTTAAAAAATATTAGGATTGTATCTGGGTGCATCATATCCATAAAGTTTTACTTTAAATGCGCCTTTTGCTGGGTCAGTTCCTGGAATTTGAACTGCTTGTCCATCTTCTATTTCTCTATCGCCTCTAGTTTTGATTGGAATTTTAACAACATTACCATCCATATTTCCCTGTACATAATATTCATATTGGTTTGAACCAGGCCAAGTTTGTCTACCAAATAAGCTATAAGCAGTTTCAGTGTTGTTTCTTAAAACTACTCCTAACATTTGGTAACTATCAGGATAACCTCTAGTTGGTACATTAATTATTTCTCTTACTGCTCTGTCAGGATAGGCATGCGCAGGAACTCTTCTTTCAGGTGGCGCAAAGTCATTTGTAATAACTCCTTGGTCTCGTCTTGCTAATGCTAAACGTTTTTCTAGTTCAGGACTTAATTGAACTTGTTCTTGTTCTTTAAGTTTGTCAGGAAGTTCAGCAATTGATTTTGCAATATTTGATAAAATTTGGTTATTATATTTGTAATCTGGTTCTCCACTATGTTTTTTCTTTTCATTATGAATATACCAAACAGCTAAGCCAATAAAAACACATACAATTATTGCAAGATGTGTTTGTGGTAAGCAAATAGTTTCTCCCATTACAAACAAATAGATTTTTTTATTTTTATAGATTTAATTTACGACCAATAATCAAAAATAAAATCTAATAAATCAAAATTTCCATTCTGTCCATTTATAATTTTATTTTGTTTTTTAATTTTATTATGGGATTTATTAGATTTTATTTTGCTAACACTGACTAAATTATTTATCATTATTAATAACCAACAAATCTGCGATGAGAAAGACTCAGTGTCTTTGTTTGACATTAATTTATAAGGAGCAGTAAATTGTTTTTCTATTTTTTTTAAATAAGGAAATGCTTTATATGCGGGTTGTGACAAAATTAAACTACCTAATTTAATATTAATCATGTACATAATCTCAGATGGTAATTGTTCCGAATATTTTCCAACCAACTGAATTACATTTAGCTCCCATTCTTCTTTATTTAATTGTCCAATAGGGTATTCCAAACAGTTTTTAACAAACTGAACAAATTGTTTAGTATTAATTGGCATTAAGTATTTTTTATTTAATATATGTGGGTAGTTATTATTAAAGCAAAATAAATATTCCATTTGTTCATCATAATCATTATTATAATATAAATGCACATCATGAAATTCGACAATATATTCGCATGATTTTATATTGACAAACTGCATTTTCATTAACTAATACTATATTTTAATTTTCCAATTTTTATTTTCCACTTTTATTTTTCCCCTTTTATTTTATCAAGTAATAAAAAGTCACATAGTTTTTTGAATTATCAATAAATCTTTTTCTTGGATAAATAAATTTAATTTTATTTTTTAACATGTAAGAGAATATTGACAAGTTAGATTCTAATTGAATGCTTTCTTCAATACTAATTCTTGAATTTACTAATAAAGACTTGATTAAAAAGTGTTCAATTGAGTTAGATGTTGGTTCAAGTTTAAGCCCATAGTCAAGCAATTCACGAGCCATTTTTGTTTGTTCAGATGTTAAGTTTGTAAGTAACCAAGACCATATCCAAATATTTGACTGATTATCAAAATATCCCAACATTTCAAAGTTATAATCTTTTTCCCCATTGTCAGTAATAAATGTAATTGTTTTATTTTCAGCGTTAAATTTAACATTGGCGTCAGAAACCCGTAATATTTCCAGGTTTGTTAAATTTTGATTATCATAATGTTGTAATGCTTTTTTAATAAATTGGTTTAAAGATTCGTCTTCCATTATTTAAACCGATAAAAAAATATTTAAACGATTATTTATTATTAATTGTTAATGTACATTTTAGCTTTATTATTTGGTTTAGTAAATTTTTATTTTTTGGCTTCTGCAATTGTTGTTATTACAGGATTACTTATTGAATATATTTTAGTTCCTTTGATTAACTCAGGTTCGCAAATACTAAAATTACATGTTTATTATTCAATTCAAAAAACCAATGACCCTCAACCCAATATTATGTCCAATACTTTTCATTACCAAAATAAAATTATTGGGTCTGACAAATCAAATAATACAAATGAAGCCACACGATATGTTAAAAAACAAGAACCCAATGTAAGTCAACAAACTCAATCTGTTGATACCATACAAACCCAGTCTGATAATGAAACTTGTTCACTTAAAACTACAAATATCCAAGAAAAAACCCCATTAGACAAAGTAAAAAAATCAAATGGTATAGTTATAGACGAAAGTTTAGATTAAAATAATAATAATGATTTAAAAAATAATTATCACAAGTATAATAGATGAATTCTCCAAAAAACATTTGCTTAAACTGCGGAAAAACTGGACATATGGTAAAGTCTTGTTCTGAACCCGTTGTTTCATATGGCATAATATGTTTTAAACTTACTAACGGGTTAACAGTTAGTAATAAAAGTATAGAAAATTATTTTTACAATAAATTCCTTGATATTTGTGAATTTAATTATCAAAATTTGGAAAACATAAAATATATTCCATTATTTTACGATAAGATTAAATTACTTATGGTTCGAAGAAAAAATAGTTTAAATTACATCGAATTTTTAAGGGGTAAATATGATTTAGCAAATAAAACCCACTTGAGTAAAATGTTTAAGTTTATGACTCAAGATGAAATTAATAAAATAATAACAACAGATTTTGACATTATGTGGAATGAATTATGGCAAGAAACAGCAAAAAGCAAAGCATACCAAAAAGAATTTGCAATGTCAAAATTGAAATTTAATGACTTGGTTAATAATAATTTTTATGGATTGGTTGGACCAGATACTCTGTCTGAATTTACAGAACCAGAATGGGGGTTTCCAAAAGGAAGAAGAAACATGTTAGAAAAAAATTTAGATTGCGCAATAAGAGAATTTTACGAAGAAACAAATTCAAGTGTAGCAAATATGCATATATTAGAAAGATTAAACAGTTTGGAAGAAGAATACGAAGGTTCTAACTTGGTTAAATATAAACATGTTTATTACGTTGCATCGACACAAGAAGATGATGAAACTACAGAATTAAACAATATCGAACACTTGTATGAAATTGGTGAAATTGGTTGGTTTACCATTCCTGAAGCTTTAGAAAAAATAAGACCATATTATGAGTCAAGAATTAAAATAGTTCATCAATTATATTTTTTTATTATTAATTTAGTCAATGCGATTGATAAAAGTATGCCTGGTATTGAATGTTAAAAAATATTTTAAAAATAATTTAGATTTTTTTTAAAATTAAAAACTATTATATAATAATATGCCAGAAAAATCATCTTGTCCAAAGGGCACGATTGAACGTGTTGGTTACGAATACAATAAAACAAATAAAAAAAATGGAACACATGTTAAAGTTGGAAAAACGTGTGTACCTGATAAAGGGAAACCAGGTAAGGGTCCAAAATTAATTCCCATGCCAAAAGAAGATGAAGGACTTTTAACAACTTATGGATACTCTTTAAAAGATTCTCATGAAAAAAGAATAAAAGCATTAAAGAAAGCTAATGTTAATGAAGATGAGTTAAAAGTACTTAGACATGTTAATGCATTACGCACATTACAAAAATCTAATGAGAGATATTATAATAAACTAAACAAAGATTTTAAGTGGTTGCAAGACAATTACAATAAGAAAAATTGATAACAAATAACATTATTTAAACAGTAAATACCTATAATAAATAATGGAAATAAACTATGAAATCATTATTAAACACTTGTGTGGAAAAAATACTAAGACAAATGGTAAAAATGCAGCTAAAGAACCTAACCCGTTTCAAACTCAAAAAAACATTTATACATATGCAAACACCTTTCCAGAACCATTTAAAAAAATATTGGGGGAAAAATTTTACAGATATGGCGTAACAACAAGCGATAATGAACATAATAATATTAGTTTCTGGTCTAGTATTATGACACTGTTGGATAAAAACTTTATTATTCCTTACACAACTGATGAAATTCCAATGATAAACCAGTTTAAAACCCAATTAATTAATGCGTATGATAAAACCAAGTTATCTGATTTTATACAAAAGCTCGATAAAAATGATATAAGAGAACGATTTAGACTAAATCCTGATTTACTTGTTATTCAATATGTGTGTGATATGTTGGACATAAATATTTGGATTTTTGATTTTAAATTAGAAAAAATTCAAGTAGTCTATCCAAAAGATATTATGAATCCATGGAAACAATCATTATTTTTTGCTAATTATAATATTAGTTGGGAACCAATTATGTGCGTGAAATCAAAGGGTAACATAACAAGATTGTTTGATTATAATCATTCGGTTTTTAAAGAATTAATTGGGACTGATGGAATTGAATATTTCCAAGGTACCCAAATAGGAAAGGAATATATTTGTATTGATAATATTGGCGATGTTATTGTTCAAGAAAAACAAAAACTTGGTATTACTAATGTAAAATTATTAACTGATGAATCAGATGATGAATCTACTGATTCTGTTCATACAGATGATAATTCTGATGAAGCAACCAAATATTTTGTAAAGGCAGATGAACTTGAAGAAATAAAGAAACTTAATAAAACAAAAATGAACAAAATGAAAGTATCTGAATTAGTTGATTTGACAAAAAAATTAAATATAGTAATTTCAAAGAAAAACCCAACCAAGGCTATTTTGATGGAGTCAATTTTAAGTAAAATTTCTAATGGCTAATGTATTAAATCATGGTGCCCGTTTATTTAAACTAAAAAATATATTTAATTAATAATGATTATTATTAGGATTATAGTTTTAGCTTTATTTTTAATTTTTGTGGAAAAATATCCAAAATTAAAAGGATACACCCCTGATACTAAATTTAATTTTTATAGGTCATTAATGTGCATGTTTTTTGCGTTGTATTCAATTGAAAACACAGTTAATAACTTGGGTCCTGGATATGCAAAACCATTTGATTATAAGACAGATGGATTTACAGATATTTCCAAATGGTTTATAGCGTATTTGGTTGTAGACATTGGAAAAATGGCATGGATGAAAAATACCCGATGGGATTTATATGTGCATCACATATGGTGTTTAGCAAGTTATTGTTTAGCTTTTTATCATGATAAAGTTGGTTTTATGGCAAATTTGGTTTTAGTTGCAGAAGCTATTAGTATTGTTTCTGGTGTTGATTCTCAATACATGGAAGAAAAAGATTTAGCCAAATCAAAAGCATGTAAAGTATATAGAAAAAATATAATTAAATATTTACGCCAACCATTATGGGTTCTGTGCTTTTTATTGACTTTGTATCATGCACATAGTTTACCTTCAATTCTATTCTGGAACTATATTATCGGACCACCAATTATGATTTACTTGGACCGCTATTGGGAAAAGAAATGCGACAAGGTTATAGAAAATGCTTAAGCATTTTTATTAGCTTACTGGTCTGCGACCGAGCAAGGTGATTGATTCTGCTTAAAATAAATAGTTTTATATTATCTTTAAATAAAAAAATATTCAAGTATGATTTAAAGCCAAATTTTTATTATTAAGTTAATGTGTATTATTAGTGAACCTGTCGAATCAGTCGCTAAGACTAAAATTTTAGTAGCTCCTGATGCAACCGGAACCCGTCAATTAACTGTTTATTCCAATGCAGTTGATAATAATTCTCCCAATAACGCTATGTTATTACCTGTTCCAAATCCCAAATCAGTGCAATTCCATGATTTATCCAAGTACAAAAACATTTTTTCTGATTGCGATAACAGTTTTTACAAACCTGTATCCAGAAGTTTTGGTTTATCCTTAAATAGTTATAATTCAGATGGCCACAAATCTGCAAAGTTAGCAGTTTTCGATGTTGGAAGTTACAAGGTGTCTTTAGCTATGGGAATCAAAGATTTAAAACGTGTAGATGAATCCGTATTTTCTTTATCTGATGGATGTTATGAAATGATGTCACAAGAGTATTCTGACCCTGTATTTGGTTTTGTAATTTGTAAATTAAATACTGGACGTGAAGAATACCATCCAATGGGATACTCTCATGAAATTTCTGGCGGTAAAATGTTTATCCCAACTAAACATTACCACGCACATGGACCTGTTAATACCGATAGATTTGAGTTTGGGGCTGGAGTTCAAACACGTCAACCTGAATTAGGCACAGTAAAATATGATTCATCCAACATTGACAATTCACCAATGTTTGCAAATTCTGGTTTTGGATTTAGTACTGGTAACATTGGCTGGGAAGGGTTTGGTGCTGGCTTTGGTAATTTTAGAACTCAATCCCAACCATTAATTACCGAAGACTGGGCTCATGAAATTTACTTGTTCAATGGTACTAATAAATCAAACCCTCAATTTGTTAATATGAGCAGAACTAATGAACTTTGGACTGGTGAAAACTTGATTAAAGCCGGGCTAATTGACTTTAACTTTTCTAAATTATCCCATTTTGAAAAACATAAAATTTCAGGCCATCAAAAAAATATGGATTTGGAAGCAACAATTGATACCAGTCCAAATGATATGAAATTATTAAATTCAATGAAATCAGCTTTTGCTTTTTAAACAGTATAAAAACAAACGCTATTTTTATAATTTTCACTAAGAATTTTATAAAAAATATCTATTTTATAATAATGACTCATTCAGATCAATTAATAACACCTGAAGTTTGGGGTCCACATGGATGGAAGTTTATTCATTATGTAACATTGGGATATCCTGAAAATCCCACACCTGCACAAAAAGAAAAATATAAAGCATTTTTGGTTTTACTAAAGGATGTATTACCTTGTTCATTGTGCGCAAACCATTATGGTGAGAATTTACAAAAAGAACCCTTAACCGAGGAAGTAATGGGTTCCAGAGAAAATTTAATCAAATGGGGTATCAATATTCATAACATTGTTAATGAATCTAAAAATAAACCAGTTGTAAAATACATTGAAGCCAGAAGGTTTATTGATACCGATGTTCAATGTAAACCAAATATAAATCCAGTTGTTAAAGACTATGGTAACACTAATGACCAATCCATTTCTCCATATTTGGAAACTTTTGCTAATGGGGAATCTAAAGAACCTGGTAATAAATCCAAACCAACAAGTACAGGCACGTGTGCATCAAATAATATGAATATTGTTTATGGAATGATAGGACTTTTGGTTGCACTTGTTTTTATTGCTGTTGTGTACAAAAAAAAATAAAAAAACCATTTAAACCCAAGTTATCATTAAGTTAATAAGCTAATAATGTCTAGTCAAAATGTGCCTCCTCCTGAACTTAAAACTGATTTTGAAGTTTTAACTATTAAACAAACAGTAATGAAAATAAACAACCGTATTATTGCAATGGAAAAATCCGGCAAAACCGATAGTTTTGATTTTGAAATGGAAATTATGACTGAATATCCTGAATTCTATCAATCACATCCTTTTCTTGTTAAAAAATTATGTAAACGCGACGATATTGCAATGTTATACAAAATGCTCGACCAACTTGAAGCAGTTCAAGCTGGAGAAAAATCCATGGCTAGTGTGGAATTAAATCTCGGAACCCAACTTGCAAATAAATACGTTTACCCTAATTTGAAAAAATAAACTAAAATGATATTTTTGATAATTACCCGGAATTTGAAAAATCCAATAAAATGACTTTTAATTAAATTTAATGTAATTTTAATTAAAATTTGTTTTTTACTTTGCTAAATATTTACTTTTATACTTGCGGTATTTTCTATCATATGTGTCCAATATATTAACAATTCCCTGTGGACCTTGGGTATTTAATGTAGCTAACACTGTATTTAAATCAGGTCTAGGAACATTATATATCGTATTGACTAATTTGGATCTTGTTATTGCTAATTTATTATTGGCTAAATCAATTCGTAAAGCTTGTGGGGTTCTGGAAAAAAACAAAGTGTTTAAGGTATTTATTTTTTCAGTAGGTTCTACTTGATTTAATAAATTAACATTTTCAGGATGGTCAAATCCTCTTGATGAACCTACATCAACACGATAAATATGATTGTGATTAGTACCAATACAATCTGTTGATATACCAAAAATTGTTGGATTATAATGGGTACCAGTACGTTGATTAATTAATTTTGGTGGGCCATAATATATATGGTTTCCAAGTATCGTTTGGGTTTTTTCATTATTAATATAATCTGTACTTGAAGAATCAACAAAAGTTATTGAAGGTTGGTTTCTCATTGTTGATTCTGATTGAATACAATGTCCGATTACAACATTTACTCCTTTTGAATTTGTTGGTTCAGTTGTTGTGCAATTTGGGTCTGTTGGAGGTAAAGTTAAACAAAATTCTGTAATGGTTTTACTAATATCGTCACAAAACTCATCATCAATTGCAAAACTATTTGCTCTTAATACTCCTGATTTTTGACCAATTCTATTATTTGGTCCTTGTGTACCTGTACCAATTGGTGTTCCCCATATTCTTTCCCATAAAGGTCCAGATCCGTTGTTTAGTTTTAAATTAATTTTGCCAATTGTGTCTTTGTTTATATCCAAAAATTTTTTCAAGTCTGGGTCCGTATAATCTGGTATTTTTGTTAATATTTCAGTAATATCATTATGGTCTTCCCAATCTAACTCTATTGTTAGTTGTCCATGAACAAAAATATAGTTACCAATTTTATATGATAATTTAAAGTCTGATTTAATTGCATCATAACCTGGATTTCCAATTTCAAAAAAATTAAATCGTGTATAGTTGATTCCATCAATTGTTATGTACGGTTTTCCCGGTAGTTTTTTAATTAAGTTAATTGAATTTTCCAAATCAGTAGGAAACATATAAGGAGCTGACCTTTTCATTGGTATTATTCCAGAACTTATCGTAGGTTCAGGAAACATGTTTAATAGTTCATGATTGCCTGCTACTTTTATTATTTTACCTTGTTTAACTCCAGTTCTATCTTCTAAGCTGTCAGCATCTGCATTTATTCCATTAATAAATAATAAAATTTTATATTCAATTTGGGGGTAATAGTGCGAGTGAGATTTATCACCGGTATATACATATGGTATGTCATCAAATGTTATAGTTTCTGGAATTAAATTTCTATCAAGTCTTGTCGCATCTAATATATCCCCAACAATAACAACAACTTTATCGCCCCCACACCATTCGTAATTTAGTGTACGCGAATATAAAATTTGATTTGATGGTTCGGATAAATCAAGATTTAAAAATGTATCTAATTCAGGGTCACGCTGGGTTTTGCCTCCAGAATTATAGTTTGGTTTTTTTCTTATTACTCCAAGCACATCTCTAAGTGTAATAATTAAGGTATCAATATCACCATGAACATCAGAAAATGTGCCTATTTCTGACGGCAAATATGGATGAATAGTAAAAATCTTTGACATTGTTTTATATTAAATTAGATTTTTAAATATAAAATAATTTTCCAACTTTTTATTGGGAATTTTTTCAGGCACAAATTATTCCAATTAAGCCTGTGATAAATTTGCCTTGTTCCATTTGTTTTTGTTTTCAAAGTAAAAATGTTAAAAGTTCAAATTATTTCACTAAAGATGAAATAAATTTCGCTTGTTCCATTTCATATTTTTCCTTTGATGATTTTAACAACTTTTCCATATCATTTTTTGTTTTATCAAATAGATTTTTGGATGGAGGATAAAAATTACTTGCCCACCATTTAGTTGCTTCTATTTGTTTCTCTCTGTGTGCATGATATTTTTCACCAAAATAATTATTTTCTTTAATATACTTGACAATTTCATTAATCATAATTTGTTGGGGATTAGCTATTTTAGTATTCATAAATTTAAACTTATCCAAATATCCAGCTGGTAAATCCATATCAGGATAAATATCATAGACAAATTTATTTGAGTTCATTTGTTCAAGTACTTTTTCAAGTGAACCAATTTTAGTATTTAATAAAGCTGAATCTTTCTTTTGGTCGTACTTAAAACCCTTGCAAATAATATATTTTTCTGAATTTGATGCACGGGAAAAATAAGGCTTGTAAATATATACCTGATTATAAAAACTGGATAACAAATAAATCATTTTAATTGAAGTAATAGTAAATGTTTCAAATAACTTGAGAACAAATGCACCATCTTTAGCTTGAACTCTAAGTGCAGCAACAATTTCTCCTAAAATTAATTGGTATCCTTCTTGTTCTTGGTAATTTTCGTCATCCCAATCAAAACCACCATCCGCAGTAACTAAGTCTGCATAAGTTTTTGATTTTTCAATGTCTTTTTTAAAAATACTAATTGTTTTAACTTGCGTAATATCTCCATTTGATTTAGTTCCATGAGACTTTGCTTCCTTTGTACTAACTGTGTCATGAATATTAATTAATCCGGGAGTATGAGAATTATAAAATCCTAAAAACTGTTTTCCCATCTCAATATATTTGCCTTTTTCAGGATGAATAGTTACACCAAATATTTTATCCTGTGCTACACCAGGACCAAGTTTTTCCCTGTAATTGATAACTGCCTGAATAAATGCTCCAGGGCCTTCTGCTAATGCTGCATAAGTTAACTCTTTTTTATCGGCAACTCCAAATAAAAATAAAATTTCCCACATTTTATAAAATGCTCTTGATAGAATTTCGGGAGCTTCTTCTTTTATGCCTAAATAAGTTTTTGTTAAATTTTTTAGTGAATCTTCGTAATTTGCTACCACATGCTCAAAAGGATTAATCACGTAATAGAACTTGTTTTTAGTTTGTAAGTTATTAGTTATGCTCATTGCATTTTTGGTGCGATGCAAGAAATTATGAAAACCAAGACTTGTTAACGGCATGTTGATAGTGGAACTTAAAATTAAATTGTCTGATTTTGATTTATCTAGGACATCTGATTTACCAGATTCTAACTCAAATATGAATGGTTGGTACATTATTAATAAAGAGAAGTTATCTATATATATTTTTCTTATCAATTTTTTCTATTTTTTCAACATTTCTTATATTCTTAATATTAAATTTTAACCAATTTAAAAAAATTGATTTGGGCAACCTTTGAACTCGAAGAACACCCTTTAATGATTACAAATTTACATAATTTCGTTTTAAGTTATATAGAGAAACACAATGTAACCATTACTTCCAAAACCGATTTGGCAAAACTCAGATATGATATTTGCAAAGAGTTTGTAAAGTTAGGTCGTGTGTTTAGTACTGATGCGTTTGACCATAAATTATATCCAATTGTTTCAACAACTAGAGGTAGACCACGTATTGGTTGGACATGTTGTGCACATCATAATTGTTCCAAATGTGAATTTACAAATAATGAAAGTTTACGCACCCATTTAACAAATCTTAATGCATATAAACCGTTTTACACACAATCACATGAAATTACCGAAACCAAATATGGATGTGCTAATGGGGAATTCTATTGCACTAGTTCAATGTGTGATTTCAAAACCCCAGACGAAAACTTAATGAAACAACATTTAAAATTACTTGGTATTGAACCATATTTTAAACTTGGTGACCCAATTACTGTCGAAGAATATTACAAATTTTACATGGATACTCATGAAGTTGTTTCCCCGTACACTAATTTTACAAAGTTAGCTGAAATGATTGATATAATGTTAGCACATGGACTTAAATATAATCCTGAAGAAACATGTTGTTGTTGTTTAAGTGAACGACCTAGTGTGATTTTCATTGGATGTTCACACAAAGTTTTATGTTCCGGCTGTGTAAAAAAATTATCTAATCGCAAATGCCCAATTTGTAAAAAGGGATTTACCAATTATATAAATTTGGATACAGGAATGAGTTTTTATCATCCGAATAATTTATCAGCACCTGTGTCAACTGCACAACAAGCTCAACAATCCCAATCTGTTCCAACTGCTGCCATGGGTGCACTTGATATTTCTGCTGGTTCAGGTGTTCCAACTAATCAAGAACAAAATTATTGTGTAAGCATATGAACTTGAAATAAATAAAATTAAACTTAATGTTCTGGTTCTTCAAATATTAATTTGTATACTTTAAATCCATTAATATTTTCCTCAACCATTTCTTTAAAAATTGTACATTGACCTAAAGTTTCATGCCATTCTCTACAAGTGTTTCCAACTTTACTAATTAATCCAGAAATAACTCCCATATTATCTTGTTCTATATCCATTAAATTTTCCAGTCTACACGGACAAGGTTTATATTGGTAATCGGAATAAAAATTCCAAATACAATTATAAACTTCATCAACAGTTTGTGCTTTTTTTACTAATTTTAGGTATTTGAAAGAAGTTTGTTGGGGATTAACTGGACACTTTATAAACTCATAATTTTTACTAGAACTTTTAAATTGGTTTGCACCATGTGTATTATCATCATAATTAACTGCCTGGTTATTTTCAACCCATTGAATAGGATAATTTAATTCATAATTAACAGTAAATTTTATTTTATTGAACGTGTTCATTGTAAAATTGATTGGAATGTCGCTTAATATGTTAAAAAAACAATTTTTTATACTTTCACACAGACAAATTAGTCTCAGGTTGTGAATAAACAATTCTTGGAGTAAACTTATAGTCTTTGTAAAAAGTAGATGCAAATCTTCCAGGTTCAACAAATTTAACCCCGTTTAATTTGTCCATTAGGGGTTTAAGTACACGCATTGCACCATCTTTACCATCTAGTGGTTTAGTTTTGTCATTTGTAACCCCAGTAACAAACCCAGGGTCAGCATTATAAGCCAAAAAATTTTCCGGTAAACCTGAACGAACTCGGTCAACCAAATTATCCATTGCAATTTTATTCATTGATGTTATAATATGTGTATCGGTATGTGTAAATGCTTCCGTTGAACTCACATTAATTAAATAATGAGGTTCTTCAGGACTGGTTTGGATCCAATTGTCAAGTACCTTTTGAAAAATAATAGTTGGTGCTATTTGATTAATCATGTTCGCTTCCAGAATTTCTCCTGTATCAGTTTCAATAAGGTTTTGTGTCCATTGGGTTTTCCATGTTCTATCTTCTTGAATATTTTTATGGGTATTAATATTAATTTTATTATCAGCCATAAATGTTCCCAGTTCAGGTGTCATGCCAATTTGGTCCATTTGCCCAAGGTGATTTTCAAGTCCATTGGTTTTTTGGTAATATGTTGGAGATTGTCGAACAGTTTGAAATGCATTGGAAATAAATGTATTGATTTTATGTGATTTTAATTGTTCGATTAGGTCAAAAACTTGAGTCAAGTTGGTAAAATCACATCGCAATATGTGAATCCGATCAGACCAGGAATAATAATCTGGCTCTGATATAAAATTTAATCGTGCACAATTTGGAAACCGTGTTGAACCAACAACAAATCCACCATTGCGTAAAATTTCCAAAGCAATTGAATATCCCACAGTATGTCTACAACCTGATACATATGCCCTAATTGTTTCCATTGGAGCTTTATATAAACGATATGAATGGTTTAAAATACCACATGTATAACACATCTCAGTTTTATCAGCAAAATAACAAGATTTACTATGAAGTTGTTTGCACATATAACAATAATGTTTGGCTTCTGGAAATTCATCATCAAATGTTGTTAAATCAGAAAATTTTTGAGCTTGACCTAACCTTTGATAATTTAATAGGGTGCAGTATATTTTTCCATCTGACCAAACAAACTCTTTATTTGATTTTTTTAAAATAGTACTGGGTTTAATTGTTTTTCTAACAGAATTAAATCCAACCGCAAATGTTCTTTCACTACTAATATGACCGGCACGAGGAGCGTACCAGTTTTTTTGATAAATTGAATTAAATGTTTCCAAATTAAAATTAAAAGTTGGAGAAAAAAAGTTACTAATATTAATTAATTTTTTACAATTGGCATGAATTAAATTTGAAATTATAGATTCAGTTAAATAATGGGATAAAAAGTTATTGTTCAAATAAAGTGGCAATAACCAATTAATATCCATATATTTTGACATATAAGATAACTTGTCTAAATTATCAGAAACAAATTTATGTCTGAGTTTTCTAGGAGTGGTTTGGTACTTTTGATATAACTCAAATTCCTGATCAACAGATAATGTTACTTGAGGTGTACCATATGATTCTTCCAATGGTTTATAAACGGTTAACATTAAAAATTTAATCTGGTATCCAATAATAAATCACAATATCAATTTTTTTTTCAATGCAACAAATCAATTTCTACTAATTAAATATTATATTTAATGCAAAGGCAATTATCATCTGTTAAATTTATATCAAATGAAGTCCTGTTTAAATATCTTATGGTTTTAAAGTCATACAATTGAGTTATTTTTTTAAATTTATATGGAAAATCCTTATATTGACTACATCTGGTCAAGTCAAAAGTTTTAGGTATATTTAATTTATGCCACGTTGTATAAAATCGAAGCCATTGTTCTCGAGCGTTAAATTCAACACAATGAGACAATTCTCTAAAAACGTAGTAACACATTTCGCTACTTTGGTCACCCCTTGCTCCATATTCCATTAAAATTTAATTATTAAACAAATGACCAATATATAAACTAATAATCAATTTTTACATAAATTTAAATCCCATACTTTAAGTCAACATCACCATCTGGTTTAAGGTTGATAATAAATGAGGTGTTCATAACATATTTTTTAGCGTTATAATCAAATGTTTGATTAATTGTCTTAAGTTTCGGTGCAACAACATTAAATTGTTTGCATTTGGTAATATCAAATAAATTTGTCACATCCAACTTGCTGAATAATGAAAAAAACCTATCACGACCTCTATCGTTATATTTGATACAATTGTTTAATTCTTTTAACACACTGTAACACAAATATTTGTCTCCATTAGTATCCATTCCACCCTCCCATTTTATTTCATTTGTCATTAAATTGAATAATATAAAGTTAGAAGCAATTACCATTTCAATTTTTTAATTTTTTGCTAAAAAAAAATAAATCTGTATCAGTATGACTGGCTAAGCCTTGTGGCTCTTGTTTTAGACCAAGTTTTCCTTTCCAATTGTCCCGGATAACAAAGCCAGAACGACATGGCTGGGTAAAAACCGATGGAAATCAATTGTAGGTAATCCTGGTTCAAATTTCTTTTGAATTATTTCTACTAATGGTTTTGCCACTACATTGGACAACCCTTGTTTATCCACAGAATCGAATTTATTAGGTGACTTCATTAAAAATGGTAGTGGTTTGAGCAATTTAATTTTATAAGTGGATTCAATTGCACTAATCGCTTCCGGTGTTAGTTTATCTGAAATTATCCCAATAACTGGTTTAATTATATTTTCGCTAATTTCAGTCATTTGGTTAATATGGTTGCACAATTTAAAAACATATGTGGATTCTTCATTTACATTAAAAAACTCAATAATAGAATTAAATACTTTTTCTCTAAAATTAGTGTATTGAGTAACCAATTCTATTTTTTTATAAAAGTGTTTCTTTTTTGGTAGCAATAGTAATTGGTCTACACCAACATTTGATAATGTTGATTGGTAAAAATTTTCCTCATTAAAATTAACAAATGACAGTGTCTGATCAAGTTCTTCCATTATTTTTTCTTCTGGTGGAATCTTTGTAAGACCTAATGATTTTAACATTTGCAGCACCTCTTCAACTGTAATTCCAATAGATTTGTCTAAAACTGTTTTTTCATAAATTTCCCAAAAATGTGGCACATATTGAATATCAAAATTATCAACACAACACATATAAAAACTAATGCCATGTGCATTTGAATAATATTTGTAAAGAATTTTTCCAATTTCTTTTAATATTTTTTTATAAACGGTTTTAAAATTCATTTCAGCAACAGGATAATCAACTGATAACCTACCGGTAATTTGGTAAATATTAAGTTTTCTTAAGTTATCAACCACTGGAACATGATGGCTTTCATTTATTTCAACTATTATTTTTTTCCTATATTCAATTTGAGTTTCAGTGCTATTTTTTTCTTTTTCATCAAGTATATTTGCTTCAATAAGTTTTTTGTCAACATTAGAATAATATACTTTGTCATCTACTTGTAAATCCAAACATAAATCATTAAACCTTACATTACAACTTTCATAAATATTTAAATTCATTCTAACCATTTTTTCAATTTGAAAGTTAAAAAATAACTTGGTTTTAAAATTGCACAACAATTCATCAGACAAATAAGTATCAAACCATTCTCTAATTTTATTATCAGTCAATAATCCAATATAAATTTCCCAAGAAACACGAATTTGATACCTTAGTTTTTCTAGTTTTGGACCAGAACTAATTGTTAAAAAATCTGGTTCTCCTGAATTTGTATAACAATATCCTGGTCTAACATAATCAGCTAAATCTTCCCAACATAAAATCATTAGGCCTGGATGTATAATTCTGCTTGTATTAGCAACTAGTAGTTCTATAATTTTATTGGCCAAATCTGATTTTGTTATTTCATTATCTCTAAATTTATTAAAATCGTATGGATAACTAAGCATAAAATTCCATTTGCCATTTGTTATAACTGGTTTATTTTTATTCCATTTTTTTATTGTCTTTTCATTTGATTCAAACAAATAGTCCAATAATTGAGTTTTAACATCATTTAATTGTTCTTTTTCTTCATTAAACTCCATTAAACTTTAATAATTTAAATAAAAATAAAAATAATTTCAAATTTTATTTAAATTTAACATGGTAAACCATACGTTGCATGATATTTATATTTCCTTTTATTAATTTTTTAATAATATTATCCAAATAATTATCAGACCAACCATTTTTTTCTAAATATGTTTTATCAAACCAAATAACACCTTTTAAATTTTTTAAATGTGAATACTTTGGATCGGAAGATTTAATAACATTAAATAATTTTCCATTAGAAAAAGTAACTACATTTAAATTAAATGCAATAGGACCAGCTTGACTAAATTTTTTACCAGAATGAAAAGTTATTTTCCCTATTAAAAAATATACATTAGGATCCAATTTTTCAGGTTCCGTATATTTGGCTTTAATTTGTTTATATGCTAGATTTTTCCCGTCAGTAGACAAAATTAATTTGTAATCAGTTGGACTGGATACTTTCCAAACCCAGCAAATATTCTTAGCCTTAATTTGTTCTTTAATTCCAGCTAATTCAAACATTATAAATGTCCAAGAAAAAATTTATATTAATTGAATTTTTCTACTGAAAAAATGAAAAATTGAAATAAATATTTAAAGATTATCTAATCATTATTATAATGTCAATTAACGTAGAATATTCCAATAAAGAAATTAATCAAATTGTTATGGAAAATATCCTTAAAATGTTAGAAAGAAGAAACTTAATTAAATCTTGGTCTGATGAATTCAAAAAACTAGGTGAAGATGTTGGTACCAAGTCTATTTTTAAAATTGTTCTTGCTGACAAAACCGAATATGGTATTTATTTGGTTTCTGCAAAATTAACTTCAATTGTACAAGGTACCCCACTTGATGATTATCTTAATAACAATATTGATGTACATAAAATAATTGTTGCTCGAGATGTAGCAAAAAAAGTAGTTAAACAAATTGTTGGTGAATATAAAAATGCCGAATTCTTTTTTGAATCGGACATGTTGGAAGACATACCGGCTAAAATTTTTATTCCAGAACACCAACTTATGGGTGAAGAAGAAAAGGCAGAACTTTTGGAAAAATTTGCAGAACATGAATTGGGTCGTCTTTTTATTACAGATATGATGGCCCGATATTATGGTGCAAAAATCGGTGATATTTTTCGCATTGTTAGACCAAGTTTTACTGCGGGAAAAAACGTATATTATCGTCGTGTAGTTAATGGTTCTTGGGATATTCTTTTTGAATCATAAAAAACTTTTTTATCTAATTATTAATAATTATGGAAAATATTAATAATGAAGATATTTTTAATTTATTAAAATCACATGAATTTGAAAAAGTACGCAAACTAATTGAATCAAAAAAATTAACAAATTTAGACTTTCGTGATTTCAATTACAATTATTTTATCCAATATATAATCAACTATAATCAGTATGAAATTTTTGCGCTGATTTTAACCATGGGTAAAACCAATACCATTAATATTCGTCTTGATATTTTGGATTCTGATGGTAGGTCTATTTTATATAATTGTATCAAATATAATTACATCGAAATGATTAAAGAATTAATTGAGTATAACAAAGAAACTATTGGTATATCAATTATTGATATATCTGACAGATTAGGATTAACAGCACTTCATTATTCAGTTATATTTAATAACTTTGAAGCATTTAAATTATTAATTGAAAATGAAGCTGATCCGTATATAATTTCAAAAGATGGGTCTAATGTTTTTGTTACTTGTCTAATGTATAAGAGAAACCCAATGCTTGAATATCTTATTGATAAAAAATATAATTTGAACTTTACATCTGGTACTGGTGAAACACTAATTCAAATAGCTACAAATTATCAAAATACCCAAATGATAAATAAATTATTGGAAACTCCAATTAATCTAAATAATGCAACTAATGATTACGGGTTAAACATATTACACCAATCAATTATCCTAGATAATTTTGATTTATTTAAAAAATTATTAGAAAAATCTGTTGATATAAATTTACCTGATTTTTATGGAAACACCCCACTGCACTATATATTAAGCGAAAAAAGAATTGAATATTTACCAGTGTTTTTTACAAAATCCAATATAAAATTAAATACAACTAATATTAACGGTGAAACTCCATTACATTTGTTATTAGACTTGGAAGGAGAAATTGATACCATCGATAGTCCCATCATAAACAAAATTATTTTGGAATCAGATTTAAACATTCAGGACAATCAAGGAAATACCGGGTTAATGAAAATAGTTAAGAGCAATTTACAAACAAAGTTTGCAGACTTGCTACAAATAAAGCCATTGAATTTTTTTATTGAAAATAATGAATCTCAATCTATTGAAATGACAGATGAATTACTTGGAATTTTAGTTGAATCTTATTGGAACCAAATTAAAATTAATCGAGATGAACTACTTGATGATTGGGAAAAATGGTGTTCAACCGAATCATTTGAAAAACTAAAGAAAATAATTAATACAAAGGAAGGGATTACTGGAACAAAAGCTGAAGAAATATGTAAAAGTAAAATAGCTCATGTGATTAAAAACGAATCTCGTTCAATACCCAAGTTATCCAATATTGAATTAAATTTTGACAACGGGATTTTTACCAATTACTGTTATTATACCGGCTCTCCAGTTGATATTTTATTTGGGCTAATACTATTACACCAGGATTTTGCTTCTAAAGGTTTAAAAGTTATTTTGGACTATCCGTTAACTGTGAATGAATCACTTGAAAAATATTATCAAAAAATTGGTCTGGATTATCCTTACAAATTAGATTTTTCTAACATTGAAATTATTTGGTCATATCAAAAGTTGTTTTTTCCTTCATATTTTGACGATGAAATTGTAAATGCATTAAAAGAAGCAAAATACATTACAGTACCAGTTGGAATAGAAACTTCTGTTGCATCCCACGCTAATATTTTGTTTTGGGATGTGCACAATAAAACAATTGAACGTTTTGAACCTAATGGTTCTCATTATCCAATTGGGCTAAATTACAACCCGGAATTATTAGACAAGTTATTAGAAAACAAGTTTAAACAATTTGACCCTGAAATTAAATACCTTCCACCTTATAAATTTCTTCCAACCATTAGTTTTCAAATATTGGAAAACTTGGAAACTGTCAAATGTAAAAAAATTGGGGACCCTAATGGATTTTGCGGTGTTTGGTGTGTATGGTGGGTTTATCAACGCATGTTAAATATTTCTAATCCAAAACTTAATATAAATAACGTAGCATATGAAATTATTAAATTTATTAAAATGGATAATCAAAGTTTTAAAACCATTATCAGAAATTTCAGCAAAAAAATTACTCAAATTCGAGACACTTTTATGAAAAAATATTCAATTGACATTAACGATTGGGTTGTTGGAAACTATACACCGGAAATACTTGATAAACTGGAAAAAGATGTTTTTAAATCCGTTAAATTGTAATATTACTTTGGCTGACACAATTAGTTTATTAAATTATTATGTCAACTAACTTTGGACTACGCGCTGGTATATACCATTATTTAATTCACATGCTGTTATAATTTACATGGAATAACCCGTCAACTAATTTTGGACTACACTCTAGTATTAGGTTAACTTAATATCAGTAAAAACATAATTTAAAATCGTATATTGTTTTTAAACTAAAAATAAATTTTTTTTCGTGTAAATGTTATGTCTACATAACATTTCCAGGAAATTTAAAATTAAAATTAAATAAGCTTACATATAAGTTTATTTTTAATATAATGATGAATATATATGGTAAATATCATATTATTTACAAAATATAATATATTAAAGTTGTATCATCATGTATTAATTATTGTGTATATTAATGCATACATAATGACTACATTTACTAATTAACCGTCTACAAAAATTAAACATCAATATGCTTTTCTTTATAAAGTTTAACAACTTTACCATTAACATATTTACCGTATATTTCACCTTTTGTTCCTTCATTTGTTTTTACAAAAGCATATTGGTTATCAATTATATAAGTTTTCCCTTTAATAGTAACTTCATCTACTTCTGATTCAGAGTCAGAAGTTAACTCGGTTGAATCATCCGATAACTCAGAATCTGAATCATTATAATCATTAATTGACATTCTTTGGGGTTTTTTATATTCAATTTCATTCTTTAAATTATCACATGATATATTATTTTTTTTATGTGTTTCTTCTAAATTTATTATTTCATCTAGTGATTTTAAACTAGCCCATGTATCATAAACAAGCTCTTTATTGTTGTAACTAAGTAAATTTAATTCATTATAATATACTTTTGTTCCCCTTTTACTTCTAAATAAAATATTTTTAAGGTCATCTAATCTTAATCTATATACTTCTCTTTCATTATTTCCAAAATCTTTATTTTCTGCCATTGATTCAAGTTTTTTTATATTGCCAATTAATACTTTATCAAACAATTCAGTTTTGTCTGTTTTAATTATTGCGTTAGTTTTAACATCAATAACAGATGCATGTTTATCGTTTAATGCTGTTACACAATATGAATGATTTTCGGGAAAATCTTTGTTAAAATTTGTTGTCTTAATTAAATACATTAAACTTTGTAAACCCTTATTCATAATCATTCTTTGCTGTTCAACTGATAAATGAGCAATACTTTCTGTACCAGGGGATGAATGAATTACAATTTTTCTTTCATTTAGTGTGTTATTAGTTGTGTAATTGTTTACAATGTTTGGCTTTGCTTTTAGTTCGTCAATAGTTTTTTCTAAATATTTAACTTTTTCATTTATTGTGTTTATTGATACGTTTTTACAAGTTTTTTCATGACGCCATCTTGAATTTCTATCTGATAACTGTTTGTCGCAATTTCTACAAAGGTATTTTTTCTTTTCTTTATTTACAGATAAAGTATTTTCGTTATTTGTATTTGAAGTTTTTAGAGCTGTATGATGTTTGAGATTATGTTTCCATAAACCAGAGTTTGATTTATAAATAAGCGCACATGTGTCACATTTATATTCCATAATTTATTATTACTTGTTAAATAAAGTTAACTCCTTAAATGTTTTTTCCAAAAAATGGAAATTAAATAGGAAATGTATGTGTAAAATATTTCTCGCGCGCGCGTGAATATTAATAATTGTAAATTCGTTGTCTTGTATAATTTTGCCAATAGCTACATATGACGACGGTAGATTTATTAATATGTATGTAAATGTATTCATTTATTTTACATTAACTATCCGAATGTTAATACATAATAATATTAAATTATTATTAAAATAATATTATTTATTAATACTAATACATCACACTATTATATAAAATTATTTTATAGGCTTTAACGTTTTTAATTTTGTAAATTTCCTGTAAATGTATGACGACGTATAATTTACGCGAAAAATTATTTTTTAAATTATGCAAATTAAAAAATAAAATTTTATTATAATAGTATTTCAGCCTTTATAGGTTGATGTGGTTTATCAAAATAATCTAAAACATGATTTATTATATTTATTATATAGGTTGCATCTAAATTTTTTGGCAATACAAACCGGTCTCTATTAGATTGCTCACGAAATTCACCTAATTTCATTAAAATAATTTTCTCTGCAATTTCCAATACATCAGGATTATTACATTTTCGGTAGTAAACAACTTCGTGTTCTGCCGTTTTATTATATGTACTTAAGCGTGTTGTTAAATTAGTTGCTTTTCCAATAATATAAGTTTTACTTTGTTTATAAAATTTTGTTGTTAAAGCATAAACTACATATTTTGGAAACTGTACTCTTTTTTGTTTTTTAAGGTTTTCGTTTTTTTCATTTAAAATTTCAGGATTATTTTGTGGTTTGACTATTTCGTTTTGTATTTGTAAATTGTGATTTAGTAAACACGCATTAATTTTAATTCCATATAGTGGTGACAACCATTGCGCGAGCTGAATAGCCAGTTCTTGACATATCCATACAAATGGTTTATCATTAATAATTAATTGTGATTGGGGTAAATTTTTAATTTTAGCTAATTCATTAATTTGTGTTTCTGTTATATTAAACTCTAACCAGTCATTTAATTTTTTATTATATTGTTCGCACATATGATTACCATCAACATAATTATTATCTGTTCGTATCATAATGTTAGCTGAATTATTTTTTGTAATAAAATACTCGCTATTGTTATGATTTGTCGGTTTATTTATTTTATTAGTTATAGTATTGTTTTGAACTAAATTATTTTTTGCTTTAGTATTTTGTTCTTTTTCGTTTGTTAAAACATTTTGATTTACGTTACATGTTCCTTCATGTTTCCATTTCGATTGTCTTGAAGCATATGGTTTATTACAATTAGAACAATAATATTTTCTTTTTTCAGTTTGTTGTAGTTTTGTGTTATTTATTGTATCACTGTGATGAGTAAGATTATGTCGCATAAGCGCATTGGTACTTTTATATTGTATTGAACATAACTCGCAATTTATTGACATTATTATAATAATATAATCGTGTCTTTAAATTAAAAGTATTACATAAAATATTACATAAAAAACGACTTTTGTGGAATTAATTAACAAATGTCGACCTCATCATCTGGTTCGTCCGTACTAATCCGTTTTTTGACAATTGTTAGTAGCGATACCATAGATGGGTCTATAGGTTTAACCCTGTCATAATTATAACAACTTGTTTCAAACAATTCAACGTCATTATTTGCTATAGAACCAATTAACCCATTAATTAAAATACCTTGTGAACTTGTACTAAAAGAGTAATCCAGAGACACGAATTGTTCATATTCGGTTTTTATAGATTCAATAGTTCGTGTGGTAATACACATGATTGTTATTAATATCATCATAATATATTGTTTAAGTTGATATTTACCTAATTTTTCCGATTGATAATAATCAATAATTTTACTATAAATATTAACTAAATTATTAAAATCAATTTGTCCAATTTTAATATATAAATCCACATATTTGCACAGACATTGAATAGAACCAGACCGAGATTTTCCGTCCAATTCAAAAAATTGGTGTGCTTGTAAGTAACTTTCTATGGACTTGGTAAGTTGGTCATCTAGTTCGTATATATTTGCAATTTCCATTTGTAACTTGGCACAACGGTCAAAATTTCCAACTATTTTATGAATAGCTATCGCATTAGTTCTACATGTAATTCTTTTTTCATGTTTAATTTTATCATAACAATAGGCGCCATTGATTAAACAATCAACCATTTCAAATCTGGTACCAACAGAGAAAAGTTCATCATAAGAATTTGTACTAATATATTGACTGGCTTTTAAATACACATCACCTGCTTTTTCCCACGAATTTTCTAACTTGTATGCAATAGCAGATTTTTTTAAAAGTTCATATACATCTTCATATCGTTTACCCGGATTAATAAAATACCCAATAGTAAATTTACCCATTAGCCCGGTTGCTAATTGTTCAAAATCAGCTCCTGATTTTTGTTCATCAGTTTTATTAACTAACATTGAAGTTTTATTTAAATTCCATTTGAAAATTAAATAAAATCAATTTTTTAATTTGTAAAAAAACCCTTAAACCTTACGCTCACATAATAAAATTAGATTCTGTTTCAGGTTCATCAGCATTAGCAGATTCAATTGAATCCACTTTCCCATCTAATTTAGTATCATCAATAATTTTTTCCGAAACAATTTTAGATCCGTAATACTTGTCAACTTCTTCAGGAGAAGCAAAATCAATTAATCTACCAATTGACTTAATTTGACTATCGTTTTGATTAATACGTTTATCCATAATTTGGATTTTAACATAGTCACCGGCTAAAAGTTTGCGGTTTTTGTTTTTGTTTAAATAACCGTCAGGAATATCCCAAACATTAGTATCCACATTTTCCTTGGGGATAAAGAACATAATTGGGCCATTAATTGCAACAACTAATTCTTGGTTAATTACTTTAATCATACCAATTACTGCGGTGTTTTCAACGGGAATACATAACTTGCAATGGTAAGTTATATTATAAATAGCACTTGCACTAAGATTTTCAGGAGGCATAACTCCATCTGAATACTCAAGAATTCTATATACTTCATCAACAAAACCATTTTTATTACACTTTTTTTCAACTTTCTTTTTAAGAACAATTTTCATGTTGTTTTTAATGTCAGAATTCATATGATAGGGTTCAACAGATATACGAGTATATTGTTTGATATTACGGTATGGACTTACAAGTTTCATTAGTTAATATTAAAGATTAGATATTTTTAAATATGTTTTTCAATTTTTGTTAATTTGCTTAATTAATAAAAACTAGTTTGGATTTTCATCCGGTTGTGCACTTGGACAAGCATGTTTATAAAGAAACCAGTTATTAATGTACACGACTGTACAAGAAACAGCCAAACTAACTAAAACCATTGAACCAATACAATTTAAATTTCTCATTAGAATCTAATAAAAATTAAACTTTAAATAAAAACCCCTTGGAAAAAATTTCTATTTGATATTATATAATTATGAGTTACTTTAACAAAATTTTAGGTGGAAATATACCAGTTGACGTGATGGAATTAATGGGTGGAAATAATAAAAAATATAAATTGAGAAAAGAATTTGCTCACTATCAAATTAGAGAAGGAATGGATGATATTTCAATGGGTAATGACATAGCTGGGATTATGGGAACTCAATATGGGTCTATAGTTAATACCAGTTTAGAACTGAACCGTGATAAGGTTTTATCTGGTCTTAAAAACTTAGTAGCAAGTTCCTTGGAATCTGCATTAGTATCAAATTCTAGTGAATTGGCTGCTAACATAACTACTGGATTTTTTAAAACTTTCAGTGAACAATTTTTTGCTAACATAAAAGCTTTAAAACTTGATTATAACCTGTCTAATTTACATGTTAAACTCGTTCAATTATCAGGTTTGACTGGGGAATCAGCTAAATCGATTGATGACATGAGTAAAGAATTAGCATTGGAGTTAGAACTTACTAGTGGTTTTAAAGTTGACACCTTTATTAATATTAATCAAACTTTGTCTGGAATGTTAAATACCAGTTCAGTTAAAGCATGTAATGGAAACTTTTCTTGTATATTTTCTGATTATTTCATTGCTAAATTATCCATGGTAATTTTAAATGTTTGGGAAACAATTTTGGAAAGCATTATGGGTGCATCCAAGTATGATAAATTACTTGGTCTTTACGCTTTTAGTGTTGGATTTTCAGATGGTTTATATGGGTTTGCTGTAAATAAACCAAAGGTTATTGAAGGATTAATTGATGCAGGTAATTCAACCAAAATGACTGATTCAACTAAAATTAAAGATTTAAAGCAAATTGAAAAGAACATTGACCAAAGTAAAGTAATGAAAGGTATGACTGCAATGTTATCCAGTGCTGTTACCAATGCAGTTAATAAAAACTCTGCTGATTTACTCAGGTCTATTGCAGCATCTAATAAAATATCTGTCGGTAGTGCTTCTGGTACTAGTTTTACATTAACTAACATAAAACAAACTAATACAATTGAACAAGAAACCAATGCCAACTTTGTTCAACAAGTTACAACCAAGGTTATGAACGATATCGGTACTAAATTACAAGAAAATATTAACATGGCTGCTAAACAAGCAACCGAAGACACTAAAAAATTAACTACTGATGAAAAATCAAGTTCATCAATCGGTGGAATTATTGATTCAGTTGCCAATGTTGCAGGTCAAGCAATTGAAGGTATGTCTAAAGCACTTGAAGTTTCTTGTGGTAATTCAGTTGAGCAAAACACATCCAAAGATATTACACAAGAATTAAAAGACACATACAAACTTGACCAAAGTTTTAAATATGAACAAAATGATGATGTTAAATCAAGTTTGGAAAATGTACTTTCAACTGAAAACTTAGCCAAATGTTCTGCAAGTACTTCAGCAGATAATACAGTTGCATTAGAAAAAATCAGCGTAACCGGCCCAATTGTTATAAGTGAATTAGACCAAACTAACATCGTAAAAGACGTTATGAATTGTGCATTTAATCAAACAGTTATGAACGATATTGCTAATAAAATATTTAATGACTACAACAAAATGATTACTCAAATGGTTGAAAACGTTGATAAAACCTTAGATGAAGAAACTAGAACATCAACTCAAGGTGATATTTATGCAGCAGGTATTGCTGGTGCTGCTGTTTTACAATCTGCTGGTGAAGCTGCCAGTACTGCTGCTCAAGGAATTGGTACTGGTGTTAGTACTGCTGCTCAAGGAGTTGGAACGGGTATTGAATCTGCTGGCCAAGGTGTTGCAACCGCTGCCAAAGGTGTTGGGGAAGGTGTTGGTGCTGCCATGAGCGGGTTAGTAATGCCACTAGTTGTTGGTGCTGGTATTTTAGTAATTTTAATTATTGGTTATGTTATTTTTAAATCAATGGGAGGAGTTAAAAAGTCCGACGTTGGTGGTGATGATGATGATGAATAAAAAGTATTTTAAAAAAAATATATAGATTTTTTAAAATAATATTATATTGGATATTTTAATGAATAGTATAATTTATGTGGATTCACAGATACCAAACTATAGCTTATTTGTTACGGGAATACAAGTACCAATAGGTAATTTTATTAATCCGGAATTAGCCAATATAAATCGTATTGGTTTTGTGTGGGAAAATAATAAAAAAACCATTCCGTTTGGAACAAAAAAATACAACTACATAAAACCTAACAATCCGGGCTATAACTATTTGACCCATTATTTTACTGAAGAACTCGTAGGTTATTTAAAACAATTTTCAACAAATATCACAGTTGATTTAATTACCTGTTTTTTAAATACACCAACATTTTACGATGAATTACAAATAATTCAAACAATATTACCAAACGTGACATTTAATTATTCAATTAATCAAACCGGTAATCCTGTTCAAAGCGATTGGATAATGGAATCATCAGGAGAAAATATAAGTCAGGTTTATTTTAATTCAAACATTATTAATTACACTGGAATTTTAGCTGTACCTAATGCAAATACACTAGGCGCGAATTTTACTTATACTGAAACAGGAACTGCAGGTGTAGATTTAGTTCAAACATTTACTTTGAATACAGATTTTACAATTGATGATGTTACTGGTTGGACATCAATTGATATTACACATTCAAGTTTAACTGATAAAATAGTAATTGATGGTTCATCACATATAATAACAGTAAAAATAACAGAATTTAATGGCATGTTTTTAGCTGGTAATAGTTTAACTGATACTTACGCAACTGAATTTGCCAATATGGTTTTTTTTGTTCCACCAAATACAGCTACATATATTAATACCCTATTAATGAAAACAGACAATTACGTTAAAATTAATAACTGTAAGGCAAAAGTTAATGCTGATATAAACGGTTCAGGAGGAATTTTTGGTTTTTATAATACTCAACCAGTAAAAAAAATAACTTTAACAAACTCTTATGCAATAACTATTGGTAACATTGGTATTTATTCTGGTTCATTAATTGGATATTTAGGAATGGGTGGTAATGTAACTATTGACTGTTGTTTTGCAATAGTAAATGGAAATTTAGCGGAGGGTGCCGGTGGTTTTGTTGGTGGTGGCTTAGGGTACGGTCCGGGTCATTTGTTAAGTATTTCAAATTGTTTTATTGTTTATAATGGGAGTTTATTATCAATTTATTCAGGTATATTGCTTGGGCATTTATGTGGAGGAAATTCAGGTTCGATAACATTTGCTAATAATATTATAATTGCTAACATTGGAAATATTGATAGTAATGGATTATTTGTAGGTTTAAAAAATGTTGGTGGATTATCAACACCGACTGTTTTACCTGGAGTTAAAAACTATATTTTAGACTTGACAGGAACAAAAACGAATACAATTTCAGATTTTACCGCAGTAAAATCAGTTTGGACCAAACATGTGGAATATTCTGTGTTTATATCAGATGTTAATGCCAACCTAAGACAACAAACGGATAAATTTTCAACTGATAATTTCGGAATAATTTATAATCAAATACAATTAATATTTCCACAATTAATTGGTCTGGATTACTATAGCGTTATAATATCTGACCCGGCAACTTTTATAGTTTCCACAAAATTATTGAGTATATTAGCTGAGTTCACAATTGGTAATCAAACATATTCTTTAACTCCATTTTTACCTACACTACCAACAATTCAAGTAGGTGATGGGACAATTGAATATACCAGTTCTAATAATCTTGTTGCAACCGTAAACAGTTTAACCGGACAAATAATAATGGTTAGTGCAGGAATTGTGACAATAAGAGCAACGCTTAGCGAAACAACCCAATATTTGCCATCATTTCAATCATCAACTTTTACAATTGAAAAAGCATCAAGTACATTGGCAAATTTTACAATTGGTAATCAAACTTATTCACCAACTCCATTTATTCCTGACCTACCAGCAATTCAAGCTGGTAATGGAACAATTAGTTATTCAAGTTCTGATAACCTTATTGCCACCATAAACAGCTCATCAGGACAAATAACAATGATTAAACCAGGTAGTGTAACAATTACTGCAACACTAAGTGAAACTGACCAATATTTATCAACAACTCAATCGACAACATTTTTAATTTTAAAACCACCAGAAGCACCAGTACAACCAATTGAAACAAAAAAACCGCTTCAAACAGGCGGTGATCCAATAATTTGTCCATTGGTTGGTCCAAAATACGCACTAGCACCACATATTAAATTTGTTAATTTACTTGCTGATTATTCAAATGGAATATTTGTAAATGCACAAGTTGATATGCTAAAACAAACTGATTTTCCCAAACAAATTTACTGGGATAATAGTTTTTCTCAAACTAAAGATTTAACTCATATTTACTCAAACAGTTATTATCGTAAATTTCACATTACATGGAATTCTGAATCAATAGAAATTGATGCAGACACATTAATGGTAACCAAATTAACCGGGCTAAATAAATTGCGTGTGGGTAAATTTACCCCAAAGTTAGGTTTACCATCAGTAAGTTTTGATAAAACATATCCGCTATTAAATTCAACTATTGGGTTAAAAGTTGGTTTGGGAAACTACCTGTTAACATTAATAACAGACATTAATACTGACGACCGCCATAATTTAAATTTACTTAATGTAAAACCATACGATTTATCAAAAGTGTCGGGTGCATTAATATCATCAGATAATATAATACGAATTAGTGATTTAGCAGGCGCGGAATTATACCAATATGATTCCAACCCATTTTGTGAACAAACTCTTAAATTATAATTTGTTTTATAAATATTAATTAATTTTTATAAAATAAAAGTGGAACCAGCTTAGGCAAGACCAACAGCTTCTAATTGAGGAATGGGGTTGGTTTCATTTGTTTGATTTGTTGGTTCGCGTAAACTGACAGTGATGGCAGGAATTTCCAGTGATTCTTCTTCAGCCAACACATTAAATGTTACCATTGAAGGAACTTGTTCAGTTCCCATAACTTCACACATTACTTGTGCCATTGTTTTGTCAAGTGACTCAGTGCCAAGAAATTCGGCATAAACCATGGTAGTACCAACAACAATCATTGACACAGTTGTTTTAAACATTTGTTCATAATATTGTTTGAACTCACCAAGAGTTGAATTTTTATGGTACTCAAATTTGGTCCATGAATTCATCTTTACACCTGCCACATCAATTTGACTTGCTTCAATTGGGTCAGAATATACTAACACAGGTTCGGCTAAATTGATGTAAGTGGAACGATAAGAATCTACTTTATTGGCACCACACAAGTACTTTAGCATTTCAAGTAGAATTAAACCGGAAACAGCAGAAGTTGTTGTGGCAATAGCAGGAATAATTCTTCCGGCAATTCCCTTGGTACGAGAACGGTCTGCTTGAGGAATACCATAGTTATCGGCACGTAAGTTAGATGCTGCACAAATCCAATCAATGTGCCAATTGGAATCATCATCCTTTTCAAACTCTTGAGGAACAAAAGTACTAGTAAATTCTTCTGGCATTCCGATTTGAACATCGGCGGGACTAATAGCAGGGGCGTTAGCCTGAGCGGTTTTTTCAAGTTCAGCATCAGATGCAGCAATTGCTATGTCCTTAGGAACAAACTTGGCTGGTTCATAACCTGCAATCATACCAATTAAATCATCTTGAGTAAAATTATCAGAAATACCAGAACATCTCGCAATGAGGTGTGTAGTAGCCTCAACATAAGCCAAATGTAAACTATTATTAATGTCAAATTCAATGGGTTGAGGGCAACGCTTGCCTGCTGACCAAAAAGGAACACCAGGAACAACTTCATAGTCTGGTTTAAAAGTATGAAGTAATTGAACAATTTGATTATGATAGTTTTCAGTAAACATATCAACAGCCCATCTAGCACATTCGACAAGTCCAAGTTTTTGACTGGGATATTTGATGGTAAATAGATTAATATCTTCCAATGCTATAGAATTTTCAATGGAACTAAGTTCATGCACATATTGTGGGTTACCAATCCATTTATTCATAGTACTTGGTGCCCTATTGAAAAATTCAAATTGGTCCATTGCCCAGTGAATAGTATGAGAAATTTCATTTGGAAACGACTTGATAGTACAAATGGGGAACGACTTTTCTTGTTCAGGGTCAGACGAAGCAGAATAAGTTTCAGTAACAAAAGGAATCACTGGTTGGGTATTTCCCTTGGTTCCAGTTGTACCGGATTCAAACAAAGGAAGACCAAACTTGAAACATTGTTCATCCATAAATCTACGAGCCTTAATATTATCAAGTGCATTTAAAACTCCTGTAACCCGACTCATGACTCCATTAGTAAATTCTAAATTATCAGAACCAACTTTTTCCAAATGGGGAGTAATTCGCATATTTGGCCGCATTAATTTAACGGCACCAGCAGCAGTTACACTTTTAGGTTGGGCAATATGATGAGAACGGAAAAGGAATTGACGGTTAAGATTAGACTTTTCAATTGAATCTGGATCAGTCAATATAACTTCACCAGAACCAAGAGAACTGTCCGCCACACCCATAAAGGCCAAGTTTTTCAAATGTTCGCATCCGATAGCACCAGAACCAACCATTAACCAAGTACTGTTTACAAGTTTGGATTCAACTTCTAATCCATACAATTTACCGTAAGGGGTTTTAGCTTGTTCCCATCCAACGGGAGCGGACTTTGGTACTAAAACATTATCAGACCAAGTAAACCATTGAGATACGGGCATATATTTGTTTGTAACTAACTTAATTGCTTCAGATGATGCAATAGAACCCATAAGTGAAACAACTGGAACTAATTCAAATCCAAACATTCTAGCATGTTCGGGTAAGGGAATTCCGTTGGATTCAAGCCATTCGGTTGTTCCTTCTGCCCAAATAAATCGTTTAGAATCAGCAAATGTTTCCAGAGGACTTTCTTGCGAATACATTTTAAGATAGGTACGAACTAATTGGTTTGCAAAGTCCATATCAAATGAAAATGCCAAAGTAGGATTAACCACTTGATCGGACCAAGGGCTATGAGTTACAGTTATCTGTTTTTTAACATGTACAGCAGTTCCATTAATAAAACTAAAAGGTTCTAACTTAAAAGGTTGAACTGTGTTATCAGCTTTTCCAATTAATTCAAAACTAGTAGGATTATTAACTTTGATGGTCCAGGGAGTTCCAGCAAATTGTTCAACACCAGTTCCATCAAGATTGGTAAACTCAATCAAGTCACCAGATTGGAAATCATGAGAAGCATAAAGTGCGCAACGAACTTTACCTTCACTAGTGATATCGCCAATTTGTACAGATTCAATATTTTCACCAGTTGCGTCAGTTACAGTATGGGCAGCACCCGCGTCAACAAAAACGACACCACTAGCACCTTTAGAATAAAGTACAACTAACTTTTTTCCTTGGCTACGGGTCCATTGACTTAGCTGTTCAACAACAAAAGTTGGTTGATTAACACAAATAGTAACATCTTGTCCAACCTGATAAGATTCAGTAGCATATACAGAAATGTAAGGGTTTAATTCTTGAAGTTTTGGCTGAAGAACTTGTGCTCTTGTATAACCAATAGATTCAGTTGAATAATAAAACCCAGTGTTTAAATCATCTGAATTTACATCAGATAAATCATAGAGGTAAATATTTTTGATACCACCAAGAGCAAGGTTCTTGCCAATTTCAGTACCAAGACCACCAGCAAGTCCCATAATAAGAACAGAACTAGTTGACATCTTTTTTACCGCTTCTTCGCCATAGGTGCGAATTTGACGGTCGTAAAGGTTATTATCGATATTAGTATTAATAGATGACATTAAATATGGTATTTGTTAATATAGACTTAAAATAAATCAATTTTTTTTAATTTCAGCGGGAAAGCTGGGAATAAACAAAAATTATATTGGGCTTAGTTAATTTTTTCACATTTGTGTGATAATACTGATACTTTATTAGTATTGTATGAGAACTTAACTTTTCCCCCATCATGGGAAGTTAATATTCCGGTTCCATTGATAACATCAAAATAATGATAATTTACAGTACTTGGAATGGTAATATCAATGTATTTACCATTTGCGTATCCAAGTGTTACAAATGTAATTCCAGAGTTGGACTTTGATTTTTTATAAGAATATCGGGATTCCACACATACTCGACCGGTTGCAATAAGTCCTCTAAATTCAACATGATATTCGTTAGGTTTACATGGCACATCGTCTTGAATAATATTTAAATACATATCCGGAAAAAAATCATTACTTGTCCAGTATCCGCGCGCTTTAAATTGTGCAACTGGATCAGTAATTCCATTTAAGTTTTCTACTCGCGTACCAACTAATTTATTGGCCGATAGAACATACGGTTTTTTATCTAATGTCAGTTCTATACCTGCTAATTTAGCTTCTGTATAATGAACCCATTTACGATATGAACTGTGTGTGTTATTTAATGTGGATAACCAAAATTGAACCGGATTATAAACTTTATTATATGCAAGCGCCCAAACAAGTTTTCCATAAGATATTGCATGAGATTTGCAAAAAGAATATCTACGCAAGTCATTAAGTGATTTAAATAATTGTGTTTTTTTATCGGGACTAATATTAAACTCCCCAATTAAACCATCAAATTCTTTAATTAACTTGGATTTATTTTTACTGAATGCTCTTCTGTATTTGTCTGCTTGTGCTTCATTACAATTAATACTAGATTGAATAAATTGTATGGCATCATCATCAAAAATTAAATAGTTACCAAATTCTCCACGTTCCCAATCTAAAATAGCTTTAGTTTTTGATCCAGATGCAGCAGCCGGACGAACTAATGCCAAACAAAAAGCCATATCCATTGGAGTTTTAGGTTTAACACATGCTAATAATTTTCTCATTGCAGGAGATTCAGCAAATGTTAAGCCAATATTATTTCCCTTTACAAATAATTTTGTAATGTTTGAGTCTTCTTGAACATAAGATTCAATCGGTAACAAACTAATATCTAACAATTGTGATAAACCACGATTTGATAAAATATCAATTTTAAATAGTCCATTTGAACTAACATCATCTTTATTATATGTGATTTGACGCCCATAGTTTCCGGAACTTATCTTTTTATTAGTTTTTTCAAGCAAAATATTTTCTGGAACTTTTTCATCATAAATAACTATCCCCCCGCAATGCAAAGAGTAACATCGCATGGTTCCAATTAATTCTTTTTTTGTTTCGTCTATTTCAAGTTTCCATTTAGAAAAGTGTTTAGAATTACATTTGGCTTTAGGGACAAAAGAACTTTTGCCTTCATGTTTTATCATAGCTTGTCTAATGGCTTCTCTGGTAGCAGATTTTTCTTGATAAATAACATGATTACTGATTCTTGCAACACGTTCGGGCCAATGAGTATTAATTCGGGCAAAAACTTCATCGCGTCTATTATGGGGAAAGTCAAAATCAATATCTGGCATTGATTCTCTGGCTTCATTTAAAAATCGAGCAAAACTAACATTGTCAGCAACTGGATCAATATTAGTAATTCCCAAACAATAACACACAAGTGATGAACCAGCAGACCCCCTAATAATATGAGGAATATCAGAAACCAAATCGAGAAGTTCAACTACTTGTAAAATATAATCATAAAAATGTTTGCTAATGATTACATTGAATTCAGTTACTAGTCTATTTAAATAAGTTAAATTTTTTGGACACTTTCTAGTAAATTTTCCTATTATATTTTTAGCAATTGGATTTTCCATAATTTCATAGTTTGTCCCATTCATTTTAATTAACCAAATAGAGATTTTACAAATTATCATAATGAAAAATCAATATTTTTAATTTAATATTTGGCTGTCATTACCTTACCCATCATTCCATCAGGAGAACCAATAATTCTAAAGTGAATGTGTCTAGGTATTGATTTTCCAGTTGGTACAACATAACCAGCACCTTCAATAATTTCAGCTACAGCATTACCTTCAGCATCAGCCATAACAACACCAGCATTAGAATAATTACCATATGCATCAACAACATCTGCTTTTTCGTCAGCATTGTTACTGGCCCAGTAAACAATTTTAGCATTGGGTTTTGTTTTAATATTTATTTTTTTGTTAGCGCCAGTAGGTTTAGACAAAGGTACAACACTACCAGGCATAATACCGTAACCTAAAAATGGTAACCAAGTGGTTTTCTTAGAGGCTAACCAAATAGCACAAAGAGCAACACTGATATAAATAACTTTATCAATAGGGTAGTTAACATTAAAATAAGAATTTAATCTAGTAGATAACATTTGAACCAAGTTATAGCCAAGTGCGGTAGCACCCCAATTAATGGCCCCAATAAAAACAACAGCTAACAAAATCATGTTAATTTTAGTTTTTAAATATATTCTCCCATATCCTGTTTTGTTGGAATCAGAATTTTCCATCTTGTATATATAGAACAAATAGATTTTATTATTTTTTAAATTAAATATCTCTGAATATTATATTATGAATTTTAAAGAAAAATTAAGTGGTTTTAAAACAAATTATGAAGAAACTAAAAGAGCCATTAAAAAAGCAGTTAAAGATAAAAATATTAAAACTGGGTCAGGTGGAAGCTCAAACTTTATTATTTTAGGACCAGATTATGTAATAAAAGTTATTCCCGATAAAAAAAATGTTTTATTAAAAGTAAAACCTAATAATGATTATTTGGAAACCGAAATATATAAAAAACTAACAGATGAATATATATTAGCTGGTAAAACACCCCATATAGTTGGTTTATATAAAAAATATATATTAGAAGATATTAAAATAGCACTTCCTCACAAGTGTTTAACTTTGGATGAACGAATAATGTTACCTGCTCATAAAAAAGACTTTATTGAAGATAAACTATGTGATTTAAAAAACCAATATGATAAATATCAAATTGAGAAGAAAGCAGCTATTGTTGTTTTAGAAAACTGTCCCGGAACTATTCACGAACAATTAGCAAATTTACTAGGTAGGAAAATAAAGTTTAGTGAAAAGGTCCACAATTTTAACGTGTTTATTAAGCGTGTTATATTTCAAATAATTTTCACGTTGGGAAAAATTCAACAGGACTACCCAGGTTTTATTCATAATGATTTGTTCCTACGTAATATATTAGCGGTAAATGTGACAGACTATGAACCTATTGATTATGTAGAATATTCACACTTGGGTAAAAAATATTATTTGCCAGCTAATGGGATATACACAAAAATAAATGATTTTGGCTATTCACTAAATATTTTATCGGCAAATTCCACAGTTGCTATGGAAATAAAAGCAAATCCAATAAATAACTTTGAAATAAAAAATCAATTACGCGATGTCTACACATTTTTATTTGATTTGTATGATGGACCTGGGTTAGGTGCTCAATCAGTAAAAACAGTTATTGCAAATATGATAAAAGATACCAAACAAAAAAATGTACTAGTGGCAAATTTAAAAAAACAAATCGGGTTATTTTTTAACTATAAGGTTATAGATAAAATACACTCGCTAGATGCAGGGTCTTTAGATTGGATATGGAATATATCTGATTCAAAAATTTTAATGGGAACAATAAAAAAACCAAATGAATACTTTAAAACCAAATGTTTTGATAATTTAACAGTATTGCCTGATGGATGTAGAGTAGTTCAGATGTACAAATAATTTAATTTTCCAGTCTATCGATTTTTAATGGTCCAATTTGAAGGGGTCCTTGTGATAAATAAACAACGTCTCCAGTATTTATTTTAGCTCTGGGACCAAAAATATATTTAATGTCAGGTTTTGATTCTGTAATTTTAACAAGTGCATAGGTGAAAACTTGGGCTTCAAAATTATCCAATTTTTCACGTAAAACTAAATTTGGATTTAACTGTTTGTTTACTGCTTCATAAATTAAATAATATTGTTTATATGGGATATTATGCGCATACCCAAGTAAATGGTATTTAAGATTTTGATTTGTGATTTCCAATGGGTATCCATTAGAACTGGTAAGTTGGGTTTTAACTTCCCCAATAGCTTCTCCAATAATTTGTTCCCGATGAGCTTGACCAAGTGGTTTGATATTTAGTTCATCACCATTGGGTTTTATTTGAGCCATGGCTTTGTCAAGAAAAATTTTTGGTTTAGGCATATCTAAAGTTCTAACAATTTGTTCCCCACCTAAATCCTGTCCGTTAAAAATATCTGAGTAATCAGAATTATTAATAATCCAATTGGATTGACTAGTATTACCAGATGGATTTTCATTATGAGCAACAACCCAGTTATCCCCATCATTTAATTCAATAGGTTTAGCAAAATTCTTATCAATTAAGTCGTAAGGGTTAGTTGCTTTGTATTTAGCTGGTTCAATAAATAAACCGTCAGAGAATTCTTCTTTTGTAAGTTTTTTTGAATGGTTGTTAATATAAATTAACAAAACTACAAATAGTATTATATAGATTAATAATTTCATATAATATTATTTAGAAAAAAATCCCCTATTTTAAATTTTCAATTGGAAAAATCCTAATTAAACAATTCAAAGAGACTTTATAATTTCCAGATTTTTTTTATTGGTTTGTTCCTTTCCAATATTTAGAGTAAGAGTGAGTTCATTGTCTGGAATTGAAACAATTGCCTTTTTTTGTTGAATTTTAACCCGACCAACTTCTTTAACATGTTTACTTAAAATCCAATCCCCTGACTCATCATCAAAATCTAATTCCCATTTTTTACTTTGAGCAACATCAACTAAGCGCACAATAATTGGTAGAATTTTTTTATCTTGGTATTTTTCTAAAATTTCTTGGTAATCTGGTTCTTTGTTTGCTTCAATTACTGTTGAATTCATAGTCGATTTAATTTTTCCAATAATTTCATTAACTTTTTGTTCAATATCATATTGATAATCTCTTAGTAAAACATGATAGGTTGAAAGTGATTTTTGAATATCACGTTCCATATTGTAATAAGAGTCGCGTAAAAAGTAATTTTTCTGAACAATTTTACTTAACTCGGATAAACTGTGAGTAATATCTTTAACAACCCAGGGAAATTCTGGCAGGTTACCTATTTGTGATATTAATTTTCTCACAATTTGTAAACTTAAATCTAATTTATGGATATCAGTAGACAGGTTACTAACCATCACGACAAAATAAGTTTCATTATTATGTGAAAAAGTATGGAAATCCATTTCTTTCATTCCCTGTATTCCAGAGTTAAAACTTGTTAAAATACCCCATTTGATGTGATGATTAATCATGTCTGATTGAAGCTTATTTATTTCATCTTTATTAACTGTAGATGTATAATTTTTACTTTCAAGCATAATAACTTGACTATCTGGTAAATATAACCATGCGTCACCAGAGTGTGGAACTCCTGATTTTCTTTCAAATTGAATGTCTCCGTATCTTTTTGAAAAAATTTCTTCAAGTACATTTTCGCCAAAATTACCTTTTTTACACGAGTTAGAACTAAGCCCAATTAATTTGGTTAAACTTGTTTCTAGTGAATTGATTTTGTCTGTAATTTCCGAGTTGTTTATCTCGTCTTTTATTTCATCTTTAATATTTTCAATCCGTTCAATTAATTCATTGAATTCAACTTGTTGTTCAATTTTATTTTCTGGTGGAAAGTGAATTTGATATCCTGTTTTAAAAATTTTAAGTAAAAACTTATTTAATTCTTTCTTTTTGAAATTATTGAGCATTGGATACTCTTTATCATCTAACGTTAAAGTAACTTCGGTAAAACCCATTGATTAAGTTCAATAACTATTATGTAAATTTATATTTTAATCAATTTTTTTTTTAATTAGAAATTCCAATTAGTTTATATTTTTTAAAAATTCAAACAGTAAATTAACCCCATGTGCCCTGGCTATTTCATCAACATATGTCCCTTTTCCCAAATCAATATGAATCCATGGAATTGTAGGATTAATAAAGTAATTTAAGAAACAAGCTGCAATAACACATCCGGCTCTGGCATTTCTTGGTAAATTTCTAATGTCAGCTACTGTGCTAGTTAAATAATCCCTATACTCTGGTCTAATTTTTAAATAATCAAGATATTCACCAGTTTCCTCCCCAATAGAAATTAATTTATCAGAGTAAGTAGATGCAATATCATTTGATAAAGTTATGCTACTTATACCATTAGTGATAGATGTTGTATTACCTGTTAATGTAGCAACATCAATAATTAAACATTTTGATAAATCTTTTCCTGGAGTTAAATTTGTTTGGACAAATTCAAAACCATCAGCTAAACATAATCTTCCTTCAGCATCTGTATCTGTTATTTCTACAGTTTTTCCGCATGCTGTTTGAATAACTTGACCGGGACGTGTTGCAGTATTTCCAACCATGTTTTCAGTAATTGGTATTACAAGATGAACATTTAAATTGGTTAAATAATTACCACTGGATAATAAACCAAGTACACTTATTATTATACCAGAACCAGTCATATCTATTTTCATATCAAGCATTGTTTCATCTTTAATATTCATTCCACCCGAGTCAAAAGTAATTGATTTACCAACCAAATATATATTTTTTCCTTTGGTTTCATTTTTAGGCTTGATATGAACAAAATATGATGGATAACGAGAACCTGCACCAACAGCTTTAGTTAAAGGAAATTGTTCACTTGTATTTACATCAAACACAACAATATCATGTGAAATTGGAACATGGGATTTAATATATTCAAGATACGTGTTAGGATTTTTATTAGGATCCATAACTATTTGTTTATACATATCTAATTCTTTCATTAAATTTATTGATTCATCGGACACATTATAAAGTTTGATTTCTCTGGTATTTTTATAGTATTGGTATAACACATCATGAATTCTTGTTAGCAATTTGTTAGCTAGAGATACTTCTATTTGCTTAGCGAATATTATATTAACGCGCTTTATCGAGTCGTAAATTTTAATAACGTTTTCAATTTTGCCCATTTGTTTAACCAAATCGTAATTACTAAGATTAAAAACATTTAACTTAATTTGAACAGATTGTTCACTTGTTTCAATATTAATGGTATTATCTACTGGTTGAGTATTGTAAATAAAAAACACATCGATTTTTTTCATTTATAATAAGTTATATATATTTTTTGTAAAATTCCAAATAAAAATTACTTTTATTAAAAATATTCTCGCGCGCGCGCGAAGCCGTCATCGGTTTACGTTATTAAACTTTGAATAAGGGTACTATTATTAAGCATTTTGAATTGTTTAACAGTGTTAGATGGTCAACAGTGTATTATGCATATTATAAAATAGTATTAATGACATAACAATCAATAAAATATGTAAACATAATATTTAATATGTAAACAAAATGTAAACAGTTTTCAGGTTTATTCACTATGTTTATTTTTGTTTACGCGTAAACACGTAAGGTATACACATAATAGTTCATTGTATTACATGTATAATTTTACTAGCTAGAATAAATTAAATATATTATCATCAACGTTACTTAAACAATTTAATTTACAATACTTAGGTTGCTTATTCATTAAATAAAGACGTAAACGGTTTACGCAATTACACGCGCAAAATTTTTTAAAAATTTGCTTGAAAATTTGTAAAAATATTTTATTTCACTTATATTGATATGTTTACATTTGATTACATTATAAATATTTTGTTAGCATAATAATTATATGTAATTCATTTAAATAATTTAACGAAAAAAATATTTATAATTAGTATCATCCAATTTATTTAAATAAATTAAATGTGTTTACAAAAATTACATAAAGGATTAATTTATTATAACAATAATATGGAACATAAATGTAATGAATGTAATAAAATATATGCATCTTATCAAAGCTTATGGAATCATAATAAGAAAAAACATAATATTGAAGAAGAAAGACATTATCAATGTAAATTTTGTAAAAAAATGCTGTCATGTAGACAAAGCAAGTGGAGACATGAAAAATCATGTAAAACAAACAGCGAAACAAGTCAGCTTAAAAACAAAATAGAACAAATAGAAAAACAAATGGAAATAATAAAAGCTGAACCAAAAATAATAACAAATAATACAACAAATAATACAACAAACAATATTCAATACATTATAAATCCACCTACTGCAAGTACCACAAACCATTTAACTTTTGAGCAACAAACGGATATTTTAGATAAGGGGTTAAATAGTTTAGTTTATTTAATTGAAATGATAAACTTTAATAAATCAGTACCAGAGAACCATTCATATTGTGTAACAGCAATTAATGATAAACATGCATCAGTTATTGACGAAAAAACAAATAAAATAATTAAAACAGATAAATTAGACTTATTTGATAAAGTACTTGGAGCAAATTTAGATAACTTGGAAAAAATATCAAATAACCCACAAATTTCAACTGCAAAACGAGCTGAGTATAAAGGAAAAATAAATTATTTAAGAAATAAAATATTTCAAAACAATAAATTTCTTAAGCGCTATCAAAATGACATAAATATTATAAGTTATAACAATAAAGATATGGTTAAAAACACATGGAAATATTTAAAAGAAGTTGATAATGCTAATGTTGAATATAAAGTACAAGGTTTTGATGATTTAGTTGAGGAAGAAAAATTAAAAGTAAAAAAACTTATACCAGATATTTATAGTAACTCGGATTCGGAACTATCTGATTCGGAACTAGACGATAGCTTAAGTCCAGTTGAAATAAAAATTAAAAATAAAACATATATAATGGAAGGAAACAAATTGTATCATATAACAGAATCGAAACAAAAGGGTTTATTTTGTGGTTCTTATGTTGATGGTAAAATTATAAAACCATCTTTTAAAACTCAAGACATTGATGTTTAATTTTGTAATTATTTAATTAACATTAAATTAAATAATAGCAACGGGAAAAATTAAATAACATAACCAATTGAAAAAATACTATTGGTTTGGTCGGGCGAACTGTCAAAATCCTTGTTTTCACATGTTTTTAAAATAATGCTTGTGACTAAGTATGGGTCACAGTTAGCTCCAGGTCTTCTATCTTCAAAATAACCCTTCGATTCTGTCAATACGGAATTTGGAATACGAACAGAAGCACCACGGTTAGCACGTCCGAAGCTAAATCTGTCATAAGATGATGTTTCGTGTTTGCCAGACATGCGCATTGTGTTGTCTGCCCCATATAGTTTCATGTGTGCTTGGTGATTTTTAGATAGCCGGTCAATGGCTTTATAAATATGTACAATTCCTTCAGGCTCTCTCATAGCTTTTGTTGAGAAATTTGTATGACAACCAGAACCATTCCAATCCGCATTTAGACCTAATAGTTTTCCTAATGGTTTAGGATGATAGGAAATTTCATAGCCAAAATTTTCACTAATTCGGTTTAAAATATATCTGGATATCCATAGATGGTCACCGGCATCAATACCAACACATGGACCAATTTGATATTCCCACTGACCAGGTGCAACTTCTCCATTAACACCACATATATTAATACCAGCATATAAACAATACTTCATGTGGGTTTCAGGAATACTCCTAGCGAAAACACAACCAGTACCAACACCACAATAGTATTTGCCTTGTGGTTCAGGACAAACAAGCCCATGAGCTTGACTAATATCAAAACCCAATGGGTATTTTGTTTTTGGGTCAACAATAAAGTATTCTTGTTCAATTCCAAACCATGGTTCCACCTCTTTGTATTTGTTAAAAATTTCCATAGCATAGTGTCTATTTGAATTTTCAAGATATTTGGAATTTTTATCTAGCATTTCACACCAAACCAAATAAGCAGGTTGGTCTTGTCTAAAAGGATCCCTAAAACAAACACGAGGAAACAAAAAAATTTCTGAATCAGTACCAACTGCTTGACCAGTTGATGACCCATCATAATTCCAAACAGGTAATGTTTCAGGATTACTTATATTAACCGAGTTTTCTGCTACTATTTTAGTTTTTGAACGAAAGTTACTATGTGAATCAAGCCAAATATATTCCAAGACAATTTTATTATCCATTAGTATGATAATAATTTTATTTGTTTAAAACTTAATTTTTAGTGTCTGTAAATAAAAAACAAAAAAACTACTTAAACAATATTTTTATTTAATAAATAACAATGGAAAATAAATCAAGTACCGAAAATAAAGTCGTTTGTAGAAAATGCGGTGGTCCCCATTTTACAATCAAATGTGGTAAGGAGAAAAAACCTGAACCAGTTGAAACACCCATCCCAGTTAATAAACAAGAAAATACAAATACTGATACCCTAGTTGAACAATCAGAACCAGCCAAGTCCTATGATAAAAAGCCAAGAGCCAAACCTTATGGGACAAACGGAGCTAATGGAGATTCTGAATTTAAACCAAAATCAGAAAAGAAATATTTTAAAACAACTTATCGTGTAAAATTATCAGAACTTCCAACCGATATGACAGAAGAAGAGCTAATGGAAATGACAACAGATTGGGGTCACATAGTAAGAATTAAATTACTTGTTTATGAAGAAAGTTCAACCGCCTACATTGACTTTGGATATGAAGACGAAGCGGACTATTTCGTTGAGGCAATTGATAAAACTCCTTTTGAATATCGTATGTTAACATCTTGTCGTGTAGAATCATTTAGAGCAGAAAAACCACAAAACTAATAAATTTAAGGTGCAATACCAACATAGTATGACGCCATAGTTGGTAAGTTATTAACTATGTTTGTTAAACTAAAATGTTTTTTAAGTTTTTGTTGGTTTTTCATTTGTTCAATAAACTTAGTTTCTTCAAGTGGTTTAGATAGGTTTTTAATTTTTCTATAAATAGAATAAATTAAAAATACACAAATTAATATCACCCATGGATTGTTAAAAATTTCTAACATTACTATTAGATATAAAAAAATTTATCTTCTGGCATATTTAATAAAGTACCCAATGGCACCGGAAAGTGAAAGACCTGACAATGTATATGCAAAGAATCTTGAATTGGTTTCATTTTGAGTGTAAATGGGTTTTTTATCGGATACAATTAACCATCCACAAGATGTTCCAAGTCCAGCGAGCAGAAAAGCCATGATTAGGTCGTCCTCTGGTTTTTGTGGAGGTCTGGGAAGAAATGTGCCATATCTCATCTGCAAGGAATTGTTATAGTATTTGTTTGTATTAAATTTAGTAAGATTACGAAACATTATATAATAATTTCATTATAAAAAATACTTAAAATTTCAGTTTTTTCGTTTTTCCAAACCCAGTTAGAAAAATTGAAAATTTCTTTAATATAACTTATCATGAGTATAATTTAATGAACTTTAACGATATTTTTACGACTAATATGATTTTAAACTCAGTTACCAAAATAAATACAGGATATGTATTGCTTGATGCAATATATATGCTGGTAATAACATTTGTTATTTTTACAGTATCTGGTCCTGGATTTAAAAATAAAATTTACCGCAAAGTTGAGTCATTATTTAACCAGTATGACAAGACTAAAGCAATTACTTTTTGCTCAGGCGAAAAAACAACATCAAAACGATTTAAGGCAATTATGTTTTGGATTGGAAAACAAAATAACCCCACCGTTAAAAAACTTTTAGAAATAGTGGAAACTAAATATTCGCGGAAATCAGATGATTATGAAGAATCAAAACAAAATTGTTACCGTGTAGACCAAAATACTTATTTTGAAATTGACGCAAATATTTATGGTAAAATTGACTATAGGGAAAAAGAAATAATTGATAATTTTGGCAAAGTAAAACACGAAGAAATAGTAAATCTTGATGTATATTCTTCTAAATTAGATTTAGTTAAACTTCAAAAGTGGGTTGAAGATAGATACAAAGAATACGAAGACCACGTTAGAACAAAAATTAGTAGTGAACAACTATTGGTTGAAATTGGATGGAATTCAAAAGAAAGAGAACTTGATATTTATTATAATCCATGGTCATCGAATGCAACATTTGCTAACAGATTCTTTACAGGTAAAGAAGAAATACTTAAAAAGATAGAATTTTTTATTTCAAACCCTGATTGGTATAGTAAGCGTGGACTTCCATGGACTCTTGGATTTTTAATTTGGGGAAAACCTGGATGTGGCAAAACAGGATTTATTAAAGCTCTGATGAACATGACTGGGCGTCATGGAATTACCATAAAATTAAATGACAAGTTTGACTTGAAAAAACTTAAAGAAGTTATTTATGATGATGAAATTTGTGATGACTTAATTATTCCCCAAAATAAAAAGATTATTATTTTGGAAGACATTGATTGTATGGGTGAGTTAATCAAGGACCGTGATTTAAAAGAAAAAAATAGACAAGTTACAAAAAGTCCAGAATTTGACCTTTCTGATTTTGATGATTCGGTATCATCTGTTGAATCAAAAGGAAAACCAAAACCCAAGCAAACTCTACTAAAGAACCAAATTCCAAAGGATGAGAATGAAAACAATAATTTAAGTTACTTGCTAAATATTTTAGATGGGCTACAAGAATGTCCAGGAAGAATTGTCATTATGACAACAAATAAACCTGAAGTACTTGACTCTGCTCTTATTAGAGAAGGGAGAATAGACTATAAAATTGAATTTACTAACGCAACAGTTTCTGATGTAACTAATATTGTGAAATTTTATTGGTCTGAAACCTCAAATCCCGACCAACTAACCGAATCAATCGGGTTAATTGACAGTAATATTGACAAAGTATATTCACATGCGTCTATTGTTAACATGTGTAGAAGTTCTGAATCTGTAAGAGAAACAGTAGACAAAATAATGAGGAAAATTGAATAATATTTCTTTAATAATACCATCCAATTAATTCAAATGCAAACTATTGAATCTGTATCAAAAGACAACTTACCTTTATATGGTACAATTTATACTGGAACCGACAAATTAGGAGATTTTAATTGGATGTGTAAACAACAAGCATATTCTAATGCGTTATTTATATTTAATGACAACGAAGAATTTCATGATACATGTAGGTCTGGTCGGGGTAACGCAATAATTCGAAAATATAACAAACATAATCACTTTCAAAAAAAACCCAAGTCAGCGGGAATACCAACTGGTACTTTAGCATCGGGCGGATATACACAACTGGATACTCATGTAATTAAAAAAGTTGACCAAGCATTAGAGGAAATTCGTGAGTTAATTAAACAACATAATTATGATGCGATATTTTATTCAGTCACACCTAGTGGTAAGTTAGGCACTGGGCTATTTGATGTTGGAAAAGATGTTATTGAATATATTGATGGAAAAATTAAAGCCTTAACAAAAATTCCAATTAAAATTTTCCAGGAATAAAAAAATGTTCAAGTTCGGATATAAAAACTTATTTCTTTTATAAACATAATATGCCGGAAGGTCCAGAAGTAAAATTAGTAACAGGGGAGTTAGCATCCCGTCTTGTTGGTAAATATTTAACAGCAATTAATATTTTAGGAGGACGTTACCAATCTCATTCGCCTCCTAAAAATTTTAATCAAATAACTCAACTATTACCATTAAAAATTCAATCAGTTAATTCCTACGGTAAATTTATATGGTGGGAGTTTGAAGGTACCGATATAACTCTTTGGAATACATTAGGTTTAACTGGTTGGTGGCAAATAAAACCGGATCAACATAATCATGTGGAAATCCAATACAAAAAAAACCTACAGGACCAAAAAACCAAATCAGTTTATTTTAATGACCAAAGAAATTTTGGTACATTTATTTTTGACACCAAAAGTGCTTTAGAAAAAAAACTTGGAGAATTTGGACCAGATATTTTAAGTTTGGAAAAATCAAGTTGGCAAATATTTTATAACTTGGTTAAAAAAAAGAAAACATCAATATGTGAAATATTACTTGACCAAAAAATAGCAGCTGGATGTGGAAATTATTTAAGAGCAGATGCGTTATACTTGGCACAAATAAACCCATATACACCCGGTAAAGATTTACATCAAGCTAAAATTAAAGAGTTATGGAATATATTAAATCAATTAGGTTGGTATTACTACGATAAAGACCAAGGAATTGCGAATGGTATTATTGATGGCACATATAGATTAGCAGATTCGTTTGATAGAGTTTTTTTAGTTTATTCACAACAGACAGACCCATTGGGAAATAAAGTAAAAAGAGACCAAGTAAAAGATAGAACAATTCATTGGGTTGAACAAATTCAAACAATTTAATTTTCACAGTGGGATAAAAACCCAATAGTCAATGTTTTTTTGTAACATATAATAATATGAAGGATTTTTTATTTGTTATTTTATTATTGGGTATTTTTTATTGGTATTTTAATATTAGAGGTAAAACGAAATGCGTAATGATAATTAAAGAGTGTGATGGGATAGATTATGTTGAACAAAATTAATATTTAAAAAAAAATATAATCCAATATATATGAGTTTTAAACAAACAAAATACTCAATTAATTATGATAATGCAATTAGTTTAAATCAAACAGGTGGTGCATTTATTCCAACTGAAGGAAAGACAATTTTATTATCATGCAAAGAGTTTGATAGCGTTATAGATAAAATGATGGTATTAGACGGTAACGCACAAGTTAATCGTCTTATAGAAATTCAAAATGAAGCAACTGGGCTTGCTGATCCTGTATCAGGTTCTCCCAACCAAACCATCATAAGTAATGTTGAACAATTAAATGGGCTTGACAGTGACGAAACTTTATCGCAATTAAATCCAATTGCGTATGAAAAATTTTGTAAAGAATCAAGACTAGAGTCAGTATCAACTAGTTCCGAAGCTAAAAGAATGTTTGCCAGAAAAGTTAATAAATTATCTTCTCGTCACTTTTTAAGAGGTTTTATTAATTGGAATAAATATGATGATTCAACTCCTGATATTAAAATGGATTCAACCACTATCATTAATATTAGAAATGCTGACATAGTTTACTTGGCTTATTTTAGCGAAGATGAACCAAATGCCACAAAAATTACTCATCAATTAATGTTATTATATTCTCTTTCACATTATGGTGCTAAAAATATTACAATTGTGTTACCATATTATCCTGTTGGAACAATGGAACGTATTGTAGGTGAAGGTGAAATTCCTACTGGGTATGCTTTTGCCCAAATGCTTAATAATATTCCATCTGCTTCTGGAAAAAATAATTTAATAGTATTTGATATTCATGCTTTAGCATCAAGATTTTTCTTTCATACCAACTTAAGACCAACAATTGTGTCTATGTTATCGAAATATTTGCAATATATTAAAGATAACTTTTCTGCAGTAAATGATAATAACATTATTGTCTTTCCAGATGATGGGGCTAAGAAACGTTTTGAAAAACAAGTTCCCAAAAACTTTAAAACAATTTTATGTTCAAAAGAAAGAAAAGGTGAAGATAGAATTATTAAAATTGAAGAAGGAATTAATCATATTGATTTAACTGGTAAAAAGAATAACTTATTTATTATTGATGATTTAATTCAATCAGGCGGAACTAGTAAAGAAACCGTACATGGAATTAAAACTTCTATTAAGAAACTAATTGAAACTTCTAGTATACAACCTGCCGCAAATGTTTCGATTGACTCTGAACATTTTAATTATTATACCATGATAACTCACTTAGTAGCACCAAATCCAGATAAGTTTTATGACTTTATTAAACCAACAAGTGAACTAACACAAAAAGAAAAAGATAAAGCAACAAAATTAGAATTGGCAGTTGGTGAAGTTGATAAATTAATAACCACTAACACTAGACCTTTACGTGGTCCTTTTTTAATATCCCATTTAAATGGAAAAATTGCCGAGCTCGGTAATAAAAAAATGGAAATTATTGATATTTCAGAAATTTTACTTGATGTATTAATTAGACCAAAGGAAACAATTTATATTGCACCTAATATTATGATTTAATTAAATTTGATTTTAATTAAAAAAAATTGATGTTTATATTGGATAATAAATTATTTTATTATCCAATAAAAAAATGAATGCAGATTATGTTAAATCACATCTATTACATCATAAAATAATATTCCCCACAAATACCCATGATAATAAAATGGCTGGATTTCAAAATTATGGTCCACATGGTTTAGCCCTCAAGTCTAAAATAATTAGTATTTGGAGAGATATTTTTGTCACAGATAATGTACATGAAATTGAATGTCCCGTTATTTCTCATGAGTGTGTGTTAAAGCGGAGTGGACATGTTGGAAAATTTAATGATTTGGGCTTGGTTTTTACAGATAAATCAACAGGTCAAATTTCACAAATACTAAGAGCAGACCATTTTGTTGAAGATAAGGGTGTAGAACTTGGGCTTGATATTTCAGGAGTTAACTTAGATTCATCAGATTCAATTATTAATTTTGTTGAAACTAATAAATTATATGACCAACAAACTCAGTCAATTCAAATAATACCTATGAGTTTAATGTTTAAAATACCAACAGTTAGTGATACTTTTTATTTGCGCCCTGAAATTGCACAAACAATTTTTGTTGAATTTAAACAATTGTATGATTATGCACATGGTAAATTGCCATTGGGTATTGCTCAAGTTGGTAAGTCTTATAGAAATGAAATATCAGACAAACCATTTGTCCGCCTAAGGGAATTTACTCAAGCTGAAGTTGAATGGTTTTTTAATCCAGAAGACTCATTTGAATTTAAAATGGACAGGGATTTAGAATCAGTTCCAATAACTATTTATTCTGCACAAATGCAGTTAACGAACACCAATGCAAAATTAATTGAATTTTCACAACTTGGTGATTATGTGCAAGATCCAATAACCCGTATGTTTATTTGCAAACTATACCGATTTGCAAGTCAAGTAGGATTAGATATGAGTAGAGTTCGTTTCAGGCAACATAGACCTAACGAAATGGCTCATTATGCCAAAGACTGTTGGGACATGGAAGCGGATATTTTTGGTAAATGGCTAGAAATATCAGGACTGGCCCATAGGTCTAATTATGACTTGTCAGTTCACAATACTCAAAATTCATTCATGGTGAAAAAATCAGATGTTCCCATTAAAAAATGCAAATTAACTCCAAATGGAAAGAAAGTTTTCGCTTCACAAAAATATACTTATGAAGAAGCTACAAATCTAATAAAATCACTAAGTACTATTGTGTGTGACCCATCAGAATTACCTTCAATGGATTTAACTTATTACACAATAAGTGAATTTAATGATTATGAATATATTGTGCCTTCAGTAATTGAACCATCAATTGGTATTGACCGCATATTTTATACTTTAATGTGTCATAATTTGTCCATTAGGCCAGGTACAACAAGACCTGTTTTAATGTTAAAACCCAGTTGCACTATTTATGACTTTATGTTAGCTCAGTTATCAAATCATGTTGATTTGCTTAAAAAACAAAATGATTTTATGGATATAATTACTAAATCAAATAAAAAATTAAAAATTTTTATTGATAAATCAAGTACTTCAATTGGTAAACGATACACTAGAGCTGATGAAATTGGTATCAGATACACTATAACAATTGATTTTGATACATTGAATGATAACACAGTAACTGTTAGAGATTCATGTGATATGTCTCAAACCAGATTACCTTTTGAGTCAGCTTTAGCTTTATTTTAGTTACATACCATGTTGACTAAATGTTAAAATTATTTTAGTTAATAAAAATCCCCCAATAATATCAGATGGATAATGTACACCCAAATAAACTCTACTGAGTCCAACCAAATAAGGTAACACACTAAAATCCACATTAATATTTTTACGAAGAATATAAGATAATAAAAATGCATTTAGTGTATGTCCTGAAGGAAATGAAAATGGGTCTAAACACATGGGCTCACGTAATTCCACATTAGGACTTGATTGAAAAGGTCTTTTTCTTTTAACTAAATACTTGATAGCAAAGATAATAAACTGACTTGAACATAAAATAAATATTTGTGTTTTTGTTATTTTACCAAACCAGTATAATAATCCAATAATAAAAACATATAACTTGGCATGAAATGGAGCCGAAATCCAACTCATAAGTTTATTTACAACAGGTTTTGAATCACCTGGTAATGCTTGAAGATTTTTAATAAATTCAATCTCAATATCCTCTTTCATTTGTTGTTATAGTAATTTAGATTTTTTTTATAAACTAATCGACAAATAAATAATTTAATTATTTTATTTTCTATAATATTTAAATAGGATGTTAAAATTACTTTTTTTAACAATAATTTTATATATAATTGTTCAACATATTTTAGACGATTGTAATGAAATCCCTACAAATGACACATCTGGTCAAGTTATTGCAGAACAAAAACAAATAGTCCAACCAAATTCTATAAAACCGGATAATTACACTATGGAAAAACCCTATTCTGAAAATGGCGACTTGGGAGCAAGAGATGACCATGTTGGTACAAACTCTGGTATGGTTAAAATAAATGCTCCGCCGAGTATTCTCAAAACAGCTAAACCTCGTGTAAAATTTCAAACACAAGAAAAACCCAGGGAACATTTTGCACAAGATTCTTTGGATCCCAATACAAATTCACAACCCAAAGTTTGGGAATTTGATAAACCAAATCCATGGACTAAAGTAATTTATTTAGAACAAGATGAATATCCATACTATTTCCATATTAAAATAAATATTCCGTCATTAAATGATTACCAAGTTTGGAAACAAATAGTTCCTAATTTGGACTTTAATCCCAGATCTGGTGAATTAATAATACCAAGTAAAGAAGAAGCAAGTGCCCTGGCATTAGCAAATTTAATATGTATAAATTTTTCTGGTCAAATGAGCATAGATAATATATTAGAAAAAAATTTAATTCAAATTTCAGTATCAAAAGCCCGCAGTTATGAAGTTGTTCAAAATAAATTACGCGAACAAATTATTGAAAATTTGTATGGAAAATCAGTAACAAATGTTCAAACTAGTTTTGAACAGGATTTAGCAAGAAATATTGGAGGTTCAAATAATAGTCGCGTTGATTTTTCATCAGAACAATTTACTGATACTTTTGAACACTTTTCAGAACAATCTCAATCTGGCGGAAACGTTATTGAAGCGTATGATGGAAGTGATTTTTCTTATTTGTAAGGAACTAACTTTTATTTCCACAAAATATTTTATTATTATAATTTAATTTGTATAATAAAATATAATGAAAACATATAATGGCAAGTTTTATAGCACTGGTAGAAAAATACCGCCAGAATTTGAAAACCCAATTGATGATTATTTATTAGATTTATGTGAATTAATGGTACCCACATGTCAAAAATTTAAAATAACACCAAACGCCATTACAATATCAAGAGTAATAATTGGATTATTTGCCCTTTATTATTTTTATTTTACTTGTGATTTTGTTATTCCAATTATAGGGACTGTGCTTTTTTACTTGTTTGATTGTTTAGACGGGCATTTGGCTAGAAAAACAAATCAAGTTACAATATTTGGTGATTATTTGGATCATTATGCTGATATATCTTATTGTTTAATACTTTTAACTTCAATTATGTTAAAACCATATTCAAACAAAACAATTGTTATTATTGGATTAATGGCGTTTGCTTATATTTCCTTTGTTCATTTAGGATTACAACAAAAACATTACAAAAAAATAAAAAAAGCAATTAGAGAAGAAAATTCAGCAAATACAAGTTCAACAAAACAAATAATAATTGATGAAATTGATGATGAACTATTAGATTCGCTAAATATAATTCACTGTTTTGAAGCAAGTGAAATTACTTGGACAAAATACTTTGGCACTGGTACTTTATATTTGGTTCTTTTATTAATAATATATTATATACAATCTCATTCATTTTGTCAAATAAAATAATGTAAATTTTGTAATTAACACTTTGTAATTATCCACCATTGGTAGAAATTAATTAGTTTGTGTTTTGAGCCCATGTGTTTCTTTCCGATTACTTGCCAATTATTTCGTTTAATTATATCAGCAAGTTCATTTTCTGGAATGAATGGTTCAGTTTTTTCTTCATTATGTGTCCATTCAAACTTGTAGATAGTCTGATTACCCTCAATTCGTAAATAAGAATTTGAATCAGACCAAAAGTCATTACCTGGTAAAGGGCAAACAACGTTAAATAGAAATTTTGTTCCAGGATGAGTAATTTGGTCTAGTTGTGACCAAAATTTTTCAGTACAAAAATGCATAAGTGAAAAGTTAGCAACAACATAATCATATTTTATATTGGGATTAATTTGGTGCCATTGGATTGGAGTATTGGCCCAATCTCCTGCCAAATCACATGGAGAAAACACATATACATCTTGATTTTCATCGTGATATTGTATACCACGGATTAGTTGGTTGACATCGGCATCTAATCCCAAATAACTTTTAGGATTATATTTTTTAATTAGTGGAATCAATTTACCACGCCCGCAACCTAAATCTAACCATGTTTTATTAATTTCTGGTTCCATCAGTGCTAGTTGTGATGATAAATTTTCAACTTGGGTATTAATAGTTTGAATTAGTGATTCAGAAGTAATTTTTTTACTGGTGTCATAATAATAGGTATTGGAGAGATTAGTGTCACGATTCCAGTCATATTTGCCCATTGTGACAATGTTATCAACAATATTGTAAGGATTTGGTTTTTTCTTGTCAAACCTAAATTCCCCAACAGTAAATTTATCAAATGATTCATCTGGATAACAACGGTAAATTCTGCCCTCCTTTTTAGCGGTTTTTGGTTTGATAATTATTCCGGACCAATCATGGCCGTTTCTATCAAGCCATTTTTTACCATCAAAAGCAAGGTCAATTGTCATCATTGACTTTGGTTTTATTTTAATTTCTCGAGAACCATCTAGAGGAGTCAGAATCAAACCATCACATGCAAATGGTGTTGATGCACTTATAGTTTCCTTAATTTCTAAATTTTTCTCAAGAATAATATTATCAATTAACTCAGAATGAATATTTAAACTGTTTGAATTATAAACACATGCAAATTTAGGATACCACTTGATTGGTTCTGATTGTGATTCTTTTATGAATTTTTCAATACACATTCTTTCTTTTTTGAAAATTCCAATAAAATCATCAAGTGAACTGATTGATTCCATTTGAGTTGTTGAGGTATATGGATGTGACTTTCTTAAAATATCATATCTTTCTTCAATTGTTGTGTTTGGAATATCAATATCAAACACTAAATACAAATCCAAATCTTCAATATATTCTGCTTTTACTTGATGGTTATTAAGTAATGGGGTTTGTGGATAAATTCCAACGGGCATATTTGCAATAAGTACCCCATCCGCTTTTTCTTTAAGCATAAAGTTTTTATAGACACAAATTTCACCAGGTAACAAATGTCTAGGAGGTAAATTAGTAAATTTTTGCTTTTGGAACTTGTATTGTGCAGACCCATGAGATAATACTGGAATAGATTTTTTAGGACTAAAAGTACTAATTTCTCTAAGCAAATCAAACATTTTTACCTTATGTTGAATAACTCTGGTTTTACATTTGGATTTCACATACATGCGTAAATGATGTAGTAATTTGTTTATTTTAATTGCCTTTACTGGTCCTTCATTTTGCCAACCTGGTTTATTAGATATGGGAGGAATTGGTAAAAATCTGGTGTACAGTAACATGTGGTTGCTCGCATGTCTAATACTATGAGTTTCCAAATACTTATTAATAAGGTTTTGTTCATAAAGTGAAGAACAAATATATTTAGCCAAATCATTAGAATCAGCAATGTTTTCCCAATGCAAAGATTCAATAATTTTACTAAAGTTTTCTTTTACAATTTTATCAACAAGTTGTTTTTTAAATTTATCAATTTGATAAATTCCATATTGTAGCCCTAATAAAATATTAATAATGTAAAGTTCTTCTTCTGTTTTTAGTAATGGAACTATTTTATTAAAGGTTTCATGATTAATTGTGTTAGACATATTGCCTTCATCAGTCCAATCATTTTTAACTAATATTCTCATTAAATTTTGAATACTGTCAAAATTATGCGGATTAACATAATAGTACTTGTGCAATTCAACAAGAACTTTTTCTTCAGAAAAATAGTTAATCATTTGGTAAAAGTAAGGTACCAAACTAATATATCCAGACAGAACTTTAAGTCTTTTAAGTTGATATTTTGCAGGTACTAACGAATTAGCCAATGATGAAATCATATTATTAATTGTGGAAGTGTTCTTTTGAAAAAATAGTTTATCTGCTTTAATAACTTTATCAAGAACAAATTTAAATAATCTATCATCTGAATTTCCGATAGAGTAAGTGATAATTTGTTCTAGTTCTGACCTCGGTAGTTTTTCAACGCATTTTTCTTGATATCGGCTAAGCCAGAAAAGAAAAGTCATAAATGGACCAGTACGTGCTGAATTTATAAGTAATGACATTATTGTTTTTTGTTGAGTTGTTACTTTTCCAATACGATGGGACAGTTTATTCAATAATACTTGTCCTTTTGCCAACAGGGTCAACTTTTCTAATAAACTATGTGAGAGAATTTGGTCACATCTGTTCATTAACACATTGTCAGGAACTTGAGCAAAATAAATTTTATTTACTTCACGAACAATAAACTCCAAAACAGGATAATAGTGCTCCATTTTGTAGTTTTTATTTGTTCCATTAATTGGTGCATTAGAAATAGATGTTAGTAAACTTTCTAAAAGACTAGGAACATTAATTTCCTCAGGAATTTGGTAGCTTGCCAGCCCATTAGGGCCAAGCGAGTTTAATTCATTAATTTTATTTATTTCTAAATGGATAGACATTAATATAGGATATTTATTATCTTATAAATATAATTTATCAATTTTTTTCTAATTAATTATTTGATGTATATAAAGAAATTGATTATACTAATTTTTACCAAATTTGACTTCTGTTGCTCGGGTTTAAATACATAGGGTCGTTAGGTCCAATATTAAATACCTGATAAAATTCATCAAGGTTTTGTAAAATACCATTAACACGTACTTGTGTAGGACTATGAGGATCGGTTAATAGCTGATTTTTAAGAGTGTCTTCAGTAATGTTACATCTCCAAATTTTTGCCCATTGGACAAATAAAAGAGAAATTTGTTTTTCAAGTTCACTCGCAGGAACGAGCCTTTCTAAAGTTTTAAGTGAAAATGTAATACCACCCAAGTCTGCAATATTTTCACCCAAAGTTAGTTTTCCATTCACATTCATTCCATAAAATACAAATGAATTAAAAACATTTTCTAACTTTTCGCTACGAGTATTAAAGTTTGTTGCATCAGATTCTGTCCACCAGTCATTAAGATTTCCATTGGCATCATATAATCTACCCTTATCATCAAAACCATGTGTAATTTCGTGTCCGATAACTGCACCAATTCCTCCAAGATTTTCAGCTAAAGTTTGTTCAGAAGAATAAAAAGGTGCTTGGAGAATACCAGCAGGAAAAACAATTTCATTCATTGTTGGAGAATAATAAGCATTTATATCGTGAGCATTCATGTGCCATTCAAGTTTGTCAACTGGCTTGTAAAGTTTTTCTAAGTTATGTTCAATTTCCCATTTGCCAGCAGATAAAATATTTTCATAAAACATAATATCGGAACTAATGACAAGTTTTGAAAAATCAGTCCATTTGTCAGGGTATCCAATTTTAACACTGAACTTTGATAATTTTTCAAGTGCCCTAACTTTAGTTTCCGCACTCATCCAATCAAGTTGTTCAAGTCTTGCTTGAAAAGTTTTAACGATTTCCCCAATCATTTCAAGACAACTTGTTTTTTGTTCCTGTTTAAAATACTTTTCTACATAGGCTTTACTTAAAACTTCACCAAGAATACTTTCCATAATTCCCATTACTCGCTTCCATCTTTGTTTTGGTTCTTTTTGTCCGTATAATTGTGTTCCATAAAAATCAAAGTAAATTTGATAAGTAGAATCATCTAAATTAGTACAAACTGCTTTTACGATTTTATATTTAATAAAATTAACTAGCTGAGATAAAGGTGTTGAACCTTCTTTAATACTTAGTAAGTAATCGCTCATTAATTTAAAAAATTTAGGTTCGGTAATAATAATTTTATCCCCATTTGGAATACCAAATGCATTAAAAACATTAGACCAACCAATTCCTGGAAATTCAGCAACTAGCATATCCCAATTGTATTCATTATAAATTTTAGTTGGGTCGCGCCTATCAGTTTTACTTAAACGAGTTTTAGCAACTGTTTCTTCAAAATTATAAATATCTTGGGGAATAGCTTCTAGTTCAAAATGTGCAATAAATTTAGCTAAAAATTCTTTATACTGGTCTTGTTTTTCTTTCATGGTATCCAACAAATAGTAATCACGATCTGGCATACCTAAGCCCATTACATCAAAGTATAAAACATTACGTTCTGAATTTTTAAAATCTGTGTATGCTGAGATATCAAAAAGAAAACATAAATTATAACGCATAAGTTCGGTAACAAATGTGTCAATAGAATCATCAAGCTTAAATTTTGAAAAAAGCTGTTTAACATGTAAGTGACCTTGTTCATTTAATTTTGCCGAATCTAACCCTTGAGACCATAAAATATTAAGTTTGGATTGTTCGTCGGATTCTGGGGCAGTTTCCATCATTTCCCTAAGTCTGTTTTGATTTTGTTCATGTAAAACATGAAAATTGCTCCATTTGGTATATTCGGAGGGAATGGGATTGGATTGTAACCAGTCCCAGTTAACATGATGATAAAAATCAGTAGACAGATTAGGTTTAGTATTGTATAAAATTCCAGACATTACACAGTTAAGAAATTGGTATAAAACAATATTAATATCAATTTTTTTATTTTTTTATTTTTTTTCCATTATTTTTTCCATAAAAATTATCAATAAATATAATCTAAGTAAATAATAATATGCCGACTAAAAATGATTCATCAAAAACAAGTATTACTAAAGAATTTAAAAAATATAAAATACCTGTGTCTAATGAAAAAATGGAAGAATTTTGTTTACCAAAAAAATTTACATTACAGCCACAACAAAAGCTTTTGCCAGATTTGTTATCAAGCAAGTTAAGTCCTTGGTCTACTGACCCAAATATTCGAGGTATACTTGTGTTTCACCAAATTGGTGCAGGTAAAACATGTACAGCAATTGCTATAGCTGAAGAATTCAAAAGAAAATTAAATATTGTTGTTGTCTTACCCGCTGCATTAATTGGGAATTTTGTTAATGAATTAAGATCTGAATGTCCAGGTAACGAGTATGTTACAGAAGAAGAAAGACAAAAGTTAAAAGGACTAAAACCAGGAGACAAAACTTTTGAAAAAATAATGGAAAAATCTCAAGAACGAATTGAAAAATATTATACTATTTATTCTTATCATAAGTTTGTTGCTCTTATTCAAGAAAATAAAATTAAAAAATTAAATGATACTTTGTTAATTATTGATGAAGTTCAAAACATGATATCAATGACTGGAACTTTTTATAAATCATTAAAACAAGTAGTTGATGCATCAAACGAATCACTTAAAATTATTTTACTTAGTGCAACACCAATGTTTGATAGACCGGTTGAAATTGCTTTAACATTAAATTTATTGAAACGAGATAACTTAATTCCAATAACAAAGTTTAATCAAGAATATATGCGAACAAAAACAACATCAGAAGGTACCACATATAAAGCAATTCATCTTAAAAATTTCCGTGAAAAAATTCATAATTTAATATCTTACTATCGTGGTGCTCCTCCACAAGCGTACCCAACTGCTGAATTTCGTGCAGTAAAATGTCATATGAGTGACTTTCAATATAAAAGTTATTTAACATCACTGAGTACCGAAGATAACTATATTAGAGGGTCATTTAAAAATGTTGATATTTTAAACATGCCTCAAAATTTCTTCTTGGGGCCAAGATTTATTTCCAACGTGGCTTTTCCAAATAAATCAATTGGGGAAGTTGGTTACAGCTCATTTCGTGGTCAAGCATTACAAATGCAAAATATTGGTGAATATTCAATAAAGTTTTTTAAGGTTTATCAAAAAATAGGTAAAGCAGATGGCCCTGTTTTTGTTTATTCAAACTTTAAAGAACTTGGTGGAATAAGATGTTTTGTTAAATTTTTAGAATACCATGGGTGGAAAAATTATAAAGACTATGGGGAAGGGAAAAAACGTTTTGCTATTTGGTCAGGAGATGAACCTCATCACGTTAAAGATGAAATAAAATATATATTTAACCAAAAATCAAATGAAGATGGTTCAAAAATTAAAATTATGTTAGGGTCTCCATCAATTAAAGAAGGAGTTAGTTTGCTACGTGTTCAACAAGTCCATATGTTAGAACCATATTGGAATATGTCTCGTATGTTGCAAATTATGGGACGTGCCGTACGTTTTTGTTCTCATAAAGATGTTCCCAGGTCTAAACGTGTTGTTAAAATATACTTGTATTTAGCAACTTATCCCGGTGAGAAAACTATTGACCAATATATATGGGCACTAGCACAAAAGAAAAATAAACTAATTGAGCAATTTGAACAGGTGTTAAAAGAAACCGCATTTGATTGTGAATTAATGTATAATAGAAATTCATACAAATCAGATGAAACAAAATTAATTTGTAAAAATAAGTAAACGTGAAAAAAATAAGTAAATGTTGGAAAAATTGAATTAGATTAATATAAATATTTTATCATAGTTATATTAATGGAATCACTAATAGGTAAACCAATTTATAATTCAAGTATTTCTTCAACATCTAGGGTTAATGTTCATTCTAGGTCAAATTGCTGTTTTATTTCTTCATTTCAAATCCAGATGTTAAAACACTTTCCTGATTTCCCTAGTTTAGAAGTATTGTTAGATTTGTTGTATCCGGGGCAAACAAATGCATACACACATTTTGCACATGACTTTCCTGCCAAATGGTTTAAAATAAAATATTATTTAATAAAAAAAGATTTTCGCTGGCAGAAGCTGTTGGATAATGTTTTACTTCAAATGTGTCTACCCCATAAATTACCTAATAAATGTATTCAATTAACTTTTATTGACCTGAATAAAATTGATCCAGATGAAGTATCCCAAGGCAATTTTGAGTCGCTTGAAAGGTCTTTTTCTGATTTACCAAATCATGAAAAAACAATAATTTCAATATTGCAATTTAATAATCATTTTGAACCCGTTGATGTGGATTTTAATTCTGTACCAAACATTTTAGAATCGTTAGATGAAGTTGGTATTGATGAAAAGTTTTTTTCTTAATTGTTTATGAAAACAAATTTCTAGTTTAATTTATATTTAGATTAAATATGCAAAACCAAGTATATGATTACATTGTTGTTGGCGGAGGTATTGCAGGCTTGTATGCTAATTGGAAATTAAGTAAAAAAGGAAAAACTGGCATTCTTTTAGAAAAAGAAACAGACTTTGGTGGACGAGTACTTGAGGTGACGTTTCATGAACAGACTATAAAATTAGGCGCAGGAATAATGGCGGAAAATAATGTCCATCTTTTAAGTTTATTTAAAAAACTTGGATTAACTTATTCAACATTTCAATCTCAAACAAAAACTTTATTAAAACCATTTAATATGGAAAAAGCAATTGGAATAATTAAAAGCACTTATCGGGTAAATAAAGATAAAACAAAAAGCTTAACATCAATACAATTTTTAAAAAAATATTTTCCAAATAACTGGGTTAATGAGTTTGTTGCAAACTGTGAGTACAGGGATTGGTTAGAATCAGACATTGGCTATTTTATAAAATATTACTCAATAACAGATATGTCACATAGCCCATATAAGGTTTTGTTACCAAGTTGGACTAACTTGGTAAATAAATTAAAATTATCTAATTGTATTGGAAACTATCAAGTTAAAAAAATAACCAGGTTAGCTAATGGACTTTTTCAAATTGACAATAAATACCAAACAAAAAAAATTTATATTTGTACAACATTAAAACCGGTTGACAAACTTTTAGGCCCACTAATTAATTGGTCGTATTCGGATTATATTGGTACTATACCATTTATTCGTGTGTACACATGGCATTCTAAACCTTATGACACATCTAAAATTCATCATTATACAATTGTACCAAATCAATTAGAAAAAATTGTTCAGGTCAGCCCGAATATTTTAATGGCTTCATATTCAGATAATTTGGGAGCAAAATATTTTAAGTCATTAATTAACCAGGACAAAAAAACTCAAATAAAAAAAGTGGAGAAAAAATTACAGGAATTAGCTATCGGGATAAATAAAGTTGATGATATAGAAATTTGTTGGTGGGAAGAAGGTGTTCACTATTATAAACCAGTTGGTCCACACAGCACAATAACCCAAGTGATAAACAAACTTGTAAAACCAACAAAGGGAATATATGTGTTAGGCGAAATAACTTCAAAAAAACATGGTTGGGTCGAAGGAGCTATTCAAAGTGTTGATTCTATTATAAAATAATTATAAATAATAGAATAAGAAAAAAACTAATTTAAATTAATTACCATTAACAACTAACACTTTTTTATTTGTGCTTGAAATTACACGTTGAGCAAATTCAATAATGTCAGACTTTGTTAAATTATTTAGTTGGTCTTTAACAAGTTTGTATCTGTTAAATAAATATGTTCTTATTGCTATTTCTGGTCTGTATCTGTTAATTTTATCAGATAAACTATAATCTGGTTCGTCAAGTTCTTTTTTTACTGTTTCAATAAATTGTTCAAATGCAGACTCTTTAATGTATTTAATTATATTTTCATTAAATTCGTCAATTTTCTCTTTAACTGTTTCTACTGATTTACCCGATTGAATTCTTTCACTTAGATAATATTCATCTCTATAAATTGATAAACCAAATCTTACTAAGTAGCCAAGTTGGTGTTTAGTACGTAAAATATCAAAAAACTTTTCACTTACAATTTTATCTAATACTAACATTTGCCCATAATCTCTTGGAGTAAATTTACCAACTCTGTAAAAATATGAAATAACATGTGACTTTTCAATTGGGTTAGGATGTTTTAAATTCATATCATCAATTGGTTTAATTACTGGTAATGGATTGGTTGGATTAAAAAATAACTTGGAAAACTTGTCAAATAAATTTGTTCCATTTTTAATTTCAATGTTTCCATACGTTAAAGTTGTTAAACAAGATCCTTCAAATAAACTAGAAACGTGATTTTCAATATCAGCATATGTAATTGAATTAATTTGTTTAAGCAATTCATCGTGTGTACATTCTGTTTTCGTAATTGTTGATTTAATAATATAACTTAGATAATCACTAGGATTTAAAAATTTAATATTTTGATATGACTCTTTATAAGTTACTATCAGATTGTTTGTAAATCTTTCATCAATTTTTTTAAAGTGTTGGTCAACATTAATAATAAATTCTTTTAATTGAGCCAACAAAATCTGTAATTTAGAAAAATCATTAAGAGCAGTAACATGAATGTTTATACATGATAACGATGCAGCAGGTTCAAAATAAATTGTATAACATAATTGTTGTGGTTTATACATAATTACTCCTATTAAAAAATTTAATACTGAACATGATATTTGTGTAAGTAAGTAGTTTTTAGTATTGGAGAAATATTTTGGATTATTTAAATTCATCCATATGCTAACAGTTGGTTCGCCAAATTCAGAACATCCACCATACCATTGTTTTTCACCAATTAGTGTTGGTACTTCAAACCTATCAATATCTGGTACAATACTTGGTTCAGCATTTAAATAATCATTTTTTGTGTCTAGATTTATTTCTATACCATGAGAATAAGAATCATCAAGTTTAAAGTTAAATTCCGTGTATTCATAATTGTAATGTTTATCTGTAAGATATTTGTGTTCTGATGTATTAGCAAATTCTTTACTATGTATTATTTTAATTAAATTGTTTGAATTAATATGTTTTTTATATAAATCAAAATATTCACTTGCAGTATTAAGTTTAAACATTTTAAAAGTACCTTCAAAAACATTTTCAGTTTTATAGTACAAGTGATTAACTGCTAATGTGTTTGATAAATTTTCTGCATCGAATTTGTTTAAACAATTAAAATTTACATCAAGAATTTGTTTAAAATAATTTGCAACACTTTCAATATCCATAGTAAATATTTTACCAAGAGTATCAAATAACAAATGTTCACAATGTTGCATATTTGCAAATCCTTCTTTTGTTAAACTCATTGTAATAATAAAGAGTCCTTCAAATCTTGTTTCAGTATTTATTGAATTTAAATATCCCAAGTTTTTAAGATGAAAATATAATGATGTTTCGGATTTTTCAGATAAAATCATATCAAGTAAAGTAAATTCTTTGGTTTCTAAATAAGTATCTTGAAAAGGAATTTCATAAACATAAGAAACATCATATTTATTTGATGTTGATTTTAAATGAAAAGTTTTTCCAATATTTTTACTATATGCTGGTTTATTTACAATTAGTTTGTTATTTGTAACGGTTGATTTTTGAATAGTACCAAATGTTTTATTTAAAATTTGATGAATTTCTGTTGGTTCTTTAGCAGATGCAATACATAAAGAAATATTATTTGATGTATAGTACTTATTATAAAATTCAATAACTTTATCTCTAATATTAAGTTTAGCAAGTGTTTTTGAAGAACCACTTATAAACGTATTTATAGGACTGTTAGTATTTGCCAAATCAAAAATAAATTGATGTTTACGCCACATATCACTGTTAATGTTTTTCTGGTGTTCACTGTCAACAGCATTAATTTCTCTATTTACTGAATCAGGATTAAATAATGGGTCAATAAAAAATCTACTAAAAATATCAATTATTTCTTCAAGACCATCATCAAAAACGCTAAAATAATAAACAGTTTCCATTACATCTGTGTAAGCATTAGAATAACCACCAAGTTCATTTAATCTTTCACTATAATGATTTTCATTGGGGTATTTTTTACTTCCCATAAATAACATATGCTCTAAAAAATGAGCTAATCCATCATAACCTTTTGGATTTTGATATGAACCAGCATGAACAGACACAGACACAAATGATTTTTGTAAAGATTTGTCTGTAACTATTACATATTTAACTCCATTGTCAAGAGTACCACCTTTAAGGTCGCGTAATTCAAATTTAGGTTTATTTATATTAATCATTTCCATTAATATAAATAATAAAATATTGTTTTAAATCTAATTGGTATCTATATAAAATCTAAATTTAAATTTATTAGTTCATGGTTAATTTTACTTGTTTTGTTTGCAAGGTTTACTTTAATTACAGCATCGTTCCATTGTTTAAAAAAATTATCAATTGAGACATTTCTATAATTAAAATTATTAATTTGGTCAATCCATAAATTTTCTACTGGTTCCATTTGTTTAACAATCATTGTTATTTCGTCTGGTAAATTATATGAAAACAAAAAAGGCGTAATTAATAAATGATGATTAATTGAATTAAGATATTTTTCTGGTTCAATATTTTCTTCTTTAATTTCTTTTAACCAAGATTTTGTTAAATTTTGTTCTGTGTTCAAATGAAGAAAATTAATAATTTCAGATAATGCAGGAACTGAGTAATACTTATAAAATGTTGTATTATCCGAATGAAAGTCTTTCATATTTCCAAATTGTGAAATTACTAAATGGTACATTTTTTTAAGATAGTCATTTGGATTTGAATTTGATTTATTACCAAGTGTTTTTTCCATAAGTTCAAAATGAGTTTGTGCATCTATGTGGTCATAAAAAATTGGATGGGATTTATTTAATATTGAATTTGATTTTTCCACAATATAATTATAAATATCTTGGTATGGGTCTAAAGTAGTACACATTGGTTTGGTGTATATCACAAGTCCATTATATTGGAATTCATGATAATCAATATTATCTTCTATAAGTTGAATACTATCAGAAAAAATTTTCTTTTGATTTTCGTTAAATCCGAAAACTTCAAAAGTAAGATATTGGTCAATATTTTCTACATTTGCAAAATATTTTTTTCTTAAATCATCCTCGTCCAATTGTTCAAAAGCGGTTTTTTCCATTTGTCCAGCTCTTAAAATTATAAATTTTTTTAGAAATTGATTTAATGAACTAAAACTAATGCCTAACTTGTCAACAATTAAATTAATAAAATTTATATTTAACTTGAAAAATCTAGATAAATAAATTCTAGTTACATTTGCGCTACTTGTTTCATTTATTTTTTCAAACATTAGTTTTAAATTTACCAAATCCATCGTAATGTAGGTTTTTTTAATATTAATAATATTTGATTTACCAACTGATTGAAAATGTTTTTTTAAAAAAAACTCTAAGCCAAGTTCAGGACCAATTTCAACAGATGAAGGCAAATGATCATTACCAAATAAATAAAATATTAAACATAAATCCCAAATTATTTTGTAATTGTTTGTTTTTATATTATTCACATTATTATATAATTCTAATATATTTTTAATAATTAAAGAAGCTTCTAATATTTGAACATAACCAACTAGATTAAAATTTTTAATGTATTTTGCAACCGTTAAATTAATATCTTTTCCAATAATTTTATAATATGACTGTTGAACAAGTATTTGGTGAATTAAGTCAGAGTCAGTAGTGTGTATACAATAATCACCAACAATTTCTCCAGTTGCAATATATTTAAAAATTTTTAAGTCAGATTCACCGTTTTCTTTAGCGCTATTAATATAAATTAAACTTTTTGGAAAGTTTTTAGTTGTTTTAAAATTAACAAATGTTTCCAGATTTTTAATAAATGCAGAAGAAGGCCCTAAAGATTTATCAATGCTAAATCTATTTTTAACCCACTTAAAATAATCAAAAATTAATAAATCATTAATTGGACCCGGAGAATATTTTTTACTTAGATTTTCATTTAGTTTTTTATGACTGATATCCAGCTTTTCAAAATATTTTTTAAACAATGCTTTTTTTTCCATTGATTCTAAATAATTTTTAATTCGTCTTCGTCTTTGTTCAATAACTTTGGAGACAGAAGGAATTCCATCAAAAAAAATAGCAACTGATTGTATAAATGATGGATTATGTATTTTTTCAATTATGTCTACCATAACATTAACAATTTTTTCATAAATTACAAGTTCTAATATTGAAATAGAATCGGTTGATGATTCTGTATTTGTTGTTGTTGGTTTTGTAATAAAACCAATAAAGTTTTGAATTATTTCATCTTCGTTAAATCCATCAAATATATTTAAAATATCAGATTCGTTACAATACAATTTCCAATGTTGTTGGCTTAAAATTAATTTAAGTTGTTCTTCAAGAATTTCTCCATTACCGCAAATAAAGGGCAAACACAGGATAATTTTAATTATGTCATTAATTTCATTTTCTACTTCTATAATTTCTTGGTATATTAAAAAATTTAAGTCAAAAATAATATGATTAGATACAACTTTTCTAATATTATTATTAATGCTAATTTCTTCAATACCATCATTATTAATAGATTTTGAAATAAAATTTGCAAATCTATCAAGTCCCATTTAATTATTAATTAATAAATTAACTAATGCTCTAAATCAAAATTTTAATTATTTTGTCTAATTAAATTATGAATTTCCCACATTACTTTACAGTCAATTTCATTGTAATATACAATTTCCTTCATAATTGGTTCTTGGTCCACATCCTTAGGGTTTTTTTCATACAAATTATTTGCCAAAATCATTGCATTTAGTCCATTTGAGCAAGGACTAGACGTGTCCCATACTGAATCAATTAGTTGATGTTTATTAAGTGCCTTTGCAATTGTTTTTAATGAAAAGTCTAAAGCACCATTAACTGTAACTGGTTCATTTACAAACACTTTATTCAAGTCGTAAAAATTAATATTGCTATCTGGGATTTTATAATTTTCATGTCTTGTTTTGAAACTATTGTATGCACCGACTTCTGCAAAAGACCAATGGTACATTTTAGCCTTGGATTTTTTTTCTTTATGTAAAACATCTTTTATATAGTCCATAAATTCTTTAAACATCTCTAATTCAGATTCTAGGGTTTTCGCTTTCATTAAAAATGTTTTAAATACCCATTGAGAATTTTTAGCATAACCTATTCCAATCATAAATATGAATTGATTGGAATTATAAGATATAACACCATCTTTAATAATTGATCCAAAGTTCGAGTTTAAAGTTTCAAAATCCAAATAAAATTCCACAGTGTTGGATGGAACTGTTTTCCAATTTTTGCGATCATAAGAAATTATTCCGGGTCTTATTAAGTCTGTAGATTGCCGATTAATATTTAATATTTGGTCAACAGTTGATGCAGTTTTTCCAGCAGTAAAACCCATTATTTCTGAAGTACATTTTGGGTCATTCCATCCATAAACTTGATGTGAATGAGCTGCTTTTCTCCGTTTTATTCCACAATTCCATACGTTTGTTATTTCACAAATCGCATTATTTAATTCGTTTTTTAATTTTCTCCAATGACCGTCTTTTTCATTTTTCATATTTGGAAAAAGTTCGCCTCTACACGGAATAGGCAATAGTTTCCAGTTTGACCCTTCGTTTCTTAAAGTGCATATCCATTCGACTGCACTGGTAGTTTGGGTTTTGTATTCACAATCAATACTGTCATAATCAATTACACCAAGTTTGTTTAAAAAATTTGTTTCATCGTATTTTACTCCACATGACTCCCAAGTATATTTTTTTCCCCAAATGTATCCTTTACAAATATCAATACCCAATACTTTATTTAGGGCAACTGTGTAAATATATATTTGGCCCTTATAAGCGGGTATACTTTCAGAGTTTAATATATGAGTTCCATCTGCTCTTAATGGAATATTTGAGTGTTTTATGTCAATAATTTTATAATGAAAAGGTATTGACAAATTTGGCGAACCAGTATTTGCTTCTTCTTCTGAAATTACATTATATCCCATAAGCTTATTAATATAATCGGACCTTACTATTAAATCAGGAATGCCAAATGTTTTATTACCATAATCGTGTAAAACACCTTGATAAATTATGGGAACACCCTGTTTCATAAGCTCAATTGTCTCTTCGAATTTTTCTGGTTTTTTGCTATGAATAAAATCTGCAACTTTAACCACTTTATGGGTTTTTTTAATCAAATCAATCAGTTCATTTTCAAACTCAATACCTGATGACATAATGTGTTTTGTAAATATATCAATATTATAATTAGTATTTGATTTTGAATTTGGAATACGTGATGGTGTGTCTGATAGAGAATTAATGTTGTATTCTTTCAAAAAATCAAGCAATGGATCATTTAACATATAATTCCTTATCGTTGATGCTGCTACCATATTACCCCAATCTATAAGTTTGGATTCTTCAGATTTTTTTCTTTTGGTTTGTGGTTGAACTTGACTAAATATATCTTCTTGAACAGAAACTTCTTTAATTTCATTATAGAATCTTTTTCTATTGTTTTCTATTGATGAACCACTGTTTGCTAAAATCATACGTCTTTGGTATCTTACTGTTCTTGATGGTTTATTTAGATTGAGCACTGTTCTTTCATCAACAGACAAATTTTTAACCAAATAAAATTTATTTTTAATATCACATACATGTAAATATTTCACACGGTCTTCTGGTAATATATCAGATGTTTCTACATCAAAATTTAATTGTTTAAAAACATACCTATTTAATTCAGATAGTGCCTGTAAAATATCTTTACACAGTTGACATGCTCTTTCATCAATATTCAAATTAATATAATATAAGTCTCCAGTATTTGCACACATGAACCAATAGTAATGATTAAATGATTCATCTAATAAATTTAAGTTTACAAGTTCAATTGAATTTAAGTTTGAATAAAACTTTGCCACTTTTTGTGCAAGTAAATCATTTGATTTATATGCAGATTCGGGTTTTGTATAAGACCAGTAATTTATAATTTTATCTTTGTCCATTTTATTAATATTAATATTATTAATTAAATAAGATTAATATCAATTTTTTATAAATTAAATTGTATTTAATTGTAATTGATTATAAATTTTTTCGTCTTTGACAATTGAGCAGGCAATTGATGGTAAACATTTTCTTGAATTTGATTTATTATGTGAGTAATTTTTGGTTTGTCTGCAAAATAATTTTCCAAGTTTTTTAATTTTATTAGTTTAATTCCTCCAACTTGATTCCATTCATTTTTCTCAGATAAAACAGATAATTTGAATGATTTAATTTTTAAATGTAGATCCCAATAGTTTTCAAATATTGCCCATGTATTTAAATTTTGTTGCGTGTTTTTAAAATCCCCAATAAATGGTACAGAAATTAATGTGTTTGGATTTGAAGTTACAAGTAAAAATTCAATATTATCTGGTTTTTCTAATTCTTCAATTAAACTATTATTGTTTGTTATGCCAAGATAATAAAACAATGCACCGATACCAGTAAGTACAACACTATCTCCATGTGAATATAATGAAGTAATTAAAGAATTTAATTTATTAATTTCACTTATAATAGATTGAACTGAAGAAACATTTATGTTCATATCTGTTGAATAGTTAACTTGATATTTATTTTCCATATAATATTACTTGGAAAAAAATTGCAAATGACTTTATTTGAATACTACTATTTTAATTACCAATGCAATATATTGTTATAAAAAGTTTTAACTCTCAAATGCAATACCAAAATTCTACAACTGAAACAAACAAACAAATACCAATTCCAACAACAAAAATCACTAATAACTCAGAACCACCTAGTAAAAATAGTTTTTTAACTGGACTTGTTGCTGGTGCAATTGGTGCTTTTGCTGTATATCCGATTGATGTTGTTAAAACTCGTATGCAAAATCAAACAACGCCAAAAATTTATTCAAATGGTTTAGATTGTTGGAAACAATTATACAAACAATTTGGAATAAAAGCCTTTTATAAAGGTTGTGTACCACAAATGATTGGTGTTGCTCCTGAAAAGGCACTTAAATTATTTGCATACACCTCAGTAACTAAGTCTGATTCTGATAAAATGTCTACACATATGTTCGGAGGTTTAGTTGCAGGAGCATGTCAAGTAATGGTAACTAGTCCATATGAAATGATTAAAATTAATCTCCAGATGGGAAATAAAATAAACTATTTACAAATACTTAATTTGCAAAATTTGTATACAGGAGCATCTGCGTGTTTTCTTCGCGATATTCCGTTTAGTGGTATTTATTTTCCTCTGTACTGGCATTTAAAAGAAAGGGAAAACTTAAATCCATTTATCGCTGGTACCCTAGCAGGAGCACCTGCTGCTTTTGCATGTACTCCAGCTGATGTAATTAAAACGAGAATGCAAACACTTATTAAACAAAATCTAACTCATTCAAGTTTAGTTGGAGTTACAAAATCTATTTACAAATTAGAAGGACCCAGTGCATTTTTTAAAGGTGGTGGATGGAGAGTTTTGAGGTCAAGTCCACAATTTGGAATAACCTTATTAGTTTTTGAAAAGCTAAAAACCTTTTAATTTAAATTACTTTGGATTAACAATAAAAGTTTTAAAGATAAATTTACTCTTCATTTAATAATAAAATGGGTATGTCACAAAGTCATACAACCACACCAAACCCTATTGCCAATGTTGACCAATCAATTCTTATTGATAGCGTTGAACAATCTAAAACAATAACAAGTAATGACCAATCAATTCTTATTGATTGTACCAAACAATCTAAACCTATTAAACCATGCGAACGAGAACAAACTAAGTTGTCTGGAACAAGTATTTTCGATAAAATAAATAGTATTACAAATGAATCTGACGATGAAGATGACGACACCATGCCAACTGATATTCAAACTATTAAACAAATATTAGCAGTTAATACAAATGTTCCACTTTGGGAATCTCAGTTAAAAATGGTTTCACGTTGTGTTCAGATTGAAAACCAGTCAATAGGCCAAAATGTGAAATTGGAAAAATTAATTGCAAAATTTCCTTTAAATCCTACATACACACCTGACCAGGAAAAAATTGCAAATGCAAAATTTATGTTTGAGTTAAATAAAATAGTTGGTGAAAGTTTTGGTGTAATGGCAGATAAACCAGGAACAGGCAAAACATATGTGGTATTGGCTTTAATAATGTTAAATTTATACCAAAAACCAAATTTAATTGTTGTGCCACAAAACATATTTTCTCAGTGGGATAGTGAAATTAAAAAATTTTGTGGAAACAAATTTATCAAATATAAAAAAATTCTTGAGTATTCTGATACAATTGATGTTTTAACTAATCCCACGTCTTTGTTGTCTAATGACATTATTCTTGTTACTCCCCTACATTATTATATGATTACATCTGCTTTAATTAGAACTCGACAAACAATAGGAAGGGTATTTTTTGATGAAATTGATACTTTGGACCAAATTGTTAAAGAACCATTATGCGCGGTTTACACATGGTTTGTTTCGGCATCATTTAGAGGTAATAAAATTGGATGTTATCAAATGGACCAATCAAAAATTAATAAAAATATGTGTTTAATCGGCGATACTGTTGAATTAGAAACCCCAGAAACTCAAACAATAAATTCTGACGAAAATACCATTCAAATACTAAAATCTATCGTTTCCGATAAAAAAATAGGAGAACTTAATGGGCTTGATTTTAGAACTGATAATAATTTTTTTGAATTTAACAAAAAAACAACTCAGTCAGACTTAGATTTTTTAAAATTGACAATTTGTGAATTAAATACCCAAAATAACGAATATACAAGTCGATTAGATGAACTAAATAGCATAAAGTTTGATGAAGAAGAATTAGAAAGGGACTTTAAACTAAAACTTAAAAAAGAGGCAATTGAAAAGGAAAAACAATTTTATTGGTCAAAAATTGCAACTACTTGGGAAAAAATTGGAAAAATAAACAAACATTTTCAGATTGATTCCAATGGATTTATTGATTGGGATTTGATTAGGGATAAAATAAAACCTAGTAATAAATTTGATAAAATTAAAGAACTTATTATTCAAAAGTACAACAAAAACAACAAAATACTTATTTATTCAGATTATTCAGTTGGAATCAATAAATTACTAAACTGGCTTGATGAAAATAATTACTCATACACAAATTTTGAATGTGGTAACCATGCTGACATAACAAAAGCATTAGCTCAATATAAAAATTCAGCAATTCCAATTCTAATTGTAAATGATTTTATGTATGCATGTGGAATGAACTTAGAGTTTACCACAGATTTAATTTTAACACATAAACTTGAACCATTAAATGAATCTCAAGTAATTGGAAGAGCTCAGAGATATGGACGAACAAGTAAATTAAAAATTTACAAGTTTTTAAATTCCAATGAAAATAGTTAAATAAATTGAAATAAATTCAAATAGAAAAAATCTATTTAAGATTAATGGATTTAAATAATTTAGCAAAGTTATATAACCAAGGTAATTCTCAAGTAAAATTACAAAAAGGTGGGTTTATTACTGATTTAGTTCGTTCTCTTTTTTCAACAGATGACGAAACAGAAACAAACACAAGCGTCTTACCAACTAATATTCCAATAGTTTCACTTTCTAATCAAGGAGAGGAAACACCAATACAACCCAATGCACCCAATACACCAGTTACACCAGTATTAATGGCAAATTTAAATAGACATCGTGTGATGGTTGTTTTCGTTGGCTTACCAAAATGTGGTAAAACAAAATTATCAGTCCAACTCCTTCAGAAGCTAAAGGCAGATAATATCAAGGCAAGATTTGTTGAAACGCCAGTTGGACACGCTGATTTATTTGATGTTAATGGAAAATATATTAATAATATTAAAGATGTAAGCAAACAACCGGTTGATGTTATTATTTGCAATGGTAATAATTATTTAAAAAGAATTAGAGACGATATAAAATTTATTGCAAATTTAGCAAAACCTAAATTATCAATATTGTATGTGGATTTTTCTCATTCTGAAGATTTACCTGGTGAATTTACAAGGTATAAAGATTTCTGTACAGACAAAATATTAGCAAGAACTGATGCAATTTCTGTTAACACAAATTTAACAAAAGCGATTGGAGAATATGAAACCCTTACTCAATCGGAGTTAGAATCCGGAAATTATATAAAAATACACATAAATAATTACATAAAGGCAAATATTGAAAGTTTAACAAAACAAATAAAAAACATACTTAAAATATAAAAATGAATTTTAATTTAATTTTTTTCTAGATTTAATTAAAATGTCAAATGGATCCATAATGGAACTTGTTGCTAAGGGGCAACAAGATGAAGACATTATTGATATTAATAATAAATCCCCATTATTTAATTATTCAATTGAAAAAAAAAATAAATATACTAAAGGAGACACTATGTACTATTCTCAAGGAAGTACTAATTGGTCCAACACAATAAGATTTCATGTAGAAAAAACAGGTGATTTATTATATGGTTTATATGTAAAAATTAAATTGCCTAAACTATCTGTTGGGTACTTGTCGGTAACACCAGAACAATCAGAACTTGATTTTAATAGTAAGTATCGAGTTATGTGGACAGATTTTGTTGGAAACACAATTGTTGAAAAAGCAAGCCTATATATTAATGGACAACTAATTGAAGAACAATATGGGGACTATATGCAAGTATACACAGATTTATATGTTTCTGACTGGAACAGAAAAGCAATGTTGGGAATGGATGACATACTTAATAAACCAAACCTTAAGATTGATTCTGAAATAATTTATGTACCACTTCGTTTCTTTTTTTGCACTGATAGTAAAAAACCATTACCAGTTATTGCTCTTCAAAATTCAGAAATTTACGTGGATATTAAATTTAGAGATTTTAATGAATGTGTTTGTATACTTGAACTTGTTAATGGAGAACTAGCACATACAAATATAACTCATAAACAAGTTCAATTAGAAGAAGTTAGTTTACTTGGATGTTTTTATTATGTGGACTTGGAGGAAAGAATTAGTTTGGCGACAGGGGAATATGAAATTTTGATTCATCAAACTCAATTAAAAACAAAAGAAATGACATCGCAAGCTACATTGGAAATTGATTTTAACCATGTGGTAAAAGATATAATTTTTTTTATTCAACCAAAATCTCATATTCAATATGGGGAATATTTTAATTGGACAGGTAAAATGAAATACTTACCGGTTGAACTTGGTTCCATTAACCAAACAACCCTATGGAATTTGGAACCGGAAAAACATTTGTTAAATAAAGCAAGAATATTATTTAATGGAGTTGAACGTATCGAATGGAGAGATAACAAATATTTTTATTTTTTACAAAATCATGAAAACTATAAAAATTCTCTGGAAACTTATGTTTATGTTTATTCATTTAATGTCAACCCAAGTAAAGAAACTAACTATTCCGGCTGTAATTTTTCACGTTTGTCAAATGCACAATTACAAGTGGTTGGTCAAAACAACAATTTTGTTGTTGATACTAACCCAATTAAAACTTATCCGTCATATGATTCAGCAATATTAAAATGTTATGCAACTAATTTTAATGTTCTAGTTATTAAAAATGGGGTTTGTGGGTTAAAGTATTCTTCTTAAAAAATTGATGATTAATTAAATTAATTTTAAATTTAATTAAATACCAATGTCAATATCTACACCATTATCACAAGCAGTATGGATTGTAATTGAGTCAGTAAGTCCAATTCAAGTTCCAATTATCACCTATGAACGTGCTGACCGAGTTAGCCAACATGCTCAATCGAAGTTTAATCCAGATGTTGGACAGACTCAATCAATAAACTGGGGTCCTGGAATTCCAATGGACTTGTGTTTTAGAATTTCTAAAATGCCATTTTATCCGGAACCACAGAATTTTATTAAAAACCCAGAACAATTGGCTAAATCAGATAACCTAAACACTATTAGATTGGTTGGTATTTATTTGGATTTTGACACAGCCCAAAACATTGCCAGGTCCGAACCTAATAGAAAACTATTGGGACCGGGAATACCAGAATAAGTTTAAAAACCCACCCAAGCCAAAAAATTTGATTTTTTTATCCAATAAAGCCTAAATCTTGCCTCAAAGTAATGGAAGTATCTAAAGGAATCCTCAGAATTGAAAACAAACAAAATGTTGCACCATCAGACGTCGAAGCAATCGGACTTGGTATTGATGGATATGTAATTTTCAAGTATAAACTTGGAAACAAAGTTAGCTACAGTCAATTTTCACCTGACCGTAGAGTTCAAACTTATTTATTTTTTGAACTACTAAATAATTCTCCGCTTTGGTCAATTAGTTATGAAGTTGTACCATATAATGGTTGGAATTCAAGTACATTTTACTTTGACGTAAAGTTTAGTCTAAAAGTTGAACCCAACTTAATCAGTGAGTATATCAATACATCACTTGCTCTAAACTTTATTATTGGAGAAATGTATTCAACATCTCCAAATTTTTCAGATACAGACTTTACCAATAAAAGTTTAATCCCGTATTGTGATCCAGTAAAACCACCAAAAGATTTTAAAATGACATTGTATGATTATCAACAGAGAACATTAGCAAAAATGCTTCAGATGGAAAAAAATCAAACTGACTTTACTGTTAATTACACATTTAATATTAACTTTAAAGGCGTTGATTTGTTATTTGATCCTGTAGCTAATTCGCGTGTCAGTAAAGAGTTAAAATTTAAAATTAAAACAACAGGTGGTGTGTTATCCGACGAAATGGGTTTAGGAAAAACAATAAGTTCAATTGCACTAATTGCCTCACATCCTGCTCCTGAAAAATTTCCCAACACCAAAATGTCAACAATATCAAATACTGAAAAAATTAATTCACGAGCAACTGTGGTATTATGTCCTTCTCACTTAACTAAACAATGGGAAGGAGAAATTATCAGGTGTAATCCAAAATTTAAAGTTAAAACAATTTTAACCAAAAATGATTATAATGGTTTAACTTTTGAAGATTTTATTGAATCTGATATTATTATTACATCTCATCAATTTATTATGAACTTTAAGTTTTACCCAACTCTACACTATCAAACATGTACAGCCTCTAATTTTAGTTTTGAACATAGAAATGCATCAGTTAAACAATACTTGGGTGAAAAAATAAGTAAATTAGGATTTCCTGGAGTAAAAGAACTTGGATATCCAATTTTCGAATTTTTTAATTTTCATCGTTTGATTTTAGATGAGGGTCACGAAATTTTTGGTGAAATGTTAGGAACTGCTGCTTTAGGTCGATATATGAGTCAATGGGTGTCAAATATTGATGCCAATTATTACTGGTATGTATCTGGTACACCTTTTGTAAATTATACTGGAGTTAAAAATTGTGCAAAGTTTATTAATTTGAAGTTAGAAGACACTGAACGAGACCTAATATTTGATTATTCAAATACTGGAACTAATTCAAATTCCCAATCTTATTCTCGAAATTCTAATTTTTTAATGAACTTTATGAATAAAGAATACATTTGGAATAACATTTTAAATAAAATTTGTATTAGACACCGCAAAACAGATGTTGAATCACAAATTCAAATTCCTGGTTACCAAGAACGTTTAGTATGGCTTAAGTTTACTGACCTTGAGCGTCAATTATACGACGCGAAAAAGGGCAAAGTTACAGACCAATATCTTCAACAATTATGTTGTCACCCTTTGGTTGTTGAATCAGCTAAAAAGATTTTTGGTGATGTTGAAGTTGATTTGTCAGTTATGCAAGACAAGTTAATTTCTTATCATAAAGCCAATTATGAGTCATATAAGGTTAAATTATCAAAACTTGATCCAACCCGTCAAGAATACCATATGTTAAAGAAAACATATGAAACCCAAATGTCTGAATCAAAGTATCTATTTACTATTTTAGAAAAAATGAATCAACCAGAAGTTATTGACCAAGAAAATTGTTCAATTTGTATGGATTGTTTAGATAATCCTACTCTTACCGCGTGTGGACATTTGTTTTGTTATGACTGTCTCAAAATGTGTCTTGGTGACAGAAAACGTTGTCCAATGTGTAAATCTGACTTAACTGGTAAAGACTTGATGGTTATGAATGCAAAAAAAGAAGATAAAAAAGAGGAAACAAATCCTCTTATTCAAAAATACGGTTCTAAACTTGGTAAACTTGTTTCAATTATTCGTCACTTGGTTGCACAAGAAGATACCCGCATTATTGTATTTTCACAATGGGATGATATGTTAAGTCTTGTTGGTAAGACTTTAGCTGAAAATGAGATTGAAAATTGTTTTGTTAAAGGCAACGTTTGGTCAAGAAATTCTGCCATTCGCAAATTTAAAGCAGGAAAAACTTCAGATGGATCAGATAATAAAGTTATTATGTTAAGTTTAAAGAATGCTGCATCAGGAACCAACTTAACTGAAGCAACACATATTTTCTTTGTTGAACCTATTAATGCATCGAGAGAAGAATCAAGGGCTATTGAAGGTCAAGCCATTGCCCGCGCTTGTCGTGTTGGACAAAAACAAAAAATTATGTTGATGCGTATTCTTATTGAAAAATCAATTGAAGAAGAAATTTACAGAAAGAACTATAATAAAGATGTTGTTGTATCTTTTGAAGAACAAGAATATATGGTTGAACCTGTTAAGCCAAAAGTTGTCCATCCAGAAAAAGATGGTGCCGTTGAAGCCGATAGTGAAGAAAAACCCGTAGTTGAAGCCAAAGTAGCTAAACCAAAAGCTAAACGTGTTACTAAAAAGAAAGTTGAAGTTGAAATTGATGTTTAAATTTGAGGTTTAAATTATTGAAAAAATTCGTTTATTAATTAAAAACTAATCTATATTATCATATATATGGAAGAAATCATATTAAACATTGATTCAAAATACCGAGACATTATTAAATATCCTAATGAATGTAAATTTAGAATAAACTTGGAAAAAACATATAAAAATATTGTTTCAATCAGGATGACAAGTTTAGAAATTAACAACAGTATCAACTATATTAGTTCCCAAAAAAATAATAATTTTATTAAAGTTCATCTGCCAAATAAAGCTAATGACCCACATGGAACAGTAATTCAGTTATATGATGGCCTATTACAATTAATTGGTTCAATAAGAAAAATTTTTAATGGAATTTTATCTGAAGTATTTAACTCTAATCGTGCTTTACAAACCCAATATATTGATAACGCTATTTTTGCTGAAAAATACTTTTACATATTTTATTTAAATGAAAATGTTACGTTTACATTTGATTTTAATGATGGTCAAACACAACCAGTATCATTAACTAATAAATTAACTATACAAAAAGGTTGGCACAGTATTTATGGAATAGTTTATAATATTCAACAGTACATCATTATTAAACAAAGTGAAAGAGCTGTATATGTTAGTAAAAACCCAGGAGTTGGAATTTCAGGTTTTGATTCCGGAAATTTTTCCCTATTAAATACAACTTTAAAAATTTTTGACAGAAGATTACGTCATACCAGCCCAAGCAATGACTGTGTACGTGAAGACCAAATTTCTGCTCAAATTTTTAATACAAATAATTTTGAACAAAATCTTAATAATCTTAAAACTCACATATACAAAACTTACATTAAAGACACAGTCAGTTTTATTACTGAATCTATCCCGGATACCGGAATTGCCAGTACAACTGGATTTGGTATTTTGGACATGTTAGCTACCAATGAATTTGTAGTACCAAACGGATACATAAACCAAGGCAAATTACTATCTAAATCAAAGTATTATATAAATGATTATCCCGGTAGTCCAACATCTGATAATATTCAATTATACAATTTGTCAATGGAAGTTGATTTAACTGCCTTGCGTGTGTATTTTTCAAATACTTTTACAAATGTTACAACAGGAAACACAAAGTTTTTTTATTATTATTGGGTTGATTATTTTACTGGAACGCCTGCAACTTGGGAAAAAGTAGTTGGAACCAGTTCCATTAATTTAATTGAAAAACTCTTAGATAAAAACTTTTTATATCAACAACGTTTTATTAGTTTGTCAGAATTTAATAATCCAAATTATCAGGGAACATTAGAAAAAGATATTCCTCCTTTTGAAATTGATTTTAATACTTCAGCAAATTTAACTAATCATGTTGTTGATGGTTTACCAAATATTAATCAAATTGACTATCCTTCTGTTGGTAGTTACATGGGTTTTAGACCGGATATGAAAAAATTAACTGACAAGTTTTTATTAAGTTCAATTGCAGATTCAACTGATATGATAATAAGAGCTGATAAAATTTTTAATACCGCAGGTGATAACTATATTTTTATTAAAATAAATGATGTTGGATATATTGACTTTTTTAACCAAAAGTTATTTGCTAAAATTCTTTTAACATCAGGTCTTGGTAACCCTAAACTTGACGCATATGTTAATCAAGGCTATCGATATAGACAACCGGTTAATATTAATCGCTTAGACTTGGAATTAGTTGACTATTTGGGAAATACATTGGACTTGAACGGTTTTGATTGGTCATGTACTCTAGAATTAAAACAAGTAGTAAGTTCAGAACAAAAAGACCAAATTGAAAAACAATCAATTATGTTCAATTATTAACTTATAATAGGGGGTCTAATGAATGTAATGGAAACTTGATGGGAATTTAAAGAAATTGAGCTTAAAATGTGTATGAAACTTAAATTAGGCTATATACAAGGTCCATTTTGGATGAAAAAAATTGATATAAAATCATTTAAAGATTTATTTACATAAGATTTTTAATGACTCAAAACACAGATATAGCTATTGGAATTGACCTCGGAACTACCTATTCTTGCGTTGGTGTATACCAAAACGGAAAGGTTGAAATTATTGCTAATGACCAAGGAGAACGTACTACTCCCTCATATGTTGGTTTCACAGACTCTGAACGTTTAATTGGCCTTGCAGCTAAAAATGCAGCTACTTCCAACCCTACTAATACAGTATATGATGCCAAACGTATGATAGGAAGAGAATTTTCAGACCCTAAACTTCAAGAAGATATGAAACACTTTTCATTCAAAGTTGTTGATAAATCAGGCAAACCAAAAATTTCAGTAAACTACAAGGGTGAAGATAAAGAATTCACTCCTGAAGAAATTTCTGCAATGGTCCTTACTAAAATGAAGCAAACAGCAGAAGCATATCTTGGTACTACTGTAACCAATGCTGTTGTAACTGTTCCTGCTTACTTCAATGATGCACAACGTCAAGCAACCAAAGATGCCGGTATAATTGCTGGTCTTAATATTCTTAGAATTATTAATGAACCAACTGCTGCTGCTATTGCTTACGGACTTGACAAGATTAGCGAACAACAACGTAATGTGCTTATATTTGATTTTGGTGGTATTTTTTAATTAGATGTATAACAATCATAAAAATAATATGATAAAAAGTTATATATTTATGTACTGCTACCTGTGGTGAAAAACCACACTGTTGATAAAATTACAACAGGAACACGGTGAATTGCGGGAAGTCCTTAAAGATGTCTACTACTAAGTTTAATGGCAAATCCATTAAATGGCCAGTGTGAAAAACAATCTGGGTATAGTAAAAATGTAGCGTATGCCTTTAACAAGGTTATAACAATAGGTAATCCGCAGCCAAGCATATACCGAAAGGGTATGAAGGTTCAACGACTAGGTAAAGTAATCTAAAGTACAATTAATATTGTACCATGATGAAATACCCACGAGTGCCGTGCCTACTTGGACAATTAATTTGTTCAAGTGGTGAAGATATAGTCTGCTCTTATGTGAAAGCATAAGAAGTTAGGATAAAGAGCCTAACGATAACAATAAATCATGGGTACACATGATGTTTCACTCCTCTCTCTAGAAGATGGTGTTTTCGAAGTGAAAGCAACTGCAGGGGATACCCATCTCGGTTAACAAATTCTCGGCCGAGAATAAAGAACTTAAATTGCGGGAAGTCCTTAAAGACGTACACTACTAAGTTTGATGCGAAATCATTAAATGGCTAATGTGAAAAACATTCAGGTATAGTAAAAATGTGGCGTATAATAATAGGTAATCCGCAGCCAAGGATATTTCGAAAGAATATCAAGGTTCAACGACTAGGTAAAGTAACCTAAAGTACAACTAATATTGTGCCATGGTAAAATACCCACGAAAAAGTTCATGTTAATTAATATTAACATATGATATAGTCTGACCTCATGTGAAAGCATGAGAAGTTAGGATAAAGAGCCTAACGATAACAATCTGGGAGAAGATATTGACAATCGTATTGTCAACTATGTGCTTGAGGAATTCAAGCGTAAACACAAGGTGGATTTATCTGCCAATAAAAAAGCGGTCCGTCGTATTCGTACTGCTGCTGAACGTGCTAAGCGTTCTCTTAGTGGTAACGCACAAGTATCAATTGAAGTTGATTCAATTCATGATGGTATTGATTTGAGTTTAGCTTTAACCAGAGCAAAATTTGAATCACTTTGTGCGGATATTTTTACTAAAACCCTTGAACCTGTTGAACGTGTGCTTTTAGATTCTAAAGTATCTAAAGCTGATGTTCACGATATTGTCCTTGTTGGTGGTTCCACTCGTATTCCTAAAGTACAAGAGTTACTTAGTGGATTCTTTAATGGTAAGGAATTATGTAGAAGCATTAACCCTGATGAAGCTATTGCTTATGGTGCTGCTGTTCAAGCTGCTGTACTTTCAGGTAAACGCGACGAAAAACTTGACTCATTGATTTTACTTGACGTAACTCCTTTGTCTCTTGGTGTAGAAACTGCTGGTGGTATGATGACCAAGCTAATTCCCCGTGGTTCAACTGTACCTGTTAAAAAGTCCCAAACCTTTTCAACTGCTGTTGATAACCAACCTGGTGTCACTATTCAAGTATATGAAGGTGAAAGACAATTAACTGCACACAACAACAAACTCGGTGAATTCCATTTGAAGGGAATTCCTCCTATGCCCAGAGGTACTCCTCAAATTGAAATTACTTATGATGTAGATGCAAATGGTATTCTTCAAGTTTCTGCTGTTGAGAAATCAACTGGTAAAGCAGAAAAGATTACCATTACTAACCAATCCAGTCGTTTGAGTAAAGAAGAAATTGACCGCATGGTTGAAGAAGCTGAAAAATTCAAAGCTGACGATGAAAAGGTTAGAGTTCGTGTTGAAGCAAAGAACAAGCTTGAAAACTATTGCTACAATGTAAAGTCTACTGTACTTGGTGAAGAAAAAATGAAGACCGCACTTGGCTCCGATGTTGAGACTGTTGAAAGCACTATTAATGAAACAATGAAATGGCTTGATGAAAATGCTAATGCAACAGTTGAAGAGTTTGAAGAAAAACAAAAATCAGTTGAAGAAATTTTAATGCCATTAATTCAAAAGGCATACCAAGCTAATGTGCCTGCTGGTGCAACAGCAAATCCTGATATGGGACCTACTGTTGATGAAGTAGATTAATCATCTAAATAATTATTTTATATTTATTATTAATTAATTTTATATAAGTTAATTAATCTTACAAAAAATATTTTTAACCCTGTTCGTTTTTAAACCAGAATAATATTATTATCTATTTAATAATAATGTTACCAAATCCCCAAGGTAAAGATATTCCGATTATAAATTTAAATCCAAATTTACCATGGATTAATATTAATCCAGGTCCATATGATTATAAATTATTTTTTGAGGGAAATTATTATCCCCATTCAGTTAACTTGACAAAACTAACTTTAATAATAAAGCACCAAAACCAATTATTTAAAAAAGTTATTTTCCTGTCAACTGGGCATAGTTTTGCAGATTCAATGTATATGTCTAATTTTGGCTGTGTTATCAAAAAGACAACAAATATTTCTGACTTAGTTTTTGCACCAGATAACTTATTTTACTCTATTGATGATGGTTTTAATGATTTCGCATTAATAAGTTTTGGTGCTTACAATATTAACCAAGATAACTATTTGGATTTTTTAGATAAAAGACTTGTAGTTAATTCTATTTATAGATATCAAAATATTAAAAATCTTGAATTAGACATGATAATTAAAAAAGGTCACAATACTGGGGAATCATTTGCAAAGGCAGTCATTGATTTTGCGTACGACCCTGCTATTCACACTGTGCATAATAAACAAAATTTTTACACTTTTAAATTAAATGGAAAAATTGTAATTGTAAACACCCCATATGCTTCTGGACTGATTTTAAAAGGCAGAGAAAGCACAATTACAAAATATAATGGAAACCCATTAGACCCTGAGTCACAAAATACCCATTTGGAATACCATTTTATTAACACTATAAAAACATTTAAATCACATGACCTATTAAATGGTTTTCACATTGATGATTCAATAAAAGCTTTTTATAAAAAATATACAGCAAATGATAAACTTACTATATTAAGCCTAATGGGTGATTCAGGTTCTGGATTTTACAAGTTGGGTTCGGACAACACAATTAAATTACTCGGAATTAATATTGGGTCTTGTTATATGGTTGTTTTAGGAACTCATCAAAAACCTAATCTAAATACCAACGTATATTATGATGAAGAACTTAATAAACTTGTTGTGGGTCAATATTATATTGAAGAAGTCCATAAAGCAAGTCAAGTTCTTCCAATTGGCACTATTGAACAATTTATTAAATCAATTCCAGGCTCAGTTGTTGAAGCCATTGAAGTTTAATAATAAAACAAAGTTAAAAAAATTGATAAATATTTAATTACATATAATTAGATACTTATTTAATGGACATTATTTACATACCAAATAAAACCAATACAGCCAATACAGCCTTTACAACCAATTATACAATTAGTAAGGGGTGTGTGGATTACTGGGCACAATCTTATGAGCAAATTAATAACTTGAAAAAAAAAGTGGAGAATATTTTTATAGAAAATGGGGGAATACCTTTAGAAACCCCGGTATTTGAAAACAAATCTGTGCTTATGGGCAAGTATGGTGAAGAAGCAGATACCAAACTGGTTTACAATATAAATGAGGAAGGCGGAGAACCTGTTACATTGCGCTACGACCATACTGTTCCATTTATTCGCTTTATTAAATCTAATGGAATAGAAAAAACCCGCAGATACACAATTGGTAAAGTATATCGTCGCGACCAACCACAACTATCAAAGGGTAGATTAAGAGAATTTTATCAAGCGGATTTTGACATATTAGGCGAATCAAATGAAACAGTGTTAGGTGAATTTACATTATTGTCAATGGTTTCGGAATTTATGAATCAGATTGCACAACCTGATTTTACAATATATATCAATCATACTGAAAATCTCAAATGGATTTTATGTGGGGAATTAGGTTTGGACCAAATTAATTTTAAACGAGTTTGTGGGTTAATTGATAAAATTGACTTTGTTTCACAAGATGTTTTTACCAGTTCATGGGCACAAATAACAGGGGAATTGTCAAAGTATTTTACACCAGAACAAATCGTTAAATTAAAACAACTAGTTTTAGCACCAACCCCAGCCAACAACCAAGTTTACCAAAGTTTTTCTAGTTTAATTGATTTTGCAAATATTTTTGGTTTTGCTGATAAAATTAAGTTTTCAACTTGTTTGGCAAGAGGATTAGATTATTATAATGGATTTATTTTCGAAGTAAAATTAAACGGGTCTACATGTTCAAATACAATTATTGCAGGTGGTCGCTATGATTCAATGGTTGATAATAACACATTGGTAGGAATTAGTTTTGGACTTAGTAGAATAGCTCAACTAATACCCCAAGAAAGCTCAACCCAAAACCAATGGAAGCCGGTTGGATTTGTCACTACTTTAGGAAAAATTCCAATTGAAACTAAATTACAGGTCATTAAAAAACTCAAGTTAAAAGAAGAATTTACAGCTATCCTATATAATTTTGATAAAAAAGATAAAAAACTGACTCCAACAATTACTAACTGTGTGCAAAATTATTGGAAATATTTAATTGTAATTGCTGAAACAGAGTTGGCAGAAGGAAAAATAATTTTAAAAGATTTGGAAAATAAAACACAAACTTTAATCGATTTGTAACCACCAATTATAAAGATAATTATAACAAGGCCAATTTTTCCCTTATGTAGTCTTTTACATCTTCATAGTGGTCGTCTGACCTCAAGTCGTACCAGTTAACGCGATTTTTTTTAATAAATGATTTTAGTATTTTATAAATATATCCAGAACCTTTTTTCCCTTTGATAAATTTAGCTTGTTTCTTTACTTTTGCAAATTCAGGATTTTTATCAAACCACTTAATTGTTTTATCCAAATAAAATTTCGTTACTTCTTCTTGTAATCTGGGATTGTCACCAACATCTTGAGTGTTATCCGGTATAAATAGTGAACTTACTAATTGTGCATCAGCCAACTTGGATTTGGATTTTCCAACTGTTTGATTTAAATTAGAAAGTAATGCCAAATTTGCTAAAGTTGATTTATCAGATAATAGTAAAGAAGAAACAGGTGATTGTAATACATCAATAACAGAAGATAATGAATCAGACAAATTAAATTTTCCACTATCATAATATTTTTCTATTTGCTTTTCTAAAACTTCAACTGCTTCTGAATTATCATCAAATAAAATATTGTACCCGCATTCCCCATACGCATTCAGCCCAATGATTTTGCTTATTCTACCTACTTTATATCTCACATGTAAATCTCTAAAAGGATTAATAAATCTTAGTGTTTTATTTGTAATTTGAACTGATTCTCCAACTTTGTATCTACAACCTGAAGTAATTAAAGCAGGTGAACTAATTGAACCAACTAATTCTGCTTTACCAGAACCCATTGTTAAACAACCAGCAATTCCTGAATTAAATACTGTGGATGGATTTGTTATTCTTTCTAAACGTGGTAAATCATGAGGTTTCCATCTGTAATATAAACTTGATTTAGATAGTCCAGATGATTTATAATCAGTAACCATCATAAATAAATATCCTGGATAATTACCAGATTCAAACAATGAAGTTACTCTTCGAGAACTACCAAACATTTCTGCTTGATGAGGAGATTCTAAACTAACACCAATATAAAAATTTCCAACGCCAGAATCGGCAAGTTCATTAGGTGTGAGATCTTGATAAACAATTAAACAGTAACCATCTGGAGGGGACTGTAATTTAGCACCACCGATTAAGTTAGAACTATATAATTTTTTTAAATTAAATAAATTTTCCATTATAAATAGTTGTAGAAAAAATTGAAACATGTATACACTATTGTAATTGTCTAATTGGATAATGTCAAATCTATTAATTAAGCGATTACAAAATGAACTAGCAGATTTACAAGCAAATCCAGTATCCAATTGTTCTGCTGGTCCAACCGGTTCAGATTTAACCCATTGGCAAGCCACTATTTTTGGACCTGAAGACACGCCGTATTTTGGAGGCATATTTTACCTGGATATTAAGTTTACCAATGAATACCCATTCAAGCCTCCTAAAGTATATTTTAAAACTCCAATTTATCATTGTAATATTAATAGACAAGGAGGAATTTGCCTTGATATTTTAAAAGATAATTGGAGTCCAGCGTTAAACACTTCCAAATTACTACTGAGCATTTGTTCTCTATTAGCTGAACCCAATCCTAATGATCCGCTTGTTCCAGAAATTGCTGAACTACTAAGAAAAAACAAAGATGTTCATAATGCAAATGCACTAGAATTTACTCTGAGATACGCTAATGGTGAAAATTAATTTAATTCACTTGATTTATTTTACAATTTTATTATAAATTAATTTATAAAAACTGGATACAAATTTAGTTTTTATTGGTTGGGTTTTTTAATACCCAGTCAGGTAAAGAATAACCAGTTTGATCCTGAATTGTGTCCATCATTGGAATTAATGATTTACCAAGTTTACTAATGGTATCCATTGAATTTGATGGGTTGTCAGTCCATACAGTAATTTTAGGATTGAGTCCTTTGATGGCTTCTGCATTTGATTGAGCAAGTTTTTCGTAAATGCCTTTTTCTAACATGGTATAAGATAGTAATGCTCTAGAATCCCCACCAAATGCACCTACCACTTGTTGTAAGCCACGTGCTTGAGCTTCATAAATAGCTTGAATACCTTCTGCTTCTTTTTGCTTAGCAAATAATTCTGCTTCAGCTCTAATTCGTCTTGAATTTGCTTCTCCTTCAGCTTCTTTAATTGATTTTTCTGCTTGTACTCTTGCTTTAGAAAGTTCTTCTGCTCTTTGTCTTTCAGTTTCCATTTCTAAACGTTTTGATTCTACATCACGCTCTAAAGTCATTTGTAATGATAATGCTTCTTGTTCAGCTCTAATTTTTGCTTGTTTAATAATTAAATCTTGTTCTGCTCTAATTTTTTCTAGTTCAGCCTTTGATTTAATAACATCTTGTTGTCTAGAGTTTTCTACAAGAGCGGCACTAGCTTCAATAGTAGCAACTTGTTGTCTGGTTTCGCCTTCTCTTTCTTTAGAACCAACATTTCCAATTTTGTTTTGTTCAGCAACTTGAACTTTAGCTAAATTTTCAGCCTCAGCTTTAATTCGTTGACTAAGTGATTTGAAATAGTTAGATGTATCTGAGTCCCTAAGTTCTTCAACATTTGCATTATAAATGTCCAAACCATATTGGTCTAATTGGGTTTGAACTGATTTAACAATATCATCTTTAAATGCACCTCTAGCTGCAAATATATCTTCAATTGCTTGGTTGGCTGCTAAGCTTCTTGTTTCACCTTCTATAATTCCTCTAATTAACCCATTAGTTTCTTTATTATCTTGGTTAAGTAAATAGCGTGAGAACTTTGTTAAAGACTCAATATCATTTTTTGGCCCAATAGTAAAAACTGCAGGAAAGTTAAACTCCATTTTTTCTTTGGACATAGCATTAACTGAAAACTTAAAACTAGAAGGACTCATATTTATTCGGTCAATATTTTGAAATGGAAACTGAAAAAACTTTTTTCCAATCTGAATATCATTTACCATTAAACCAGTTCTTACAAGCCATTCATGTGACCTTGATGTTTTGTAGCGAGAAAAAAGTAATGCTGTAGCCCCAGCCATTAAACCAATTCCGCCAACAGTGTGAATAATTTTTTTGTTATCTTCATAAAACTTTGTTTGATTCATTAGACATAAATGATGTAATTGTTATGTGTTTCTTTTGCAATTTTTTCAATAATAAAAAATTGAAATTTTATTAACATTACTAGCGCAATACAATATAGTAATGGTGTTAAATACAATATTTTTAATAATAACTACTACCCTTACCATTGGATGGAGTTTGCCTTTTATCTTATGTCCAATATTTGGCTTTCAGTTCTACAAAATTAAAAGCCAAAAGCTAACCAAACTACTAAACAAATTGCCAAAAATCTCATCAATCAATAACGATGATTCAATGGAAGGATGGATTACTGGCAAATGGTATATTGGTTATATTCACATTACTACGAGTTCTCACGAAGAACCAACTAAAGAATTGTATTTGTTGTGTTTAAAAAAATGGTTTGAAACTATGTCAAAAGAAATTGTCAAACAAGACGAAGAACCAGATAAAAAAGACAAACTAATAAAAATCAATTTATGGGAACGCGAAGGTAATTACTTTTATCTCCACTATTCCAAGAGAGATTTTGACATTTCGCGTTTTAAACCAAGAGAACAACAAACTAAAATCATTGAACAGGTTATCCAGTTTTACGAAACTAACAGATACAGTGTGGTTTTATTACATGGTGAAAAAGGTACTGGTAAATCAATGATTCCAATTTTAATTGCCAAGGCACTCGCAGAAGCAAATATATCCAATTCAAATTACAAAGTAAATTTTTCAGACACATTTAAACCAACAGAACCAGGGGATAGTTTCGTTAGCTTATACAACAAAGTTAATCCCGAAAAAACATCCCCTTTAATTGTTGTTCTTGAAGAATTTGACATTATGATTCAACACATACACTTTGGTCGGATTCAAAATCACAAATATATTCCAACCAATATAACTGATAAACCAAGTTGGAACCAATTTTTTGACCGGTTTGACCGTGAATACTATCCTTGGGTTATTTTGATTTTAACATCTAATGTTTCTCCTAATGTAATTGATTCTTTAGACCCTTCATACATTAGAGAAGGACGAGTAAATCAAATATTTGAAGTTACTAAAACAAACTAATAATTTTTTTTCTTATTTTATAACTTGATTGTGGCTAATTTGTGTCCAATTGTTTCCACAAAATTACAATTAACAAAACATGAACCAAATAAAAATAACGGTCAAAATAATCTTCAGGCATTGTAATTACTGGTTTAACAACTCGATATACAAATCCTTCCTTATATTTTTCACCTTTAAACAAATACTCTAATTCTGTTAATCCACATCGTCCATAATTGGTTATAAACTGAACTAAAGTAAGAATAAGTATTGACAAAGCCATTTGTTTTAATTGAATGTTATTGATAAAAACCGAAACTATCAACCCAAATACTAAAAGCCCATGTATTAAATTAATGATATTAATTATTTCCATTAATTTAAAACAAGAAAATTAAATTCCAATTTATTAAATTCTCCATTAATTATTTTTACTTTCAAGTACACCGCATGTGCCTTGAGTTGCTAAAACATAAATGATGTATATGTAAGGACAACAAAAAGCAACAAAAAATGAACCAAAACTAAAACCATTATTGCATTTAAAAGATAAATAAATAGCAACAAGTGACATAATTAAGTGGAAAACTGAATAAATATAACGACCAACACCAGATGTTGTAGTTTCAGTCATTTGGACTGGTTGTACTGGTTCTACTGTTTGGACTGTTTGGTTATTGGTGTTATCCATAGGTTTAACAACAAGGTTATCTGACATAATCTTAATATATATTATTTAGATTTTTATTTTTATAAATTAATTTCTTTATCTTTTGTTTTAGATGATTTTTTATATTGGGTGCTTGGAGTTTTTGATGAACTAGTACCATTTTTTCCGGCAATAATTTCTAAAACTTGTTCCAAATTAATTGTTTCTAAATTATATTTTTTTCCAATTGATATATTTTGTTTCTTTGTTCCTGAAACTATCTGTAAATAGGGACCAAATTCTCCAGACTTGACATTAATTATTTTGTCTTTTACTTTGAATGTTTTCATAGCATTTGGATCTCCTGCTTGAATTATTTCTTTAGCATATTCCAAATCAATATCATCTGGATCAATTGCTTCTTTTACTGAATAATTTTTACCGGCACATTTGATATACAACCCATATTGACCATCATTTAGTGTTACTATAGCATTACCAATTTTACCTAGGGTTTTTGGCCACTCAAGTAATGCAAGAGCGTAATCCAAAGTAACCTTGTCAACAGACATTTCTTTTAGTTTAGCATATGTGAATTTTGATTTATCATTGTTATCATTTGCTTCAATTTTAACATATGGACCATATTTACCAGTTCCAGCAAATACTTCACGACCAGATTCATCTGTTCCTAAAAATCTGTCTGCAACATCACCACCAGATTGTTTAATGTTTTTAGCCTCTGCATTTAATTTTTCTACCATGGGATTAAACATATCATAAAATGTCCTTAACACAGTAACCCAATTAGCTTTACCTTCTGCAATTTTATCAAGATATGTTTCAAAATTTGCAGTAAATTCAATATCCATAATGGGGTCAAAGTTTTTGGTTAAAAACTCATTCACTTTGTTACCCATTAAAGTTGGTACAAGTTTTTTTTGTTCTTTACCAATGGAAACTTCTCTAGTTGACTCTTTAATGTTATATTTACTACTTAACTCAAACTGTCTTGATTGTTTTTTAACACCTTCAACATCTTTGATTTCCACATAATTTCTATCAATAACTTTAGATATATTTGAAGCATAAGTTGATGGGCGACCTATTCCATTTTTCTCTAAATATCTAACAAGTGCTGCCTCATTATATCTTAGAGGTGGTTTAGTATATTCTTCGCTTACTTTAATTTTACCCATAAGCAATCTGTCTTTGGGTTTTATGGCAAGTTGTCCAGTAACTTTTTCTTCGTCTTCTGGTGTGTTATCATAGACAATTAAATAACCGGGAAACTCCACATTTTCTAAACTAGATGTAAAATATGTTTGAACTTTACCAAATTTTAATATTGATTCCTTACTATTTGTTGCATCAGTTTGTATAGTTTGAACATTAACTTGAGCATTTGACATTTGACTTGCAATTGCGCGACGCCAAATTAATGTGTATAGTTTTTTTTGGTCTCCGTCAATACCTTCTGGTTCTGGAGTATTCATATGTGTAGGTCTAATACATTCATGTGCATCTTGACTTGATGCATTTTTTGACTCATAGTTTTTAGGGTCTGAATATTCTTTTCCGTATGTTTTACTAATGTATTTTTTTGCTTCATCAACTGCTTCCTTGCTTATATTTGGACAATCTGACCTCATATAAGTAATTAAACCCGCTTCATATAGTTTTTGAGCAACATCCATAGTTTTTTTAACACTAAAACGTAATTTTGTACTTGCCTCTTGTTGTAAACTTGAAGTAATAAAAGGTGGTGAGGGTTTACGAATTGACTTTTTATTTTCCACAGAAACAACTCTAAATTCTGTTTTTTTACTTATTTGGGATAAAAAAGTTTTAACTGCATCTTCTGACTCAAACTGAAATAATTTTGTTCCTGCTTGCAATGTAGCTCCAAATTTTACAACATTTTCTGAGCCAAATTCAAAATCAGCCATTGTTTTAAAGTATGGTTGTGATATTGATTTTGCTATTTCATTTTCTTTTTCTATAATTATTTTTACTACAACAGACTGAACACGACCAGCAGACTTGGCATCATGAGTTAAATACTTCCACAAAACTGGACTAATTAAATATCCAACAAGACGGTCCAAAATTCTTCTTGATTGTTGTGCATTAACCATATCATAGTTAATAGTTGTTGGACTTGCTAGTGCTTTAGCTAAAGCTGGTTTAGTAATTTCATGAAAAATAATACGTTTTGGATTTTTAAGCCCTAACACATTAGCTAAAGACCAAGCAATTGCCTCGCCTTCTCTATCTCCGTCTGCTGCTAAAATTACTTCTTTACAGTCCTTAGCTAATCCTTGTAATTCTTTAACAACTTTCTTTTTATCAGGAGTTACAATATAATTTGGTTTAAAATTATTTTCTATATCAACTGACAATGTTGACTTATCTAAATCTTGAACATGTCCGATTGATGCTTTAACAATATAGTCTGGTCCTAAATATTGCCCGATTTTAGCAATTTTACCGGGAGACTCAACGATTACAAGTGTTTTACTCATTATTGGAATATAAATCAAATTGTCTTTATAATTGTTTCATCAATTTTTTCAAAAAATAAAACTAAGCTAAACAATAATATCCGATGGTTCTGAAATAGATTTGGCATTGATTTCCAACTGAATTTTTTCAGCCCATAAATCAGCTAACTCATACATTTTATCATTAAAGTTATTTGGAATATGTTTTAATGTTGGTTCAAAAGTATCGGTTAGTTTGTATGCAAATTCAGCCCATCCTGGGATTTTAGTTAATTGCTCAGCATGTGTTTGAATTATTGGGTCTCCACTTTTATTTGTCCATTGGTTTGGTATAGAATAACCTGCTAATTTTAGTGCTTCCATAATTAGTGGACACCAATATTCAGACTGAGTTTTGTATTTGATTGAATGTTCTATCACACATAAAGTTGCAAGTTTTTCTACTTGGCATAATTGACGTCCAATTTCATTTACTTCTCCTGGTGCTTTATATGACAAGATTAATATTTGCATTTTGTTAAATATATGACCTCGTTTTAAATTAGATATAGATTTCCAACTTCTTCTCATTAAAAAAAGTTAATATTATTATATGGGAATATTTTACTTGTTCAATTTTTTTATTTACTATTAGTTTAATTAAGTAAATCATGTAAATTAAACCAATAAATGCCAAATATATTTAATATAATATCAACATTTAAAGAAATATAGTTTTATATATTCAAGAATGAGTTTAAGTTACAAAGACGCCCTTGTTCAAGGCAAAGCAGCTCCAACACCAGTTAAACAAGCACCAAAAAAAATTTATAAATCTTTTACAACTGGAGAAATTAAAAAAATGTGTATTTGGGGTAAATTATCTGAATTGAAACAAGTTAATCCTGCTGTTTTCACTAATTTAGCGATTGAACTTTTTGTTAAAACTATGAATGATAAACTTAACGAAATTACTATGTGGAAATACGAAGACCAAAATCAATATGATGATATTATTAACGAATTTAATGAGAGAGAAGCTGGTATTAAAAAATGTATGGAATATGTGGAATCATTTATTAAAAAAGAACAAGTCGATTCCAAACCAACTTTACAACTTGACCAAATTCATCATCTGTGTATTTTTGGTAGACATGATGAACTGGTAAAAATAAATACTAATATTATTACTTTACCTATTGTTGAAAATTTAATTAGTCAATTAAAAAGAAAAATAACTGATATTGAAATGTGGAAATTAGAAGAAGAAAACCAATCTGAAATAAAACAAAAAGAATTATCCGACAGAGCATACGGAATTATGCAATGTATAAATTGGCTCGGTACTCTTTATCAAAAACTTACTGAGACTAATATTGAAGTATAAATAAATTTAAGTATCTAATCAATCTTTATAATTTTGATTAATTATTTTAACACTTAGCATTTTGCCTAAGCCCGAAGAATAAACCGGTACACAAGGTCTAACCACAATACCTTCACCTGGTACTTTTTTACCATTAGACTGAATATATTGCTGTTCATTCGCAATTTGTTGAAACTTGGCTATATCCCACGTTTCATCTGGATTATATGTACCAAGCACAGGAACCATTGTCAATCCAAGTTCCACACAAATATTTTTAATTTCATCAAGTCCATAAAATAGTCCGGTATCCAAATCCTTAACTGTAAAAACATAAAACTCATAAGACTTTAATCCCATTGCGTTTCCGTTAACTTTGGGTCCGCAAAATTCTCCTTGAATTGCAAGTGATTTCCCATAGAATTCCATGAGTTTTCTAAATCCAGCTTGTTCAACATATTGGCACATGACAGCACCAGGTTCTAATATTAAATTTCGCGAACAAACTAAAAATTCATTTTTATCTTTGTTAAAAATTAATGTCATTGACGACCCATCCATTTTTTGTGTAATATAAATTTCTTTTCCAACGAACTCACCAAGAACTCGGTAATTTGATTTTAAATTATCTTCGTCTGTTCTTGAAATATATTGAGTTGGAAAACTAACAAATTTTGTTGTTGTTCCGTCAACAGTAATAATACTTTCTTTTTCATATTTAGTAACACCAAGCTTATCAGTAACATCAGTTGATTCTACTAAAACGGAACTATCAATATCCTCACATAAACAAGATATCGGTAGGGCCAATCCTTGAGACCATACCCCGCGCAATTTTGTTGTTTGAATTTTAACTAACTGGGAAGGGTTTTTTGAACTTGCTAAAAACTTAAAACATTCTCTTGATACATCAACTTGGGTATCAATAGGAATATATACACATAAATCTCCTACGGAAAATTCATCTTTTTTAACAACTACATCCCAACCTAATATTCTTGCTAAAACTATTTTATCAGCACCAGGTATTGGTGCTAAACTCAAAACTTTTTCAACAGTAGCTAATTTCATTAAGTTTTGTTTGATATAGTACAAAATGATTAGCATATCAATTTTTTTCTAGTTTAAGTTATTATGAGCAAGTTTCCTATTGATTATCAAACTTATAATAACATGGAATTATACACTGATGCAAATCCAAATGAAACAATTCCTGTGGGTTTTGCAAATAAAACCATTGCATTGGAATCAATTAATAAAATTAAAAATAAACCAATGGAATATCAAGTTAAAGTAATTATAACATTATATTATAGAGCAAAATATCATCCACATCAAACACCAGCAATGAGATCTGCGATGAAAGTTTTTACCAAATGGCTCAAAACTAACAGTCCAAGTTCATTACCAAAGTAAGATTAATAAAAAAAAATTGAAATTGTAATCCAATAATTATACCTTAATCAATCGTTAATGGGTTCAGGCATAAGTTTAACAGATTACCAAATTACCGAAATCATCAAGCGTGACATTAACAAAGAATATTTAAACCTTGTTGAAAAAAGAAAACTTGAAACAGCCATGGACAATTCGCAGTGGAGAATATGTAAAAGTTTTGTAGAAGACGAAAAATATTACATGGCACTAAGAGCTGTAAATAATTCTCTGGAACAAGTACAAAGTCAAAGGATGAAAATTATTTGGCAAAATTAATTTATAAGTTTAATTAAGTATTGTTCTCTATCTATATGGGTTCGGGTATTAGTTTATCACAAACACAAGTTGTTCACATTATAAAACGTGACTTATTGCGTGACTATATGGAAAATATAAATAAAAGAAAACCAGCATTAACTTCACAAGAAATATATTATAATTGTTTAGCTGATGCACAATTTGATATTATAAATAAAAAATTAAATAAAATTTTAAAGTAATTTACTTGCTTTGAACTTACATGTTACTTCAAAGTTATCTTCAAGTTCATATGAATAGTCAGCCAAGTTTGTAATGTCTAAAGTATCGCATAGGCTTGTATTAGATGAAGTAACCAATATAATTACTTTATTAGCTGGATCAATAATTTTGTCAAGTAAAATATAAATCATTTGAAGTATTTTATTATTGTAAGCATTGCCAAGTTTTGAGTATTCAATTAATTTTTCAAATGAATCCATAATAAAAATACATGATTGGGACTTTAATCCAGATTCAATTATATCATTTAATTGCATTTCTTTAGCAAATGAATTTATTAATGATTCCGCATTAATAAATTTAACACAGCTATAATCTGATTCTTTTGCTAAATGTGCAACCATTTTTGTTTTTCCAATATAATTAGACCCACTAATGCAAATGGATAATTTATTTCCAGGTTTTAACGCATTGATTTTATCTTTAATATCATAATATGTTTCTTCATATTGTGTAGAATACAATTCTAATGGAGTAGAACAAATAATATCAATTAATGCTGACCTAGTACCAAATTGAGGTTTAATTTCTCGTAGACTTCGTTCAAAGTCAGATTTAGTTACAATTGGGTTAATATTTTTTGCCTGGGATAAATTTGTGGGGTCTAATTCTCTTGATAGTGCGTAAGAAACTGAAGTTTTAACAACTGATTCAATTTCTGCACCCGTAAAATTTTTCGTATTGGATGCAATATCATTCAAGTTAACAGTGTTATCCATATGACCTGTTAACTTCATTTGTTTAGTATGAATTGATAGAATTTCTTTACGTCCAGATTCATCTGGTAAGCCAATTTCAATTTGTACTTCTAAACGTCCAGGACGTAAAATAGCTTCATCTATTAAATCTTTTCTGTTGGTCATACAAATTAATAAAATATTATTTAAAGATTCCGGACCATCAATCATTGTTAAAAATTGATTAACAATTTTATCTCCTGTACCAGTATTATCACCAGAAGAACCACGTTTTTTTACCAGTGCATCAAATTCATCACAAATAATCAAATGGAGTTGTTTACCAGTTTTGTCTGCAATAGCATCAGTGAAAAGTTTACGAACATTTTCTTCAGATTCTCCAACATATTTGGATAACAAGCTAGGTCCATTAACTATTTTTGGTTCAGCACAATTTAAAACTTGTCCCATCTTTCTAGCAACCAGGGTTTTACCACAGCCCGGAGGTCCATATAACAATATACCACGAACATGATTAATTCCTAAATCTTTAGCAACTTTATCTGGTATAATTCTTGACGCAAAAGCACGTCTAAAAATAATTTCAAACTGTTTATCAAGACCACCAATTCCCATTTCTTGAAAATTAAAGTTTCCCTTAAACATATTGGTTACTTGGGTTTTAACGGTAATATTAATGTTTGAATTTAAAGTTGTCAAGTCAAGTTCAGTATTTGAATCAATTATTGTGTTAGTTATTAATTCTTCTTTTGTTTTTCCAATAATATACATTTGCAATTGAATACCAGAATTTGGACTTGAATAAAAATATTTATGAGTTGTATTTAATGGTATTTGAAATAAATTCGATTTAATTAGTTCAAATTCTTCTTCATCAATTGTTATTGGAAATTTTGGTTTTCCAACTGGTTCAACAATAACTGATAAGTTTGGTGTTGGTATACCTACAAGTATTGGGTCAATTGGAATAATTTGAACTTGAGAACCAATTGTGAATCCCAAATAATCTCGAGCTGCACTATTAAATACAATATGGTCTTCTCCTATATTATTTAAATATCTAACACGATAAATTGTACCTAAAAATTTTTTACATTTTTCACCAACAATATTTGGTTTATAATCAACTAATTGAATATAATTAATTCCCATATATTTTGAATTAAGAAATACAGAATTTTTGTATGCGGTTGAAGTGTCATCAGATTTATAAATTGTAAAATATTTATTGTTAATCATTAAATCATATATCAATTCAATATAATATGTCAGCACATCAATTTTTTTATATAAAAATGAAATTTTATTATTTGAAAAAAGTATTTTTATAGTGTTTTAAGGCTTAAAATATTATATGGAAACACTTGAAGAAATTTATTTCTATTCACATAATGGTGAAAATGGATATATGAGTAATTTTTATCCCTGTGTATTTATACATGAAAACATAAAATTTAATAGTTCAGAACAATTTTTAATGTATGTGAAAGCAAAAACGTTTGAACCAACAAATACAGAATTACATAGTGAAATTTTAAAAGAAACAAATCCCGGAAAAATTAAAAAATTAGGTAGGGTTGTAGCAAACTATGATGATAATATCTGGTCAAGTATTCGTTATAAGGTTATGGTTCAAGCATTAAAATGCAAATTTCAACAAAATCCCAGCCTCAAAGCCCAACTAAAGAGTACAGGAACTAAAATATTGTATGAGGCATCTGGCAGTGATAAAATTTGGGGAATTGGCTTTAATATTAGTCAAGTTCTCAACCAAACAACAAAAGAAAATTACGGGTCAAATTTACTGGGGCTGGCATTAATGGAAGTTAGAGCTGGATTGTAAGTTTATAAATGTTTATTTGTTACAAGAATGTTACAATTAGTTTTTATTAACCAATTAAAATGCATATGTGATAACAATAATAATTTTATTTATTTTGTACACATTTAACACAACCCATTAATATCACAATAAATATTTAAATGTTACATAAATAAACTTTTTACTATGTGTTTGTAAATTTATATTGGATTAAACTTAAAATTTTTAAAAAAATTTCGCGCGTGAAAAGTTATAATTGTTTATATAACTTTTATTTTAAATAAGGGTCCAATAATTAATAATTAAAAAGCTTTATGTAAATAGAAGGAATTTACGTTAGTGTTATTATAATTATTATAATTTTCAATGTGAATATTTAAAACAATTATATAAACATCAAATGTTTATTATTATAACTTTTATCATCATTTTATAATTGTTATGATAATGTTTATTTTTCTTATATATATAAACATAAAAATGTTTATAAAAAAGTTATATTGGATTAACATCTTAATGTATATAATTACAACTCTTTAATATGTAGTAAATAGAAGTATACCATAAAACTTTTTTTGTAATTTTATAATTATATAATTGTACCCTTTAATGATTGCAAAAGTTATATAAACAATTATAACATTTTAAAAATAATTTCATAAAAAATATTTTTCATAAAATTTATCGTTTTAAACTAATTTCTCGCGCGCGCGCCTGAGTAACATTTACATTATATCGTTAAAATAGATAC
>JACCDT011914542.1_pt1 | contig 108518 bp, 142 predicted proteins | sample 7446291 | NCBI WGS metagenome assembly JACCDT01 (sample SAMN15323446, study PRJNA562643) | freshwater metagenome | isolation source: river surface water | place: USA:Blue River Watershed | collected 2017-08-17 | reverse complement strand
GCCGCCGCCGCCCCGCAGCCGCCGGCGGCCGCCGCCCGGCCGACGGACACCGGCCTCGCCCCCGCCCACCCCGGGAACTGCCCGCACTGCGGGTGGGATCAGGCCGTCCCGGACGACGCCGAGGTGACCGCGGCCGACAAGGCGACGTTCCTGCACGCGATTCTCGGCGAGAAGCCGTTCACGAAGGACTTCCCGCTGTACGGCGGGCAGGTCACGGTGACGTTCCGGACCCTCACCGCCCAGGAGATCGACGCCGTCTTCGCCCAGGTCTTCCACGAGCAGAAGAAGGGCGAGATCAAGACGGACATGGACTTCTACGAGCGGGTCAACCGCTACCGGCTCTACCTCCAGCTCCAGGCGGTCCGGTCGAACTCGTTCCACCACGACTTCCCGGAAGGGTTCACCGCCCGGACGAACCCCGGGGCGGGCAGCTACTACGAGCTGCCGGCCAACCTCCCCGAGGGGGAGACGGGGCTGCGGCTGGTGGAAGCCCACGTCCGCGAAACGGCCCTGAAGTCGGAGACGATGACCCGGACGGTTACGACGGCGTCGCGGACGTTCAACCGGGTGGTGGCGAAGCTGGAGGCGTTCGCCGACAACCCGGATTTCTGGCAAGCGACCGGGGGTTAAGCCTGACGGTGCGGGCGGCCGCGCGGGGCGTGATCGACTTCCGGCAGGCCCGCCTGCGGGACGTCAACTGGTGGCGGCGGACGAACATCCTCCTGGCCGAGATGGCCCGGGACGACGACGCCGCCGCGACCCACGCCTCGTTCCTGTTCCATCTGGCCCTGGTCGCGAACGGCAGCCTGAGCGAGGACGGCTTCAAGGCTGAACAGGTCAAAGCGAAGGAGGCGTTCACCGAGTACGTCGCCTGCACCCACCCGTGGGCGGAACGGGTCCGCAAACAGCAGCAGCTCTCCGACGCGAAGGCGCTGCGGGACATGTACAAGCAGGTGTGCGGCGACCCCGACGACCCGCTGACGCAGGAACGGTGGCGCAAGGAGTCCGCCGACCTGGAAGCGCGGACGACCGCGCTCGACCCGGCCGACGCCACGATGGCGGCGGTCACCGCCGCCCTGGCGGCCGGCTCGCGGCCGGCGGCCCGGGCCGCCGTGGCCCTGGACTGAAGGAGTGGTCCGTGCCCCAGCCGTACGAAGTCTTGCCGGCCATGTACACGGCGCCGATGGCGAGCGGGATCGCGCCGACGGCCATGTACGGGATGGAGGGGATGCCGCTCCCGTTCGGGACGCACCCCGGCGTCGCCCTGGCCGGCCAGTTCCTCCTCGCCCCCCACCTGCGGGGGGCGATGGGGTCGGCCGGGTACGCCCCGATGGGGCTCGGGCACGACCAGAACGTGTTCGACACGCTCCGGCGGCAGCAGTACACGCAGATGCAGACGCAGCTCGTCCAGGCGGCGGCCAGCCGCGACCGGGACAACCTGTTCCGCACTTTCCGCGGCATGTCGGCGATGGCCGGGGTCGGGTTCGGGGTGGAGCAGCGGCGGGCGGCCAACGCGCTGGCCGACCTGACGACGCTCGCCTCCCCGATGCTCGTCGCCATGAACCCGGACCTGCTCGACCAGATGGGCGGGTCGCGGGGGTCGGCCGCCGTCATGGCCCGGCGGATGATCGACGCCGGTCGCTACCGGATCGACCCGGTGACCGGCCGGCTGGGGACGTCGCAGGAGACGATGGGGGCGGTCGTGAATCAGGTCTACGACGACCTGTTCACGCGGGGCGACCGGCGGGAGATGGGGAACCTGACGGCCGGGCAGGCCGGCGCCCTCTACTCGGAACTGACCAACCGCGGCATGGTCCTCGGGGACAGCCGCCAGCCGTACCACCGGTCGTACGAGGCCGTCCGGGAGATGGCGCGGACGAACCCGGACGCCCTGGCCCGGGCCGCCCGGACGGCCGGCGTCAGCGTGCCGGGCGACACGGGCCGGGTGTCGGCCGCGGACCTGGACAAGTTGGCGATGACCGACGAGGTCGGCGGCCGGCTCCGGGCGTTCGACGCCTCGAAGATCACCCGCACCTTGAAGAACTACGCCGGGGCCGTCTCCGCCATGCGGGACATCTTCGGCGACATCGGCCGGCCGGACGCCCCGATGCAGGAGCTGATCGGCGGACTGGAAGCCCTGACGATGGGGTCGCTGGCCCAGCTCGACCCGGGCCGGGCCGGGGCGATCGCCCGGCAGACGCACAACCTCGCCCGCCAGACCGGGGTCACCCTCGACTCGGCGATGGTCCTCCAGCAGCACGCCGGGGCGCGGGCACAGCAGCTCGGGCTGGAACCGATCTTCGCCGTCCAGGCGGCCCAGGGGGCGCTCGCGTTCGGCGGGGCGTACCGGTCGCAGGGGCACGCCGCCCACACCGCCTTCGGGGCGTTCAACGCCGACCAGATCACCCAGCTCGACGCCAACCTGCGGCTCCAGGCGGCCGGGTCGAACATGGCCAACCAGCTCGGGGCCGTCATGCGGCTGCGGGAGGCGGCCGGGGGGTTCCGCCCCGGGACCGACGCCGCCCGGTTCGCCGCCGCCGTCACCGCCGGCACCGGCGAGTTCGTGGACGGCCGCGGCCGGACCCGGTCGCTGAACATCAGCCAGGGCGAGCTGTTCGAGATGATGCGGGCGGCCGGGGTGGACGAGGGGACCGTCCGCGACGTCCTCGACCAGCGGGACGCGAACCGCGAGCAGATCGACCGGTACGGGATCACCGCCATCGTCCGCCGCGAGCAGGCGGTCGGGGAGATGCAGCCGCAAGCGGCCCTGCGGCTCGGGGAGACCCTGTCGTCGCGGCTGCGGACGGTCGGCGGGTTGTCCGACACCCAGATCAACACCGCGATCGACCGGGCCGCCCCGGCCGCCGCCCGGCGGATCATGGCGATCCCGACCGCCACGTTCGCCCGGACCGGGGAGCGGGAGGCCGAGATCGGCCGCATCCTCGAATCGGAGCTGGCCGGGACGCCCGTGGGCGGCGCCCTGGCCGCCATGCCGCGGGAGGAGCGGGACCGGTTCCTGCGGACCACCGCCGGCCAGTTCTACGGCAACATGGACCGGTTCATCCGGACCAGCAATTACCGCGGGATGGGGTCGTTCCAGAACGTCCACCGGGTCATGAACGCGGACGTGCTGCGGGAGGCCGACCGGAGCGAGATGCAGGCCCGGTTCACCGGCGAGATGCAGGAGGCGCTCAGCCCCCTCGGCCGGGGCACGGCCCTGGCCCGGGCGATCGACGCCATGCAGGAGGTCCGCGAGGGCGACACCGACGGGATGCAGCGGGTCATGATCCGGGCGTTCGGCGGGGTGGACCAGCGGGAGGTGAACATCGCCCTCCAGGGGCCGCTCGCCGCTATCAGCCGCCGCCGGGCCGAGGCCGAGCGGCTCATGACCCAGGTCGCCAGGACGCCCGACTCGGCCGAGCGGACCCGGCTGATGGAGCAGCTCGACGCGATGATGCGGGAGCTCCGGACGCAGGCCGACTCGGTCGCCCAGACGGCCGAGCGGTTCGGCATCTACCGCGACGGCGGGCTGACCCGGGAGCACACCGAGCGGGCGCTGCGGAGCACCGCCGACGTCGTCCGGTCGATGCTCGACCTGTCCGGGGTGCGGGGCGGGTTCGGGACCGACGTCGGCCGGCCGGAGCTGGACCGGACCGCCGCCGGGTACACGGCCGGGCGGATCACGCCGGAGGAGGCGGCCGTCGTCATCATGGCCCGGCGGCAGGCCGACCCGCGGCTCGGGGTGACCGACGAGCAGGTGCGGACGGCCCGGGAGGCGGGCGGCAACCGGCTGTCCGAGGAGCAGGTCCGGACGGCCCTGGTCGCCCAGCGGCGGGCGGCGGTCGCCCAGATCTCCGACGGCGAGCTGGCGGCCGAAATGGCCACCGGGCGGATCGACACCGCCACCCCGGCGGGCGAGGCCGCGGCCCGCGCCCTGGCCCTGCACCGCCGCAGCCGGACCCCGCTCCGGGGGTCGGCCGAGCGGGTCCGGGAGCTGGCCGCGGCGCACGGCGTGGCGCCGGAGCAGGCCCAGCTCTGGGCCGACACCGAGCAGCGGGCCAAGCGGCTCGGGATCAGCGACGACGAGATCCGGCGGTGGGAGCGGGGGGACGCGGCCGCCGGCATCCCGGCCCACGCGAACGCCTGGGACGCGACGAACGCCATCATCCGGGACCGCGAGGCCCGGCGGTTCGCCGTCACCGACGACGACCGGCGGGCGTTCGTCACCGAGCAGGGGCTGGGCGACCGGCTCAACATCACCACCCCCGAGGGGCGGGCGGCCGCCGACAACCTCATCCTCCGCCGCCGGCAGGCGGACGAGCGGCAGCGGTTCCAGGGGTTCCGTCAGTCGCCGGACGGGAGCCGGTTCCGCGAAGACGTGGACATGCGGAGCCAGGACGTCGAGCAGATCATGACCCAGCTCGTCACCAGCCCGCAGATGATGCGGCGGTTCGGGATGTGGTCGATCAAGATGCACGACGACCTGAAGACCGGCCAGCAGCGGCTCCGGGAGCTGGCGATGGTCCACGCCGGCGGCGACATGAGCCGGCTCATCATGGGCGACACCGACATCGACGCCGGCACCCCCGAGGGGGCCGAGCGGGCGGGCCGGGTCCGGGCCGAGGTCCAGGCGCTGTTCGCCCAGCAGACGGAGATCATCCGCGGCGCCCACGCGACGCACGGGATGGCCGGGCGGCAGCTCCAGCTCGGCACGGCCGGCGAGGCGCTCATCCGCGGCCAGGAGACCGGCAACGGCGGGACCGCCCCGGTGTTCGACCTGATCCGCCGCCGGACCCTCCTGGGCATGGGCCTCGACCCGTCCCTGGCGCTCCACGCGATCACCGACCCGGCCCAGCGGCGGGCCGCCCAGGACCGGTTCCACGTCGAGGCCAGCGCCATGCTGACGGGCGGCTGGCAGGGGATCTCGCCCGAACACCGGCAGGCCGTCGAGCGGGTCCAGGAGCAGCTCGGCAACGAGCACGAGGCGCTCGGCCTGCTGGGCATCCGGGCCATGCCCGGCGAGACCCCGCAGGCGACCCTGGCCCGGGCGATGACGGAGGCGGCCAGCCACCCCGACCCGCTGGTCCGGGAGGGGCGGGAGTACGGGCTGCGGAACTACGACCGGGCGGTCCGGGCGGTCGCCGCCGCCCGCCGCATCCGGCCCGAGGACGAGGAAGTGCTGGCCGGCCACCGCGAGCGGATGCGGCGGGTCGAGGAGTTCGCCGCCGCCCACGGCACGACGCCGGGCGAGCTGGGGGCGGTCCTGACCGGGACCGTCGTCGTCCCCCGGCTGACCCCGTTCAGCCCCGCGGAGGAGGCGGCCGTGACCGGCGCCCGGACGGCCCTCGGGGACGCCGACCGGGAGATCCGCGACGCCCAGACGACGATCGACGGCGCCCGGTTCACCCTGGCCCAGCCGGGGCTCAGCCCCGACCAGCAGCGGGACGCCCGGGCGATGCTGGACACCGCCACCCGGCGGCTGGCGGACGCCCGCACCCAGCGGGCGACGGCCCTGGCCGGCGTCGAGCCCGTGGCCCGCACCCGCGGCACGACCGGCGAGCGGCTCCTGACGACCGAGGCGGGGCGGCTGACCCCGCAGCAGATCCAGTCGGTCGCCGAGGACTTCGCCGCCCTGGGCCGTAGCACCCCCGAGGTGGACGCCCTGCTGGCGGCCCGCGGGGTCAGCCGCGAGGACTTCGCCGCGATCGACGACCTCGTCCGCCGGGGCGGCGACGCCCGGCAGCGGGAGGCGCTGGACCGGGAGCAGCGGCAGCCGCTCGACCTGATCGGCGAGATGCGGCAGGCGTTCGGCTTCGCGCCGCTCGACGCCGGTGAGCAGACCGCCCTGGCCGGGCGGGCCGGCGGCTTCACCGGGGCGGAGCAGCGGCGGCTCCTCCAGTCGGTGACCGGCACCCAGATGAGCCTTCGCGCCCAGGCGACCGACGCGGCCGGCGTCCTCCAGGGGCGGATCGACCGGCACGGGCCGGACTCCCCCGAGGGCCGGGCCGCCCGCACCCTGCTCGACCAGATGCAGGTGCCCGGCCGGCCGAACGCCGGGGTGGACGTGATGACCCGGCAGTACCAGGACATGCTGGGCGAGGCCGACCCGGCCAAGCGGCGGGACGCGCTCAACCGGTTCCGGGCCACGTTCGGGCTGACCGACGCCGGGCTCCAGCGGTTCGAGCAGGCGTTCGAGTTCCAGCAGCGGATGGAGACGCTCAACTTCGGCCCCGACCGGGCGCAGCGGGCGGACGCCATCGGGACAATCCTCGACCGGCTGCCGACCGGCGGGGTGCAGTACGGGCAGCCGGGCGGCGGCGGGACCGGCCCGGGCCAGACCCACATCACCGGCGAGCTGATCCTGCGGGGCGGGAACATCGGGTACGTGGACGCGACGACCGGCGGCGGGGCGGCCCACGTCGGGCCGTCCGGCTAAGGAGGGGCGGGATGCACGTGTTCGAGGGCGCCGTCGGGCGGGTGGTGGCGGTCGAAGACCCCGCCGTCCAGGGGGTCATGTACGTCGCCGACATCGCCGACGACCCGCTGTCGTTCGACGCCCAGCGGTCGATCATCACCCGCGTCACCTGCGCCCAGCAGGTGAACCTCCAGTTCCTGCACACGATGGGCCGGCACGTGTACGTGTACGTGTTCGGCGACCGGATGGGGCAGATCGGGCTGTCCGGCCTGTCGTTCGCCAACGAGTGCCCCCAGCCGGGCTCGGTCCACGGGATCATCGGGGTGTTCGACTGGTATCGCCGCAACAAGGCGTCGCGGCGGGCCGACCCGGTGCGGATCAACATCGGCATGCGGGACAACATCGACGGGTTCGTCACCGGGTTCTCGTTCGACACCGTGGACCCGGCCACCCAGATGGTGCAGTGGAACATGACCATCGCCGCCCTGCCCGAGAAGTAACGTGCTGAACCACTACCTGACGCTCCTGCGCAACCTCCCGCCGGACGGGGAGGACGTCGCCGAGGAGAAGATCCCGGCCGGCTTCCTCCCGGTCCGCCTGCCGACCTGCGTCCAGGCCGTCCGCCGCGTCCTGTTCGGCAGCACGCCGGACCGGGCCATGCTGAACTACCGCGGCCGCCAGCTCCTCCGGGTCGTCCACGCCACCCCGCTGGCCGCCTGGGTGACCGCGCTCGACCCGCGGGTGGCGTACACGCTCGCCGGCGGCGGGCTGGTCGGGGCGGCGGCATTCGTCCCGGCCGTGACCCAGGTCAGCGGCCCGGCGGCGGCCCTCCCCGTCACCGGCGGGCCGGCCGCCCCGGATGCGACCGGGGTCATGCGGCTCCGGTACACGGTGGACGTCACTTCCCTGACGACGGTCACGGTCCGCCGGCACACCGACCCGGCCGCCGACGCGACCACCACGTTCGCCCTGACCGCCGGGCTGTCCGCCCCGATCGAGCTCCGCGGGGCCGGGTACGGCGTCCGGCTGACGACCGACGACCCGGGGTCCGCGTGGGCGGTCGAGGTGCTGCTACGGCCGCAGCGGGATCTGGGCGAGCTGTGCGCCGACCTGGAGTCGGTCGGCGACGCCCGGCTGACCGAGCTGTTCGGGCTGGAGGCGACCGAGCCGTGGGTCACCCTGCGGCGGGTGTGGCGGAAGACCCGGGAGACGCCGCTCCGGCTGGCCGCCGCCGTCACCGCCGCGGTGTACCGGACCGAGGAGGCCCGCCGTGGCTAACCACGCCGTAACGTACCTGTCCGGCGCCAAGGCCCTCTACCTGGAGATCGGGGACCGGCGGTTCGCCGTCGCCCAGTTCACGGCCTCGTGGGCGGTGAACGAGATCCCGCAGGCGCAGTGCCTGATCGCCGTCGGGCGGGACGCCCGGAGCGAGCACGCGGGCGAGCTGGCCGAGATCCACGCCGCCGCCGACTCCCTCCTCCAGATGCTCCCGGCCCGGGTGGTGTTCCGGCCGGAGGGGGAGTACGTCCCCGGCGGGGCGGCGTGGCCGGCCGGGTCGCAGGTCGTGTTCGACGGGTACTACGTCGGCTACGCCCACCGGAAGATGAACGGCAAGGTCCAGGTCATCGTCAACCTGACCCACTGGCTGACCGACCTCGCCCATTCGAGCTGCCTGTCGAAGAACAGCCACCCGTCGAACCCGGCCAGCCTGACGACGGCGGCGGTCATGCGGACGTTCCGGGACAGCGGCGCCGCCCAGGGGGCGTTCGTCAGCTACCTGACCGGCCACCGGGTCGTCCAGTCCCGGGTGCTCCAGGACATGTGGGGGGCGATCAAGTCGCTGTTCTCGGCCATCGCCGCGATCGAGGCGTCGCCGGTCGGGCCGAACGACCTGTGCGGCGGGACCACCCCGGCCAGTTTCGTCCGCAACGACCGGGCGATCGCCGCCCTGGCCCGGATGGAGGGGCCGGCCCTGTTCGCCCCCGCCGCCCTGGCCTACCGGCACGGGGTGCCGCTCGTCCCGCAGGGGTTCAACGTCCCGCTCGTGGACTCGGCGGTCGGGAACGCCGTCTGCAACGCGACGATCGACAGCTACGCCAACACGACGTTCTGGGACAAGCTGGTCGGCGAGTTCGGCCCCATGTTCGGGATGGCCGTCGTCCCGCTGGTCGGCAAGTCGCTGGTGGTCGCCGACACGCCCGCCTACAACGGCGACTTCTGGAAGGAGATCACCCCCGACGAGTACGACTCGTTCGACCAGACGGCGTTCGTCGAGCGGCCGATGCGGGCGGTGGCGGTGTACGGCCACGTGGCGTCGTTCACCGGCGCGCGGAACGGGGCCGCCCCGGTGAACCACCGGGACGTGGGCGGGTGCTACGCGGCCCCGGGGGTGTCGCCGGCCGACGGGCTCGTCCAGTACGTCCGCGCCCCGGCGTGGCTCGACACGATCATGTCCGGGGCCGTCTACGGGCGGAGCTCGACCGGGGTCACCGGCGGCTCGGCGACCAGCACCGGCTCAACCCCCGGGCTGACCCCGCCGCCGCCGGCCGACACCCCGGCCTACACCGAGCACCTGGGCAACGTGCAGCCGCTGTACGCCCGGTACGCCCAGACGGTCTACGCCCTCCAGGCGCTCCGCGGCCGGTCCGGGACCGTGTCCGGCAAACTCCGGTTCGACATCGGCCCCGGGTCGGTCGTCCGGATCGGGGCCACCCCCGACGTCGTGACCGGCCCCGGGCTCGACAAGCTGGCGGGCGACTTCTACGGGTGCGTCTCCCGGGTTACAGTGAACATCAACTGCGAGTCGGCCGCGGCCGGGACGACGTTCCAGCTCACCCACCTGCGGACGGCGCCGGAGAACAAGAGCCCGCGGACCAGCGTCCGGGAGCACCCGCTGTTCGGCCGGAGCATCCACGGCGGCGGGAAGCACGGCGCCCCGCTGATCGACGAGTACGAGGACATCCGATGACGGACATGGTGCCGGCAGACGCCGACGCGGCCGAAGTGGTCGAGGAGATGCGGGTGGTGTTCCGGCGGTTCCGGGGCGGCACCCCGTTCGGGACGTTCGGCCACAACCACCGGTTCGTGGTCGTCCTGCCGCTCGACCCGATCCCGGAGTGTTTCGTCGTGGAGGCCGGGACGGCGTACCGGTACGACAACGGCGGGTTCTTCCTGTTCCCGCACGACGACGGGGGGCCGCGGCTCGTCGCCAACCTGTTCCACGGCCACTCGGGCGGCTGGGACCGGTGGAACTACGCCGTCCTGGCCCTGACGACGCACGGCTTCCACGTGCGGGAGGAGTGACATGCCCGACCGGACGATGGGCAACGGCGACATGCTGGAGGAGCAGCACCGGGACGCCTACGGGCGGTTCGCGGCCGACCCGTCGCCGGCGTCGAACGCGGCGTTCCTCAAGCACATCCACCCGGTGATCGAGGCGGCCATCCGGACGCACGTCGGGCAGACGAGCCCGCTGCTGGTCAGCCGGGCGCGGAAGATGGCCCTGGCCGCGGCCCGGACGTACGACCCGAAGCGGGCGCGGCTCCAGACCCACCTGTTCAACCAGCTCCAGGGGCTCCGGCGGGTCAACCGCCAGCTCTCGACCGTCGTCAAGGTGCCGGAGCGGGTGGCCATCGACCGGCACCACCTGGAGCGGTACACCCGGGAGCTGACCGACGAGCTGGGCCGGGAGCCGACCGACGCCGAGCTGGCCGACAAGACCGGGTTCTCGGCCAAGCGGCTGGCGACGGTCCGCGGCTACCGCCCGGCCGTCGCCGAGGGGACGCTGACCAGCGTGTCCGACGGGAACGTGTACGGCGGGGTGGACGAGCTGGGCCGCCGGCGGGTAGGGATGTGGCGGGAGATGGTCTACGACGAGCTGTCCGACCAGGACAAGCGGATCATGGAGCACACCCTCGGGATGAACGGCCGGCGGGCGCTGTCGAACCAGGAGATCGCCCGTAAGATCGGCCGGTCGCCGGGCCTCGTCAGCCAGCGGAAGGCGTACATCCAGTCGCTCCTCGACCAGGAGCAGGAGATGCAGTTGTGAGCGAGCCGCTCCCGACGCCGAAGTCCGTCGCCGACGTTGACCCCAACTTCGAGCGGCAGCTCCGTGCCCTGAAGGCCGACTCGAAGGCGAACGGCGACGCCATCCGGCAGAACGACGCGACCCGCTGGTTCCGCCCGGCCGGGTGGGACGGGGACGTGTTCGACTACGCCGGGATCGCCCGGGCGTTCAACCGGGACGCGGCCAACGAGATGGTGGTGCGGGCGATCAGCGACGCGGAGGCGCCGGGGACGAGCGGCGACCTGATCGCCGCCACCACCCAGATCGACTACCTCGCCTGCCTGGAGCGGGCGTTCCGCGTCCGGCACACGCTGCCCGGGCCGCGGCTGCTGCTCCACGCCGCCGGCAGCCTCCAGGGGGCCGGCGACGACAAGGGCGTGTACTCGCTGTGCGGGGTCGAGTACGTCCGCCGGCTGGTGGCGGAAGCCAAGCAGGGGGGCTGATGAGCACCACGAGCGACTACGCCGGCCGGACGTACGACATCGTCGCGTGGCAGGGGATCGGCGGCCCGGTCCCGGTCGGCGGGCTGGCCCGGCTCCGGCCGCGGCTGGCCGACCCGGGGGCCGGCGGGACGATCATCGCCGGCGTGGCGAAGATGGCCCAGCGGGCCACCTTCCTGCTCCTGACCGAGCGGGGCAGCCTCCGGTACACCCCGGCGTTCGGCACCGCGTTCATGGTCGAGGCCCGGCAGGGGCGGTGGCGGACGACGCTCGACGTGCAGCAGGCGTTCTACGCCGCCCTGGTGGACATCCGCCGGCAGATGACCCGGCCCGAGTTCGACGCCGACCCGGACGACGAGCGGTTCGCCGACGGGGAGCTGCTCTCCGTCGGGCTCGCCGGCGACCGGGTCGAGCTCGGCGTGCGGTGGACGAGCGTCGCCGGGACGGCCGCCACCATGATCGCCCCGATCGCCACCGTCGTGAAGTAAGGGAGCCCCGATGACGATCGCCGTCCGCGACCTGGACGCCCTGGACCCGGACCTCGTCACGGCCGCCCTGGCCGAGACGGCCACCCGGGTCGCCGAGCTGAACCCCAGCCTGGACCTCCGGGTCGGGGTGGCGCACGGCCTGCTCGTGTACCCGCACGCGGTCCTGGCGACCGGGCTCCAGCAGAACGTCATCGACTACCTCAACGCCCGGAGCCTCCTGGCCATCCGGGCCGACCCGACCCTGGCCGACCCGGAGCTGGTGGACCACGTCCTCGCCAACTTCCGGGTCGTCCGCAAGGCCGGGGAGGCCGCCCGCGGGGAGGTGGCCGTCGTCAAGGACAACGACCTCACCACCACCTACGCCGTCGGGGCGGAGTTCACCGCCGGCGGCCGCACGTTCGTGACCGAGCGGGTGTACACGGCCAAGGCCGAGGCCGCCCTCCTCGGCGGCGCCGGGGACCGGCTCATCACCCGGCGGGCCGACGGGAACTACGTGTTCACGATCCCGGTGGTGGCCGCCGAGGCCGGCACGGCCGGGCGGGTCGCCAAGGACACCGTCGTCGTCCCGGCGGCGGTCCCGCCCGGGTTCGTGGCCGCCTACGCGGCCGGCGACTTCACCGACGGCCGTGACACCGAGACGAACGACGCCATGCTCGTCCGGCTCCAGCAGGGGGTCGCGTGCAAGGCCCCGGCGAGCCGGGTGTCGATGACCGCCATGCTCCGGGAGGTGCCGGCGTTCGAGCGGGTCGGGGTGTCGTCGATCGTCGGGTACGGGGACGCGGAGATGCTCCGCGACAAGCACTGGATCTTCCCCGTCCACGGCGGCGGCCGGGCCGACTGGTACGTCCGGACCGACGAGCCGCTCACCCGCCGGGTGCTGACGAAGACGGCCACCCTCGTCGCGAAGGATGGGGTGCTCGGGACGTGGCAGTTCTCGCTCGGCCGGGACGACGCCCCCGGGTTCTACGAGGTCGTCCGGGTCCGCCTGCCGGGCGCGACCGCGACCGCCGGCGGGTTCACCGTCGTGGCCGACGTGCGGGGGATCGACCTGTCCGGGGACGGGTTCCGGCCCGACGTGCAGACCGTCGCCGAGGGGGCGTTCACCCGGTTCCAGACGGCAACCCTGCGGTTCGAGGATACCGTCACCGACGCCAGCAGGCTGGCCCTCGGCAGCCGCCAGGACTACGAGTTCGACGTGGCCGGGCTCCCGCTCGTCGGCGAGATCCAGGACTACGTGAGCGGCCGCGACGTGCGGGCGTACGGGTCGGACGTGCTCGTCAAGGCGCCGGTCCCGTGCTTCCTCCAGGTCTCGTTCACGATCTACAAGCGGGCGACCGACGCCGCCCCGGACGTGGCCGCGATCAAGACGGCGGTGGCCGCCCTGGCGAACCAGACGCCGTTCACCGGGCGGCTCTACGCCGGCCGGGTGCACGACGTCGTCCACGCCTACCTCGGCAACGAGGCGAGCGTCGGCGCCATCGACATGTTCGGCCGGCTGCGGTATCCTGACGGCCGTACCAAGTACGTCCGCGACGCCGACGTCCTCGCCGTCCCGGACACCCCGGCCGACATGGTGAGCCCGAAGACGGTCCAGTTCTTCCTCGCCCCGGAAGACGTCGGGGTCACGGTCGAGTCGGCCGTCCCGGCGGCCCTGTGAGCCGCCTACATTCGACACGGAGGTCGAACCAATGTCCCTCGCGCAGGCGGTCCAGATACTGACCTCCCAGCCGATCAAGTACGGCACCGGGAAGAAGGCGACGGAGCTCGCGCCGCCGTCGAAGCCGGAGGCGATCTTCGCGCTCAACTACATGGAGGCGTTCGGCTACCTGGAGCGGTCGCTCGCCGGGTGGCGGGACATCAAGGTCGAGGACATCACGAAGGCGATCGGGCTGTTCCAGCGGTGGTTCGGGCTCCGGCAGACGCTCCAGCTCGACCCGGCGACGGTGAAGTCGATGGAGTGGCCGCGGTGCGGGCACACCGACGTCACCCGGCCGCACCAGACCGAGGCCCTGGCGGTCCAGGCGTTCGTCGCCGCCAACCTGCCGCGGTGGACGAAGGACGGGCTGACGTATGCGTTCGCCACCTTCGTCCCCGGGCTGACCGCGGACGTGCAGCGGCGGCTGACCGCCCAGGCGTTCGAGGCGTGGACGAAGTGGATCAACCTGACGGTCCGGGAGGCGACCGGCCTGGGCACGGCCGACATCGTCATCGGCACCGGCCAGGGGGCACGGTCGAACTTCGACGGCCCCGGCGGCACGCTCGCCTGGGCCTACCTGCCGGACGGGTCGGACCAGCGGCTCGAAATGCGGTTCGACCTGGGCGAGACGTGGACGGACGACCCGACCGGCCGGGGCATCATGTACCTGAACGTCGCGACCCACGAGTACGGCCACCTGCTCGGGCTCGAACACTCGAAGGTGCCGTCGGCCCTGATGGCCCCGTACTACAGCCCGGCCGTGGCCGTGCCGCAGCAGAACGACGACATCGCCCGAATCCAGGCGCGGTACGGCGTGCGGACCACGCCGGACACCCCGCCGCCGACCCCGCGGCCGTCGATCGTCGTCACCGGTAACGTCGAGGTCGTCGTCAACGGCCGCCGGGTCGCCTGACCGCCCGCCACTCCGGAGGAAGCGAAATGCCGAAGGTGTTGCCCGCGTTTGTATTCCTGCTCGCCGCCGGCGTCGCCGCGGCCGCCCCGCCGACGCTCGACCTGCCCGCCGAGGTCAAGCCGTCCAGCGGGTACGCCCGGCTCACGCCGAAGACGGACGCGGTGAGCGTCGTGTACGTCCCGCTGGACGCGGCGTTCCCGTTCCCGTCGGCCGAGCTGAAGAACCCGAAGTCGTTCGTCCTCCCGGTCGCCGGGCTCAAGGACGGCCGCTACCGGTTCGTGGCCGTGGCCGCGTCCAAGACCGGCGAGCAGGCCGAGGGGTCGTTCGTCGTCGTCATCGGGACCGGCAAGACCGACGACGACAAGAAGGACGACCCGATCCCGCCGCCGAAGCCGAAGCCGGACCCGCAGCCGCCGGCCCCCGAGCCGGTGACCTCGTTCCACGTGGTCATCATCTACGAGTCGGGCAAGACGTACGACGCGAAGACGGCCGGCGTCCTCAACTCCGGCGACATCCGCGCGTACCTGGACAGCGTCACCACCCCCGACGAGGGGACGAAGGGCTGGCGGATGCGCGACAAGGACATTTCGGCCGACAACGACACGGCGTTCCAGAAGGACATGTGGGCCGACGTGAAGACCAAGCTGCGGCCGGAGAACGTGCCCTGCTGGGCCGTCGAGGTCAATCGCAAGGTCGAGATCATCCCGCTTCCCGGGTCGGTGGCCGAAGGGCTGGCGACCCTCCGCAAATACAAGGGGGAGAAGTAACCATGCCGGAGCTGTACAAGGGGCGCATCCCCATCATCCGCCGCGACTTGAACGAGGGGTTCCTCCGCGGCCTCCCCGACCCCGAGCACCTGTCCACCGGGGCGATCCCGCGTGACTTCGACGTGGACCCGGTGCTGATGCGGGACTCGCCGGCCGGGATGGTGCTGATCGACCCGAGCGAGGACGACGCGCGGTTCGACGCGCAGGAGGAGACGAAGTCCAGCCTGGAGCACATGTACCTGCCGGGCGACGGCAAGAAGCCGGCGTTCACGTTCCTGGACCAGAACGGGTTCCCCGACTGCTGGACGCACTCGACTGGCCACGGGATCATGTTCGAGTACTTGATGGCCGGGCTCCCGGTGCCCAAGCTGAACGCGGTCGCGGCGGCCACCCTGATGGGGCAGACCAACGGTGGCTGGAACGGGCTGTCCCTCAAGTTCGCGCGGGACAACGGCTACCCCGTCTGCGGGACCGGGCCGGGCCAGTGGCCGTACCAGAGCCGCCGCGGCTCGGACACGCCCGAGCTGCGGGCCAACATGGCCAAGCACAAGGTCGTCGAGGACTGGTACGACCTCGGCCGGCAGGTCTACGACCAGAAGCTCGTGGCCCGGCAGATCGCTACGGCCGGCTTCCAGAACTGGCCGGTGCCGAGCGACTACAACCGCTTCGGCCACTCCATGCTGACGATCCGGTACGTCCGGATCGCCCGCGGCGACTGGGGGCTGCTCACCCTCAACTCGTGGCTCGGGTTCGGGTACTTCGGGCTCGCCGTCCTGGCCGGCATGTGGCCGGACAACGCGACCGCGATCCGGGCGGTCACCCCGTCGATCGACAAGAGCTTGGCCGTCTAACCGAGGACCGTCGTGGCCTACTTCACCGCGGACCAGAACTACCCCAACGCCGACCCGCGGGAGCCGGTGTTCCCGAACTACCGCGACTTCCGCCGGAACTGGTTCGCGGCGGCCCTCGTCGCGATGCTACTGTGGTACGCGATCCCGACCGCGGTCCTGGTCGGGCTCGGCGTGTGGGCGTGGCGAGAACCCACCACCTCGCCCGCCCTGCTCTTTCTCGCCCTCGCCGCGATCGGCGTCGCGGCGGCGTGGTGGGACCGCGAGTGACCCGTTCGCCCAGCCCTTACGAGGTAACGTCATGAAGACGTCGTTCCTGGCCGCCGCCGTGGCGGCCCTGCTGGCCCCCGCCGCCGGCGCGGCCGAGTTCGTGGTCGTCAACCGCTGCGACACGAAGTTCACGGTCGTCAACCGCTGCCCGGCCCCCGCGGCCGTGGTCGTGGTGCCGGCCGCCCCGCTCGTCCCGGTCGCCCAGGCCGGGGCGACCGCCCAGTGCGGGTGCAAGTCGGTCGGCAGCACCTGCCCGTCGCCGGCGTTCTGCGGCGGGGCGGGCTGCGACTGCGGGAAGGCAGCCGCCGCGGGGGTGGCGGCGGCCCCTTTCGGCAACCGGCCGGTGGCCTCGTACGGCACGCCGGCCACGACTGTCCCCACTGCCGGTACGCTGCCCCAAGCCCGTGGCCGCAACGCGGCCCAGGGCCAGTTCCGGGGAGTCACGTACACGCTTGCCCCCGGTGCGGGGGGCAGTGGTTCCACTAGCGGCTGCGCGAACGGCCGCTGCGGCACCGTCCAGTACTTCCCCTAACCGGCCGGCCCGGCCCGCGGCCGGGCGGCCCCCTCCAGCCACAGGACACACGCGATGAGCACCGAAGGCACGCCGCCGGCCCCCGTGGGCGGCCTCCGCGACCGGGTCAGCGAGCGGATGTTCCGCTCCCAGGTCCGCGACGGGTTGGCGACCGAGCTGAAGAAGAAGGCGGGCAAGGGCGCCAAGTTCGGCGCGGCCGCCGTCCCCAGTATCGTGGCGGCCGTCCCCGACTCCGAGATCGACGCCGCCCGGGCGCAGGCCGAGGCCGGGGCCGCGACGGCCGTGGGCGGCCCCATCCTCGACTGGCTGAAAGACCCGGCCAACCGGGCGATCGTCAGGAAGGTGATCGAGCTGCTGCTGGCGTCGCTGCTCGCCTAACCCGGACGGCGGCGCCGGCCGGCCGGCGCCGCCGCCCTAATAACGGTATTAACCATGCCCGGAGTCCTCGACACGGCCTACGACGACCCCGACAAGCTGCTCGGCGTGATCGGGTCGTTCTGGCGGAACGTGTACGAGGGCTCTTTCCTCGTCGAATCCCTCCTCCACGCCCGCGCCCAGCTCGACGCCGACGCCCACCTGCGGCTGCTCGACCTCGTCGCCAGCATGTCCCGGTTCAGCGTACCGGTCTTCCACCGGAAGAACTGGACCTTCCTCGCCCTCCGCGAGAGCCAGAAGAACGCGACCGAGCTGTCCCGATTCGACGGCTCGCTGACGTTCACCGACGGCTCGCCCGCCCGGTTCGACGTGCCCCGCCCCGGCGAGCTGCACGCCTGGGCGGTCCCGCCCGGGTTCGTCGGGGCGAGCGTCGTCCTCAACCGCATCACCGACGCCTCCCTGACCCTGACGGCCGGGACCGACTTCACCGTCGCCGACGGGGTGATCCGGTTCCGCGACGACCCGTTCGCCGACGACCGGGTGGCGACCCGGGAGCTGGTCCAGAACGGGACGGTCGTGGACCGCGAGGCCGGCCTGTGGGCCTACGGCGGGGAGTGGGACTGGGGCACCACCTACAAGCAGTTCGGCTACGCCCTCGGGTTGTCGCGGGCGTCCTCGGCTGAGTACCGCGACCTCGTCAACGCCGTCTTCGACGCCCTCGTCCAGGGGCCGACCGCGGCCTCGATCGAGGCGGCCTTCTCGGCGATCTGCGGCATCCCGCTGGCGGCCGGGGACGAGGTGGTCGAGGAGGTGTGGCAGGACGCCGCCCACCTCTGGGTCAGCACCGACAAGACGACCTACAAGTTCGCCGCCGCGGCCGCCCCGCAGGTCACGCCCGGGCAGCTCCTGGAGGCCGGCCAGCCGCTCGTCCGCGGGCTCCGATTCATCTCCCTGAACCGCGGCCACCCGGCCGTCACCGCCGGCCTGCGGGCGCTCGTCCTGGGCCGCGGGGTGCTCGCCGCCGGGTTCTACCAGGAGCTGATGTTCGAGGACACCGAGGTGCCGCTCGACGTCACCTACGACCGGGCCGGGCGGGCGAGGCTGAGCTGGGAGCTGGCCGGCTTCCCCGGCGACGTGACAGCGTTCTTCGACGACCTGCACGCCGCCGGGGTGGCGGCGGGGGAGACCCTCGCCCACCTGCTCGACACGCGGCCGGCCGAGGCCCGGGCGGCCAACCGGGAGCCGCCGCCGGCGGCCCTCCCGCCGACCATCAACCCGCTCAAGTTCCTCTGCGACAACGTGCTGCGGAACAACGCCTTCGTCGTCCACTGCCGGCCGCACGAGTTCGGCCCGGCCGCCCTCGGGCTGGGGGCCGCCGCCCAGATCCTGCGGCGGGTCGTACCGCCCCAGACGCTGTGCCTCGTGGTGGCGGAATTGTCCGCCGCGGACGCCCCGGTTACGATGACCTCTCCTGGAACCGACGAGCGGCCGGGTGGCAGCGAAGCGGTGACGACCTTCAGCGCGGTCGCCGCCGGGGAGACGCTGGTCACCGCCCTCGTGTCCGAAACCGTCCGCGGCCGGCAGATCGCCGGCCGGTGCGAGTAGGAGCCGCCGATGCCCGGCAGGGACGCCGTCCGCGAGTTCGCCGCCGCCCCCCGCGGCCGGGTCCGGGGCCACCGCGTCGAGGACTACGTCGTCCCGTACCGCGGCCCCGACGAGCACTTCCTCATCCGCAGCGGCACCCGCATCCCGACGTGGCGGGCCGTCACCCGGTTCAGCCCGAACCTGATCCTCCGCGAGTGGGGGGCCATCGTCGGCCGGCTGCTGCTCCGCCAGGGGCTCCAGTACGGCATCGCCGGCATGTACGTCGAGTTCGCCAACTCGGGCTCGCCGGTGGCCGTCCCGAGCTACGACCGCGAGACGGCGAGCGGCGTGGCCTACTACAACTCGCTGGCCGACGACGCGACCCTCGACTACCTCCGCGTCCCGCTCATCTCCGGCGTCCTCGGCGCCACCGACGCCGCCCTGTACCCGAACGGGAACGAGCCGACGTTCTTCGCCATGACGTCGGGCGTCGTCGGCGTCCACGGCAAGGCGTTCTCGGACGTGGCCGAGAGCCGGGTCATCGGGGCGGCCCTGGTGGCGATGCCGGACGAGGCGGACGCGACGCAGGACTTGGTCCTCAGCCGCTACTACTTCCCCGAGGACGAGCAGATCCCGAAGCTCGCCACCGGGCAGGTCGGGATCGAGTGGGCGGTCGCCCTCCAGTGACGTGACGGCGGAGGCCACGGATGGCCGGCAAGCGGAAACGGCGGACGGAACGGTTCTTCGAGACGGGGCGGATGCTGGCGGCCTTCGTCGCCGCCGTCCACTACTTCGGCCACGACGTGTGGGAGTCGCCGGAGGGTGAGGCGATCGTCCGCGACGTCCAGTGTCTGTCCGGCGGCCGGTACAGGATCGTTTACCGGCTGATCGCCACCTGGGGCAAGGAGGCTTGGTGATGCCGTTCGAGGACTTCCTCCAGCTCATCCGGAACGGCGAGCCGGTGACGGCCGGCGTCACCAACCGCGCGCCCGCCCAGATCGACCGCAACGTCCGCTACCTGTGGGACGTCGTCCAGGCGGCCGGGATCGGCAGCACCGTGTACGCCCGCAAGGTGACGGTGGAGGCCGCGGCCGCCAAGGGGATGCCGGTCTACTACAACGCGGCGGCCCAGCGGTTCGACCGGGCGCTGGCGGTGGTGGCGGCGGACCCGACGACCGGCGTGGTCGAGACGACCGCGTCGTCGCACGTCTTCGGCCTCGTGGCGTACAAGCACGGCGCGACGCTGGCGGACGTGCTCCTGTTCGGGTACGCGGAGCTGGACCTGTCGGCGGCCGTCGCCGGCCCGGTCCTGCCCGGGCTGTACTACCTCTCCGGCGGGACCGCCGGGCGGCTCGTCCGCCAGCGGCCGCCCGTGTCGGTGCCGGTCTGCCGGGTGGCCGGCGACAAGGTGTTCGTCAACCCGCAGCTCGTGGACTTCCTCGACCGGCATACTCACTACCGGTTCCCGCTCAGTTGCCTGCCGGCGGGGGACCACACCCCGCCGGTGAGCGGGGACCGCCACGTCATCGACAACCCGGACCCGGCCCTCCCTGGGTGGCTGCCCGCCGACCACGCCAGCTTCTCCGGCAAGGCGCCGGCGGGGGCGAAGTTCGGGTACAACTTCACCGCCCACTCGGCCCTGGCAAACGCTTGGCCCCCTCTGCCGGTCAGCCAGAGCTATCTGGAGTGGAGCAAGGGGCTCGACGGGGACGTCGGCTTCACCGGCGTCCCCGGCGACCTCTGCGTCCTGAACAAGGACGGGATCTGGTGGATGAGCGACTGCTACGGGGACGTCCCGTGGCCGGCGTTCTGGGACACCACCCCCGGCACCGGCACCTCCCTCACCGAGGTGCTCGGGGAGTGCCCCCGCGACCTGTACATGGAGCTGGTGCTGTGGTTCACGAAGGTGAACTTCGCCACCGACAACACCGTCGTCACCTCCCTCCGGTCGCTCGACCCGCGGCTGCTGGTCCGGTGCGCCGACGGGGCGGCCGGGACCGCCGGTGACCTGACCATCGACCTCGACCTGGACCTCCAGGTGGCCGCGGACCCGGTCCGCGGGTCGATGGTGCTGAAGGGGCTGGTCGAGGACACGTTCACGAAGGGGCGGGTGACGGAGGGCGTCTACGCCCTGACCGACAACGTCACCTTCGCCAGCGACCTGCCGCCGGTGAAGCTGGTCCCGGGGAACGCCGGCTCGGCCGACGTGTACCAGGGGCTCGTCGGCATCTCCGTCGCCCCGCAGAGCACCCTGGAGCTGCCGGTCCTCGTCACCCGGCTGGAGGGGGCGAGCGAGGAGTTCTACCAGGACGTCATGTACCTGGAGTTCCCGGCCGGGGAGGCGACGGCCTTCCGCGCCCACCTGTACGTCCCGACCGGGACCGGGCTGACGAGCCCCCAACTCCGGCTCCGCTTCCTCATACTCGGCCGGTCGGCCGGGGCGCTGCCGGCCCTGGCGGTCACGGCCCGGCGGGTGCCGAAGCCGGCCACGCCGCTGACCGGGACGGCACTGCCGCTGACGGGGGCCGAGTTCGACGTTACCATCACCACCACGGCGACGGTCACCGCCAACCAGTACGTCGAAGCCGTCAGCGACCCGTTCGAGGTCGCGGCCGGTGACGCGGTGTACTTCTGGGTGCGGCGGGCGGCCGACGACGCCTACGCCGGCGCGGCCGGCGTGATCTCGCAGATGGGGGTGCTGAGCAATGGCGACTGAGAACGACCCGCACCACGTCGTCTTGGCTCGTAAGGAGGCTTGAAGTATAGTTGGGCTGAACCAAAAGGAGCAGCCCATGCTGGTGTCCGAGTACGCGGAACCGAAGCGGCGGCTGGCGGCCCGGAAGTACGATCTGGACGAGGCGTACTTCGATATCGTCGGCCCAGCGCAGGCATACTGGCTGGGCTACCTCCTGGCGGACGGCAACGTCGCCCTGCGAAAGCGCGACGGAGTGGTGCGACAGTTCGTCCTTCAGGCGGCGTCGAAGGACCGGGAGCACCTGGAAAAGCTGCGAACGGCGGTCGGAGCCGGGCACCCGCTGTACGGTCCGTACGCGAACGTGTGGCAGTTCGCGGTGCCGTCGTACCGGCTGTGCGCCGCGGTCGAGAAGTACGGGGTGGTCCCCAACAAGAGCCTGATCGCCGAGCCGCCGGCGATGTCCGACAACCTGTACTGGCACTGGCTCCGCGGGCTGATCGACGGCGACGGGAGCTTCAACCGCTACCACCGGCCGAGCCGGGCGGTGAAGCGTAACGGGAGAGGGCGACCAGCGGCGGCCGGGCGAGACGTGCTGATGCTGGCGGTGGTCGGGTCGGCACAGGTGACGGCCAAGCTGTACGCGGACTTCGGCGGGTCGTGGCGGCCGCAGGCTAACGTGTGGCGGTGGAGCATCAACGACCGCCGGGCGGCGGACATCCTAGCCGGTGTCTACGCCAACAGCTCGCCGACCACGCGGCTGGACCGCAAGTACGAATTGGCCGTACGATTAGGGCTCGTCACGGAGGACGACTGTGGCCGGCCAGCTATGGAACGCCGAATTCTTGAATCACAACAGCCAGCGGCGATACCCGCTGGCCGACGACGCTTCGTGCGTTGACGATTCCGGCTCTTTCACCCTGCCGAACGATTTTTTGCTGGAACTTGACCTGCCGGTCCACGCCGGCCTCAACGTGGACCCGGCCCGGTTCTTCGTCCGCAACGTGGGGGCGTACGAGACCGGGTTCTCGGTCGTCGTCGGCTACCAGCCGGCGACGGGCGACCCGGTCACCGTGGCCACCGCCCTCGTCGCCCGGCAGACGCACACCCGCAACCGGGCCTACGCCCTGGGCGGGGTAGAGCCGTACGACGACACCGCCGGCAAGGTGGTGATCGGCCGGCTCGACTCGATCGACGAGCAGCCCGCCGGGTTCTGGACGTTCGACTTCGAGGCCACCCGGCTCGACCCGGACGCCGTCCGGCCGATGATCCGCGGCGTGGCGGCGATCGTCCTGGTCAACGGGACGAGCCGGTCGGTCCCGATCCGCGGGCACGTCGAGTTCGTGGCCGGGACGAACACCCGGCTCACCCCCATCCTGACCGGCGGCATGAACGCCATCCGGATCGACGCCGTGTCCGGCGAGGGGCTGATCGAGGACTGCGTGTGCGAGGGCGACGCCGCCCTGGGCGACCCGGTCCGGTCGATCAACGGGGTGCTGCCGGACGAGAACGGGAACATCAACATCACCTCGGGCGAGTGCACCCAGGTGGACCCGATCGCCGCCGGGGTCCGGATCTCCGACATTTGCAGCCGGCCGTGCTGCGGGTGCCCGGAGGTGGAGGCGATCACCCGCGACCTGGAGAAGTTCGGCGCCCAGGCGGCCGGCGCCCAGGCGTTCATCGACCAGCTCCGCGAGGCCGAGACGACGATGAGCACCGTCGTGCTCGGCTCGAAGCTGAACGACCGCGGTTGCGTTCAGTGTAACTGATGTGTAATGTGTGAATCCGCCAGGAGACGCACATGAAGAAGACGTGCAAGGGTTGCGGTAAGGAGAAGGTGTTGGCCGCGTTCTACCCCGAGAAGACCGGCAAGTACGGGCGGCGAAGCCGCTGTATCCCGTGCTACAACACGTACACGGCGGAACTGCGACACGCGGACCCGGCGTCACGGGAGAAGCAGCGGGCAGCCGCGGCACGTTGGCGCCGCCGGAACCCGGCCGCGGCCAAGGCCAGCAGTCTGGCTAACCAGCGCAGGCACATGGCGGAATTACGCGGCCGCGTGCGGGCCGTGCTCGGTGGGAAGTGCGCACTGTGCCCGGCCACCGCCGTCGAACTGCTGCACATCGACCACACCAACGACGACGGCCACCTGCACCGCGGCCGCGAGGTGTTCGCCAGTCGCACATCGTTCCTGAACTTCGTCCTGATGCGTCCGGACGAGTTCCAGCTACTGTGTGCCAACTGCAACCACCGAAAGCGTCTGGCGGCGTCGCCCGGACCCGGTACGCGGCAGTCCGCGTACACGCTCAAGTACGCGGCCAAGTTGCGCATGGCAGCGCTGGCCGTACTTGGCGGTAGGTGCCGGTGCGGCGAAACGGACACAATCGTCCTCTGTATCGACCACGCCCGCGGCGGCGGACGGCGGGACCGGTCGGCCCTGGGCGGCTCAGCCGCAATGTACCGTGACGTGCCCGTAAACCCCACCAAATACCAGATTCTCTGCCACAACTGCAACTGGCTAAAGCGGCACGAGAATAAGGAGTGGGGGGCGTACTGTGGCTAACGACGCCATTCCCCGCTCCGCTGTGAATCAAGGACCACACGGAGGTAGTGATTATCCGTTCGCGCGGGAGAACGCCCTGGCCGGGGCGGTCCTCGACCTCTACCTGTCGTACGCCGACCCGGCGTGTGACTTCGCCCTCCCGTTCGTCCTGGCGGTGGTCGGCACCACGTACACCGTCGCGGCGGCCGGCGGGGCCGAGGTGGCGGCCGGCGACACCGCCGACGCGGCCGTGACCGCCTGGGGCGACCGGACCGTGTACGAGTGGGTGACCGCGACCGCCGTCCTGCGGGTCGTCGTCCGTCCGGACCTCGTCGCGGACGGGGAGGGCGAGCTGGACCCGCGGACGCTCAACCGGCTGGCCGGCCGGGTGGACTCCCTGGCCGTCGCCGGCGACTCCTCCGAGGGGGCGCGGAAGACCGGCACGGTCGCCCTCGTCGGCGGGTACAACACCGCCCTCGTCTACACGGCCCCGGCCAACGACGACGGCGGCCGGTACGTCCAGCAGGTCCGGATCGACGTGACCCCCGGCGGCGGGCTCGGGCGGGCGCCCGGGTGCGAGGAGCCGGACCGGCTCGTCCGGTCGGTCAACAACGTGAAGCCCGGCCCCGGCGGCAACGTGCTGCTGACGGCCGACGAGTGCTTCCGGGTGCAGCTCGCCGCGGCGGTGACGGCGACGGCCCCCCGGACGGCGACCTACACCGACCCGCACGCCCTCGTCATCGCCAGCGACTGCGGCCCGTGCTGCACGTGCGAGTACATGGTCCGGACCTACGAGGGGCTCCGGCGGATGGTGGCGAAGTGGCAGACCCTGGTGGACGACGCCCAGGGCGTCCGCGACCTGTACCACGCCAACCGGGCGCGGTGGCTGGCCCAGCGGGCGTGCCGGATGTCGAAGCCGCTCACCCTCGTCGCCCTGCCGCTCAAGTCGTGCTACCTGTCGGTGGCGGCGACCTACTGCAACATGAGCGGGGTGTGCCTCCGCCCGGTCGAGCTGCGGATCACCGCGCAGAGCGCCGACGAGCACCTGTCGGCGACCTTCTGCGGCCCGGCCTACATCAACGGGTCGCACACGTCCGGGGACGAGCGGTACGTCCCGGGGACGGCCGCCACCGTGCCCGACGGGGTGCCGGTCCTGGTCGCCACCTTCCCCTACCTGAACCCGCAGGATCAGGCCCACTTCCGCGCCCGGCTGATCCTCACCGGGTGCGACACCGGGTCGGCGGTCAAGGTGACGGTCACCGCCCACGCCCCGGACACCGCCGGGGCCGAGCTGCCGACGATCGACGACGGGTCGCCGTGGGGGAGCGAGTACCCGACCCGGGCGCTGGAGGAGGTCTGGGTCGCCGCCGACAGCAGCCCCCCGAGCTTCTGCTGCGAGGGGGTGTAACGTGAAGACCTGTACGGAGTGCAAGACCGCCAAAGCCCTGGAGCAGTTCTACCGGTCCGCAGCCTCGCGAGACGGGTTCTCGCCGCAGTGCAAGGACTGCCGCAAGAAGCGCGACCGTGCCCGGTACTTGGCCAATCGGGTCGAGCGGGTCGAGCAGCAACGGGCGTACCGCAGGGACAATGCCGTCGCGATTGCGAAGCGCATGAAGAACTGGTACGCCAAGATGACGCCCGCGCAGCAAAAGACGAAGCTGGCCGGCAACCACAGGTGGTTGAAGAACCACCCGGAGAAGAACGCCAACTACGTGGCCAAGCGGCGGGCCAGGATAGCCAACGCACCGGTGGTCGAATTGATCGACCGGACGGTCGTATATGCCCGGGACGGCGGGCTCTGTCACCTGTGTCGGCAACCGGTGCCGGCCGATGCGTTCCACCTGGACCACGTGATCCCTCTCGTAAAGGGCGGCGAGCACTCGTACCGCAACGTGCGTGTGGCCTGCCCGCCGTGCAACGCGCGGAAGGGGGCACGCTGTGCCGATTAGGAACGCACATTTCTACGACCGGAACGAGACGCAGGCGTACCCGCTCGACGAGACGGCCGACTGCACCGACGCCCGCGACACCTACCTGCCGCCGGACATCCTGGCCGACCTCAACCTCCGCTACCCGGTCGCGTACGGGGCGTACCCGTTCGTCGCCGCCGTCACCGTCACCCCGACCCTGGTGACGGTGGCGATCCAGGCGTCCGCCACCCCGGACGCCCCGACCGAGCTGGTGCCGCTCGCCGTCCTCACCGCCCGGCAGCCGGCGGTCGAGGGGCGGCAACTGGCCCTGACCCCGCTCATGCCCGGCGTCGGCGGGTGGGCGGTCCTGGGCGGCGGGGTCCGCGACCGGAGCTACACCGGCCGGTTCGCCGGCCCCCGCAACGGCCTCCTGTGCCGCCGGGCGGCCCGCGGCTACCGGGCGCTGCCCGTCGCCGGCCTCCAGCGGCTCCACGCCGGCCGGGCGCTGACCGGGGTCGTCCGGCTGGTCGGCGACGCCCCGCTCCAGATCACCGCCGAGGACCGCGACCTGCCGGGGATCGGCACCCGCCGGGCGGTCGTGTTCCGGCTCACCAGCCAGGACGTGACCGACGGCTTCGTCCAGCCGGCCGAGGCCGGCAAGACGGCCAGCGTGTTCCAGCAGTTCGCCGGGCCGTGCGCCGGCCGACCCGAGAGCCGGACCTGCGGCGACCCCCAGCCGGTCGAGTTCGTCAACAACGTCGGCCCGGACTGCGACGGGGTGCTGGAGATCGAGTTCAAGGGGTGCGTCGTCCCGGCCAAGCTGGGCGACCACGCCGTCCTGCTCGACGCGGCCATGTCGCTCTCGCGGGTCTGCGTCCCGGCCTACATCCCGGCCCCCGACGGGCGGCTGCCCGGCGAGTACGACCCGTACACGTTCGTCCCCCCGCCGGTCGTGCCGCCGGTCGTGCCGCCGGTCGTGGTGTGCTGCAACGAGACGTGCCCGGACGGGCTGGCGTACCAGTACGCGATCCCGTTCGCCGGCGGGACGGGCGTCTTCGTCGGGCTGGCCGGCACGGTGGTCGTGACCCGCGACCCGGACCACGACGACCACAACAGCGGCGGCGAGGGCTTCTACTCCTGCCGGTGGCGGGGCGCGGTCGGCGACTGGACGGTCCTGCTGGAACACCGGATCGGCCCGGGGATGCGGCTGTGGTCGCTGCTCGCCACCACGGCGGGCGGGACGATCATCGCCGGCTATCCGGTGGACGAGAACGTGACCGACTGCTGCACGCCGCGGCAGACGTGGCTGGAGGAGTTCAGCGACGGCGGCGACCCGCCGGCCCCGCCGGTCATCTCGCCGGTCGGCGACTGCGTGTGCGCCCCGGGCGACTCGATCGACATCGTCGGGGTGCTCCCGCACACCGAGTGCTTCTTCGACTCGGTCGCCGCCGGGTTCAGCGTGAAGTCCGGGCACTGGGCGTTCGACCCGTCGGACAGCCCGGCGAAGTCGGACTTCTGCGTCTGGACGGCGACCTCGCTCGACTCGGTGGACGAGGGGCCGCTGGCGTACACCTGCACCGACCCGTCGGTCCGGTCGGTGAGCGTGTGGGACGGGTTCGACCTGTACACCATCCGCCGCCGGTACGTCGCCGACGTGCTCATGTCGCCGGGGCCGCGGGCCAACGCCCACCTCGTGCTGAACTACCGCCCGCACGCCGCGACCGCCGGGCTGTTCGTCTACTACCTCGTCGAGCTCGACTACACCGCCCAGGCGGTCCGGGTGGCGCGGTTCAACGGGGTGACGGCCCAGACCGTCCTCCAGCAGAACGTCCCCGGCATCAAGACGAACGAGTGGTACAGGCTGCGGGCCGACGTGGAGCCGGGGGCGTCGAACGGGACCGTGAAGATCACCGCCGTCCTGACCGGGATCACCGACCCGGTGACGGTGTCGATCGGCCCGCTCGTGGTGAGCGGCTACTACCCGAGCACCGGCCGGTCCGGGGTGGGGGCCGACCGCGCCGTCAGCCGGTTCAGCTTCTTCCGCGTCGAGGAGCTGCCCTGATGGACCGCATCCTGTTCCCGGCGTGGCGGCGGGAGAACGAGCCGACCAAGTACCCGTTCGCCGCCCGGGCGACCCTGGTCAACGCCGCGGGGCTGGCCGTCACCGAGGGGACGTTCCTCGACGCCAGCCTGTTCCCGGTCGGGGCGGCGGGGCCGCTCTACCTGTCGAAGGTGGTGGTGACCCACGAGACCGCGGTCCTGACCGTCGGCGACGCCGCCGACCCGGCCCGGTGCGCCGGCACGCTCCGGCTCGTCAACCCGGCCGCCGACGTGGTCCTCGCCGACCCGGTCGGCCGCCCGGCCGGCGTGCTCGTGAGCGAGCCGGCCCGGCTGGCGGTGGTCCAGTCGTGGGGTGTCGGTACGCACGAGTTCACGCCCGCCGACACCGAGTTCTGCGCCACCTGCTGCGTCCCCACCCCCGAGGTCGGGCTGCGGGGGGTGCTGCTAGAGTCGGGCGAGCTGCTGACCGGCGACGTGTGGCTGGTCGGGGCCGACGGGGTGGTGCTGCGGGGCGAGGAGGTGGAGCACCCCGGCCCGTGCGGGACCGGGGTGCCGACGACCGTCATCCGGGTGGACGTGGTCGGCGACCCGCTGTTCCGCCGCCGGCTGTGCCAGCCCCGCGACCTGTTCGCCACCCCGAACCCGGTCCGGGTCGTCCGGGTCATCGGGCCGGACGGGGCTGCGTTCGAGGTCACCCCCGACGGGCGGGGGAACCTCCAGATGAGCGGCGGGAACAACCTCGCCGACGACACCGTCCTGCGGCTGCACACGACCCCGACCGGGTTGAAGGTCGAGCTGGTCGGCGGCCCGCTGCGGTAGGGAGGACCGTGTGGCTACGCCCGACTGGTTCAACGTCAACGCCAACCGGGCGTACCCGTTCATCGACCGGACCGTCGCCCGGCCGGGGGCCGGGGCCGCCCGCAACCTGCCCCACGCCGCCGTCGTGGACGCCGGGTTCGTCCTCGGCACCGGGGCCGGGTTCGACCCGGCGGCCCACGTCGTGCGGCTGGCGAAGGTGCGGCGGGCCGGGGCCGACGTCTTCTTCGACTTCGAGACGACCGCCCCGGCCATGTTCGGGTCGGTGCTGACGTTCCGTCGGACCGTCGGCGACGGCCGCTACCTGACCGAGGACGCCGACAGCGACGTCGAGTACGGGCTGTCGCTGTCGGAGCTGGACGCGGCGTGCCTGGAGCCGCTCTGGAGCGGGTTCCTGACGACCGGCGACCTGACGGCCCTGCTCGCCCTCCTGCCCGGGGACGGGGAGCTGGCCGGCGGGGCCGGGCAGGCGGAGGTGGAACCGGCCCTGGTACAGAACCTGTCCGGCACCTACGTGTCCAGCGTGAACCTCGCCAACGACGACCGGACGCGGGTGGAGAGCCCGGCCGGGTGCGACGCGGTGTCCTGGCCGGCGGCGCCGGAGCCGCTGTACCTGAACGCCGCCTGCCTCCGCGGGGTCGTTCGGTTCGCCCCCGGGTACAACGCGGTCGTGACCCAGGCGGACGCCGACAACACGCTGACGTTCGGGGCCGAGGTGGGGGCCGGGGCCGGGCAGCCGTGCAACGAGGTGCCGCTCCACCCGGGCGAGGCGGCCCCGGCCGGCAGCTCCCTCCTGTCGGGCGGCCCGGCGTGCGGGCAGGTGCTCCGCAGCGTCAACGGGATCGGCGGCCGGCTGTTCGACGTGGTCGCCGGGCTCGGCTTCCAGGTGACGCCGCTGCCCGACTCCAACCGGGTGGTGGTGGACTGCAACTTCGCGGGGCTGGCGCTCTGCCCCGAAGACGTGTCGAGCGTGTCCGAGAGCGTCTGAGGTCACGGATGGACCCGACCACCACCCCGCCGCCCGTCTTCTCGCCCGAGCGGTGTGACGTCGAGTACGTCCCGCCGGTGCCGGCCCTCGCGCTCGACCCGACCGTCAACGCGGCCCCGCCGCCGATCGACGACTGCGAGACGTTCAACCCGCCGCCGCTGCCGGACCCGCCGCCGTGCCCCGACATCACGATCGGCGGGTCGGCCGGCGGCGCGTCGATCCGGATGAACTGCGAGACCTCTCGCCCGACGGTCACGTTCGCGGTCACCAAGACCGACTGCTGTGCGTTCGACTTCGAGCTCGACATCGACATCCCGTGCCCGACCCTCACGGTCGCGTCGGCCGGCATCACCGTCGGCGGCTCCCCGTCCGTCACCTTCACCATCACGAAGTGCCCCGACGGGGACGGGTGTACGTTCGACTTCGACCTCGAAATCGTGATCCCCGAGGTCTGCCCGACCATCACCGTCGGGTCGGCCACGATCGGCACGACCGACGCCGGGTCCGACCCGAGCGTCGCCTTCAACGTGGTCAAGGCCGAGGACGGGTGCTCGTTCGACTTCAGCCTCGACATCACCATCCCGACCTCGTGCCCCGAGCTGACGGTCGGGTCGGCCACGATCGAGACGACCGACTCGGCCAGCCAGCCGACGATCACGTTCGACATCGTCAAGGCGGCGGAGGGGTGCTCGTTCGAGTTCAACCTCGACATCGTCGTCCCGGCCCCGGCCGACCCGCCGTGCCCGGAGTTCTCGGTCGGGTCCGCCACGATCGCCACGACCGACGCGGCCTCCGCCCCGGCGGTCACGTTCACCGTCACCCGGGCCGGGGAGTCGTGCGCGTTCGAGTTCAACCTCGACATCGTGGTCCCCACCCTGTGCCCCGAGCTGACGGTCGGGTCGGCGACCGTCGCCACGACGGACGGGGCGAGCGCCGGGTCGGTCACGTTCTCAATCACCAAGGCCCCGGAGGGGTGTGCGTTCGAGTTCGATCTGGCCATTGTCGTCCCGGTCGGGTGCCCCGAGCTGACGGTCGGGTCGGCCACCATCGACACGACCGACGCCGGCGGCTCCCCCTCCGTCGCCTTCGCCGTGACGAAGGCGCCGGACGGGTGCGCGTTCGAGTTCAGCCTCGCGATCGTCGTCCCGACCTCGTGCCCGGAGATCACCGTCGGGTCCGCGACGATCGACACGACCGACGCCGGCGGCGCCGCGTCCGTGACGTTCGACGTGACGAAGGCCGCCGACGGGTGCGCGTTCGAGTTCAACCTCGCCATCGTCGTCCCGACCTCGTGCCCCGAGATCACCGTCGGGTCGGCGACCGTCGGCACGACCGACGCCGGGTCGGCCCCGGACGTCAGCCTCACCGTCACCAAGGCGGCCGAGGGGTGCGCGTTCGAGTTCAACCTCGACCTCGTGGTGCCGGTCTGCGTGCCGGAGTTCACCGCCGGCGGGACGGTCGGGACGGCGGCCCCGGGCGGCGAGGGGAGCATCGACTTCACCATCGACCACCTCGGCGGGTGCGACTTCGTCGCCAACATCGACCTGCTCGTGCCGGCCGGCTGCCCCGACCTGCGGGTGACCGCGGCGACGATCGAGACGACCAGCCCGAACAGCGAGCCGACGGTCGATTTCACCATCACGAAGGTCGAGGGGGCGTGCGAGTTCGAGTTCGCCCTCCACCTCGTCGTCCCGACCTCGTGCCCGGAGCTGACGGTCGGGACGGCGACGGTCAACACGACGGACCCGGCCAGCCCGCCGCAGATCACGTTCGACATCGTCAAGCCGGACCCGAATGCGTGCGCGTTCACGTTCAACCTCGACATCACCGTCCCGAGCTGCTCGCCGACGCTGACCGTCGGGTCCGCCACGATCGAGACGACCGACTCGGCCGGCAGCCCGTCGCTGACGTTCCACATCACCCGGCCGGACCCGCACGCCTGCGTGTGGGTCTTCGACCTGGAGATCGTGATCCCGTTCTGCGACCCGGTGCTGGAGGCCCACTCGTCCTCCATCAACCTGCTGCCGGCCCACTTCCCGCCGCACCTCGTGTTCCTCGTCACGCGGGTGGAGGGGACGTGCACGTGGCAGTTCGACATCGACATCGGCATCCCGACGTGCATCCCGGTGTTCGCCCCGGGCACTACGGACGTACAGCTTTCGACCGACGACGAGCTGGTCTTCAACTTCGAGATCCACGAAGACCCCGAAGTCCCGTGCGTGTACTACTACAGCTACGAGCTGCGGGTGCCGTACTGTCACCCGCAGTTCACCGTCCGGTCGGCCCGGGTGGCGACGGTCCCGGGGCTGACGGAAGGGGAGTTCTCGTTCTCGATCGAAGAACACCCCTACGTCCGGTGCAAGTACTACATCGACTACGACATCATCTTCCCCTACCCGACCACGGCCCCGCCGGTGTCCGTCTACGTCGGCACGTTCCTCACCGGGATTAGCTGCGACGAGATCAGCTACGCCGACATCTACGCGGTCGGGGGGTACACCGACGGGTTCTCCACCGCCGCCCTCGACCTGTGCGGGTGCTGCGACGGGACCACCACCCAGGGGCAGGGCAGCTCCACCCCCGGCAACACGGACGAAACCTCGACGTCGATCGGCCCGATTTTCTCCACCCCCGCGAATCCGGGCGACCCCGGCGGCGGGCAGCTACGGATGCGGCCGGGCCGGCCGGAGGACGCGGACGACCTCGAACTCGCCGCCGCCGGCGGCGTCAGCGTCCCGCTGGCGGCCGGCGAGGCCCGGTGGTTCCGGATCACCATCGCCGACGCGGCCGTCCAGGCCGCCGCCTACCCGGAGTCGGGCGACGTCACGGTCGTGATGTACGCCGCCGACCTCCGGCCGCTGCCGGCCCCGTACGGCGGGAGCCGGTACGTCGCCAGCCCGTACGGGGTGCCGGGCACGTTCTACCTGCTGGCCGCGTCGCAGACCGGCGGGGTGCTCGCCATCCAGGACGGCCAGGGCGGGCGGTAACCTTCCGCCGCCGCCGCGCCGCCGCTACACTGGGCCACCCGGCAGTCGAACGCGGCGAGGTGGTATGAAGATCACGCTCGGCATGGCCACGTACCAGGACTTCGACGGCGTCTATTTCTCGCTGGCGGCGTTCCAGTTCTACCAGCAGCTCAGCCACCCGGTCGAACTCCTGGTGGTGGACACCCTCGGCGCCCCCAACGCCGCCGGTGCCGGCTGCCCGGCCACCAAGAAGGCCGCCACCGACCTCGGCGCCCGGTACATCCACGCCCCCCACGCGAAGGGGACGGCGGCCCCGCGGGATCTGGTCTTCCGCGAGGCGACGGGCGACGTGGTCATCTGCATCGACTGCCATGTCCTCCTGGAGAACGGCACGGTCAACGCGGTGGCCGACTTCTTCGCCGACCCGGTCCACGCCCGGGACATGCTCCAGGGGCCGCTCCTCGGCGACGACCGGATCACTCTGTCGTCACACTTCGAGCCGGCGTGGCGGAAGCGGATGTACGGCACCTGGGCGAAGGACCAGCGGCTCGCCGGCCCGCACCCGTTCGAGATCCCCATGCAGGGGCTCGGCATGTTCGCCATGCGGAAGGCGGCGTGGCCCGGCTTCAACCCGGCGTTCCGCGGGTTCGGCGGCGAGGAAGGGTACATCCACGAGAAGGTCCGCCGGGCCGGCGGGAAGTGCTACTGCCACCCGGCCTGCCGGTGGATGCACCGGTTCGGCCGCCCGGCCGGCGTCCCGTACCCGATGAAGGTGGCCGACCGTATCTTCAACTACATCATCGGGCGGAAGGAACTCGGCCTGCCGTTCGCCGACGTGATCGAGCACTTCGGCGAAGTGGGCGACACGAAGGCGGTCCGGGACGCGGTGGACGCCGTGGCGGCGTTCGAGGCCCCGCCGGCGGAACCGCCCGCGGCCCCGCTGAAGCCGCTCGCCGGCTGGCCGCAGCCGGCCGCCGTGGACTTCCAGGCGACCCTGGTCGAACCGTCCGAGCCGCCGGCGGCGGTGCCGGCGGTCCCCGCCCGGGCGGTCCGCGGCTGGCCCGTCCCGTCGCCCGACGTCGGGCTCGGCAGCCCGACCCCGGCCAAGCCGGCCGGGCCGGACGCCCTCATCTCGTGCCTGTGCCCGACCTTCGGCCGCGGCGGGACGCCGGCCGTGTACCTCCTGGAGGAGGCCGTCCACTCGTTCGCCGTCCAGACGGACCAGAACAGCGAACTGCTCGTCCTCAACGACGACCCCACCCAGACGCTCGTGATCGAGTCGCCGCGGGTGGTCGTGTTCAACATGCCCCGCCGGTTCCCGACGTTCGGCGAGAAGCTGAACTTCCTGGCGGCGATGGCCGGCGGCCCGCTCCTGTGCGAGTGGGACGACGACGACATCAGCCTGCCGTGGCGGCTGGCCGAGAGCCGCCGGCTGCTCGGGACGGCCGACTACCTGAACCCGAAGCGGGAGTGGCTCTGGAACCGCGGCGAGCTGTCCCATTCCCACCGGCAGGCCAACTGCTTCCACTCGTCCCTGTGGACCCGCCGGGCGTTCACCGCGATCCGCGGGATCGCCCTCAACAGCACCGACAGCGACCAGGACGCCGACTGGCGGCTCCGAGAGGCGGCCAAGGCGGGCCAGATCGTCGTCGCCCCCGCGGCCGCGCTGTCCCCGGCCCAGTGGTACTACATCTACCGGTGGGGGGTGGCCGACCACCTGTCGAACGGCGGCGTCGGGAACGAGACGTACGTCCGCCGGGGGCAGACCCGCCGCCCGGCCGGCCGGTTCACGCTCAGCCCGCACTGGCGGGAGGACTACGTGGCGCTCACCCGGGCCGCGGCGGCGAGGGCCGGCTGATGCACGCCTTCACCCTCCGCCTCCACCAGGCGCTCGGCGACGCGGTCGCGTTCACCGCCGTCGTCCGCGACCTGAAGCGGCAGTACCCGCAGTACCGCGTCGGCCTGGACGTCAACTGGCGGCCGGTGTGGGACGGGAACCCCCACGCCACGCTCGGGGCGGACCCCGCCGCCCGCCGGATCGAGGTCGGGTACACGACGGGCGTCGTCGCGTCGCGGGCCGGGCGGCCGGTCCACCTGATCCGGGCGCTGTGCGACGACCTGTACGCCAAGCTGGGGCTGCGGGTCGAGCCGACGGAGCCCCGCGGGGAGATTGTGCCCCGGGCCGGGGAGGAGACGAGCCCGGTCGGCGGCCGGTACTGGGTCGTGTTCGCCGGCGGCAAACTCGACATGACGGTCAAGCACTGGCACGCCGCCCGGTATCAGGCGGTCGTGGACCGGCTGCTCGGGCTCGGCGTCCGCTGCGTCCAGGGCGGGGCGGCGGCCGTCGGGCACGTCCACCCGCCGCTCAATAACGTCCTGGGGGCGGTCGGCCGGACGGAGAACGTCCGCGACCTGATCCGGCTGATCCGCCACGCCGACGGGGTGGTGTGCGGGGTGACCGGGCCGATGCACATCGCCGCCGCGCTCGGCCGGCCGTGCGTGGTGATCGCCGGCGGGCGGGAGGAGCCCAGCTTCTTCGGGTACACGAACGCCTACCTCGCGGAGGCGTTCGGCCCGGCCTGCCGGCCGGTCGCGGTCGAGCACAAGATCCTCCACACGGTCGGCCTCCTGCACTGCTGCGGTAAAGGCGGGTGCTGGCGGAAGCGGACGGTGGTGATCGACGCGAAGGACGTCGGCCGGCCCGACCGGCTGTGCGTGGAGCCGGTGCGGGCCGGCGACCACCCGGTCCCCAAGTGCCTCGACATGGTCGAAACGGACCACGTCGTCGAGGCGGTCATGAGCTACTACGAGGACGGCGTGCTCCCACCCATCGCCAAGCCGACGTACCGGTACGCCACGCCCCGGGCCGACGAGGTCGGGCGGGCGGTCGCCGCCTCGGAGCCGGTCGGCGACCTGCACCGGGTCGCCGTGGCCCTGCCGGTCCTGCCGGCGCTCCCGGACCTGCGGTTCGTCGCCCCGCCGCTGCTGCCGGAGCGGCCCCAGCAGCCGGCGTCCCTGGCCCTGCCGGCCGAGCCGGCCCCGGCGACCGGGCCGCAGCCCCCGTCGGCGATGGACCACCCGCACGTCGGCGGCAAGTTCACCTGCTTCGTCCTCTGCTACGGGGACCACCCCGACCTCGCCAAGCGGTGCCTCGACTCGATCCTCAACACCGCCCCGCCCGGCCGGCTCGACCTGCGGGTGGCGGCCAACCAGTGCTCCGACCGGACGCTGGCGTACCTGCGGGGGCTGCCGCTGACCCGGCTGTACGTGTACGCCGAGAACCGGAAGAAGTACCCGGTCATGCGGGACATCTTCCGCGACCCGGCCTGCCCGGTCACGACCGAGTACCTGCTGTGGTTCGACGACGACAGCTACGTCACCCACCCGCAGTGGCTGGAACGGCTGGCCGAGACGATCGCCGCCAACCACCAGCACGGCGGCCGGCACTACGGGTGGCTGCACATCCACGACGTGAAGATGTACGCCAAGGGCGGCCACGACCCGCGGCGATGGTTCGAGCAGTCGCCCTGCTACCGCGGGCGGCCGATGAAGGTCCGCGGGACGAAGACCGAGGCCCCGAACGGGACGGTGATCGAGTTCGTGCCGGGGAGCTTCTGGGCGCTCCACGCCCGGACCGCCGTCGAGGCGGACATCCCGGAGCCGCGGCTGGTCCACAACGGCGGCGACATCACGATCGGCTGGCAGGTCACCCAGGCCGGCCACCGGACGGTCGGCTTCAACAAGGACCGCCAGTTCGTGTACACCTCGGGCAGCCCGCGGCGGGGGTTTTCGGAACGCTTCCCGTGGGCCAACCCGGGCGGGTAAGGTAGACTGTAGGTGGGCAGGACGTACCCGCCGCGGAGGCCAGGGATGGCACGGTCGCTGAAGGTCAAGAGGCTCGACGCCGGGCCGAACGTCGATTACATCCACTTCTCCGCCTACCGCCTCCGGGTCGAGATCGAGGAGGCGGTCGGGCTGGACGACCGGGTGTTCCTCTACCAGCGGCGGCCGGTCAACCCGCACACCGGCGACTACACCGACGTGTTCGTCACCGTGTGCAGCCCGGTGGACATGGAAGACTACCCGCCGGACGAGCCCGACCCGGCCCGCCAGTACCCGTTCTTCCGCCTCAACTTCGCCGAGCTGGACTTCCGGGCCACGTCGCAGGCGACCGAGGCGTACGACATCATCGTGCGGGAGCTCGGCACGCTGTGCCGGGCGCTCGACCGGCTGGAACGGTTGCAGGTCGTATCGTCCGTCTGGGTCGGTGCGGGCGACCCGGGCGGCGGTAGTTCCGAAAGCATGGAGGGCTAAACGTGGCAGAGCCGACGGTCCGGAAGCTGGTCGTGGTCGAGGACTCGATGGTCCTCAGCATGGCCCAGAACCAAGCCTACCTCGCCGAGTTCCCGTTCCTCCAGGGGCTGACGGCGGCCGCCGCCCGCAAGCCCCGCGGGTGCGGCGGCTGCGGCAGCGCGAACAAGGAGCGGGGGCAGGTGCTCAACGCCGCCAAGGCGGCCATCGCCGGCATGAGCCCGGAGAAGAAGAAGAAGATGCTGAAGCTGCTCAACGCCGAGAAGATGCGGGTCATCTTCATGAGCGGCGGGAAGACGATGTCGCAGACCATTTCGGCGGGCTAAATTCGCCCGCGGAGCGGGTCATAGTACTTGCCCGGACGCCTTAGCCGCGGCGGCTCCCTAATAGCGCTATTAGGAGCCGCGGCGGGCGTCCGGGTTAGCTTCTACACGAGGGTACTATGGCCAAGAGCAAGGGCGAGGTCGTGCCGGCGGCGCCGACCGACAAGGAGCTGGTCACCCAGCGGATCGCCGACGCCAACGCGATCGTGGCGGATTTCGTGTCCGCGATCTTCGGCGGCGTGCAGGGCAAGGTGGCGGACCTGCGGGCCGACCTGGAGGCCGGGCTCGCCGCCGCCCGGGTGCGGGACGCGCAGGTCCGGCTGGATGAGATCCACGCCGAGGTGCAGAAGCTCGCCGACGAGGCCGCCGCCGCCACCACCGACATCACGTTCCGCCTCGCGGTCACGCAGATCGCCATCCTCAAGGGGTCGTTCGCCGCCCGGTACGCGGCGGCGGTCGGCACCGTCCCCGGGGTGGCCGACTCGGCCACGATCCAGAAGGAAGTGAACAAGCTGTTCGACACCATCGTCGCCGACATCAAGGCCCGCCGGCGGGGCGCCAACCTCCCCCCGGAGAATGCCTCGGGCGAGCCGACGCCGCTCGACCCGGGGCACACCCCGGTGATCCGGGAGCTGGCGGCCGCCCCGGTTTCGACGGGGCCGTCGGACGTCTCCTCCGCGGCGGACCCGGAGCCGTCCTCGGCGGACCCGGGGGGCCTCGCGGACATGTCGGACGAGGCGCTGGCGGCCCTGGCGGCGGAGCTGGCGGCGGAGGACTCGGCCCGCGAGGCGACGGCGAAGGAGGAGGGCGCGGACGCGGGCGAGACGGTGCCGGCGGCGGACGAGCCGACGGCGCCGCCGGAGCCGCCGGAGCCGGCGGGGATGCTGATCCCGCAGGTCGGCCTCCCGAACTTCAACGGGGATCGGCCGTCGAAGCACAAGTCGAAGAATGGTTTCCGTCACGCCGCGCGGGCCTAGGCCCAACCGGCGACGAGCCCGCCGCACCACCCGGTCACCGGGATGGCGGGCTCAACGACACCGCAGGACACCGACTGTTCCGGTACTTCTCCGGCTTACGCCGGCGGGGGCCGTAGCACGCTCACCGGAGCGTGACGGCACTGGCCGTCACGGGGTACGCGCCACTTCGGCGCCGCCCTGCGACGAGTCAGTACCGTCACGCTCCGGTTAGCAGTCGGTGTCGGGAAGGGGCCTCGCCGCCCCTCTTTACCTATGACGAGCCCGGGGGTAGAGTGACCCGCGTAACCTGACCTGTGACAGGAGTTAGCCGTGGCCCTGACGGTAATCGAGGATGCGTGCAAGTTCACCGAGGACGGCGGCCAGGGGGTCGTCTGCATCCAGAGCGACCGCGCGTCCCAGTTCAACATCGCGATCGAGGAGCTCCAGGCGGTCGAGTCCCGCAACCTCGCGGTGCGGTACGCCGCCTCGCGGGGCATGGGCGACCCGCGGATCAACGGAAACATCGGCTACCCGTACCCGGTCAACTCGCGCGGGGTCAGCCTGGAGCAGGTCCGGGACGAGTCGGGCAAGTCCCTCCCGCCCCAGCACCCGGAGATGCAGCCGGCCCGCTACCGGGTGGACGTGCCGGTCACCCGGAGGCTCGTGTGACACCCGTCACGACCGCCGACCTGATGCGGGTGCTGACGTTCCTGCCGCGGAACCGGTTCACGTACCTGCTGCGGCGGACGGTCACGCCGACCACCCCGGCCGACCCGCCGCGGCTGAAGCCGAAGACCGTCCTGGTGATGGGCCTGTACGACTGGTTCGCCCACCTGGGCGGGTACATCACCGACGACCAGCAGCAGCGGCTGGTGCAGAAGTTCGACGGGCAGCTCGGCCTGTACAGCAACGAGTTGGCCAAGTTCCCGGCCGCCCTGACGCTGTCCGACGGCCGGTACGCGGCGGTCAGCGGGCGGACGGTCTGGTACGACTACGAACTGGACGAGGACGTGCCGGAGCTGCCGGGGCCGGCCGTGACCCACGTCGCGTGCGACCTGACGGCCCTCCAGCTCCGGCTCCACCGCCGGCTCGCGGAACTCCGGGGAGGCAAGGATGCAGCCCAGCGCAGCGACGGTGCCGCAGGACGGCCCGCGGACGGCCCAGGGTAGCCCCGCCAGCGGCGAGGCGACGACCCGGGTCGTCCGGCGACTTTTGGGGTCGCCGGACACGTACGCCACCACCCTCCTGGTCTGGGCGCTCGACACGTTCGGCCCGGAGGTGCTGGAGTGGCACCCGACGACGGTGAAGATGGAGATCGAGGCGGCGGCCGGCGTCAAAGTGCCGAAGGCGAACCTCGACAAGCTGCTGGCCGCGATCGTCGTCGTCACCACGGACCTGTTCTTCAAGGACGCGGCCCGGTTCGTCCAGCTCGCGAACGTGCTGGCCGGTGACGACTTCGAGCCGGACGAGTTCGAGCCGGCCGACGCGGCCGAGTGCGCCTGGGCGGTCAGCGAGGCGCTGCTGCTCGTCCCGCCGGACGAGGACGACCCGGAGCCGTTCTCCGACGAAGTCCGGCGGTACATCGGCCACGTCCTCAAGGAGGAGGGGTTCGTCCGACCGCCGGACGTGCTCCGCGTCGCCATCGCCGGCGACGCCTCCGCCCGGGTGGCCGCCGACTGGGGCGACGACCGGGAGCTGCTCGCGGCCATCATGGCCGAGGACGCCCGGAAGGGGGCCGAGATCACGCAGGTGGTTAAAGCGGGGCTGGCAGAACTGGTAGACCAGCTCCAGAGCCTCCCGCTGCGGGAGGGGAGCACGGCCGAGCTGACGAAGAAGATTGCGGCGACCATGAGGAGTACGTGATGCCCGCGACCTTGCTGCCCGTGCCGACGAACGTGACGGACTCGGACCTCGACGACGACGACTCGTTCCTCGACGACGACTCGGACCTCGACGACGACTCGGACCTCGACGACGACTCGTTCATCGACGACGATGACGACGAGTTCGACGACGATGAGTTCGACGACGACGAGTTCGACGACGACGAGTTCGACGACGATGACGACCTGGACGACGACGATGAGATCTGACCAACCCAAGCCGTGCCCGACCTGTCGCGGCACGGCCGGCAACGACTGCCCGCTCTGCGACGGGGTCGGGTACGAACCCTTCACCCCGCCGCCGCGGCCGCTCCCGGGCGGCCGGCTGTTCGACCCCGCGGTGATCCCCGACGTCGAGCCGCCGACGCTCCCGACGAAGTAGTCGCCGTACCCACACGCCGCCGTCGTGCCACAGCCGCACGGCGGCGGCGTCGTTTACAGAAGGAGACGCCTTGAGCCACGTCGTCAAGAACACCAACGAGAAGGGGCGGATCTTGTCGATCGCCGCCCTGGAAAAGGCGTGCCTCGACCTGACGGTCGATGGCCGGACCGGGCTGCTGGAGCTGGTCCAGACGGAAAAGGGGAAGGGGAAGTACCGCACCTGGAAGTCGGACCACGGGCGGCTCGTGGGCGACTGGGACGTGCCCGAGGGCATGACCTCGGACGAGGTCGGCGCCAACGCCGACTACGTGATCCGGGCCACCGCCGCCGGGCGGGCGTACCTGAAGTCGAAGGGGTACAACCACCCGTACGAAGTGGGGGTGGTGTGGGACGAGGCGGACCAGTGCTACCGCCTCGTCTACGACTTCTTCTGCCGGGCACAGGGGCTGGAGCTGCTGATCGGCGAGACGAAGGTGGACTACAAGAAGTCCGGCCGGTCCGGCCAGCTCACCACCTCCTGCCCGCGGCTGATCCAGGCGTACAACGTCGCCCGCGACGGGCTGCTGGCCGCCGCCCAGGGCGACACGCAGGTCGTCGTCCCCCAGGCGGACGGCAGCGTCCTGGTGGGCACCGCGGGCGACTTCCTGACCCTGCCGGACGGGACCAAGATCCCGCTCGGCCCGGGCGACATCGTCGCCGAGATCGGGGTCGGGACGCGGCTCGGGTCCGGGCTGGGGGGTGTGCAGTGAGCGACCAGAAGATCGTCGTCATCTACCGGGCCGACGGGTCGGTGGAGCGGCACCCGGTCAACCTGCCCGGGGCACAGTGTCAGGTGGCCACGCGGGAGTACCAAGCGCTCGACGCCCGGCACGGGGCGGTGACGGACACGCCCACCGACGCCGCCCTCCTGCCGACGCCGACCGCGACCCAGATCGACCTCAAGGGCTGATATGAAAACGCTCCGCAGCAGCTTCTGCGCGACCGTCGGCGGCGGACAGCCGGCGGTCCTGATCCGGACCGACGAGCCGGACGAGGCGGCCTACGTCGTCTCGGAGGTGGCCAAGGAATACGGCTGGCACCTGTGGGTGTGGGACTTCGTGGGCGGGCTGTCGGTGGACGACAAGCCGACCACCCAGGCGGCCGGCGGCCGCGGGGCGGACCCGCTCGGCAAGGGCACCGGGCCGACCGCCGGCGGGGGCGTCCTCGGGCTCCAGCAGGCGCTCCGGGCGCTGGCCGCGTTCGACAACGTCGAGCGGGTGCACGGGGAGCCGACGGGGTACGTCCCGGTGGTGCTGGTCGTGAAGAACCTGCCGATGGTGGCCCCCGCCCCCGAGGTCCGGCAGGAGGTCTCGAACCACCTGAAGGTGTTCGAGTCGCAGAACAAGTGCGTCGTCGGGTTCGGCCACGCCAGCTCCGACCTGCCGGCGGAGATCCGGCCGGCGTTCACCCTGCTCAACCACGAGCTGCCCGGGCCGGAGGATCTGGCGAAGGTGGCCCTGTCGATCGGCGGCACGAACGACTGGCGGCCGACCGCCGACGAGATCGTGGACATGGCCGAGAACGGGCTCGGGCTGACCCGGCTCCAGTTCAAGAACGTCGTCTCGTCCTACCTGTTCGACGCCCTGGAGGCGTGCCGCGAGTTCCTCGACGACCCGGAGACGGACCCGGTCCTGCCGCTCCCGGCGTTCATCTGGCGGATGAAGACGGAGATCCTCAACCAGGAGGGGCTCGTCCAGGTGCTGAACCCGAAGTTCGGGTTCGACAAGCTGGGCGGCCTCCAGGGGCTGAAGGACTTCCACCGCCGGCTCCTGACGAGCGCGAAGCTCCAGGGCGGGGCGGACAAGCCGAAGGCGAAGGCCCGCGGGACGATGCTCGTCTCCGGGCCGGGCATGGGGAAGACGACGTTCATCGAGTGCCTCGCCCACGAGGTCGGGGCCGGGGCGGTGATGATGGACTTCGGGGCGATGCTCGGCGGGCACGTCGGCGACACCGAGAAGACGACCCGCCGGGCGTTCGCGGTCGTGGACGCCATCGCCCCCCGCGAGGCGACGACCGGCTACAAGGTGACGCAGAAGGACATCGCCACCTACGGCGACCTGATCGTCCCGGTCATGAAGAAGCTCGGGGAGGGGACGAAGGTCCGGTTCCTGGTCGTCGGCTGGGACGAGGTCGAGAAGGCCCTGTCCGGGGCGAACGCCGGGCACAACGCCGGGCTCGACTCGGGCGTCAACAGCCGGCAGTTCGAGTTCGTCCTGCGGTGGCTGACGGCCCGCAAGAGCCGGACGTTCGTGGTGGCGACGGCGAACAACGCCGCCAACCTCAACTCGGCGTTCACCCGGTCCGGCCGGTTCACGGCCATCTTCTACCTGGAGAAGCCGGACCGGGAGCAGAAGGACGACATCTGGCGGATCGCGATCCGGAAGTACGGGCTGGAGCGGACCGGCCCGGTGGTCATCCGCGCGGGGAAGAAGTTCCGGGCGGTGGACCAGCTCAAGGGCGGGGCCAACGGGAGCTGGGTGACCGAGGAGGCGGCGGCCACGTCGTTCGCCGAGGCCGACGAGGCCGAGGAGCTGATCGCCGAGCTGAAGGTCAAGGGGGCGACCGTCTTCCCGAAGCTCCCGGACGACACCGACTGGACCGGGGCCGAGATCGACGACTGCTGCGAGAAGGCGTACCTGCTCGACAAGTCGCTGCTGGACGCCGCCAAGCACGTCGTGCCCGTGTTCAAGCGGGACAAGGAAGGGCAGGCCGCCCTGGAGGAGTGGGCGCGGGGGGCGACCCTGTCGGCCCGGACCGGCCAGCTCTACGGCACCGAGATGGTGTCGGTCGGCGAAGGGTCGGCGTTCGGCGGCCGGGTCCGCCGGCTGGTGAAGCAGGCCAAGCCCAGCGGGCCGGCGGCCGACGCCGACGCCGGCGACGAGTAGGCCCGCGGCGGCGAAGGAACAGCGGCGTGGGAGCGGAGGGGCGGCCGGTGGTCGCCCCTCCGGCGTTTCGCCCGGTAGGAGAAAGCACATGGTGGCCACGATGAGCACGCCGAAGTCGCGGACGCGGTCGTTCGAGGTGAAGAAGCCGGCGGCGGTGACCGACGCGCAGCACGCCGCGGTGGTGCAGACGTTCGCCCGGGAGTGCGTGGAGGTGGACTTCACCATCTCCGGGCTCCCGTCGGAGCGGAAGGCGAAGGGTAAGGTGGCGGAGGCGATCCGGAAGCACGTCGGGGCGACCTCCAAGTCGGCCAAGACGTCGTGGCGGATGTTCGTGGCGGCCCCGCACAAGGACACGCCCACGGACGACAAGGGGGTCGCGGCGATCAAGGCGCTCAACGCCGCCGTCGCCGACCTGCGGGCGTTCCGCGACCGCCGCACCCTGGTGAAGTCCGGCGACGTCGGCGTCACCGAGGACGGGGCGGTGAAGGTGGAGGCCGGGAAGCGGCTGATCTACGCCGAGGACGCGACCGACTTCTACGACGAGGCGTGCGTCCTGGCCCGGCGGATCGACGACGCGGTCGAGCACGTCGTCACCCACCTCGACAAGATCAAGGACAACGACCGCCGCCACGCGGGGGAGCTCTGGGACGAGGGCGAGTACGGGGGCTCGGTGGTCCGCCGGGTGGGCGTCGCCAAGGACGTCACCACCGGCGACTACCTGATCCACTTCGGCCCGCCGCGGGACTACTCGGTCCTGCCGCCGGAGATCGCCGCCAAGGCGGCGAAGTGGGCCGAGAGCCAGATGACGACGTCGATCGAGTCGGCCGTGGAGTCGGTGGCCGACCAGTTCAACAAGGCCCTCACCACGTTCCTCGGCGAGCTGACCAGCCGGACCCGGATCGACCCGGTCGCCGGCCACCCGTGGCGGCAGTACTGCGCCCACGGCAACGCCGAGGTGCTGAAGACGAAGATCCACGAGCAGGACGAGACGGTGCCGCCGGGGCAGGTCCGGGTGTACCTGTCGTACCGGGAGCCGCCGACGGACGAGGCCACCGGCCGGCCGGCCCTCGACTACGCGCCGGACCAGATCGTGAAGGTCAACCGGTGGGTCGGCCCGATCCCGGTCGCGGAGTACGAGAAGGAGGTCCGGCCGGCGGCGACGGACGAGCGGAAGAAGATCTTCCCGGGGGTGATCGAGGGGCTGATCGCCCAGATGACCGCCCTCCGGGAGCACAAGGCGAAGATGCTGGGGGCGTACGGCGACAACCTGACGGGGGCGGTGGGCGGGCTGCTCAACACCCTCAGCCAGATGCGCAAGCTGGGCGACGACAACGCCGACCTGTCCAAGCGGGCGGCGCTCGCGTTGAAGCAGGACTCGGCCTTCCGCCAGACCGTCGCCGAGGTGGTGGCCGACACCATCGAGGCGCTGGAGGACAACGTCGAGCAGGTGAAGACCGTCCGCCGCCGCATCTTCAAGAAGAAGGAAGGCTGACATGCCGCCCACCCGAGTCACGGTCGGCGACCGCGAGCTCCGTGGCGTCTGGCGGACCGACCTCGGCCAGTCGGTCGAGCAGTGGGTGCCGGCCGGCGAGTACGACGTCATTCCCGGTACGTTCGAGTTCGGCGGCGTCGTGTGCCGGTCGATCGTCCCGGCCGGGCGGCCGGACGGGCACGACAACAACGGCGCGTTCTACGTCGCCGCAAAGGAGTAACCGTGATCCGCCGGTACATGCCGGACGGGTCGGTGCGGGCGGTGTGGCCCAAGGGGAACGCCGGCGTCCTCCGGGACGTCGGCGCCCCCGTCCGGGCCGGGCAGATCCTCGTCGTAGACCCGCCCGGCCCGTACGCCGGGTGGTTCTACGCCGACCTGTCCCCGCTCGCCGACCTGACCGAAGACCGCAGGCACCGCGTGTGCCTGTACCCGCCGCAGCCCGAATACGCCCAGGCGAACGCCGCCGAGGAAGCGTACGTGCTACGGACCTACGTCCTGGAGGGCCTGTCCCGTGACCGAGAGCCAGAAAAGCCGGCGGGTGATGGACCGCCTCCGGGTGCCGCCGGTTAAGTGGCAGGAGGTGTTCGAGGCCGTCGCCGCCGAAGACCGGACCGGCTTCGTCCGCGACCTGGAAGCGCTCGCCGAGCGGGCGACCCGGATGGCGGCCTACTTCAACCGCCGGCACCTGGGCAACGACCACGCCGCCGCGGTCCGCAAGAGCAACAGCGCCGGGACGGCCGTCCGCCGGGCGCTCGGGTTCAGCTACCCGAAGCAGGACATTACCTTCTGAGGTGTACCATGCTGCGGAACTGGATGGACACGGTCTATTGGATTGCCGCCCTGCCGCGGCCGGCGCGGCAAGCGCCGGCCGACCCGCCCGCCGTCGCGCACCGCGTTTCGCGGTTCCGCGCGGCCGTCAAGACGATGATCGCCAACACGCTCATCAACTGCGGGGCGGACGTCACCGACCGCGACCTGGACGGTATCGCGACGGTCGCCGCCGAGCTGGGCGAGACGGTGCTGACGATGGCCGCGGACGGGCTGGTGGCGGTCCGCCGCCGGCAGATCGTCGCGCTCAAGGACAAGATCGGCAACGCCGAGGCCGACCTGGAAGCGCTGCGGTCGCAGCTCGCCGAGCTGGAGAAGTCGGTGCCCCCCGAACTGGGTAACACGCCATGAATCCGGTCCTGACCGCGTTCAAGCAGTACCTGACGGACATCACGACCCGGCCCCGGGTGGACGAGTCGCAGGCCAGCCCGCCGCCGTCCGACACCGAAGTGGCTGAGCTGGCGTCGCTGGTCCGGGACGCCTTCCTGACCATCTACAACAACGCCCTCCGGGCGTGCGGCGTCCGCGTCGGGGACGCGGACTCCGAGAGCAACTCCGTCATGCTCTGGAACCGCGTCGGGATCTCCCTCGACTGGGCGATCGGCGACGGGCTGTCCGGCGTCCGGAAGGCGGAGCTCGACCGACTGACGGCCGAGCTGCCGGCCCTCCTGGCCGACATCGACCGGGCCGCCGAAACGGCCCTGGAGGCCCACAACACCGCCGTCACGCTCGCCGCCGAGCGTGACGCCTTGCGGCTGAAACGGGATGCGGTGCAGGAACGTATCACGAAGCTCAAGGAGCTGATCTGATGGCGACGCTGACGCGCAACGAACTGGCGGCCGCCGTGGCGGCGATCGAGTGGATCGCCAAGCGGAACGACCTCGCCACCGTGCTCAACAGGATGCCGGCGATGCAGGCGGAGAAGACGCTCCCGACGGTGACGGCGAAGGGGCTGAAGAAGGCGATCAACTTCCTGAAGCAGGCGGCCGACCGGGCCGCCCAGACGGCGCGGATCGCGAAGGGGATGAAGATCAAGCAGTGGCTGAAGGCCGGCGAGCTCGACGGCACCGAGCGGGACACCAAGGAACTGCTGACGACCCTCGGCGGCATGCTGGACGCCGCCAGCGTGGACGCCATCGTCGGCCCCAACCTGTTCGAGGGGTCCGACGTCACGTACTACACGGTCGTCGTCGAGGCGTCGATCGAGGTGGCCGGCGACGAGTTCGTGAACGACGTCCTCCAGGAGGTGTACGAGGAGGGCGAGGACGAGGAGCCGCCCGAGCGGAACGACGGCGAGCCGGGGCCGGCGGACGTGATCTCGGTCGCCGTCACGGCGGAGCTGCCCGGCAAGCCGCTGATCGACGTGCTCGACACGACCGCCGCCGACGCCCTGGCCGTGCCGACCACCCCGCAGGCGGAGCTGGGCAAGGCCACGCCGGCCGAAGACCCCGACCCGCGGCCGGGGCCGCGGTTCGGGCCGCCGGTCCCGTCGCCGGACCTCCACGGCAAGACGGCGATCGGCGAACTGCTCGACCGGGTCGAGGCCGAGGCGGTGGCCGGGGCCGACGCGGAGACGCACGCCCGCAGCGACTTCATCCTCCAGACGGCCGCGGTGGCGGCCGATCGGGCGGTGACCGCCGCCGAGGTCAAGGCGGCATGGGATAAGTTCGGCACCTGGGACGCCGCGGCGGCGCTGGACCACCTCCGGCAGCTCAGCCGGGTGCTGGGCGCCACGATGGGGATGGGCGAGCACACGTCCGACGAACTCTTGCAGGTCGGCATCGTCGCCGCCCTGCGGGCCAACGGCGTGGACTCGATCGCCGCCCTGGACGACGCGGCGGAACTGGAGGAGCGGTTCACCGCCCTGGCGGCGGCCCACGAGCCCGCCGCGGGCACTGACCCCGAAACGATCCTCAAGATCGCCGCCGACGCCCGCGGGTTCGGCGTCGCCGAGTACCGGGCCGAGCTGCTGGAGGCGATCCCGCACGCCTGGGCCGAGTACGGCGGGTGGCACCTCCCGACGCTGAAACAGGAGATGGCCCAGCGTCGCGAGAACTTCGAGGCGGCTGGCGGCCGCGGCGCCTTCACCGCCCACCGTCTCGACTTGATGGTGATGGTGGTCGCCCTGCGGGAGGCCGGCGTCGAGTCGGTGGACGTACTCAAGACGCTCAAGAAGAACGAGGACGCCGATGCTGGGACTCAGCTTCCTTAACCCCGGCTGGGCGGCCCGGCTGGACCGGATCGAGCAGGAACAGTTCGAGAAGATGGCGAAGACGCCGACCGAGTGGGACGCGCAGAAGACGAAGTGGGCCTACCGGCTGGTGCTCAACGGCAAGACCTACAAGCCGGAGAGCCTCATCCCGGAGGCCGCGGTGGTCCCCGCCAAGGAGTACCTCAAGGCGGCCAAGCGGGGCGTCCACAGCCCCTCGGGCCGCTTCGTCTTCCTCCACATCACCCAGCCCCGCGGGCGGGCGCTCGCCCTCTACCAGCCGGGCGAGAAGCAGGGGGAGGTCCGGTTCACGACGGACGTGAACATCCCCACCCTGCTGGAGTGGAAGCCGGGCAGGCACGACGCGACGACGTGGATGAGCATCACCCCCTCGGAGATGCTGACGCAGCGGAACGGCATCCGCCGGGCGTCGGGCGAGGTGGTGGTGTACGGCCTCGGCATGGGCTGGTTCCTGGCCCAGGTGTGCGCGAAGAAGTCGGTGACGAAGGTGACGGTGGTGGAGAAAGACCGCGAGCTGCTCGACTGGCTCCGGCCGCACGTCGAGAAGCTCTACCCGGCGACGACGCAGAAAGTGGTCGAGTGGGTGTGCATGGACGCCTACAAGTACGTGGACGAGCACACCGACGCGGACGACCGCCGTGCCCACCTGTTCGACATCTGGGACGGCTACAAGGACGCCCCCTGGGACGACAAGTTCCAGCGGCTCAAGCCGCTCCTCCCCCGGCTCTGGGGGTGGGGCGACCACTACGTGAAAGAGCGGGGCTGGCGTTAGGACTCGCATGCAGGAGAAAGCAACGCCCAAATCGCGGTGCCGGAGAATGAGGCCGGCGGCAGCCGCCGGCCGCTTCACTACCGAGTTATCGCATGCGCGGCAAGCTGAAACGCAACTCCGGCGTCGTCAACATCGGCGTCAACAACGGTGTCGTCAACATCAGCGGCATCGACCCCACCACCCAGGTGGGTGTGCTGGACCGGCGGGCCGACCACTTTAATCGCGGCCCCGGTGCGCTGGTCGAGCAGAAGTCGCCGGTCCCGCCGCTCGCGGACATGACGGCGTACACCAACCGGTGCGTGGCGTCGCACGCCCGCGGCCGCAACTGGGTGGACGTACCACACGTCGCGATCGAGGAGGAGGACTACTACGACAACACGGCCCTCTACTTCAACGCGGCCGCGTTCGCCGAGTACGGTCTGCACTACAAGATGGCGCTGATGCCGCTGGCGACGGCCGACTTCTCCGTCGTGGCGTTCGTGCTGGGGCGAGAGTTCTTCCCGAACGAGAACGCTTACAACAAGTACGGCTACGCGGAGATGAGCGACCGCCGTTACAGCAAGGCGCACAAGATCCGGACCGGTTACGACGGGCAACCGCTGCCTAACCCCGAGTGGCACCTGGGCAGCATTCGCAACGACGGACTCACCCGCCTACTGGAGGACGGGTCCGCGGCGACCGGCCGGAAGTGGTACGACCGGCAGGCGCCGCTGTACCTCGACCGCGAGAAGTTCTCCTTCAAGAATCGGAAGCGTCGGTACTACGTCGTCTACTTCAAGCCGGCCGAGCTGTACGCTCCCGAACCCGAACGGGAGACGGACAAGCTGGTCGCGCCGTACAGCCAAATTCTGAGGAGGAACCGGTGGACCGATCGCGTGATGGCGTCAACGAACTGAACAAGCCGCTACGGCTGAAGATCGCCCACTACCTGACGGCCGGGTTCCCCGGCGTGCTCAAGGGCCTCGCGGTGGACGGCGTTCTCCCCGAGGCCGACCCGGCCGCCACGCGGGAGGCCGAGCAGTTCCTACGGGAGGCGGCGACCGCCGTCCTGTTCGTGGCCGACAACGACGAGCGGCGGCTGGCGGCCGACCGCTCCCGGGGGGAGTACCGCGAGGCGGTGGAGAAGCTCGCGGACGGGGTGGTGGAGGACATCCGGGGCTGCAAGGTCGCCAGCCAGACCGGGGCCACCGTCCAGATCCTGACGGCCGCCGGCCGGTCGCCGTACGCGACCGACCCGGCCTTCTTCCTGGCAACGCTGGAGCACGGCACCCACCCGTCGGCCTACTACGCCGGCGGCGACGGCCGCCACACCCGGCCGACCGACCCGGTCCCGTGGGCGTCGATGGCGGCGGCGTGTTTCGCCGCCGACGCGAAGGAGGAGCTGGAACGGCGGGCCGAGTTCGCCGCCCTACCCTGGATGTGACATGATCCCCATCACGCGAGAGCTGGTGAACGAGGTGACGGCCAAGAAGGCCCTGACGCCGCTGACCTGCCCGAGCTGCGGCAACACGACGGCCGACGCCGGGATCAGCAACTGGCAGTACGAGACGCGGGTCACCGACGTGCTGGGCATGTTCAACGGCACCGTGGTCACCAGCGATGACGGCGAGACGAACGACTTCGACCTGCCGGCCGGCGGCTCGCTGCCGCGGACCAGCGGGTTCCACTGCAACAAGTGCCGCCACGAGTGGGACGACACCGACGACGTGGTCACCCTCTGGGCCGTGGCGGCCGAGCTGGGCCTGCGGAAGACGCTCGACCGCATGGCCCGGGACGGCTGGGAGACGGTGGCCGCCTGCGGCGGCGACGTCCGGGCCGGCGACGCGATCGTCGTGGGCACCACGATCTACGAGATCACGGCGACCCGGCCGAGCGACGGGCGGATCATCTGCGAATACGGGTTGAAGGGCAACGGGGGCAGCGTCGCGGTCACCACGTACGAGGAGGTCCGGCTCCTGCGGCGGAAGCCGGAGCGGACCGTCCCGACCGACGTGGTCACCTTCCTGACCAACGCCGTCCGCGGGAACCAGCACCGGATCACGCTGTCCGGGCTGCGGAACGAGCTGGAGACGTACTACGAGAAGCGGTCGGTGTACCGCTTCCTCGACGCCTGGACGGCCGGGCGGCCGCTCGACGAGTGCTGGCCGCAACTGCGGCCGAAGGAGGGATAGCCGTGAAGCGGGTGACGACGATCCGGCTGGACGTGGCCGAGATCGCCCAGAAGGCGGCGCTGAGCGCCAAGCTGGCGAAGGCCGTGGCGGCCTACGACGACGAGGTCGAAGCCGCCAACGGGCTGGTGCAACAGGCCAACGACAAGATGGAAGCCGCCAGCGTGACCCTGAACGCGGTGCTGGCCGAGGTGAACGGCTTCGCCAACCGCGTCCACGACGAACTCCAGCGGCTGATGACGTCGGCCGGCACCGACTGGCAGGACACCCCCGACGGCGAGGCCGTGGAGGAGTGGCGGAAAGCCTGGGAGAACCTCGACACGACGCCGGTGCCGGTCTGCCGGGCCAGCACCTTCGACGACGCCGACGAGTCGCTGCGGGACATCCTCGACGACATCGAGAACACCCCGCGGCCGCCGCGGGAGTAGACACCACGCACCGGAGGACGAGATGGCGACGATGAAGATGCTGGCGGCCGGCCCGAAGCGGTCGTTCGCCGTGACGGTGGGGACGCGGCCCGGGTACGACCCGCTCGCCGTCGCGGCGACGCAGGCGGAGGTGTGGACGGTCATCCTCGACTGGATGGCGGCCCGGGCGGCGGCGGGGAAGCCGTTCGTCACCGGCACGGTCACGGCCGGGCGGGTGCTGTACGCCTGGGCGGCCGGCCGCGGGCACGAGCCGGTGGTGACGTTCGGCGGCGAGGTGTCGGTGCTGTATTCGCCCAACCTCGGCGACAGCGAGGTGGTGGTGATGCTCAACGAGCTGGCCGGCATCCTGGCCGACCAGCTCAAGCAGACCCGCGTGTACCTCTCGTACCGGGAGGAGGCGTGGGTGCTGGAACGGGAGGGCGGCGAGCCGTCGCCGCGGGCCGCCGAATGATAACCCGTGGCAACACCAAGCTCGGCCCGTCGTTCTGGTCGTTCAGCATCCCGGCGGTCCGCACCTGCCCCGGGGCCACCGCCACCTGCCGGTCCCGCTGTTACGCGACGAACGGCCGGTTTCTCCTCCCGAGCGTGACCGCCGCCGCCGCGCGGAACCTGCGGGCGACCCGGCAGGCCGACTTCCCGCGGGTCATGACGGGGCTGATCCGGGAGAACTGTGTCGAACTGCTCCGCGGCCACGTGAGTGGGGATTTCTACGACGAATCCTACCTGGACAAATGGACCCGGATCGCGTCCGGGTGCCGGTCCACGGTCTTCCTGTTCTACACCCGGAGCTGGCGGGTGCCGACCCTCCGGCCGGCCCTGGCGGCGTTCGCCGCCCTGGCCAACGTGCGGCTGTGGCTGTCGGCCGACGCCGACAGCGGCGAGCCGCCGCCCCTGGCGGGGGCGTGGGGCGTGGCGTACATGGCCCTGACGGACGCCGACGCCCCGACCTACCCGGTGGATCTGGTGTTCCGCGACCGGCCGCGGACGGCGATGAAGTACACCCCGGCCGGCGACCTCGTCTGCCCGTACGAGCAGGCGGTCCGGGGGCGTAAGCCGATCAACTGCTCGAACTGCCGGTACTGCACCAGCCCGACGGCCGTCAGCCGTCGGGCGTCACCGGGGCGGGTGCCCCTAGCAGTCGTAGGCTGACCACCCGGACCGGGCAACCGCCCGGCCCGTCTTCCCACACCCACCGAGGACCGACCCGTGATGCCGAACAACCGGCCGGACCTGATACGCAACCCGCTGGGCGACGGCGACGTCGAGCAGCGGGTGCTGACCGCGAAGCAGCAGGCCGTGGCGGACGAACTGGACCGGCTGCCGATGCCGGCCCTGGCCAAGCTGGCGAAAGACCTCCCCTACGACGTCGAACTGGCCAGCCGCCTGTTCGTCCGCCACCACGCCGGCGGGCGGATGCAGTTCATCTCGCACGAGGAGTTCTTGCAGGGGATGGACTATCTGGCGACGCGGGAGAACTCGGTGAAGCGGCGGCGGCAGCTCGTCGTCTACTGCGCGTGCGTCGCCCGTCACGGGATGTCGAAGCTGCTGCTGGAGGTCGAAGACCTGAAGCGGCGGGAGTTGGCGATCATTACCCGGATCGACGTGCTGGCGGAGACGGCCGTCAAAACGCCGCTGCCGGCGTTCCTGGCCGCGTTCAAGGGGGAGGACACCGATGGGGATGTACACGGGGTTCCGGGCCAGGGTCCGGGTGAAGCCGGAGTACCGGGAGGCGATCCGGCACCGGCACTGGGCGGAACGTGACTACGTGAACGGGCCGGACACGGGCGAGTGGGCGGCGGTGGCGGCCGCCTACCCGCACGTCCCGGGACTGGCCCTGTTCGCCGAGAAGTACGACCGGGCCGACTTCTTCCCCCGCGGCGTCATGAACATCTGCGCCGAGGACTTCGGCACGAACGAGCCCGTGCCGGACGGGTGGCAGGGGTTCACACAGCAGCCGCCCGACGGCTCGCGGAGCCGGGACGGCGAGAGCTACTCCTGGTTCCACTTCGACACGGGGGTCTGGGAGTTCGCCTGCTCGCTCAAGAACTACATGGGCGAGATCGAGGTGTTCGTCCGCATCCTCGCCCGGATCTGCGACGCCGCCGACTGGTGCGAAAGCCTGTACGAAACGGACGGCCGCTGGCCGGAGGACGACGACTGGCGGTACAAGTCGGCCGGCGGCACCGGGCCGCCGCCGCACCCGGCGTGGTGGGACCGCTCGACCAAGTACCTGGAGGATCTACCCCCCGTGAACGACGACTCCGGCCACCGCCGCGTCTTCGCCTGCCGGCCCGAGTGGCGGACGGAGGCGGTGGTGGGCCTCGCGACCGGCATCCGCCAGGAGGGCGCGTTCGACCGGCTGCCGGTGCTGGCCGACGCGCTCGACGATGCCGGCTGCACCGACGCCTACGCCCTCGCCCACCTGCGGCACCCCGGCTACCAGCACGACGCGACGTGCTTCGTGCTGGCCGGCATCCTCGGCCCCGGAGACTGACATGCCGACGCACACGACCTACGACCCCGCCGTCCACTATGTCCTCGCCGCCGACGCCGACAAGATCCGGCAGTGGCTCGCCGAGCGGGGCGGACTGGCGATCTGGGTGTCGCAGGCGCTCGAACTGATGGGACGGTCGTGGACCGGCCCGGTCCAAACCGCCGAGGGGACGCCGGCCACCCGCCCGCACTGGTCGTGCAGGGCGACGCCGGACCGGGTCATCACCGACCCGGCCGAGGTGTTCGTCGCGGTCGAGGAGGCGGTCCGCGAGTACCGCCCGACGAGCTGGACCAACGTCGAGCGGCGGCTCGCCAAGATCGGCCGCGGGTCGCGGGTAGATTATGCGGCGAATAAGTACCTGCGGTTCGTCCGCGGCGTGCCGCTGTCCGAGTACAGCGAACCGGCCGCCGGAGAGTATTCCCCGAGAGCCGAAAGGTGACCGATGACCAAGAAGACTAAGCCCGCCCCGCCCAAGCTGTCGCCCTGTGCGGCGTGCCCGTGGCGGACGGCCAACCACCTGAAGCGACACAAGTTCGGGTTCTACACGAAGGCCAACCTGACCCGGCTGTGGAACGGGGTCCGCGGCGGCGAGCCGCAGAGCTGCCACCCGACCGACCCGAGCCACCCCGACCACGTCGCGTGCGGGGCCAAGCCGGGGACGACGCCGGCCGAGTGCGCCGGGTCGGTGATCCTCGTCATGCGGGAGATCGCGGCGATCGCCGCGCACTCGGCCGACAAGCTGACCATCGGCGACGCGGGGATCGTCGCCTACCTCGCGGCGCGGAAGAAGGGGCTGACGAAGTCGGGCGTCCTGCGGTGGGTCGTGCAGCGGCTCGGGCTCGGCGGCGTGCCGGTCGTCGGCGGCGCGCCGCTGCCGCGGGTGGACGCGGCCGACAAGCGGATCTCCCTACCCACATTCCTGGAGGGCTGACATGGCCGCGGTAACGAGTAGAGTGGTCGTCGAGGTCGAGGCGCAGGGGTCGGCCGCCGAGGGCTACCTCCAGCGGTTCGAGAACTGGCGGGGGACGAAGTTCCTCCGCGACACGCTGGCGGCTGCGGGGTTCAAGGAGGGGAAGTTCGTCTACCGGCTCGTCGAGTGGTTCAAGACGAGCGGCTTCACGAAGCCGGTGCAGCCGCGGAAGTTCGACAACAACGGGGTGTACCTCTGGCTCAAGCCGGGCGGCAACGGGTCGGGCATCAAGGGCGTCCTGATCCCCGACAAAGTGGCGTACACGACCGAGGAGGTGTACCGCCGGCTCAAGGCGTACGTGGACGCCAAGCCGCCGGCGGCGGAGGCTGAGACGCCCCTCGACGACGCGACGCTGGAACTCCTGCTGCTCGCCGTCAACGAGGCCAACACGTCGTTCCACAAGTCCCAGGACGACTTCGACACGGCCGCGATCGCGGCCCTCCGGGCGTGCAGCTTCGAGACGGACTCGGACACCCTGGACCGGATGCTGGAGGCGGCCAAGCGCCGCGGGTTCGTGCTCTACACCGAGAAGGCGGCCGCCATCACCCCGGCCGGGCAGGCGTGGCTCGACGACCCGGTCCGCCACCCGCCGGCGGCCGCCACGCCGCCGCCCGCCCCGGCGGCGGACGTCCCGGCCCCGCCGGCCCCCGCCGACGCCATCGCCCTGATCGAGGCCAACCGGGCCAAACTGGTGCGGCTGCTGGAACTGCCGAAGATCGTCGGCGAGTGCCGGGCGGCGCAGGCCGAGCTGCGGGACCAGATCGCCGGGCTGGCGGCGAAGCTGGACGCGGAGGAGCTGCGGGAACTGACGCTGCTGGCGGAGATCGACGACACCGCCCTCGGGGCGCTACTCAAGGGGACCGTATGAGCACTCCCAACCCCGTGCCCGAGGGGCACGTCTGCTCGCCGCTGGCGATCGCCGGCAGCGACGTGATCGGCTACACGTGCCACGTGTGCGGCCGTCGGTGGCGGCGGCACTACGACGAAACGCTGAAGGAGGGCGGCCCCTGGCGGGAGGTCGAGCCCGGCCACCCGATCGACCCGGAGACGGGCGGCTACTGGAGCGGCCCCACCCCGGATCTGGTGCAGCGGCACTGGCACTACGGCCAGAAGGTGCTCGCGGCGGCGACCGTCGGCGGCAACGGGCCGAGCGTCCACTGGACGATCACCCGGCACGCCGGCTCCCCGCCCGTGTACGGGGTCTACAAGTTCTGGCAGGGGCCGGGCAACCTCTGGTGCTGCACGATGCTGGCGGAGACGAAGCCGTACGAGGAAGCGGTCCAGGCGTTCCAGACGAACGTCGGCCGCGCCATTTCGGAGGTGCGATAACCGTGCCCGACGACACGCCGCAGATCGACTGGGAGAAGGACGTCACCGTTACGCGAAAGTTGCACGCCGGTTTCGCGTCGATGCGCGGGGCCACCTCGTTCGACCTGCTGGTCGGCTACTACACGCAGCAGCGCGAGAATGCCAAGTGCCTGACGCCCGACGGGCGGCGGAAGTGGGAGCAGGCGTACGCCCTGAACGTCCTGCGGCTGCTCGCCCCGCAGGCGCTCCGGCCGGAGTGGGTCTACGTGGCCACCTTCGCGAAGGAAACCGAACCGGGCCGGTTCGACTACCCGGACACGGCCCTGTACGGGTCGATGGCGGACGCCGTCCGCGGGACGATACGGCTGCTCATCCTGGCCGGCGAGTTCTACCCGCGGCTGCGCCCGGCCGCAATCCGGGAGCTGGACGCCGACCTCGCCGCCGAACGGTGGGAAGCGGCGTACGGCACCCTGCGGCAGGCGATCCGCGGGATGTCGGTCGTCATCAACCCCCTCCAGGTCAACGAGCCGCCGGCCTCGCCGGCGTTCACGCTCGTCCCGGATCACGGGACCGCGACCCCCGTCCCTCGCGTCGTCCCGCCCCCGGACGTGTCCAACTCGGCGATCGAGTACCGGCACGGGAAGGGCGGGAAGGGCAGTCGGGGCACGTACCTCGTGGCGGAAGTGGCGGAGCTGTACGCGATGCTGACCAGCGGGCCGGGCGTCACCAAGAAGCTCGCCCTGGCCCTCCTGGACCGCATCCGGGCGGTACTGGCGGACGCGCCGGGCGACCACTCGGACCGCGGTGCGCTGTCCGACTGGTTGGAGTACCTGGAGTCCAAAGCTGACGAGGACGAAGACGACGAGGACGAAGCATGAAGTACCGCGACGAGTGGAAGGGCCGGCTCCGCATCACGTTCAACGGAAACGTGATGTGGGACGGCACGAAGGTCGGCCACGTCTACAGCCGCTACCGCAAGGGGGCGAAGACGCGGGCCGGCATGGAAACGAACATGGTCTACCTCGTCACCGGCCGCGACACGGAGTTCGACACCATGTCGAACGCGGTCGCGAGCCTCATCCCCACGGAGGGCGGCAGTGGCGGCTAGTCTGTTGAACCAGCGGGTCGTCAACTCGCTCGACCGCTGCGCGTACCTGCTGCGGCGGATCAGTGAGGGCGACCACAAGGCCCTGGAGAACGCCCGGGCCGCCGGCGACGAGGCGGCCGCCCTGCTGCGGGAGGTCCGCGGCAGCCGGCCCGAGTGGGACACCGAGGAGGACGCCGATGACGCCGAAGAAGCCGACCCCGCGGGCCACCACTACGCCTGCTTCGGCGGCGAGGGCGGCTGAGGAACCGCTGACGGCGGCCAAGCCGACCGCCCACACGAAGTTCACCGACCTGGAGAAGGAGCTGACGGCGGCCGGGTGGCGCCGCTACCAGGAGACGGTCATCTCCACCTTCGAGGACCGGGTGGGGGCCGTCTGGCGGGTCATGCGGCTGTACACCCACAGCGACCGCCAGAAGGGCGGGCTGATCGCCGTCAAGTCGCAGGTGACCCGGGAGAGCACGCCCTTCATCGTCCTCTACGCCGAGACGGAGACCATCCCGTGACCATCGACCCCGTGACCATCGACCGCGCCCGGACCGTGACCGTCGGCCAGCTCATCGACATGGCCGGCCAGTTCAACGAGGAGATCCGGGTCGGCGTCAACCCGGAGTACACCCGCGGCCAGATCGAGCTGATCCTCGACGCCGCCGCGCTGCCGCACGAAGACCCCTGCCGGGCGGCCGTCACCGCCGCCGTCACGGCCGCGTCCGACGAGTTCTTCGCACCGCCGGTGATGTCGTGAAGCCGACCCCCGGGATAGCCAAGACGGGCGCGTTCCCCGTCCCGGACGAGCCGGCCGGCAAGCTACACCTCTACGTGTGGCCGGAGGCGGCGGCGCCCGACCGCCGCCTCTCGGCGTCCGGCTTCGTCTGGGTGCCGTTCGAGGTGGACCTGTTCGACGCCGACGCGGCGGCCTTGCCGTGCGGCCAGTGCCGGAAGCCGGCGGTGATCGGCTGGACGACCGGCAACGCGACGGCCGAGATCTGCTGCTCCGCGTGCGTCACCCTCCACGATGGGCCGCGGGAGCCGTGCGTGCTGTTCCACAAGTGGAACAAGCGGTGCTGGAGCGACGCCGCCACCGTCGGCCAGGGGTGGAGCCCGAGCCGGGCGGCGGCGACGGTGTACCCGACGCGGGCCGCCGCGCGGGCGGCGAAGGAGACGTTCCTGGACGCGGTCCAGAAGGCCATCATGGTCGTCCCCGTCGTGGGGTTCGACGCCGCGGTGGCCGACTACCTGGAGGAATCATGACGGCCAAGCGCCAGCCCATGACCAGCATGACCACGGCGCACAAGGTGGCCACCCTGCTGCGGGGGGTCACCGAGTACCCGCTCCAGCTCAACTACTTGCCAGACGCCGCGGAGATCCTCACCCGGCTGGCCGTGCACATCCTGACGACGGTGTCCAACGACACCTACGTCATCCTGATGTTCGACGCGGAGAAGTCCGTGTACCTGGAGGCGTTCATACCGCCCGAGTCCGAGGACGAGGAGGACGGCGACGGGACGGTCACGCCCCGGCCGCTGGGGACCGTCGAGTACATCGTGTGCGACGGCCTCCCCGGGGACCGGAGCGGCGGGGTGAGCCACTACACCCTGGCCGAGGCGATCGCCGAGTTCCGCGAGACGGTGGCACACGGCTGGCCGCACCAGCGGCGGGCCAAACCGGAGGGACCGTGATGGCGAAGGCGGAATCGGGCCGGCCGCCGGACTACCGGCTGCGGGCCTTCAACAAGATGACCCTCAAGGCCACCAACATCGGTGCCGGCTGGGAAAACGAGAACGGGTCGATCACCATCGTGCTCGACCCGTTCATCGTCCTCAAGCAGCGGGCCACCTTCACCTTCCACCTGTACAAGTCGGACGCCCCCGTCCGCAAGCCCCGGGAGAAGACCGATGACGGCGCAGCAACCGGTTAAGCTGGCCGACTGCAAGGTGGGGGACGCCGTAATCCTCCACTTCCGCAGCGGCAGCCTCAAGGCCCCGGCCGAGAACTGGCGGCTGGTCCCGGTGACCGCCCGGACGCCGAAGTTCATCACCTCCGGGGGCATGCGGTTCCGGATCGACGGGCAGCCCAGCAACGGCGGCAACCGCCGCTACACGCTCCACGACCCGACGCCGGAGGCCCTGGCGGCGGTGGCGGCCGCCCGGGCCAAGATCGCGATGGCGGCCGTCGCCCGGGCGGCGGCGGACGCGAAGCAGCAGCGGGAGGAGCTGGACAAGTCGTTGAAGGCGGCGGCGTGGCTGGCCAACAAGTAGGCCGACGAGCTGGTCGCCTTCCTGCCGGGGTACGCCCTGGCCGGCCTGTGGGACACGATCGAACCCCGCCTGGAGACGGCCAATGCGGTGTCAGGACTGTAACAAGTTCGTCGCCTTCGACGACGGCAACGTGGACGACGTCGAGGTCGAGCTCGACGAGGACGCCGGCACGGTGACTATCACCGGCCGCGTCGTCCTCCCGTGCGCCGAGTGCGGCGCGGAGCTGAAGGAGCTGAGCGTCGATGAAACCGTCGAGGTCGCCGACGAGTTCAACGACGTGCTGGCGGTGCTGACGGACGCCGCCCCCGTCGGGCTGAAGAAGACCGTGACGCCGGAGTGGGTGGACAAGCACGTCACCGTCAAGTACGAGTTCGACGGCGACCCGGACACGGAGTTCCACGAGCGGGCGCAGACGACGGTCAAGGTGCCGATCAAGAAGAAGGGCAAGGTGATCGGGCACAAGGAGAGGAAGATCAAGTCCGCCCGGTACATGAAGACCTACAAGGGGGTCCGCGTGTCGGGCACGGTGAAGCGGACGATCGAGGTCGCCGACCCGGAGTTCCCGGTGACCGCCAGCGACGACACGGCCGACTTCGACCACACGGTCGAGGAGCAGTCGTCGGCCTTCGAGGAGCTGACCTAACGTGCGCAGCCACACCTTCCGCCGCCCGCCCCGGGCGGCGTCAACCGGGATCGTCGCGATCCCGGGCGGCGTCATCGCCTACCACCCGCAACGCGACTACTTGCGCAACGTAGCGCCCTACGCCGCCCAGCGGCTCACGTTCGACGGGCGGTGGTCGCTCGCCAAGGTCCGGGACGAGGAAGCCGGCCCGCCGCTGGCCGCCATCGGCGGCAACTTCGGCCGCGGGCCGAACGTCCGTCGCGGGCGCGACGACCTGCCGAACAGTTGCGTCCTCGCTAAGTGGGGGATGCGCTACCCTAACGTCAACAGCGTGGGCCGGGCGGTCAACGGCGCGATCGTGTTCCTGTGGTACGACAACGGGTTCGACCGGTGGTCGCGGTTCTGCCCCTGGCAGGCCGCCCCGATCGTCGTCTCGACCGGGCCGCGGGGCGGGGTCGTGTGGCGGCCTGCGGACCAAGCCGTGTTTTTCACCACGCTGGACGAGGTGGAGGAGGTCGTCCCGGACCTCGGGCTGGCGTCGATGCTCGGCCGGTTCCCCGGCAGCTTGCTGGCCGTCACCCCCGATGGGACCGGCGTCCACTACCTCCGACACACCGGGCTGTGGCGGTGCTGGAACCCGCACCTGCCGTCGGCGGAGCGACTGACCGCGGTCGGCAGCCTCGCCCCGCCGCCCGGCCTGCGACACTCGGCGCCGAGCGACCTCCAGGTGTCGGCCGACGGGCGGCGGCTGTTCGTCGCCTGGAGCGGGAAGGGAGTGGACAACGTCCGCAAGGGGTGCGCCGTCGGCGTCTACAACGCGGCGACCGGCGCGACCGAGCACATCTACACGTTCCCGGCGTGCCTCCTGGCGCCGAGCCAGGACGGCCTGACCTTGTCGTTTCTGAACGACTTCGCAGACGAGGAGGAGACGACCCTATACCAGATCGACCTGGACTGAGGGGGACATGCGGAAGGTTACGTTCGGCCGGCACCCGGGGCGGTACGTCCACGGGGTCGTGCACGCCGGCGACTACGTCGTCACGTACTCGACCGGGTCGCAGCTCGTCGGCCTGACCCGGCTGCGGTACGACGGGCGGAGTCAGGCCGGGCACTACAACGCGGACGCCGAGTTCCGACCGGCGCCGACCGTGATCGGCGGCCGCACGCTGGTGGACGTCCGGACGGGCGGCCCGTCGGCCGTCGCCCTCCACTACACCGAACTGGTGTGGGGGATACGGTACACGAACGTCGAGCGGCTCGACGTGGTCGGGGACGTGACCGGCCGGCGGGTCTTCGCGTCCGTCACCGGCAGCCTGTTCGGGCACGACGTCGGCCCGATCGTGCCCGGGCCGGTCCGGTACGGCGACGGGCCGCGGGGCGGACTGGTGTTCCAGTGGCACCGCGGCCCGGAGTTGCTGACGGGACTGGCCTTGCCGGTCGCGGACTTTCGCGTGCCGAGCACCGTGGTGTCGCCGTCGGCGTTCGAGCCGGACAGCCTGATGGCCGTCAGCGCGGACCAGCAGACCCTGTACCGGCTCAGCGACTTCAACGTCCTGACGCGGTGGACCGCGGCCGCCGCCGCGGAGAGCCGGCACCACCTCGACACCGGCGGGCTGGCCGTGCCGCCGGGGTACAAGTACCTGATAGCCACCGACTTGGCGGTGTCGCCGGACGGGCGGACGCTGTACGTCGCCTGGAGTAACCTGCCGCCCGGCGAGCCGGACACGCCGGTCGGCCTGTCGGTGTACGACGCGGAGACGCGGGCCGTCAGAACCCACTTCGACTTCCCGGCCTGCCTGCTGGCCCCCAGCCCGGACGGGCAGACGCTCGCCTTCCTGGGCGGGTTCGGCGGGGCGCAGAACAAGACGACGCTGTACGAGATCGACCTGGACTGAGGCCCAATAACGCGATTAGGGAGGGCACCATGCCCGTCGTGAGCATCAACAACTGGCGTGACCTGAAGCCGGCCGGCTTCGACCTCCTGACCGGGGAGGCGTGCGGGCTAATGCTGCGCATCCTGTTCGACGTGACGGAGAAGGGCCGGCTCCTGTTCTGCAAGACGTTCGGCCTCGACCCGCGGAAGAACCAGCTCGGGGAGGCGTGGAACCGCGGGACCAAGGAGGAGCCGCACGTCGGGAGCGTCATGCTGACGCAGGACAGCCTGCCCGTCCTCGCCCTGTTCGCCGTCCTGGAGACGCCGGACGTGGAGGAGTGCCGCATCGCCTACAAGGACGGGCAGTGGGCCGGCGCCTGGGGGTTCACCCGGGCCGAGGTGCTGTCGGAGCTGGACGAGTGGCTGGAGACGATGCGGCGGATGGGCTACTCGGTCAGCCGCCGCAGCTACAGCGGGACGGCGGGCGACCGCAATACTCATGTTTTCTCGGGGAGGGTGATCTGACATGCCGCGAGGTGTTCGTTACCGCCCGATACCCGGGTACGCCGGCTACCGGGCCGGTAGCGACAGCTCGATTTGGTGCAACCGGCCTCGCGGTCGGTTGACACCGGAACGGCAACCCGGACCCTGGCGCCTCCGAAAACCGACGAAGCGTAAAGACAACGGATACTGGGTCGTGACGCTGTCGGTCGGCAATTACCCACAGCAGTTCGCCGTACACCAGCTAGTACTGCTCGCATTCCGCGGACCGCCGCCGGCCGGCAAGTTGTCACGACACCGCGACGGCAACAAGGACAACAACCGGCTGCGAAACCTGATGTACGCCACCCAAAAGGTAAACATCGCGGACAAGAAGAAGCACGGCACACACCGGTTCGGTGAACGGGCCAGCGGTGCCAAGCTGACGGACGCGAATGTGGCCGCCGCTAAGCGGCGGTCCGCCGCCGGCGAAGCCACACGTGCTATGGCGAGAGAGTTCAAGGTGGACCCGGCTGCCCTACGTCGGGCCATACGTGGTGAGAAGTGGTCACACGTAGCTGCACAGGAGAGCCTATGACCCTGTACCAACTGCTCGTAGAACTGCAACCGGCGTACGACAAGGGCGAGTTCACCCGCCTGCACGACTACCTGCGGCCGGACGGGGCGCTGGTCGAGCCGCCGCCGTCCGGCGACACGCTCGCCCTGTTCGTCGCCCGGGAGCTGCGGGACGTGACCCTGGACGGCGAGCCCGTACCCGTCCCGCCGGCGCCCGCCCGCGACCTGACGCGGGACGAGGCGCTGGAGATCGAGGCGGCCCTCCAGACGGCGGCCCTCCAGCTCATGCGGCTGAGCAGCAAGGTGGCCCGGCTCCGCCGCCTGGGTTCGTTCGGGAAGGAGGACACATGAGCCGCGACATCAACTGGCGGCCGGCCGCCGACTGGCCCGCCGTCTCCGGGCGGTTCCCGAAGGACATGCAGACCGCGGTCGTACTCGTCGAGGACAAGAAGCGGGCGGTGTCGCTGGAGGAGGTCTACCGCCTCGGCGACAAGCTGGTCCTCGACATGCCGCTGCACACGTTCCAGACGCCGATGGCCGACGCCGCCGACTGGCGGCGGTTCGCCGTCGTCGTGGTGCACCGGCAGGCGCGGCCGAAGCCGGCACCGAAGGCGAAGACGCCGAAGCCGGCCGGGTTGGCGTGGAAGCGGGACCGTTCCATGCACGTCTACGCGGCGACGGACGGCCGCGGCCGGAAGTGGGAGATCGTGTCGTACGGCGGCGGCCCGCGGTTCCGGATCTCGACCGCGCCGTACTCGCCCGGCCTGGGCAACCTGTACGGCCAGATCGACACGCTCCGCGAGCTGAAGACGTCGATCGACCTGCGGCTGGCGGCGGAGGACGGCGATGCCGTTGCAGAGTAACTACGCCCACCACCGCCTCCCGGACGGGCGGCGGTTCGAGGGCTGGGCGCACGGGGTCGCGTTCGACTCGGCCCTGGTGTCGCGCGACGGGGCGGCGTTCGAGTTGTTCCCGGTCCGCGGCCGGCACACCGTGTCGGACGTGGCGGCGGCGAAGCGGGAGCTCCGCAACGCCCGCGACGTGGTCGGGTTCTACGTAACGTGGCAGCCCGAGGGGTCGGTGATCCCCGGGCCGCCGGAGGGTTGACATGCCGGAGTTCGTAGCCTGCAAACAGTGCGGGAAGTCGATCCCGCGGATCGCCGCCCGCTGCGAGTCGTGCAAGACCGAGCGGACGCACCGGGACGCCTACCCGGACCAGTACGCCCACCGACTCGTCGGCAAGCTGGTGAACGTGACGACGCGGACCGGGTTCAAGACGCAAGGGACCGTCCTGCGAGTCGTCACCTGCCGGTTCGGGACGCTAGCCCACCTGGACACGAGCGGCGACACCGCCTACCTCGTGTCCGACTGTACGCCGGTCGCGGCGGCGGTGGTGTGATGCGTGCGCTCGTCTACGTCACGCCGGCGTCCGGGGTCGGGGGCGAGTTCCCCGTCCCGGTGTCGTTCAGCCTGAAGTCCTACAGCCGCCGGTACGTGCTCGCCTACGCCGAGGCGTGCCGGCGACGCGGGCAGCGCGTCCGCGTCGTCTGGCCGTAGCTGAATCCGGCGGCCTACTCTGGTAGACTGCCGGTAAGCCCGCGGCGCTCAATGGCCGAGCACCCGGTTTTGAACCCGGTCACTAGGGGGTTCGATTCCCCCCGCGGGCGTTCGCCCCACCTCGAAAGGAGGACAGTCATGACGCGCTGCCCGTCAATGCCGTGACCCGTGCGGGGGTTGGTAGTCGTCCGACGAATCCCAACCCCCACCCACAGGTGCGAGATGAAGAACTGCGTGAAGATGCTGAAGGTGAAGATCAAGTCCTTGGCCGAGGAGGCCCGGATCATCCGGCTGGAGGAGCTGCGGGCGTGCGGCCGCCGCAAGGCCCCGGCCCGCCGCCGCGACATGGGTCGCGGGTTCGTCGAGCTGGACCCGGCGTACCTCGTGTTCGTCGGCCGGGACGACGTCCTGCGGGAGTCGCTGCACCGGCACCGCATCGACGTGGTGCGGGCCGAGCAGCGGGTCAGCCTCCTGGCCTACGCCTTCCTGCGGGGCAAGGCCCGGGCCGCCTGCGAGCCGAAGACCGACCCGCACAACCCGCCGGCCTACGCCCGGGTGCTGAAGCTGGCGGAGAAGTTCGGGCCGGTCGGCGGCGGCGAGACGAAGGACCAGCTCGCCGTCCGGTTCAACGACTGGTGGCAGGTCGCGGCCGCGGCGGCCAAGTAACACCCCGGCGGACACACATGCCGAAAAAACACACGATGACGGTCGAGGTCGTGTTCCCGAACACGGGCGTGCCCGTGCGGGACATGCTGGCCGACCTGTCGGCGTACCTGAGCGAGGACGCCGCGAGGTACATCAAGGCTTACAAGACGACCATCGACCACCCGGCCGTCCAGGACAAGCTGGACATGGCCAACTCGATCTCGACGCTCGTCGGCGAGCTGCACGCGAGGTCGCGGGCGAGGTGGGAGGAGTTCAACCGGAAGGCGGGCGGCGGGTGAGCGACGGGAGCCGGCCGGGGCGAGCGCCCCGGCCGGGAAAGACGAGGACTAGGCCGCCTTCCGCGGCAGGTACTGCTCGGCCAGCTTGGCGTAGTCGTCGGGGGTGAACCCCTGGCGGACCGAGGCCGCCTTCGCCATCACCGGGTGGAGGCCGCAGTCGGCCATCATCCGGTCGAGCAGCTCGGCGTCGCCCCGCGGCAGGGTGTGGGCCAGCTCGGCCATCTTCTCGGGGTCCACGTCGAACCCCCGCTTCACCTGCTCGGCGAACTCGTCCCCGAACAGCGCCTTCACGTCGTCGAGCGCGAGCTTGGCGAACTGCTCCCGGCGGTACGCCTTGCCCGAGGTCAGCGCGCACGTCTCGGTCAGGGCCGAGGCCGCCTTGGTGAAGGTGGCCGAGAAGATCACGTCCTCGGGCCGGGGGAGCGTGGCGGCGTACTTGTTGAAGATGCCGAGCGTCCGGTCGATCTGCTCGACGGTGTGGCAGAGGTCGGCCAGGGCAGCCGGGTGGAGGGCGGCCCGCGGGGTCGTCCGCACCACCTCGGCCAGCTTCATGATCCCCTGCCGGAAGCCGGTGTTGGTGGTGGCGAGCTTGGCCCGGTCCTCGATCATGGCGACGATGGCCTTCGGGTCGCCGACGCCCATGCCGGCCGACTTCTCCAGCCACTCCCGCCGCTCGCCGAGCCCGGCGCCGACCGCGGCCGCCTTGGTCACGATCTTCTTGGCCATCGCGTTCCGGGTCTTGAAGTCGAACCGGTCGGCGTACTGGTGCAGGTAGTCGGCGGCGAGCTTCACCTCGGCCGCCGAGCGGAGGGGCAGCCGCCGCTCCTTGAACCCGTTCTCGCCGACCCAGACCCAGGCGTACGCCGAGTCGGGCAGCTTGTCGTCGGCCGACTTGGTATACTCGGCGTGCTTGGCCCGGAGCGCCTCGACGGCGGGGCGGATGCGCCAGTAGTCTACGTAGTGGTCGAGCCGGGTCTCGATCCTCGCGGCCTCCTTCGGGTGGAACTCGGCCTTCTTCTCGTAGAAGTAGGCGGCCGACAGCCACGTGCTCGCGGCGTTGTGGCACGGGAACTGGCGGCGGACGGCGTCCGCGTATACGGTGACGGCGAGCTGGCCGGGCTTCATGACGAGGTCCATGCTCGCCTTCTTGACGAAATCCGGGAACGGGTAGAGCTGGCTCAAACGGTACAGCTCGGCCCCGTTGGCGTCGGCGACTTGGTCAACCGCGGCGGGCATGATGTCAACCTCCTTGTTCAGCAAGCGACTCCGGTGGACGGACGTCGCCCGGCTTCTCGACATCCCTTACGAGAGTACGGCGCTCCCGGCCCTCGTGACGTGCCCATTATGCCAGGCGCACGCCCTCCGTGTCTACGAGGACCAGTCGGTTCGGGGGGCGTGGTTCCACTGCGGCGGGTGCGGACAGGGCGGCGACGGGCTGTCGTTCGCCGCCGCCGCGTGGGGGGTGGACGTCGTCGCCGCGGTCGAACGGTTCATCGCCGAGGGGCTGTACCCGGACGACGTCCGGGCCGCCGTCCCGGGCTACGTGGCCGGGGTGGCGACCCAGCGGCGGCGGATGGAGGAGTTCTGGCAGACGGCGAGCCGGCACCTGCCGGGGTGGGAGAGCCCCGGGGCCGCCCGGCTGACCCGCGCCCTCGGGGTGAACACCGGGCTGCCGGTGGAGCGGTGGCGGGCGACGCTCGGCACCCTCGTCGGGGCCGCCCCGTCGCGGGCGGTCGAGCATGCGTTCCGCGGCCCCCAGGCGGGCTCCAGCCGGCAGGTCTTCCGCGGCCGCGGCTGGCGGGACGTCCTCGTCCTGCCGTACCACTCGGCGGCCGGCCGGATCAGCGGGTTCTCGCTGGTCGGCCGCGGCGGCGGGCCGACCGACCGGGTGTTCGCCCCGGTCCGGTCGCAGGAGCCCACCGCCCGCAAGGACGCCGGCCTCTACGCCCCCCACGCCGCCGAGGGGAACCCGACGGTCGTGGCCGTCCGGGACGACGCCTTCGCCCTCCGCCTGCACAGCCGCCACCTGACGACGAGCGGGCGGTTCCTCGGCCTCGTGGCGTGGCGGGACGACGGGGTCCACGCCACCGGCCGGGGGTGCTGGCAGCAGCTCAACGGGAAGCGGGTCGTGCAGTGGGTGCACCGGATCGACGCCGCCGCGGTCCGGCAGGCGTTCTTCTTCGAGGCGGCCATCTCGACCGCCGGCCCGGCCGACCCGTCCCAGGAAGCGCTCCTCACCTACTGCCGGCAGCTCGACCCGCCCGACCTGCTGCGGCGGGTGGTCCGGCAGGCCCGGCCGTGGCGGGTCGTGCTGGCCGAGTGGCTCAAGGACGCCCACGGCGGGGCGGTCGAGGCGATGACGGCCCAGCTCACCGCCTGCGGCATCGACCCGCACGAGATCGCCCGGTCGCTCCCGTGCCGGGAGGCGGCCGACCGGCTGCACGGGCTGACCGGCGCCCGGCACGGCCACCCGGGGATACGGTTCGCCCAGTTCGGGCCGGCCCGGATCGAGGCCCGGGCCGACGGGTGGTACGCCGCCTACCCGAAGGACGACCGCGAGGGGCAGCCCCGGGTCACCCGGGTCAGCGACTTCACGATGACCGTCCGCCAGATCCGCGTCCTGCCGGACCGGGAGGCGTACGACTGCGAGGTGTTCTACCGCGGCCGGTGCCACGTCGTCGAAATCGACCCCCGCCTGCCGGTCGCCCGGCAGCTCGTCCGGGCCGGGGTCGGGCTCGTTTACGTCGGCCACCGCTGGGCCGGCCGCCTACTGGCGATCGCCACCACGTTCGACGAGCCGGTCATCGTCCGGTAGGTCGCGCCACGCGACCGCCGTGCGACCGGCCAGGAGGTTCACATGCCCGAGTGGACAGAGTGCGGCTGCGACCGGGGCTACTACCGCAACGGCCAGCGGTGCCCCGACTGCCGGGAGCGGCCCGGGTTCCTGCGGCTGGCCGTCGAGGCGCCGCCCGACCAGGACGACCCGCAGCCGCGGGCCGACGAGACGCCGGCGCTGCTGGTGGTCGCCGGGCTGGGGCTGACGATCGTGTTGGCCGTCGCGCACGCGATCACGGTCTACGGCCGCTAGACGTCCACGTCCTCCCAGTTCACCTGCCCGACCGGGGAGACGTGTTCGAGCAGCTCCAGCGGGATCTCGAACTTCGTCGCCTCGGCGAACCGCGGCCACGACCCGCTCAAGTACCACAGGGTGCACGCCCCGTAGGTGCAGGCGTGGGCGAAGTCGTCGGGGAAGTTCGGGTTCCGGACGATGGCGTACAGGTCGCTCCCGGTCCGGCTGTCCGTCTTCTCCTCCATGAGGGCCAGGAAGTCGTGCAGCAGGCCGGGGTCGTCGGTCCCCTTGTAGTCGTACCGGAAGGTCCGGATGAGCCCGGACCGGATGGCGTGGCAGACGGTGACCAGCGCCCGGCTCCGGTCCAGCGAGTACCAGAACCGCGGGTGCTTCTCGGTCGCGTCGTGCAGGAGCATGATGTTCTGGGTCGCGTTCCCGGCGTAGCGGATCGGGACGATGTTCGCCATCGGGAACCCGGCCTGCCGGATCAGCACCTCCCGGCCGCCGCCGGACGTGCCGTAGTCGTGGGCGAAGTGGCTGCACCGGAAGTGGCGGATCGCCGAGCAGATCAGGTTCGCCTCGTACTCGTAGTCGAGCATCTTGAGGACGCGGTTCCCCCAGATGACGTCGATCTTGCCGTCGGGGGTGATGCCGAGGACCACCACCACGGTGTAGCTCGTCATCTTCTCCCCGCCGCCGCCCCAGTCCACGGCGCAGACCCGGTACATGTACTCGCCGATGTTCTTCACCGCCTCGTCGGCCCGGTTCTCCCAGGGCAGGCACGCCGCCTGCTTCAGGTCGGTGACGGTAACGAGTTTCGACCCGGTGTCGTAGCTCTCCCCGCAGACCTCGTTCATGAACACGTTGGTCGTCGTGTTCCCGCGGCCGTTCATCTTCCCCCACAGGGTCGTCCACTTCTCGTGGTTGCCGTAGTGCATCGGCATGACGAGCTGCGGGACGTGGTAGCCGGCGAAGTCCCAGCGGGGGTGGTGGACCTTCTTGTCGGTCCCGGTGTACTGCTCCTTGCTGTGGACCCAGCGGCCCATCCGGCGGGGGTCGATCGGCTTGCGGCACTTGGCGCAGACGACGCCGGGCCGGTCCTCGGAGATGTCGGGCCGGGGCGGCCCGATCATGGCGATGAGGTCGTGCTGGAGGGCCGGGATGTTGTAGTGCCCGCACCCGCCGTGGTGGCACTTGATGACCCACTCCGCCATCGAGCTGTCCTGCCACAGGGACTCGATGGTGTTGTCGAGCGACTTCGGGGTGCCGGCGTACTGGATCAACCCCCAGTCCTCCGACCCCGACATCGTTTCGTGGATGATGGGCAGGAAGTCGATGTTCATGTCCTGCACCTCGTCCACGACGTTCTTGTCGGCCGAGATGCCGCGGGTCCGTTCCGCGTCGAGGTAGGCGAACGAGAACAGCATCTGGGCGGCGTTCTTGAAACTCCGCTGGAGGACGTTGTTCGACGCCTTGCTCCCCGTGAGGAGCTTGCGGACGGGCGACTCCTCGATAAACCGCCGCACGTAGTTGTGGCTGAACCGGCGGATCATCTCGTACAGAGGCGTCACGTACAGTGTGCTGAAGAACGGGATGCTGTTGGAGAAGACGACCCCCTGGGCGGCGAGCGAGGTGGACTTCGACACCTGCCGGCCGGTCTTCAACAAGACCATCTTGGGGATGCGGGTGCGGAAGAAGGGCTCGAACGGGAAGTACCGGTCCAGCCGGTACGGCTTCCCCTTCAGGGCCAGCATGAGCGGGAGCAGGGGCTTCAGCGACGGCATACCCCCCTTGCGGAGGTAGTGGTCCGCCACCATCAATTTCTTGGTGTTGTCGTCCTCGAAGCCGGTGAACCGCATCCCCTCGGGGATGGGGAGCCCGCCGACTTCGAGCTGGGTGCCGCCGGCCTTTGCCGGCCGCGTCTCGGCCAGCTTCTGCCTGACGGTTTTCGGGCGAAGGTCTACTGCCATGAGGAGTCGTCCATGACGAAGAACGATGTTCGGATCTGCGACCCGGCGGCCGATGCCGACCCGGGGGTGGAGTGGGCGGCGGACACGCTGACCACGCTCGCCAACATGTTAGGCGAGTTCCTGATGTCCGTTGTCCGGCTGGGAGCCTTCCTGGTAGGCTCATTGCGGGATCTGGCGGTCGGCCGGCTCTAGGCCGGAACCGTTATACCACACCAGGGAGGCCCAGGGATGGCGACCTCGCGGTCGGCGGTCGTGTTCATGGCCCGGGCCGGGCTGCACCCGAACCTGCCGGCGCCGGCCCCCCGGCTGGCCCCGGACGGGCTTCTGGTGCACTCGGTCCCCCTCGACAATCCGTCGCCGTCGCAGGCGACGCTGGCGGCGTACGAGGGCGAGCCGCCGCCCGACCGCGGGGAGACGCGGCCCTGGCCGGACCAGGGAATCGCAGCGGAGGAGACGTAATGTCGGCCCAGACTGGCGGCACGATCATCTTCCCGATGGCGGGGGCCTGCGCCCTCGTCGGCGGGTTGTGGTTCCTGCTGACCGGCCAACTGTGGCAGTTCGTCCCGATCGGCGGTGCCGTGTACGTCGCCTTCCAGGTGGCGAAACTGGTGAACCGCTGGTCGGGCTAAGGAGGCGACATGACCCCGTTCGGATTGGTCGTCGCGGCGTTCGCCGCGTGGCAGGCGGTCGAAGTCTGGCACCACGGTTCGATCTTCGCCCGGTGGCGGGCGGCGGTCCAGGCGTGGCCCGGCGAGGGGGTGCGGGGGCGGCTCGGCGAGCTGCTCACGTGCCCCTTCTGCCTGTCGGTATGGGCGGGGACGGCGGCGGCCGCGGCGGTGGCCCTGGACCACTGGGCGGCCTGGGTCGGCGTCTCCGGGCTGGCCGCGTCGCGGCTGGCCAATCTCGCCAACGACCTGACGCACGGGGTCTGTCGGACCCCCAGGGCCGGCGTGCCGCCGACCGGCGGCCCGCCCGCCCCTAATACCGCGATTACCCCAACCGAGACCACCAGTGACGACACCGCAGAACACACCCCCCTCGCCTGACGAGCCGCCCGCCGGGCGGGTCGGGCTCGACCTCGTCGCGGCGGTCCGCCAGTTCCTCGTCGAGGAGATCGGCGTCGCCGGCCCGGTCGCCGACGCCAAGGCCGGGCAGTTCGTGGCCGGGCTGGGCGACGTCGAGTCGTTCGTCGATCCGGCCGGCCACCTCTGGACGCAGATGCCGGTCTTCGACGACACCGGCCGCGCCCTCCCGTTCGACCGGCGGAACGTGGCCGCCCTCCAGATGACGGCCGGCGCCATCCTGATGGCCTCGCCCGAGGCGGTGGCCGTCTTCGGCGGGGTGGTCTACCCGTCGGCCTTCCGGGAGGCCCGCATCTCGCGGGTCATATGGCTCGGCCGGGCGGGCGAGGTCACCGAGCCGGGCGATATTTTCAACAGCCTCGACGTCATCGCCATGCTGCACGAGGCGATGTTCGTCCGGCTCCAGGCCCGCCGCCAGCACGAACAGAAGCTGGTCGGCGACCTGCTGCTCCAGCGTCGCGACCTGTTGAAGGCGGAGAACGACCAGCTCAAGCGGGAAAACGACCGACTCAGTCAGGAGATCGCCGCGAATGAACGATCACGGGACGCCGGGGGACCGGCCGCGGAAGGCCAAGCCGGGCCGGCGGGAGCGGGCGGCGGCCCGTGAGTCGGCCGGCCGCCGGGCCGAGCGGGCGGACGAGACGCTCGACGACGTGCTCCTCCGCCTCGGCATCGCCGACGACTGGGACTGGCTCCTGTTCGGCGACGGGAGCGGGTCGAACTACCGGCGGGCGAGCGGGTGGGCGACGGTGTCGATCGAGCGGGTGACGATGGACCGGCAGGTGTGGGCCGGGGCGATGAACCGGGGCACCGTGAACCTCGCCGAGATGCTGGCCTACATCCAGCCGCTCACCTGGATCGTCAACACGGAACAGGCCCGGGTGAAGGCCGGCGGCAACCGCCGGGCGGTCCGGGTCCACATCGTCACCGACAGCCAGTACTGCGTGACGCAGGGGCAGGTGACGGGCGGGCTGGTGGAGGCCAACGCCGGGCTGTGGGCGGCGATCTCCGCCATGCGGCGGGACGGGGTGGTGGTCACGTGGCACCACATCAACCGGGAGGACGTGGCCCTAAATTCGTTCTGCGACGAGCTATCCAAGATTGCGCGACGGCTGATCGAGTCGTATAATTGGCCCGAGGGAGCGGGCGGGGCCGGAACGCAATACGACCACAACCCCGATTGAGGAGCGAGACGTGCTGACGCCGCACGGGTGGCTGGAGGTGAAGGAGGCCGACGGGGAGCGGGACCACCGCCTCGTCGCCGTCGCCCTGCGCCAGTGCTATCCGCAGGAGGCGTGGACGGCCGGCGACGTGACGCGGTTCGCCGACACGCAAGGCAACGGCGTGAAGGTGCTGACCCTCGACAACACGTACGCCGTCGGCGCGCTGCTGTACCGCGAGGCCGACGACGTGGTGGCGATCGCCCGGGTGGCGGTGATGCCGCAGGTCCGCCGGTGCCGGGCGGCGGCGTACGCCGTCCGGTCGCTGACCGGGCCGACGAGCGTCGTCCGCCGCGGCGTGTACGAAGCCCGCGTACACGAGATGAACACGGCCGGGATCGCCCTGATGCAAAAGTGCGGGTTCGCCACCGCCCGGCTGGACCGCGAGCACTACCGGGACGGCCGGGACGCCTACGTGTTCCGGCTGGTCAAACCCGCCCTCCGGCACCGCCAGTCGCCGGCCCTTGTGGCCTAAAACTGGCCAGACCAGTACCGTAAACCACCAGAGCCGCCCTCCGGGGCGGCTCTTTCTTTGCGCAAACGGCCCCAGAAAGCTCCAAGTGGGGTCCGGACGGGGTCAGACCCGTCCCGGCGGACCGACGGCTTTACGGGGCGTATAGGAGGGCACGCATGAAGGTCATACGGATCGAGCCGGACGGCCGGCGATCGGTGGTCACGACGTACGACGACGTGTCGCTCGCGTTCGGGCGGCGGGTGACGCAGACCGCCGCCCTGGCGGCCGCCGGCGTCGGCGGCAGCGCGGCCGCGGAGGTACACCAGCGGGACGACTTGCGGGTGTACGTCGCCAAGGCGTACAACGCGGCCGGCGAACTGGTCGCCACGTTCGAGGACGAGTGGCCGACCCGCGAGGCCGAGGAGGCCAAGGCGCTGTTCGACCAGATCGACGAGCTGGACGGGTGCGGGCTCGTCGTGACCGACAACGACCTCCTGGCGGAGGCGATCGGTCGGATGTTCGGCGTCCAGCCGGTCGAGGCGTACGCCGAGTACGGCGGCGCCGGCACGAGCGCGGCCGAGCAGCACGCGGAGAACCGGGAGGTCGAGGAGGAGCTCCGCGAAGACGAGTTCGGCTTCGAGGACGAGGACAAGGCCGAGAACCCACCACAAGACGAGGAGTGACCGTGACCGAGTACAAGACGGCCAACCAGACGGCCAACTGGCTGAAGGCGATCGCGGACCCGAACCGTATCGCGATCCTGTGGGAGCTGTCTCGCGGCCCGCGGGCGGTCGGCGAGCTGGCCGAGCTGCTGGGGATAGCGTTAGTGAACCTGTCGCACCACCTCCAGACGCTGCGGTACGTCGAGCTGGTCGCCACCGAGAAGCGGGGCCGGTTCGTCATCTACACCCTGACCGGCGGGTCCGCCGCCCCCGCCGGCTCGCTCCTGCTGCGGCACGGGCCGAGCCAGATCGTCGTCGAGCTGCGGCCCGCCGCGGGCGTCGCGCCGCCGCCGGCCGCCGCCGCGTAGGTCACCCACACCGGAGACGAGCCATGTCCGCCTTGACCGGGCCGCGGATCGCCGAACTGGTCGCGGCCGGGAAGCTGGTGATCGACCCGTTCCGGCCGGAGCGGGTGAACCCCAACAGCTACAACCTGGAGATCACCCGCGACGTGCTGATGTACGAGAAGGGGGCGGTCGTCCACGACGAGTACGAGCGGTGGTACACGTCCGTCGAGCGCCACCGCGGCCGGGCCAACATGGGGGTGGCCCCGGCCCTCAACATGCCGATCTGGGTGCCAGTGCCGCTGAAGATGGACGAGGAGGAGCCGACGGTCCTGCGGCAGCTCCCCGACCGCCACGCCCCCGCCGAGGCGTACACGGAAAAGACGGTCCACCGGTTCTGGCCGGGGGTGCTGTACCTGCTCTGCACGGCCGAGTACACCGAGACGCCGTACCCGTACCGCCCGCACCTCGACGGCCGGTCGTCGATCGGCCGGCTCGGCGAGTTCATCCACGTGACGGCCGGGTACGGGGACGTGAACTTCCGGGGGCAGTGGACGCTGGAGGTGGCGGTGGTGCAGCCGATCGAGACGTACTGGCCGCTCGAATCCTGCCAGCTCAGCTACACGCTGGTCGAGGGGCCGCCCCAGAACTACGAGTCGAAGAAGTACCAAGGCCAGCGGGGCGGGCCGCGGGCCTCCCGCCTGTTCATGGAGCTGCAACGTGCCAAGAATGCAGTACGGAGCCTTCCTGCGGCTGTACCGCGGCCAGGGTAAGGACGAGCGGCCCGGCCCCCTGGTCGGGCCGTTCCGCAGCGACAGCGTGCGCAACAGCATCGCGTTCATGCTCGGCGTCCCGGCCGGCGAGAAGGACGAGGTCAGCGTCCTCGTCCAGTGGGGCAACGGGCCGGCCGCCCGGTGGGCCTTCGTGGAAGACTTCCTTCGCGACTACGACCACCTGATCGAGGGCGACCGGTCCGGGATCGGCGGCGTCCCGCTGGACCACCAGTTGCGCGAGGCCATGACGACGCCGGACGGCGGCCCCGCCCCGGTCCCGACGTACGCCCAGGTCCACACCGTGCCCAGCCTGTACGACGTGATCCCGGAGCCCCACTACGTGCCCGGCGGCCCGTGCCCGCACTGCGGCGGTTCGGGCCGGGGGAAGTTCGCCGCCGCGGACGGCCAGTTCGGCGTGATCTGGCGATACCAGGACGGGAGCGAGACGAGCCCGTCGCGGTTCAAGACGCTGACCGCGGCCCGCCGGTACGTCGCCACGGCGAACCACAACAACCGCACCCCGTACGAGATCATCGGCCCGGACGGGAGGGTGTACGGATGACGCAGCCGCCGCGGCCGGACGGGCCGCCCCCGGACCGGCGCCGCCGGCCCAAGCCGGTCCCGCCCGAGGAAAAGACCCGCGCCCAGCTCCTCGACACCCACCTGTCGGAGGTCGGGCTGACGGTCCGGGTCGTCAACGCGCTGGAGTCGGAGGCGATCTACACCGTCGGCGACCTGGCGCAGGTACAGCGCACGTCGTTGGAAGCGATGGGCAGCTTCGGCGAGAGCACGATCGGCGAGATCCACGACCTGCTCAGCCGGCTCGGGATGGCGCCGGCCTGGGAGCGGCCGAAGAAGCGCAAGAAGAAGACGTGACCGCCCCGGCCTTGCGGGTTTCGCGGGGTAAAGCCTTATCGAACGGCCGGCCCCCGGTTGTTTCGATGGTAAGAGGTAGAAGTCCGGTGCGGCCCCGGGTGGTTTCGATGATTGAAGACAGAGGTCGGGTGCGGCCCCGGGTGGTTTCGAGGTAGGTACAAGTCGTTGAAGTCGTTTCCACACAATAACAGGCTGTGCTGAGCCGGACCGGCCTCAAGGCCGGCTCCGGCGAGGCAGAGCCGTTAGTACCGGAGGTACTCCTACGGGCATAGTTTGCGTACCGTGTATAGACAGCTATACTTTCGGACCCCGTCGCCTACACTGACCCGAAACGGGGGTTGTGGATGGTTTCGTTGGAGTTGGTGCAGTCGTACCGGGCGATGGCCGGTCGCGGCAGCATTCTGTCGCTGTACCGGGGCCGCGTGGACGGCCCGGCCGCCGCCCGGAAGGCCGTCTTCGCCGCCCGGCTGCGGTGGCGGTGGTTCGTGACCGCGCTGCGGCAGGCCGGGTGGCCGCCGGCCAACCGGTCGGCCCTGCACGTGTCCTACCTGTCGAACTGCCCGCCGTTCGGGCTGGCCCCGCCGAAGGGGCAGCCGAAGGCGGCGGTGTCGCGGGCGTGCCTGCGGCCGCTGTACTGCCCGTTCTGCTACGCCCGGCAGTACGCCGTCGCCGCCTACGACCGGCTGGTCGGCCTGCTCCCGGCGTCGCCGGGCGAGCGGGTGCTGTACGCGACCGAGACGGCCACCCGGCTCGACCCGGACGACTACCCGACGGCGACGGCCGCGTACGAGGCGGTCGCGGCGGTCGTCGGCGGCCCGGGCCGCCGGGCGGAGGTGGACGCGGCGGCCCCCATCGGGGCGGTCGTCTTCCACCGGGTCCGGTTCGGGGTCTTCTACAACGTGGCCCTCGACCGGGACGACGTGACCTCGCTGACGGTCTCGCGGACGGCCCTGATGGTGTGCCGGAAGGAGGCCAAGCTGCGGGTGCCGGGCGGGGTGCAGCTCACCCTGACGCCCGACCCCGGGCGGCGGGAGCTGGCGGGCGAGGTGGCGAGGCTGTTCCGCTACCCGGCCGAGTGGTACGAGGTGCCGCGGGTGGCGGTGAAGCTGGGCGAGTTCGTGGCGAAGGCCCGCGTGTTCAGTACGTTCGGGGCTTGCCGGGGCCGGACCGGTGCGGCGGCGGAGACTGGCGGGGACACACGACCGGTGAACGGAGAAACCGATGGCGGCAACGACGAAGTCGCGGACGCGGGAGACGTGGTCGAGTAGCGAGATCGACCACATCTGGGCGCACCAGAAGGCGCCCTACGGCCGGTGTACCGGCAAGCGGGTGTTCTTCCGGGGGGCGGTGATCTACAGCTACGGGGACCACTTCCCGATGGCCCGGCTGCTCCTGAAGAAGGGGAAGCCGGCCGCCGTCCTCATCACGACCCGGACCTACAGCACGACGACGGCCGGCCACCTGTCCGACGTGCGGTCGGCGGTGCGGCACCTGCCCGCGTTCTACGTGCACGACGTGACGGAGACGGACCACCGCAAGAACCTGAAGCAGTTCCGGGAGCGGATCGCCGCCGCGGCCGTCCTGGTGACGAAGGGGAAGGCCGCCACGCTCTCGCACCTGCGGGAGCTCGACCGGGTGATCCTGGAGGCCGACCGGTACGCCGAGTACTTCGGCCTCGCGACCCGGCACGGCTACCCGACCGGGTTCGACGCCGCCGCCCACCGGACCCGGGGCGAGGCGGAGCTGCGGAAGCAGGTGGAGCGGGCCGACGCCCGGGCGGCCCGGGAGCGGGAGAAGCTGGCCGAGCTCGTCACCGCCTACCGGGCCGAGTACCCGGCCCGGCTGGCCGAGTACGAGGCGGAGCTGGCGGCGTGGGTGGCGGGCGAGAAGTCCGCGTTCCCGCGGAAGCCGGCCGACCCGGACGACAAGCGCTTCGACCCCCGCCACCGGTACGACTACGGGTCGGCCGACCGGGTCCGGCTGCGGGTCCGGGGGTCGCGGATCGAGACCAGCCGCGGGGTCGTGTTCGAGGTGGAGGCGGCCAAGCCGCTGCTCCTGCTCGTCCGCCGGCAGGCCGCCGGCGAGGTGACGTACCCGGACATGGAGGTCGGCGGCTACCGCGGCGTCCGGATCGACTACCAGGAGAAGACGGTGTCGGTCGGCTGCCACACCGTCGCGTTCGCCGAGGTGGAGCGGATCGCCCAGGGGCTCGGACTCTAATAACGAGATTGAGGAGGACCACGCGATGAGTACGCTCGGGACCGACACGGCGGCGACGGCGGCCGCCTCGCTGGGGCCGAAGCCCAGCCACGAGACGCGGCCGGAGGAGGGGTACGACCGGTTCGAGGAGTACGTCCGGCTGCGGGTCGGGGCCGGCTGCCGCCCGCTCCTGACGATCATGCCCGACGACAACCAGGATCGGCTGGCGAACGAGCTGGCCTTGTGGCAGCGCTACCTGGACGCCATCCCGGCCGACCGCCGGCAGCACTACACGTGCAGCGCGTGCGAGGCGTTCATCCGCCGGTACGGCGGCCTCGTCGTCGTCCACCAGGACGGGACGACGTCGTCGGTCCTGTGGAGCCGGATCGCCGAGGAGTACGGGATGATCCCGGCGTTCTTCGAGCCGTCCGTGCGGGCGATGCGAGAGTTCGTCGAGGCCAACCCGGTCCGGGGCGTGTTCCTGGACGACGGGGCGGTGTGGGGGACGCCGGTGACCGGCCCGTGGACGCACCTGAGCGGCACCCAGTCGGAGACCTGTCGGCACGTGCCGACCGCCGCGGAGACGACCTCGCAGGCGGTGGCCGTCCGGCGGGAGGGGTTCGTGATGGTCAGCCGGGCGCTCGCCGACTTCACGGAGAGCGTGGCGGCGACCGCCCTGGAGATCCTGAAGCAGGAGGTCGTGCCGAACGGGGAGAAGGCCCTGGGCGTCGCCCAGTGGTTCGCCAAGCTGCACGCCGCCGTCCGCTACGTCCGCGGGCCGCGGCGGGACAACCTCGTCTGGCAGGCGGTGGCGGACAGCCCGCCGGCGTTCCACCACGTCCGCTCGACGATGATCGGCACCCTCCTGGCGGACATCGCCGCGGCCAAGCCGGCGGAGGCGATCAAGCGGGCCTGGGTGGAGAAGATGGACCCGGGCCGCTACCTGCGGCCGCAGGTCGCCCCGACGGCGGAGCAGGTCGAGGCCGCCAACCGGCTGGCGGAGAAGCTCGGGATCACGCCCGCGAGCCTCGCCCGGCGGTACGCCCGGCTGGACGAGCTGCCGGCCCAGGCCCGGCTGTGGTCGCCGCCGGACAGCACCCCGCCGCACGTCCGCGCCGGCGGGACGTTCTCGGGGGTGGCGGTGAAGGAGTCGGCCCGGCGGGAGACGCTGCCCTCGCTCCCCCAGGTGACGATGACCTGGGAGAAGTTCTCCCGGACGGTCCTCGGCGAGGCCCTGGAGGTCCGGTTCCTGACGCCGACCGGGGCGGGCAGCTTCTACGGCCTGCTGACGGCGGCCGACCCGGCCGGCCCGCCGCTGCACCAGTGGGACGGGTTGGCGGGGCTGCCCCGCAACCCGGTGAGCTGGTACGTCCAGCGGGACGGGTCGTACGCGAGCCGGTGGACGCTCCGGGCCGGCGACTGGGTCCAGGTGAAGGCGGTGGTGACGCCGCCGTACCACTGGAACGACCGGCCGCACCTGTTCACGCACCACATGCCCCGGGCCTTCGTGGTCTTGGCCGGGGCGCGGGACATGGTGGACGTCGAGCTGTGCCTGTTCCCGGAGACGCTGCGGGCCGAGCTGCACCCGGCCCGGGCGGTGATCGAACAGTACTCGAAGCAGGGGCGGGCGACCGGGGCCGGCCAGGGCGACGCCAACGGGTACGTGCTCACCAAGATCAACGCCGCCGCGACCTTCTGGGTGCGGACGGCGACCACCACCGGCACCTACCGGATCGACCGATGGGACTGAGAGCGGACGGCCGCGCGCGGCCACCGGGTAATTGCCAGCACTGCGGCCGCGCGGAAGGAGTACTTCATGTCCTCCGTCCCGCGGTCGTACCGGTACAAGACGTGGGACGGGGAGCGGGAGTACACCTCCGTCCCGTTCACGATCCCGGTACAGGTGCTGATGACCGCCCTCGGCCTGCTGCCGCAGGTCATGCCCGACTGGGCCGCCGCCCGCGGCGTCACCGGCATGGCCTTCAACGTGTGCTTCCTGAACCGGTACGACACGCAGCACGGCCACCTCGGGTGGCACGCCGACGACTCGCCCGAGATGTCCCACGACCACCCGATCGCCGTCGTCTCCCTCGGGGCCGAGCGGGAGATCTGGTGGAAGCACAAGACGGAGAAGGGGCAGACGCCGCCCGAGCGGCGGCGGCTGCTGGAGCACGGCAGCGTGTTCGTCATGCCGCCCGGGTTCCAGCGGGACCACCTGCACCGCATCCCGAAGGCGGACCACGTCGTCGGGACGCGGATCTCGCTGACGTTCCGCCACTACCTCGACAAGGAGGGCGACGGTGTTCATGGACTACCGTCCGCAGCAGCCGGGTGAGCACGACTTCGTGTACGCCGCCCGCATCCTGCGGGCGTGCGCCACGGGGTTCGACGCCATGATGGCCAACGGGTCGTTCTCGCTGGCCGAGCTGCGGGACATGCGGGCGAGGATGGTCAAAGTGGCGGCCCTGACGAACCGCTACCCGCCGCCCGCCTACGGGGCGGACGCGGGTCTTGTGCCGCTGTCTTCGCCGGCCCCCGCGGCCCCCGCGATCCTGGCCCACACGATTAGCGTGGAAGGATCGTCGCGGGAACACGCCGAGAGGTTGCTGGGCGAGAAGTTCAACGAGTGGGCGGTCGCCAACCCGGGGGCGACGCTGCACCACATATTCGAGCCGACCCGCTACGACCGCCGGTACGGCGATCACAACTACGACCGGTTTCACTCGGCGTTCACGTTCTTCTACCGGGAGGCGGCGGGTGAGGGGAAAGGCGCTACCGCTTCGTGAGCGGTGCCTACTGGTGGTCGCCACCGGGCTGGCGCGCAAGACGATGGTCTACGGTTCCCACGCCAGGGGTACGGCGAGGGCGGACTCGGACCTGGACCTCCGGTTCGTCATCGACACGCCCGACGAGTTCGACGCGGCGACGGAGTTCATGATCGAACACCAGGGTTGGGACTTCGACCTGGGCCTGGAGATGCGCGGCGAGTTCTTCACCAACGACCACCCGCACGAGGCGTGGGCGCCGTATCCAGACCCCGGCGGCCCGCGGGTGCCGTTCCTGGTGTTCGCCGCCGCACACCTGACACCGGAGTAGTTGCGTGACGAGGGATAAGGCGGGCAGTGAGTCGGTGCTCGGGTTCGCCTTCGCCCCGGCGCGGGAGCCGGGCCGGCTCCCGTGGGTGGCCCTGGTCCTGAAGGACCACCCGCCGTGGGCGGCCGGGAAGCTGAACGGGATCGGCGGCAAGGTGGAGCCGCCGGAGGAGCCGCGGGACGCGATGGCCCGCGAGTTCCTGGAGGAGGCCGGCGTCGCGACGACGCCGGACCAGTGGCGGCTGGCGGCCATGTTCGGCCGGGGCTGCCGCCACACCGTGTACGTCTACACGACCACCCTGGCGGCGGCGTGTATCCTCAACGAGGACGGCCCGGAGCCGTGCGACTGGTTCCGGGCCGACCTGCTGCCGGACACCGTGCTCCACAACGTCCGGTGGCTGGTCCCGCTGTGCCTGGACCGCAACGTCGCCGACCCGCCCCACATCCCCTACAACCGGCCGGCCGACGCCGCGCCGGCCCCGGAGAAGACCGGTGGCTAACTCCGTCGTCTGCATCGCCTTCGCCCCCCGCCCCAACACGACCCGCGGGCCGTGGGTGGCCCTGGTCGAGAAGAACGCCCCGCCGTGGCAGGCGGGGAGCCTGAACGGGCCGAGCGGCCCGGTCACCGGCACGGTCGCCGACGCGGCCGAGGAGCACTTCGAGGACGAGACCGGGGTCAACGTCCCGGCCGGCTCGTGGGTGCAGATGGCGACGCTCACCGGCGGCGGGATCGAGGTCGCCGTCATGGTGACGACCCTGCTGTCGGCGGTCCCGCTCGCCGAAACCGGGCCGGAGCCGGCCTCGTGGTACGCGAACGACAACATCCCGGCCGCCGCCGTCGCGTACATCAAGTGGCTGGTCCCGATGCTGCTCGACGCCCGCATGACGCTCGGCACGATCGGCTACAACAACGAGGGGAGTCCCTGACCGTGAGCAGGATGCTTCGCAATCTGGTCGGCGACCCGCCGTACGGCGACCTGACGGTGGTCGGGCTGGCGGGTACAGGGAAGTACGGCCGCATCTGGAAGTGCGAGTGCGCGTGCGGCAACACGACAACCGCCTACACGGCCAAACTGGTCAACGGCCACAAGACGTCGTGCGGGTGTCAGAAGTCGGCTCGGGCCAACCGGCTCAAACGGTTCGGCCCGGCCCACCGGTTGTTCAAGGGCTGCGGCCGCATCAGCGGTTCGTTGTGGGGCCGCATCACGGCCACGGCTAAGCACCGCGGCATCGAGTTCGACATCTCGATCGAGGACGCCTGGGCGCTGTTCGAGCAGCAGGCCGGCCGCTGCGCGTTGACCGGCACGGTACTGCACTTCGCCGAGTCGTCGGCCGAGTTGGTGGCCGGGCTGAACACTGCGTCGCTGGACCGGATCGACAGTCGATTCGGGTACACGCGCGGAAACGTCCAGTGGGTCCACACGGTCATCAACCAGATGAAGTGGAACCACGGCCAGGACGACTTCGTCGCGTGGTGCAAGCTCGTCGCCAAACACGCCAGGAGGAAGTGACGTGACGACGACCACGTGCGCGAAGTGCGGCACCTCCGCCCCGGAGGGGCCGCGGCCCGTCCGCGAGCGGGTGCCCGGCAAGGCGGGCCAGTACCGGCTCAAGCCGGTGGTGTGGTGCGGCCGCTGCCGCGCCGTCCACATGGGTAAGTGGAAGCACGCGGCGTAACGGAGACAGCTTCAACAGGAGGGACCACCGATGGCGCGTGACCGTCGGGACGTGAAACCCAGAACCCCGCCGGAACCCGGCGCCGAAGTGGTCGCCGCCCTCAAGCGGGCGGACGACCTCCTGGACCTGATCGAGGACGACGTCCCCGAGCGGGCCTGGGACAAGGCGCAGGCGTTCTTCGAGAGCGTCCAGACCGGGGTCAAGGCCGTTCGGGCCACCATCGCCAGGACGTCGCGGGTGACGGAGAACCAGCTCCGCGCCTTCGACAACTGGGAGGCGGCGGTCGGGAAGTGGATCGACCCTAACGAGCGAGACGACTGAATGGCTACCGAGATCACCAGTCCCCCCTGGCCGAGCGAGTCGGTCCGGGTGGACACCCTGTTCGTGACCCTGGTGGAACTCCACCGCTGGGCGGCCGACTACCGGGCGGTCATCAACGCCGGCTGCGACCACCAAGCGATCCCGCCGCTCCGGGACGCGCCCCGCCGGGACGTCCACGACGCGCTGCCGGTCCTGTACCACTACGCCAACTACGTCGGCGCCCGGCGGGTGCGGGAGCTGTGGGACGCGATCGTGCGGGACTACGAAGACGCCTGGGACTCCCAGGCGGCGTTCAACCGCCGCCGCCAGCTCGTCGCCGCCTGCGTGGACTTCCTCAACGGCGCGTGGCTGAGCCGGGAGGTCCGGGAGGCCAAGCTGGAGGCGGCCCGGGAGCAGTTCCTGAAGGAGTCGGTGGCGAAGTCGTTCGGCTACCTGATCGGCCCGCTGCCGGTCACCGACTCGCCCGACACCTACCCGGACGGGGGCTGACATGCCCGGCTGGCCCGACACCGTCCCGGTGTTGGCGGCGGCCGACGTCCTCGTGTCCGACACGCGGGACGAGCTGAAGGGGCGGCGGACGCTGGGCCGCTGGGCGGCCCTCGCGTTCGCCGACCCGGCCGCCCGGGACGAGGCGATCGAGGTGTTGACCCGGGCGGTGGGGGCGGCCCTCGGCCGCCGCAAGCCGGCCGGGTACTACGAGCTGAGCCAGCCGGGCGACGGGGTGGACCACGACCCGCGGGCCACCCCCGCCCGGATGGCGGCCGCCTGGAACGCGGCCATGACGGAGCTGGGCTACGACGTGCGGCCGAGGCCGCCGGCGGAGGAGGAGGACTACTTCGCGGAGGACTACTGATGGGCGGCCGCTTCACCGAAGCCGAGACGGACCTGTTGCGGGAGTTCCGCGTCTGGCTGCTCGACCTACAGAACGACACCCTGTCGCCGGAGCTGGCGACGGAGATCAGCGTGGAGTTCAACGCGGTCGCCAGTATTCTCGGGTTGGAGAACATCGACGACCCGTACGCGGACGCCCAGGAGGACGACGGATGACACGTCAAGAGGCTATCGAGTTCGTCGCCAAGCACATCGCCGACACGACCGACCATCAGCACGAGCTCGACGGGAACATCGACCACGAGCTCGAAGACTTCGGGCAGGAGGTCCGCGACCGGGCCTGGGCGCTGTTCAACGGCGAGGACGAAGACGAAGACGACGGGCCGGCGTGCCGCGAGTGCGGCGAGCCGTGCTTCGTGACGGGGGCCGGCGTCTCGCACCACGGGACACCGGACGCGATCGACTTCATCGCGGACGGCCGCCACGTCGCCATCCCCGAGGAGGACTGACCCATGTCGGCGAGGCTCATGAAGGACTACACGCCGCCGGCCCGCAAGCCGCGGACGCTGGCGGCCATGCGGGCGTACCTGCGGGACCACCCGCGGTATCGCACCATGAACTCCTGGAACCTGTCCAAGAGTTACAGCCGGTGCATCAAGCTGGACGAGATCACGTTCCCCGACAAGACGACGGAGTCCACGGCGTACGACATGATCGGGGCGGACACCGGGTGGTGGTACGACTCCGGCATCAAGGGCGAGATCCGGGAGTTCGCGCGGCGGTGGAACTACGCCTACCAGCTCGGCACCAACGGCCGGTCGGGCGGCTACCTCGTCATCTACCAGGGCGGCCGCAAGCCGACCGGGCACAAGTCGTACTGCACCGAGTGCGGGCAGCGCAACTTCGCCCTGGTGGTGACCGCCGACGACACCCCGCGGGGCGTCGTCCGCCGGGAGTTCTTCACCCACCCGGTGTGGCTGCCTACCGTCTACCTCCAGCAGGCGGCCGTGGCCGCCGTGGCGGCGACGGACGAGGACAAGACGCGGTGGGTCGTCGAGGCCCGGCTGGAGTACGAGCGGGCCGACAAGAACGTGACGGTGGGGAACACCTGCGGCCGGTGCGGGGCCGCCGCCCGGGTCAACTACCCGGCCGACAAGCTGCCGACGGAGTCGTTCAGCTACCCCGGGCGGTCGATGGACGACACCGACGAGCTGGACGACTGGGACCGGGACTCGCTCCAGGCCCGCGTCGAGCTGGTGTGGGATCTGGACGCCACGGTGGAGCGGATGGCGACGAAGTTCGTCGCGTACTGCCGGTCGCACACGGTCGAGGAGGAGGAAGTCCTCGTCCCCACGACGGTGCGGGTGGCCCGACCGAAGGGGTGACACATGGTGCCGATGAATTCGCCGTTCATGGTCGTGCCGGTGACCTGCGACCAGCTCTACCGGGCGATCTGCGACGACGACCTGATGTGCTGTACGCACTGCGAACTGTTCTTCGACGGCAAGAAGACGGAACCGGACAACAAGTCGGGCCTGTTCCACTGCCCGGCCTGCCGGAAGACCAACTCCGTCATCGTCTACGAGGAGCCGCACCTCGCCGACATGGTCGCCACGCACGACGGCTACCGGCCGTGCGAGCACTGCGACTTCGCCTTCTTCATGGCGGACGCTGTCGGCAAGGGTGACGGCGTGTACGTCTGCCCGAAGTGCGGAAAGGACACGACCTGACATGGCCAAGAAGAAACCGAGCGCGCTGGCCGAGACGCCGGCACAACGCATGGCCCGCTGGAAGCGGCGGGCCGAGCGGCGGGAACAGCAGCGGGCACAGGAGATAGCCAACGCGCGGGCCGCCCGGACACAGAAGCTCAAGGACGCGGCCCGCGCCCGGCGGGAGGAGGCCGACCCGTCCGCGGCCACCCTCGCCCGGCGGGCCGCCCGGGTGACCGCCGCGGCGAAGAAGGTGTTCGAGGAGTGGCTGACGAAGGCCGGCACCCAGGCGTACGCCAAGACCCGCGCCGGGAGCGGTTACGGCGGCCTCACGTACTACCTTCGCGGGGCGCTCGGGGAACTCAGCGAGTTCATGGCCGTCGAGGTCAAGGCAAAGGGGGGCTGAGTCGTGGCGTACGCGGCGCGGACGCGGGTGGCGGTGCCCAAGACGCAGGGGGAGATCATCTCCCTACTGGCGAAGGTGGGGGCCAAGGACCACTCCATCGGGGTCGAGCAGGGGACGGCCTTCGCCGCCTTCCGGTTCAAGAACCTGCTGGTGAAGGTCACGGTGCCGCTGCCGAAAGACAACAACGACCAGAAGCTGCGGACCCGGTGGCGGCTTCTGTTCAGCATCCTGAAGTTCCGGTTCGAGTCGATCGCCGAGGGCGGGCGGGTGTTCGAGATGGAGTTCCTGGCCGACGTCGTGACCGACGCCGGCGGGGCGACGGTGGGCCAGATCATGCTGCCCCACCTCCAGAAGGCGAACGGCCCGTTGGCCCTGGCGGAGGCGGCGCCCGACAGGGAGGTGCGGGCCGCGATCGCGGCGGTGGACGCCTTCACCAAGTCGAAGACGGATGACTCATGAACGCCATCCAGCGACAGGAGGGCGATCGGGGGGAATGCCGGATGTTGACCAAGGATCAACTGCGGGCCAAGTTGCAAGAAGTGCTGGCCGAGAACGCCACGCTACGCCGGCAGAACGAGTCGTACCGCGACGAGTTGCACAGTATCTACATACAGGCTCGCGTCGCTCTCGGTATCGAGGCCGCCGCGGCCGCGAGAGAAGTCGAACGGCAGCGAGCGCAGGAGGGTTCGTGAGCGTTGCCTACCGTCCGCCGCAGGACGTGAAGACGGGCGACCTGATCCGCGACGCCGGCCTGCGGGGCCGGCGGATGGCGTGGGCCGAGGTGTTGGGCGTCAGCCGGAGCCCGACGGACCGGCGGTACGTGTGCATCAAGACGGAGCGCGGACGGCTCCGGGTGCGGGACAGCACGACGGTGGAGGTGCGTACGCCGTGCGAGGGGTGCGCCGACTTCCTCGGCCAGTGCGAGGGCGGCTGGTCGTGCCCCGGCAAATACTGAGGAGCGACCGACATGGACGAGGAGCTGAAAGAGAAGATCCGCGACAAGCTCCGCCGCCAGCAGAAGCTGGGCGAGTCGGAGCGGACGCACATCGCCGAGTTCCTGCTCGTCGCGCTGGACGAGGAGGACACGACCAAGCTCGGCGACCTGCTCGACGAGTGCGACGAGCTGGCCTCGGCGGCGGCCGCCGCCAAGGCCGACCTGCAACTGCTGGCGGGCCAGTGATGCCGAACGTCACGACCCCGTCGTGGGCGTGCCCGCAGTGGGGGCACTACGAGCACGACTGGCTCGACTGCCCCGACTGTCTGGCCGCCTACGAGCGGTTCATGGAGGAATCGGAGCCGCCGCCGCCGCCGGACTCCTCTGGCGATCCGCCGCCGTCGTGAGCTACGCTGCTGGTGTTCGCCGGTCAGGAGCCACATCGTCATGGACGACAAGACCCACTGCCCGCGGTGCAAGAAGCCCGCGTCGCCCGCCGAGCTGAACGCCTATCACCGGTGCGAGGACTGCTGGGTCGGCACCCCCGCCGGTAACGGCGGGTCCGCCCAGAGCTACCTCCGCCACTCGCCCGCCGGGTCGAGCGGGCAGCGGGTGCTGCGGGCGAAAGTCCCGTACTGAGTACCGTCATGCGAATCGCGCTCGTGTTCCTGCCGCCCGAGAAGTCGGCGGCCGAGGAGTCTGTGTCCAACATCATCGTCGAGGAATACGCCGACTTGGTCCTCACCAAGCTGGCCGACACCGACCAGTGGGCGGTGTCGAAGTCGGAGTTCCGCCCGCCGCTGACGCCGCAGACCGGCGTCGGCCGGGTGATCGAGGGCGGCGACGCCGCCGCCCGCCACGTCCAGCTCGCCGTGCTGGAAAAACTCGGAGTACGCAAGCCGTGGGAACGCTAACCACCCTACCGCCCGAGGCGGCCGGCTGCATGTCCCTGATCGCCCACCACCGCGGCCGCCGGGCTCACTACCCGGCGTACTACTACCGCGATCAGGCGAGGCGACGGAAGATTCAGGAGAAGATCGACCGGCTGCTCGTCAAGGCCGCCCGCTACCTGACCGGTCGCGGCGTCACGCCCGAGCAGCTCCTCATTTCGTAGCGGAGAACCGATGGCGAAGACCAAGCAGCGGGTCCACCGGGAGCACATCCGCCCGGTGGCCCTGGGCGGTCGCAAGTCGTGCCCGTCGTGCAAGGCGAAGATCACGCAGTTCTGGTCGTGGGGCGAGTACCACAACGGGAAGTGGCGGACGGTCCAGCACTTCTGCCAGACGTGCTACAAGGCGGACGTGGAGCGGAAGCTCGTCAGCCACGCCATGCAGTGCGGCTGCACGTTCGAGCTCGTCGGCCACGATCTGCCCAACAGGGAGCTGCCCGGCTGGATTCAGCTCCCGCCGATGAACCTGGAGGGGATGCCGACCCTGCCGCAGTGCGTCGCGCTGGTCGGCGAGCCGGGGGGCTGGAAGGGCCGGTGCGCGGAGATCGCGACCACGATCGCCGCCGAGTTCCTGGACGAGTCCGGGTTCCCCCGGTACGGCGGCTGGCTCGGCGGCGTCCACCCGGACAGCTTCTTCGCCGACCGCCGCGGGCTGCCGTTCGTGCGGCACGGGTGGTTCGAGCTGAAGGACGGCCGGGTCTTCGACCCGACGCGGTGGGTGTTCGAGGCGGCCCAGCCGTACCTCTACGTCGGCCCGGCCGCGATGTACGACGTCGGGATGATGACGGTCACGCGGGGGCACGCCGCCCCGCCGGCGTTCGACCCGACCAGGAGCGTGCAGGTGCCGGCCGCCGCCGCCAACCCGCACTTCCGGGCGGTGGCCGACACCTACTTCCCGGACAACCCGGCCGACCGGATCGGCATCGCCCAGGTGTTCTTCCTGGCCAACCTGCCGCCGCGGATGATGCCGGGGCCGGACCGCATCCGCGGCGTCTACGCGGCGATCGTCGCGCTCGGGTACAAGGCGGCGATCCCGTTCGACATGCAGCAGTTGTTCCTCCAGCCGGTCACCGCCAAGCAGGCGTTGGCCGGCGTCCAGTAACGCGGGCGAGGCTCTGACGTGATCTTCTCGCAGACCACACAGGACGCGATGTTGACGGCGGTAGCGGCTTTGACGGCGTACCGCACGGCCGTCGCCGTTGGCGACGCGGCGGCCAGACAGGCAGCTTGGACGGCCGCCAAGGCGGCGCACACGGCGGCCGTGTCCGCGGTGGCCGCCGAGCTGGCCGACGCCGGCGACCCGGACGCCGATTTCGACGGTGAGACGTACGACCCGGCGCTCGACAAGCACCGCATGTCAAAATCGCTGGGGCGAGTGTTCCAGGTCTTGTCGGACGGCGAGTGGCATACGTTGTCCGAACTGACGGGTGCCGAGGACACGCAGGCCGGAGTGAGTGCCCGTATCCGCGACCTCCGGAAGAAGAAGTTCGGCGGCTGGGTGGTCGAGCGCGTCAGGACGCACGCGCAGTCTGGGCTGCACGTCTACCGGATGCGTAACCCGGACGGTTCCGCACTTCCGCCGGTCAAACCGGCCGGCGGCATGCTCGTCGCCGCTCTGTGGTCGGTACTGTGACCTTTTAACAGCCGGACCGATCGGGCATCATGCGGGGGCACAAGGAGGTGCCCCATGCCGGTCGAACCATCCCAGCCGGGGTTGGTCCGGTGCCTGAGCTGCGACAAGGATTTCAAGTCGCCGGACCGGCTCCGCATCCGCCGCTGCCGGAAGTGCAAGAAGGGGGACGCCGACCTGTCCGCCCGCGACATGCGGGCGGCCGGCGGCGACTTCCCCGATACGCTCCGCAACGACCTCTGGAGGCACTGATGCCGACCGAGACCTTTGCCGTCCCGCCGCCGAACCTCGCCGTCGCGGTGATCGGCGACGTGATGATCGACGACAACATCGGCCTGACGAACACCGTGGCCGTGTCGGACCTGGGCGGGCGGCGGTCCACCCTGGACTACCACGCGACCGCGCTCGGCGGGGCCGGGAACGTGGCGGCCAACCTGTCCGGGCTCGGCCTCGGCACCGCCCTGGTCGGGATGATCGGCGACGACGTCCACGGCGGCCGGCTGATGAGTCTGGCCAAGACCCGGGTCAACCTCGCCCAGATGCTGTTCGTCTGTGACGGGCCGAAGACGCCGCGGAAGCTGCGGCTCTACGGCCGCCACGCGCTGTCGTGGCTGATCGACGAGGAGGACGCCCGGCCGGTGTCCTACTACGACACCCGGCGGGCCAAGCACCCGCTGCTGCCGACGCCCGAGGCGGTCGTCCGCCACCTCGCCGCCGCCGGGGTGCGGGTGTTCTGCGAGGTTGACCACGGGAAGGGGTTCCTGCTGGACGGGGACGGCGAGGATTTCCCGGCCAGCGAGCTGCGGCAGGTCATCCGCGGGCTGGGTGTGCCGGTCATCGCCGACCCGCGGCCCGGCCGCAACTGGCCGTACATCCGGGGCGACAAGGTCATCCTGAAGATGAACCACGACCAGCTCAACGCGGTCGTCGGCCGGCCTGCCGGGGTCGAGTGGGTCATCCCGGCGGGCGACGCCTTCTACGAGGCCGACCAGCGGCGGCACTTCGACGCGGTGCGCGATGCGATCGTCGCCGGCCGGCTGATCCACTGCGACTACCTGTGGCTCACCTACGGCGGCGCCGGCATGTCGATCGGGCCGCTCAACGGGGAGTGGTCGCTGCACGTGCCGGCGTACCTGGGCGGCCCGGTGCCGGTGGACGAGATCCGCATCGACCCGACCGGGTGCGGGGACACCTGCACCGCGGTCATGGCCAACGTCGTCGCCGCCCGCGGGTACACCGCCGCCGCCGTCGTGGACGGTTTCCTGTACGCCAACTATGCCGCCGGGCTGGCGGCCCGCCACCTGGGCTGCCACGTTATGACCCGGCAGGTGTTCGAGGAGGTCAAGCGTGAGGTCGCAGAAGATCGTGTCCGCTTCCTGGCGAACGTCGTATGAGTTCGACTACCTGATCGAGCAGACTACCGCGGAGGCCCGCCCGGTCACCCTGGTCAACGGCTGCTTCGATCTGTTCCATTCCGGCCACGCCAAGCTGCTCCAGTTCGCCACCGCCGAGGCCGCCCGCCGGTTCGGCATGCCCGGCCCGCTCGTCGTGGCGATCAACTCCGACACCTCGGTCGCACGCCTGAAGGGGACCGGCCACCCGGTCCTGCCGTGGGCGGAGCGGGCGGCGGTGGTCGCCGCCGTGGGCGGCGTGCACGCCGTCGTCGGGTTCGACGAGGACACGCCGTTCGACCTCGTGGCCGCGCTCCGCCCCCGCCTCCTCGTGAAGGGGAGCGAGTACGAGACGCGGCCGGTGCCCGAGGAGAAGGCCCTGCCCGCCGGCGGGGCCGTCGTGTACGTGAAGCGGGACGCCGTGGCCCCCAGTTCGAGCTGGGTCGTCGGCCGCGTCATCCTGTCCGAGGCGGTGAAGAAGCAGGCGGCCGCGATGCTGCGGCGGCGGCAGGAGCCGTACGGCACACCAACAACAGGGACTGCTACCGATGAGCGCTAGTTACGCCACGCACGTCGTGGTCGGCGTGTTGGCCAGCGAGGTCGTCAAGGTCGAGGCCCGGACCAAGGCGGTGACGAAGTACGACCCGGACACCGGGGCCAAGATCGAGAAGACGGTGACGGAGTACGTGCCGGTCATCTTCGGCCGCGACCGCCACGGCATCGAGCCGAGCCCGGAGGAGTGGAAGACGCGCGGCGTCATCGGCTGCCTCGACACGTTTCACACCGGTAACGGCTCCCGCCGCGACTCCGGCCGGCCGATTCCGAACCCGTTCGCGAACTACGACTACGACCAGCACGTCATCGGGCTGGAGCTCGGCGACGGCGACGACGAGCCGCCCGGCGTGATCGACATCGCCGCCGACAAGCTGCTGTCGCTGTTCAACAAGGTGCGAGACGAGCTCGCGGCCCTGGGGCTCCGGCTGGAGCCCCGGCTGCTGGTCGTCAGCTACGTGGGGTACTGACATGAGCCGGATCGTGTTCATCGCCGACGTCCACGCCCAGCGGTCGGCCTGGGCCAACCGCCCGATCGAGGGCGACTGCGAGTTCGCCCTCCGCCAGTTCGTACGGATCTGCGCCGACGTGGGGGCCGACCTCGCGGTCGGCCTCGGCGACCTGAAGGAGCGGCCGGTCACCCGGGCCTACGACGACGGGCTGTGGCTGGACACCGTCCAGCGGCTCGACGCCCAGGTGGTGCCCTTCGCCTACATCCAGGGGAACCACGACAAGTCCGACCCGCCGTGCCTGTGGCAGTACCCGAACGCCGAGCACCTGCACGAGCGGGTCATGGAGGTCGGCCAGCACGTCGTGTACGGGTTCGACTACCAGGACACGGACAGCCTGCCGGCGGCCCTGGACGCGGTCCCCGACTACGCCACCGTCCTGGTGTGCCACCAGCGGTGGGGCGAGTACATGGGGTCGGCGACGAACCCGCAGGGGTTCCTGAAGGCGATCGCCGCCCCGAACCTGAAGGTGGTCGCCAGCGGCGACCTCCACGAGACGCACCTCAAGCCGATCGGGGCCAAGGCCGGCGCGTTCACGTTCGTGAGCCCCGGCCCGCCGTGCATGCAGTCGATCGTCGAGGACGAGGACAAGTACGTCATCCTCCTCGACGGCGACCACCTGGAGAAGGTGCCGCTCCTGACCCGGCCGGTGATCCGCACCCCGATGCTCCAGACCCCGACCGAGCTGGACGAGTGCCTGGAGGGGCTGGTCGCCCGGGTGGCGGCGGCGACCGCCAAGGCGGCCGCCGCCGACGTCCCGCCCGCCGTGCAGACGCCGCTGCTGCACGTCCGGTACAGCTACAAGCTCGACGACTGCGTCCGCCGGGTCACCCGGCTGGTCGGGGACAAGGCCCACCTGTTCTGGCGGGAGCAGCCGCCGGTGGTGGCCGAGACCGAGTCGAAGGCCGTGTCGGTCACCCGCGGGGCGGCGGTCACCCCGCTCGGCCTGCTGCCGCAGGTGGTGGACCGGGAGAAGGAGCCGGCGGTGTACGCGCTGGTCGAGCGCGGCCTCTCCGCCAACGACAAGGACGGGATGCGGGCGGCGGCCAAAGAGTTCTGCGACGCCTACCTGGGAGGGACGGATGTCACCTACGAAGGCAGTGATTCGTGAATTCGTGAACGGTAACCACGGGGAGGCCGAACTACGGACCGTGGGGGAGTACCTGCTGGAGAACTGGGAAGACGATGACCCGGCCCTAGCCGTCCGCCTCTGCGACTACTTGGCCGACGCGGCCAAGACCGTTAAGGCGGCCCTGGAACCGACACTAGCCCAGGCGAATGCCGGCTGACAGCGGCGGGCGCTGGGTACGTTCTCGTTCGGCGCGGGCGGCTCGGCAGCGGGCCACCCGCTGCTCTCTGGCCGCCGCGATTCTCGCTAAGCCTTCCGGCGTCCAGTTGGGCTTGATGCCCTTGCGGGTTTCTCGCATGTGGGTCGCGTTGTCGGGGTACACGACGAGGTTCGTCGGGCGGTTGTTCTGCTTGTCGTCGTCGTCGTGGTGTACGACCTCCTCCGGCTTCAGCCGGCGGCCGAGCACCTGTTCAGCGATCAGGCGGTGCTCGGCCACGTAGCCGTTCTTCTGTGCGAGGTGGTGATCCGGCATCCGCAGCCACACGTACCCATCGACGACGCGGCGGCCGCCCTTCCAGGACTTGTTCTTGGGGCCGCGTACGCCGGACGACCGCATTTCACAACCGAGGGCGATCAGCCGTTTCCGTATGCCGCCCACGGTGGGCGAGTGCGGTCGGCCGAACTGATCCTTGACGACCAGCCCTGACTCGGCGATCTCGTTGCACGATTTCCCAGACGTGTACGCTCGCAGCAGTTTGGCGTCCGGCCAGTTGTACCGTAGCGGCATGTGGAACCTGTTCGTGTTGTCATCTATGCTGACCTCCCCTAAAGTCAGCTAGTACCCAATAGTAACGAAGGTGTTAGATGTGGATCAAGGGCGTCCGTATCGAGAACATCGGACCCATCAAGAAGCTGGACGTGACGCTGAAGCTCGGCAGCGTCGGCGTCTTCGGGGCTAACGGGGTCGGCAAGAGTACGTTCATCGACGCCGCGTACAGTTGCCTGACGAACGACTTCGGCCGGTTCGCGTGCGCCAAGGCCGACCTCGTCAGCCTGACCGCCGAGCCCAAGGCCCCGTCGTACGTGGAGGTGGACGCCGAGCACAACGGCGTCTCGTTCACCGTCCGCCGGGCGCTGCGGGGCAAGAACCCGCACCTGCTCGTGTTCCACGACGGGCGGGCGGAGAACAACCACACCGACGCCCGGGTGGTGGCCGACCAGCTCGCCCTGACCGGGATCGACAAGCGGCTGCTCGACTTCGCCGTGTTCAAGCAGCAGAACCGGGTCTACGAGTTCATCGACGTGATCGCGTCGGTCCGGGGCAAGGCGTATCAGGTGCTCAACCGGACGGAGGAGTGCGAGCAGTTCTACGACGTGCTCGGCGACCTGCTGAAGGTGTACGGCCAGTACGGGGCGGTGGTGGACAACTCGGACGAGCTCCAGACCCGCCTGACCGTCCTCGGCGAGGAGCGGGACGCACTGGCCCAGGAGAAGGCGGCGCACGAGGCCAAGTACCTCAAGCCGGAGCACAAGGCGAAGGCCGAGGAGATCGTCGATACCGACCGCCGCTTCCTCCAGGCCGTCGCCGACAACGAGCGGCTGGCCGGCGAGCTGCCGCGGCTGTACGCGGACTTGCAACCGCTGATCGCCGACGCCAACCGGAAGTGGAACCGGGTGGTCGAACTACAGGCGGCCGTCGCCGAACTGTCGCCGAAGGCCGAGGCCGCCCGCGAGGCCGTACGGCGTTGGCATCTGTACGAGCAGTACCGAACCCGCCGCGACCAGCTAGACCGGGAAGCCGCCGCCTTGGAGCGACAGCGGCGGGCCGTGCCGCCCGAGCCGGAGCTACCGGAGCCGACCCGGACCAGCATCGACGTCACGCGCCGCGCTCTCGCCTCCCTGGAGGCGAACCTAGTCTCCGCCCAGGCCCGCCACAAACGCCTCACCGGCGGCACCCTTGACCGGCCGCTCGACGCCTGCCCCACTTGCGGCCAGGAGATCACCGCCACTACCGCGGCTTACGCCGAGGCGTTCGCGCTGGTCACTCACCTGCCGGAGCAGATTAACGAGCTGGAACGGGAGATCAAAGACAAGGAGAACCTGCGGGACCGCCACGCCGCCCGGCGGGACAAGCTGTCCCAGTACGAGCGGGAGCGGACGGCGCACGCCGCGGCCGTTGCCGCCCTCAAGGCCGTCCCCGAGCCCGATGTGACGAAGGCCGAGGCCGAGGAACTGGTAGACCGGTTGAACACCACGCTAATCCGGCTCCGCACGGCGGAGTCCGACCACACGCCGGCCGACCGGGCGAAGACGGCGGCGTGGGCGAAGTACGAGGTGGCCATCGACCGACAGGCGGCGGCCGAGAAACTGGTCGCCGAGACGCGGCAGGACGAGGCCCGCGTCTCGCGGGCGAAGGACCGGCTGGCCGAGGACCGGGCCGCCCAGCTCGCCGTCGCCACGCTGACGGGCCGCATCGCCGGCGTGACCGCCCAGCTCAAGGCGACGAAGGCCGACCTCGCCCGGCTCCGGGAGCGGCTGGCGGCCGCCCGCAAGGCCCGCAAGCTGTCGGAGATCATCGCCGCCGCGCGGGACGTCGTTCACCGGGACGGGCTGCCGCAGCGGGTGGCCCAGGCGAACCTGCACCGCATGGAGGCCGACATCAACGCCGGGCTCGACCACTTCGGCAAGCCGTTCTGGGTCGAGGCCGACACGGACCTGACGTTCGTGGCTCACAAGCCCGGGGTGCCGCCCCACACCGCCGGGCTCCTGTCGGGTGGGCAGAAGATGGTCTTGGCCGTGTCGTTCTGGAACGCGGTGGCCTCGATGTACCGGGCGGACGTGGGTATGCTGGTCCTCGACGAGCCGACCGCCAACCTCGACGCCGCCAACGTCGCCGGGTTGGCCGAGGCGATGGCCGCCTTCACCGGCGCGGTCCGGGGGCGGCGGCAGCTCATCATGGTGACGCACGCCGACGCCCTCCGGCCGGCGTTCGACCAAGTCGTGACGGTGGGGTGAGGCGTGTACGACAAAGGCGACGGCGGCGTCGGCGTGCTCCGGCTCCACACGGCCCCCGACGGGCTCGTCTGGTACGGGCACGACACCCTCCCGTTCGAGTGCACCGGCCGGCCGGCGGCCGCCTTCAGCGGGGCCGCCGACACGCTCGACGTCGGGCTCGACCGGGCCACCTCGGTGCGGCTGATCGGGTCCGCCGAGAACGCGGCCCTGGTCGTCTCGCTGGCCCGCTACCGCGCCCGGGTGCCGCGGGCCGCCCTGCGGGAGATCCTCCTCGTCAGCCCGCTCGCCTGCCCGGGGCCGGCCCGGGCGAGCCCCGAGGCCGTCCTCCGGGCGCTGTGGCAGCCGGCGGCCCCGGCCGCGGCCGCCGGCTGCTGGCACCTGATGGGACCGACCGAGTACACGACGTACGCGATCGTGGCGGAGCTGGCCATCAACGGCGGCCGCCCGAGCGAGCTGGCCCGGCGGACGCTCCGCTACCACCCGGCGTGGCCGGCCCTGTCGTTCCTGGCCGGGCTGGACGAGGACGCGGCGTGCCGGCTCGTGGCGGCGGTGATCGACCCGCGGTGGTTCCGCCACCCGCTCCGGCCGGCCCGTCTGTCCCGGCTGACGGCGTTCCTGGGGCTGACCCCGGACAACATGGCGGCGTACGTGGCCGGCGGGCTGGGCGGCCGCCACTACGCGCGGGCACGCCTCGTGCTCGACACGTGGGCGAGCGGGTTCAAGTACAGCATGACCGGCCCGAACGGGTTCCTGCACCGCATCGCGGCCGCCGCCCCCGGCGGCAGCTACCACCTCGGGCTGCTCAAGGCGTCGGTGCGGTTCGCCCGGTTCCTGTTCGAGGTGTGGTCGGCCGAGGCGTCCGGTAACGCCGAGGTGCGGTTCGACCCGCAGCTCTTTTTCAAGAGCCGGGACGAGGTCGAGGCGTACGACGCCCACCGCTCCACCCTCCGTGTTTGAACGGTCCCGACGGACCTGATAAAATGCCACCCGGCGAAGGAGCGCCGCAGCTATGAGGGAGCTGACCGTACGGATTCGGTTCACCCGCCACAGTCTCGGTAACGTGAAGTCGCCCGTCGAGGGCCGCTTCGTGTTCACCCGGAGCCCGGACGGGTTCGTCCTGTTCATGCCGACGTGGCACCGGGAGAACCTGAAGCTGGCCGCCACGGTGCTCGGCCGGCACCAGGACGAGGTGGAGAAGATCTGCTGGGACATCCGGGTGGACGGCGTCGTCCGCCGGGACTCCTGGTACAAGCGGTACTTCGGGGGCGCCGGGCCGAAGAAGCGGTACGCCCTGCACGAGGCGTTCTGGCCGGATCAGGTGGTCGGCCTGCACTGCGTCGTACCGGCCCCGATCGGGGACGACGACCTGCGGCGGCTGATGTCGCTCGCCGGGCAGTACCGGGGGCTGTCCCCGTGGCGGCCGGGCGAGTTCGGCCTGTTCGAGGTGGACCAGATCCTGCCCCGCCGGCTGACGCCGGTCCGGGACGGGACCGCGGCCGGGGGCGGCGGGCAGCCGCCCTGTGTGGCCGTGGCGGATGTGGGTAGCGAGGGTACAAAGAAACCGGGGCCGGGCTGATTCGCGGTCAGCCCAGCCCCGGTCTGGCGGTAAGGTCGGGCTTCGGTGGTTTGCGTCCCGAGGAAGCCGTCCTCAGTCACCACTATAGTCCGCCCGTCCCGCCGTTGCAACAGCCTCACCAGGGGTGCGCGCGGCCATGCCGAAGACAATCAAACTCCTCCGGACGGAGGGGAACTACTTTCTCGTCTCGCCGACGACCGCGGTCGTCTGCAAGATCCTGTCGCAGGCGTTCACCTACACACTGAAGGAGAAGCTCCGCGGGCCGGAGCTGGTGTCCGCCCGGCGGGCGGGCCGCTCGGTCATCAAGACCGAGTACATCGAGTGTTTCGACTTCGACCAGCGGGGCCGGATGGTCCTCTCGTTCGGCTTCCGCCGCCGGTGCGTCGAGACGTTGCGGACGGCCGGCTACGCGGTCACCTACCTGGACCGCCCCCGCACGAAGCGGGAGACTCGCGTCTTCGACCCCAACTTCGAGAACGTGTTCCGGCAGGCCGACCTCCGCCACCGCCAGGACGAGTTCCTGGTCAAGGTGGCGGCCAACGAGACCGGGCGGTTCGACTGCGCGCCCGGGTACGGCAAGTCGTTCCTGATCGGCCTGATCGCCATCATGTTCCCGCACGCCCGCATCTGCGTCGTCAGCCGGCGGGTCGGCGTGCTGGTCGGCCGCATCTACCCCGAGCTCCTCGGGATCGTCCCCGACGTCGGGGTCCGCGGCGGCGGCCGCAACGTGCTCGGCCGCCGCGTCATGTGCTACACGTCCGGCTCGCTCCAGCACGCCCTCGGCCAGGAGTGGGACATCGTCATCGTGGACGAGTGCCACGAGGCCGCGTCCGACGACGCCGCCTACAAGCTGGCCCAGTTCCGCGGCCGCCCGCGGATGTACGGGCTGTCCGGCTCGCAGGACATGCGGTGGGACGGGAAGGACATGCGGTGCGAGGCCCTGTTCGGGCCGATCCTGATGGAGGTCGGCTACCAGGAGGGGGTCGCCAACCGAATGCTCGTCCCGCTCCTCGTCCACTGGCGGGACGTGGTCATGGACGTGGACCCGTGCGACGGGCTGGAAGACGTCCCCAAGAAGCGGTGGGGGCTGTGGCGGAACGACTACCGCAACGGGCTCATCGCCCAGGACTGCCGCCGCCACCCGGGCGAGCAGGTGATCGTCACTTGCGAGTCGGTCGAGCACATCGTCCACCTCAAGCGGCTCGTCCCCGAGGCGACCCTCGTCTACGCCGTCAACGGGATGGAGGACCGGGTGGACGCCAACGGGCGGAACCGCCGGGAGCAGTACATCGCCCAGGGGTTCCTCCCGGCCGACGAGCCGCCCAACTCGGCCGACCGTCACCAGGGTCTGTTGCGGGCGTTGCAGGCCGGGCAGCCGGGCATCTACATCTGCACCGGGGTCATCAACGTCGGCATCGACCTGAAGCATTGCCTCGCCGTCTGCCGGGCCGAGGGGACCGCCAGCGCCATCATGGACACGCAGGTGCCGGGCCGGGTCAGCCGCATCAACGGCACGAAGACTGAGGGCCACGTGTACGACTACCGTGACCAGTTCAACCCCGGGTTCCAGCGGAACGCGACCAGCCGGTCCAAGAACTACGCCGGCCACGGCTGGCGGCAGGAGTTCCCGCCCGAGGACGCGGCCCTCAAGTCGTTGGTCGTGCGGCAGGCGCAGAGGAGGGGATCGTGAGCGACACGCCAGGGTCCGGCCGCCGGCCGTCGGGCCAAGCCCGCCGGCGGGCGATCGTCGAAGCCTACACGGACGAGGAACGCCGCCTGGGCCGGTACGTCCGGACGGCGTACGCCATCAACCGGTCGGCGTACGAGAGCGCCTGCCAAGGGATCGAGATGCGGTGGGCGGTGCCGCGCAAGTACGACGGCGTCCTCAAGGGGTCGCTCGACCCGCAGGACGCCAACAAGAAGGCCGTGAACGTGTGGTTCGAGATGGCCCGCTGGTTCCTCGCGAGGAAGATCGACGCCCAGGCGTTCATCCAGTTCGTGTTCTCGCGGCTCGATGTCCGGTCCCGCATCCCGGAACCGGCCCAGGTGTGCAACGAGGGCCTCATCCCGGCGTTCACCGAGTTCGTCACCAAGGGGGCCGCGGCCGTCGTGGCCGGCGACTTCGAGACGCAGACCCGGACCGCCCAGGCCGCGTTCTTGGCGTACCACAACGCCTTCGGCGCCATCGACCCGGCCCGGGCCGAGGGGAAGAAGTGGACGATCACCCAGAACATCATCCTGGACCGGGCGCTGCCCCTCTCCCCGCTGTTCCGCTACCTGCTCGCCCGGTCGAGCGCTAGCGACGCGGAGAAGGAGGGGGACGAGGAACTCAAATATCGTTTTTTGGCGCTCGCGACCGGCCTGTTCGACCGGGCCGTGGTCCAGTTCTGGGCACACCGGGACGCCTACGTCGAGCACTGGTGCCGCTGGCTGCCGAAGACGTTCGCGTCCGACGCCGAGCGGCGGTTCCGGAAGATCGCATTCAACGAGGCGGGAGAGGGAGATGGCGATGACGTCGTCGCGTAAGTACAAGAAGCCGGCCGACCCGACCCCGCAGGTCGTCGTCAGCGACCGGATGCGGCAGGAGCTGCTGGCGATCGCCGTCCGCAACCGGGAAGCCTTCCTGGCGATCCGGCAGAACCTCGACGCGCCGACCATGCGGCGGGTGGGCCGGCCGTTCGCCGTCGTCTGGAAGGCGACCATCGAGTACTTCGACAGCACCGGCAACCTGCCCGACCTGCCGCTGCTGTCCGCCGAGGTCACCCGCGTCCAGGAGGACGAGGAGTACGCCCTCAGCCCCGGCCAGTCGGCCGAGGTGGGCGACCTGCTCGACCTGATCTTCGACGACACGGAGTACAAGACTCCGGTCGAGACGTCGCGGCAGCACGCGCAGTGGGCGATCGCGACGGCCCGCAAGCTGCTAACCCTGCTCGCCGCCGACCAGCTCAAGGAGTCGCTCGACGACCCCGCGTCGCTGGTCGAGATGCCGTCGCTGCTCCGGGCCATGACGGACTCGGTGGCGAAGATCGGGGCGATGGCGGCGAAGCGGAGCGGCGACCTGTTCGAGACCGGCTGGGACGTGGTCGAGCAGAAGCCGCTGCACACGACCGGGCTGGCGGTGCTCGACAAGTTCCTCACCGGCATGCGGGGCGGCGAGGTGTACGGCATCCTCGGCCCGTACGGGTCGTGCAAGACGACGCTCGCCGTGCAGGCGGTGGTCACCGCCGGCACCCAGTGCGTCAACGCGCACAATCAGGCCATCCTCGCCCACCAGCAGGCGATGGCGGCGTGGAACGAGGCCGGCCGGGTCGGCGACCCGCCCCCGCCGCCGCTGAAGCCGATGGCCGTGTACGCCAGCTACGAAACCCCCATCCAGGAGTTCCGCGAGCGGTGTCTGGCGTTCTCCGCCGAGATCCCCCGCGACCGACTCATGACGATGGACCACCGCGGGGTCAACAGCCTGCACGGCCCGGACGACCCGCCGGCCGAGTACGAGAAGACCCTGTTCGCCGAGAGGATCGCCAACAAGGTGACCTACCCGAGCGAGCGGGAGCGCGTCCTGGCCGCCGCCGCGACGCTGAACAAGTACGTCCTGTTCCTCGACATGACCGGCAAGACCGAGGACCGGCAGAGCAAGGGGAAGGGCGGGGTGCCCGAGCTGGCCGCCGACTGCCAGTACGAGCTGCGGGAGCGGAACGCCCGGCTGCACGTCCTGTGGCTCGACCACGCCGCCTCCATGTGCGAGGAGGAGATGATCGACCGCGAGCTCGACCCGAGCCAGCGGCGGGTGCTGCTCCGCCGCATCCCGAAGATGCTCGGCACCATGATCGCCGGGCCGATGGACGCCGGCGTGTTCGTCCTCCAGCAGCTCTCGGGCGAGGCGAACAGCCGCGGCTCGACGGCCAAGCTGGACCACACCGACAGCGACGAGTGCAAGTCCTTCGGCATGTACCTCGACTTCGCCGTCACCGTGACCCGGCCGAACAACGACCGGATCGCCATCGCCCGGTGCACCAAGCACCGGCGGACGCCGCCGCTGCCGCACCGGTTCATCCGGGTCGTCGGCGAGTTCAACCGTATCGACGACGTCAGCGAGCTGTACTCGATGGAGGGCGGTGGTCTGGGGATCGTCTCGAACGCGGAGAAGGGTCTCGTCAGCACGACCGACGACCTCCCGGCGTCGTACGGCGAGCCGAAATCGAAGAAGGCCAAGAAGCCGTCCAGCACCGACCCCGTCATGTGACTAGAAAGGGGGTCAGCTAAGTGCCAGACCTACTGAACGCGACGTTATACAAGCGACTGGAGAGGGAGTTCAAATCGGCCGGCGGGGTGAAGATCGCCAGCGAGGGCGAGGCGATGGTCTACACCAAGCACCCCCTCGGCCCGGTCGGCCCGCCCGCCGCGGCGCAGGCCGAACCCGAGGAGCCGGCCCAGACCCTGACGGTCCGCCGCCGGCGGCCCCGCCCCGCCGACGCCACCCGGTACTACTACGAGTTCGTCCAGGGCGGCGAGTACTACCGGGTCTGCTGCCCGTACTGCGCCGACACCCGGCACCGGCTGTACGTGTCACACATGTGGGGCCGCAAGGACGAGGACGGGACGCCGCTGACGTTCCTGGCGGTCTGTTACAACGAGAACTGCCTGAGCGACGACGGCAACCGCAGGGACTTCTCCCAGCGGCTCAAGTTCGGCCGGGCCATCACCGACGCCGAGATCTCCCGGGGGATCGTCATCCCGGAGGACGAGCGGGTCTTCGAGTGGCCCGGCCCGGTGACCCGGATCGACCTCCTGCCCGACGACCACGACGCCGTCGTCTACGTCCGCGGCCGCGGGTTCGACCCCGGGGTGCTGGGGCGGTACTACGGGGTCGCGTACTGCCGCAACTCCGTCTACTTCCACGCCATCAACCGGCTCATCATCCCGATCTACGCGGACGGGGTGATGAAGGGGTGGCAGGCCCGCTACGTGGGCGAGCTGCCCTGGAAGAACAAGGACAAGCAGGACCGGCTGCCGCCCAAGTACTACACGTGCCCCCGCATGAAGCGGGCGAAGCTGATCGGCAACTTCGACAACGCCCGCAAGTACAAGACGGTCGTCCTGGTCGAGGGCTGGTTCGACGTGTTCGCGACCGGGCCGTGGTCCGGGTGCATCTTCGGCAACTTCACCTCGCAGTGGCAGCAGGGGATGCTGATCGAGTCGGCCCGGGAGACCGGGCAGTCGGTCGTCCTGATGCTCGACCCGGAGGAGGCCGACAGCGAGTCCACCCGCCGGACGGTGGACCACCTGACCCGCGAACTGCCCGGGCAGTTCGCACCCGTCCGGCTCCCGGCCGGGACCGACCCCGGCAGCCTTGGCCGCGACTTCATCCTCGACTACGCGACGGCCGCCGCCGCCGAGCTGGGCGTGCCGGTCGCGTTCGAGAAGCTGGGGGCATGATGGAACCCGTCCGCCGGTCCGTACTGAACAAGCGGCGGGAACTCATCCTCGCCAACCAGCGGGAGATCGCCCGGCTCGTCGGCCGCGACGGGATGTACCCGCTCAACGCCCCGGGCATGCCGCTCCCCGGGCCGAACTTCTCCCGGCAGGCCGACGCCGAGCTGGGCGACACCGACACCCAGATCAAGAAGACCAAGGACGGCGTCTCGTTCGTCCCCGGCGACGTGCTCAACGAGCTGTACCGCCGCGCCCTCCGCGAGCCCGGCTTCACCCTCCCGATCGCCGTGAAGGGCGGCACCAACAAGACCGCGACGTTCGTCCCGGGCCACGTCTGGGGCGAGTACATGGACGAGTACGCGCAGAGCATCACCAACTGGGACGTCCAGCCGCGGCCGGTCACCGGCCCGCAGCCGGCCGACGTGATGGTCATCGGCAAGATGCCGTGGAAGGAGGAGACCCAGGCGGGGCGGAACTTCGTGGGCGCCACCGGCCAGCAGCTCCTCGACGTGTGCGCCAAGGTGCACATCCGCGGCTGCCACCGGTGGTACATTACGAACGTCCTGAAATTCATGCCGCCCGACGGGTCCACCGACGTCAAGAAGTACCTCAAGGACTGCCTCCCGCTCCTGCACCAGGAGCTGCGGATCGTCCGCCCCCGGTACATCCTCTGCCTGGGGGCCGACGCCTCCACGGCGCTGCTCGGCCGGCAGTACAACGTGTCGTACATGGACGGCCGGGTCGTCCCCGTCACCTACCCGATCCACCTCACCGCCGACCACCCGCCGCAGTACCACACCGCCCAGGTCGTGACCGTCGTCCACCCGGCCCAGGTGCTCCGGGCCGGGGCCGACATGGAGCGGGTGCTCGAAAAGGGCATGTCGCGGTTCAGCCTACTCATCAGCGGGGCCGACTTCGACAAGGAGGAGGAGGGGCTCGACCACCGGCTGTGCGACTCGTACGAGGACGCCGTCGCCCTCGTCCGCGAGGCCGAGGAGTACCTCCGCGGCCGGCCCAAGGCCGACCGGGCGGTGGCCGTGGACGCCGAGTGGGAGGGCCAGCACCCGGTCAACCCGGGCAGCTACGTCCGCACGGTCCAGCTCGCGTGGCGTGAGCGCCAGGCCGTGTGCTTCAAGCTCCGGCACGCCGGCGGGGAGGTGGCGTTCCGGGACAAGGACGGGAAGCCGGCCCTGAAGCGGCTGATGCGGCTGCTGACCAACTTCATGAAGGGGAAGCGGGCCGTCGGGCACTTCCTGGTGGCCGACCTGGAGTGGCTCCAGCACGAGGGGTTCGACCTGCTCCCGGCGTTCCGGGTGCCGCTGTTCGACGACGCCACGCGGTTGGCGTGGCAGCGGTGCATGGACGGGGAGGGCGGGGCGGACACGGCCATGATGGCCCACGCCGTCGAGGAGACGGCGATGCTCGGCTTGGAACACCTCACCATGCGGTACACCACCGCCCCGCGGTACGACATCCCGCTCCACGACTGGCGGGTGAAGCGGGCGGGCGAGCTGAAGACCGAGGCGAAGTCGCTGGAGGGGTACGGGGACTGCCCGGACGAGATCCTCGTCCCGTACGCCTGCTACGACGCCGACGTCACCCTCCGGCTGTTCTACGCCCTGCGGCCGCTGCTCGACTGCGACTACTACGGGCAGTGCGCGTGGGAGCCGTTCTGGGAGTCGATGATTATCCAGCCGACGATCCTGGAGATCCACCAGACCGGCATCAAGGTGGACAAGAAGCGGGTGGACTCGCTCACCATGCACTTCCTCACCGCCCGCGGGCAGGTGGAGGATTTGATCGTCGCGGACGCCAAGTGGGACGACGTGACCTTCGTCCCGAAGGGGAAGAAGGGGGTGCTGAAGGAGGTCAAGAACCGGTTCAACATCCGGTCCGTCCAGCACGTCAAGGAGTACCTGTTCGGCGAGGCCCTGAACGGGAAGCTGACGAAGGACGGGAAGGTCGTCCGGCTCCGCCCGCCCGCGGCGCGGACGCTCGCGATCGAGCCGCTCCTGGACACCTCGAAGCCGCCGCAGCGGTGGTCCGACCTCGTCGCCAAGGGGAAGGAGCAGGAGCACTCGCCCGGCACCGGGAAGATGATCCTGGCCATCCTGGCGCAGGACAACCCGCACGTCGCCCTGGAGATCAACCGCATCCGGGACTACCGGTTCCTGGATCAGGTGCTGAAGTCGGTGCTCCGCAAGCCGCGGGAGCGGGAGGACGTGGAGGGTCAGCCGGCGGCGGAGGCGTTGTTCCAGGCCGAGGGCGGGCTGATCGGCTCGTTCGTCGAGGATGAGAACGGCGACCTCGTGTACGACGCCGGGCTCCCCGCGTCGATCGACTGGGACGGGGCGGTCCGGACCCACCTCTACCCGACCGCCGAGACGGCCCGCTGGAAGTCCGCCCGGCCGAACCTCCAGAACATCAGCAAGCAGCGGGACGCCGACTACACCCGGCTGCTCGGGAAGGAGAACTACAAGCACAAACTCCGGTCGATCCTCCGCGCCCCCCGGAAGGGGGAGATGATCTACAACTCTCTGACCGGCAAGTTCGAGGAGGCGACCGAGGACTACGTCCTGATCGAGGCGGACTACAAGGGGGCCGAGCTGTACGGGATGGCGATCATGGCGGGCGACCCGCTGATGATCGAGCACGCCCTCCGCAACCAGCTCGACGACGGGGAGTCGCCCGGCCGGCCGAAGCACCCGGACTTCTACGACATCCACTCCAACGTGGCGGTCATGGCGTTCCGGCTGGCGTGCGAGCCGACCAAGCACGGGCTGAAGTCGATTGGCAAGTCCCACCTGCGGACGATCGCCAAGAACGTGATCTTCGGCATCGCCTACGGGCGGCAGGCGAAGGCCATCGCCCTGGCGGCCCGCGAGCAGGGGGTGACGGTGTCCGTCGAGGACGCCCAGCAGGTCATCGACACCATCTTCAAGATGTACCCCAAGCTGGTGCCGTTCTTCGCCGCGTGCTCGGAGCGGGCGCTGAACGCCCAGTGGCTCTGCCACTGCTTCGGCCGGATGCGGCGGTTCCCGTCGGCGGCCGACTACAAGCTGGAGGGGGAGTTCGAGCGGCAGGCCATGAACTTCCCCATCCAGGGGATGATCGCGTCGTGCCTCGACCGCGGCGTCAGCTACCTGACGAACGCCCGGGACGAGCTGGTGCCGCAGTACGGGGAGCGGATCTTCGACTGGCAGCTCACCATCCACGACGCCGTCCTGCTGCGGGCCAAGCCGAGGTACGTGGAGTACATCTGCAAGCAGCTCATCCCGTGGGCGATGTGCGAGATGGTGCCCATCTACCCGACCACCCTCGACGGGGTGCCGACCGGGAAGGGGCCGTACCGCCTGGGCACCGACGTCGAGGTGGCCGAGTGGTGGGGCGAGAAGTTGTCACAGCAGCGGTGCACCGAGCTGGGCATTCCTGCCGAGTTTGGCACCGCGGCATAGAGTTCGTATACTGACCACCGCTGCGGAGACGGTAGTGCCCGCAGCAATCCCGCCCCCGGCCCAAACCCGGGGGTGATGGCCGCCAAGCGGACGATCACGTGACCCCCAACTATTCCCCGGACGGACTACTGGACCGCGCGCGGCTCTCGCGGGAGCGGCACGCGGATTACGTCCGCACCCTGATCGACAAGTTCGCCGACCGGGCCGCCGCCCGGGCGGCCCGGGCCGCCCCGGTCGTGGCCTTTCTCGGCATGGGCCGGGCCGGCAAGGACACCGCGGCCGAGTACTTCTGCGTGAAGACCGGCCTGCACTACGCAGGTAGCAGTTCGTCGATGGTCCTGCCCATAATCGCCGACAGCATCGGGATTCCTCCCGAGCAGGCGTGGGCCGAGCGGCACCAGCACAGGCAGTTCTGGATCGACTGGTGCCACGCCTTCCGGCACGACGACCCGGCGTTACTGGTGCGGATGGCCCTGGGGGCCGGCGACGTCGTCGTCGGCGTCCGCGGCCGGATCGAGCTGCACACGGTGCAGCAGGAGCGGTTGATCGACTACTCCGTCTGGGTGGACAACCCCGACGTGCCGGTCGATCCGACGGTCGAGTTCGTCGAAGCGGATTGTGACTTCTCCATCCCCAACCACGGGGCGTACACGGACCTCTACCGGCGCATCGACGTGCTGGTGCGGATGCTCCGTACGCCCCACCTCAACCGAGGCGTGTGACATGGCCGAGAGCAACGGTGCCGGCGGGCGGATGCGGCGGAACATCGCCCCCCGGACGACGCAGCAGTACGACTCGCGGAAGGCCCGGGAGACCCGGTCCGGCAACATGGCCGGCCTGTTCCAGAACGTGTTCAACCCGAAGGCCGGCCGGGTGATGACGTTCCAGGGGTTCGGCGACCAGGGCGAGCGGTCGGTGTTCCGCCCGTTCGCCCCGCTGGACGGGTCCGACCCCGGCAACCTCCTCGCCCCGGGCCGGCTCTCGGCCGACCCCGGGCACTACTCGCACTGGCAGCAGTGCTTCATGATCGCGAAGTGGATCGGGCTGCGGGACGAGGGCTGCCAGAAGATCTCGCTGGTCCTGGGCAAGCCGGGCGACGGGCAGTGGCCGAAGCGGCCGTACCGGCTGCTGTACAAGCGGATCGCCGACGCCAAGCGGGGCAAGATCGTCAACGGGCTGGCCCAGCGGTTCGACGTCCAGTGGCTCTCGCTCCTCGAAGGCGACAGCCGCGGCGGGGCCGAGCTGGGCACCCCCAACGAGATGTTCTTCGTCCAGTGCGCGGTGTACAAGGGCGCCGTGTACGACATGGAGAAGAAGAAGAACGTGTTCACCGACTTCCTGGAGCAGCGGGCGGCCCCGATGGGGCTCATGCCGGAAGACCCGCTGCCGGTGTTCGTGCTCAGCAAGAGCACCGGGTTCAAGCTGATCTCCGGGCACGAGGCCACGTCGAAGCGGGAGGCGATCGACTCGCTCCTCGACCTGCGGCGGCAGAACTACGACCCGGAGTCGGACGACATCAACAGCATCTTCTTCTACGGCGACCCGGTCGGCACGTTCGACCCGGCGGCCGGCACCCTGACGGGCGGCGTGTTCGTGTCGCTGTTCATGCCGTTCAAGGGGATGGAGGTGCCGCAGTACTCGACCTGGACCGGCGAGCTGGAGGAGTTCCAGGGGTACGAGGCCCAGGTCACCCGCAAGTACCGGACGCCGTCCAAGGACGTCATCGACGCCTCGCTCGACAAGGACGCGGTGGACCGGATCTTCGACAAGGCCCAGTTCTGGGACGAGTCGGCCCCGGGCGCCGACGACGGGCTGGTCCGCCTCCCCTCGGTCGAGGAGGAGTGCGTCCTGGTGGCGAACGCCTTCAAGAAGGCGCCCCGGCTGCTGCACTACGGCTGGGCGGACCAGCCGGAGTGGTTCACCGACGACGTGAAGGGCATCCTCGGGCAGCGGGTCACCTTCGTGAACCCGCTCGGCCGCACCGGTGACGACGAGGACGGCGGGGACGGGCCGGTGGTGGACGACGAGCCGGCCCCGGCGCCCGCCCCCCGGCGGGACCGGACCGTG